>JAABUQ010001321.1_pt1 | contig 54218 bp, 53 predicted proteins | sample 5560001 | NCBI WGS metagenome assembly JAABUQ01 (sample SAMN10711888, study PRJNA513371) | rock metagenome | isolation source: Antarctica rocks | place: Antarctica: Victoria Land, Finger Mt nord | collected 2015-12-18
TCGGCGGCGAGGGCGGGTGGGACTACCTCTCGCTCGACCCGGATGCCCGCCGGCTGTACATCACGCGGATGAACTATAACCCCGCCACACGCAGCGCCTCGGGCGGCTACGTCCAGGTGCTGAACGCGGACACCGGGAAAATGATTGGAACGATCGGGGGTGTGATGGGGCCGCACGGCGTCGTGTTCGCCCCGAAGCTGGGCCGCGGCTTTATCAGCAGCGGCGGTGACGGCAGCGTAGTCGTGTTCGACCTGAAGACGCTGAAGACGACCGCGCGCATCCCCGCCGGGACCGGGCCGGACGGCATCTGCTTCGCGCCGGACGTGAACCGCGTCTTCGCCTTCAATGGCCGCAGCAAAGACGCCACGGTGATCGACGCCAAGACCCTGAAGGTCGTGGGCACAGTGCCTCTGGGCGGGCGGCCCGAGTTCCCCGTCGCCGACGGGGCGGGCCATGTCTACGACAACATCGAGGACACCTCGGAGATCGTCGACATCGACGCCAAGACCTTGGCGATCACCCACCGCTGGTCGCTCGCGCCCGCCCAAAGCCCGTCCGGCCTGGCGATGGACGTCAAGCGCCGCCTGCTGTTCCCGACCTGCGACGACGGCAAGATGCCGGTCGTCAGCGCCGACACGGGCAAGGTCCTGCTGACGGCCTCTATCGGTGCCGGCCCGGACGCCGCCGTGTACGATGCGGGCACGAACCTGGCCTCCGCCTCGTGCGGCGAGAGCGGGACCCTGAGCACCGTGTCTGTCGCGGCCAACGGGTCCGCCACGGCATCCTCACCGACCCAGACGAGCGCGCGGACGCTGGCGCTGGACCCGAAGACGCACCGCATCTACCTCGCGGCGGCCCGCTATCTGCCCGACACGGCTCCCGCCGGCGGCGGGCGACACCGCCCCCCGATGGTCCCCGGCTCGTTCACGATCCTGGTGATGGGGCGGTGAGGGGCGTGTCTAAAGAAGCCCGGCACTGAAAGTGCCGGTTTTCTGTTTTCGCGACATCCTCCGCTACCCCACCACCCTCACCACGTCGCCGCTGTGCCAGCGGCGGGCCAGCACGGCGTAGCCGCGCGGCGGGGCGGGTGCGGTCTGGACGATGCCGTTGACCCAAACGCGCGCCGGGCCGTCGGTCGGCAGGAAGACGCGCAGGGTGAAGGCGGCGGGCCTCGCCGTCGTCACGATGATCGTGCGGGTCGCCTGCCCGCTCACTTGTGCCAGGCGTACCCCGTGAAAAACCGCGCTGGCCGTTTGGCTCGTGTTGACGGCGATGCCGTCTGGAAAGCGAGTCCAGGCGGCGCGCGCCAGGCCCGTCCCCGAAGGCGGCAGGCGGCCCAGGGCGGCGGCGTAGCAAGGCTGCCCGGTCAGCAGCAACAGCTCGGAGGTCAAGGCGGGGTCGCGCGGGTCGCGCATCCAGGCCAGGCGGGCGGCTTGCAGGGGGGCGGCCTCGCCGGTGGCCTCGTAGAGCGCACACTGCCCCAGGCCGTCGGCGTGCCGGGCCAGCCGGCGGGCCGCAAAGAGGAAGCGCGGATCGCCCGTCGCCTGATACAGCCGCGCCAGGGGGTACACCTGGGGGGCGTCGCAGACGCCGACCGGGATGGAACCGATGCCGCTGCCGGCCAGCAGCGCGACATAGCCCACCGCAGGGCGACGGGTCAGCCCGTAGTAGGCCAGCAACCCGCGCAGGCACGCGCACTGTGCGCGCGCCTCGCCCGGTGTCCAGTGCGGCGCATCCGGCTTCCTCCCCCATGTCCCGTCGTCCGCCTGGGCCGCCATCAGGCGCGTCGCAACCCGGTCCTGCTTGTCACCCAGCGCCTGCCCCGCCCGCCCCCAGGCGCAAGCGTCTTCCAGCCACGCGCCCGCCCGGCCTGCATCCCCCTTGCCCGGATGCTCCGCCCCGGCCAGCAGCCGGTTCTCGTCGGCCCGCAGCAAAGCCGTGACCCAGGGATTACAGGGGACTTGGACGGTGCCGGGCGGTGGCGGCGTCAACCGGTACAGGCGGAAGGCGGGAACAGGGTCAGGCAGCCGCCGCTCCCAGGTGGGCAGGTTAACCGTGTCAAAGCGGGAGGGCGAGTGACCCCGGCACAGCCGGGCGAAGAACGGGGCGGGGAGGAAGACGAGCAGGGACAGGGCCAGCGGCCGGAGCAGGAGGCGTCGAGTCATGCCCCATTATACCACGCCTGGGTTGGCTGCGGCTTGACACCCGCGCCCGCGCGCGGCTAGAATGACCGCATGGACAGTGTGAAAGACAGCGTAAGAATCTTGGGACTGCGCGTGGACCGCGTCTCGACAGAGGAGGCTCTGGCGGCCATCGATGGGTTCATCGCGGCGCGGACGCCGCACCACGTCGTCACGGCGGACGCCTCGATGGTCGTCCACGCCCGACAGGACGCTGATCTGCGGGCTATCGTGGATAGGGCGGACCTGGTGACGCCCGATGGGGCGGGCATCCTGTGGGCCGGGCGGCTGCAGGGGACTCCAATTCCGCACAAAGTCTCGGGCGTGGACCTCGTCGGCGACCTGTGCCGCCTGTCCCCGATGACCGGGCACCGGATCTTCTTTTTCGGGGCCGGGCCGGGTGTCGCTCAAGAGGCCGCCGAGAGGATGCGCCAGCGCTTTCCGGGGACGCGGATCGTGGGCGTCCGCGATGGCTTCTTTTCGCCCGCCCAGGAGCCGGACGTGGTGGTCGAGATAAAGGCCGCCACCCCGGACATCGTTCTGGTCGCCCTGGGCATCCCCAAGCAGGAAAAGTGGATCGCCCGCCACAAAACGGCCCTGGGCTGCCCCGTCTTCATCGGTGTCGGCGGCTCGTTCGACGTTCACTCGGGCCGCGTCCAGCGTGCCCCGGTCTGGATGCAGCGCAGCAGCCTGGAGTGGCTCTACCGACTGAGCAAAAACCCGCGCAAGATCGGCAAGGTGATGACCCTGCCGCGCTTCGCCCTGCTCGCCCTGCGCCAGCGGTTTCTGGGCGCGGCCTAGCGCGGCCTACTTCTTTTTGGGGGGCGGGGTCGGGGCCGGCGGGTCGTCCGTGATGATCGGGTCCTTGATCACGATCGGCACCTTTTTACCCTTGTCGCCGTCATCAGCCCGAGCGGCGTGGGGCACGGCCAGCGCGCCGCCTAGTGTGAGCAGGGCCAGGGCGACGGTCAGCCCGCGCCCGCGTGGGTTTGTTTGCTTCATGATTTGTTCCTCGACAGTATGACAATACATTAGTCGGCAGGATCAGGTGGAATGTTCCCGGCCATCCCCAACCCCCATCCCGCCTCGGTTGACTCGCCTCCGACTAAGTCCTCGCCCTCGCATCTGTAGCCGCCCGTCAGACCCTCGATTGGACGCAGCAGCCGGTGCGAGTCCAGGTCCAAAAACTCAAAGGCCCCCGTGCCCAGGGCGATCTGCGCGGCGGCGGCGATGCCCAGGCCTGTTTCGAGCATGCAGCCCAGCATCAGCGGCTTCTTCGCCGCCCGGCACAGGGCGATGATCTCCAGAGCGCCGCTGATCCCCGACTTCATCAGCTTGACGTTGACCCCGTCCACGGCGTCCTCGCGCAGCAGGCGCAGGACCTCCGAAACACTGCGCGCCGACTCGTCGGCGAAGACGGGCACCCCGGCCCGGTCGCGGACGTAGCGCAGACCCGCCACGTCTTCTTTCGGGACGGGCTGTTCCAGCAGATCAATGGCTGCGCCCGTTGCGAGGAGAGAACGAGCGAAGGCGACGGCCTCATCGGGCGCGAAGGCTTGGTTGGCATCGATCCGCAAGCGGACGCGAGGCGCGGCCCGGACGACGGATGCGATTCGCGCAAGGTCGGCCCCGACGCCCTTGACGTCGCCGACCTTGATCTTCAGCGCCCGGAAGCCCTCGGTCCAGGCATTCCCTGCCAGATCGGCGGCCTCATCCGGCGGGACCAGCGGAATGGTCAGGTCCGTCGCCTGCCGGGCACGGGCCGCCCCGAAGTGGTGCCAGAGCGGCAGGTGCCAAGATCGCGCCCAGGCATCATACAGGGCCATTTCCAAGCCGGCCCGCGCCGCCGGCACCTCGGCCAGCTCGCGGTTTACGACGGCCAGCAGCGGCCCCAGGCGGTCCACGGGCAGCCCGACCAGACGCGGCCCAACGGATTGAAGTGCATCCAAGACAGACTCGACGCTTTCGCCGGTGACGTAGCCGACCGGCGCGCTGGCCCCGTCCCCGCGCGCGCCGCCCTCGACGTGGACGCGGATGTGGACGTTGCGGGCCTCATGGGCGGTCCGCGCGGCGATGACAAACGGGGCGACGAGGGGCAGTGTCCAGGGACGGGCGTCAATGGCGATCAGGCGCATGGCCTTACTGTACCATAAGTTGGCGTCGGGAGCAACGCATGACTAGGCCGTCCTGTTGCGGCGCTTCCGTTCGGCATATTCTGCATCAACCTCTGCTGCCGACATGTGCCAAACCATGTGCCGCTGATACGCAACATATTCGAGGGGAAAACGTGTCGCTGTGTTGTAGATGGCATCCTCACCTCAATAACAGCATCTTCCATGTTTGCGCCAGTGAGATCTGCATCGCGAAGATCAGCTCCCTTCAGGGTCGCTCGCCGGAGATCGCTCCGGGTCAAGTTGGCTTGGCTCAGATTCGCGCCGCGCGCGTTTGCGCCAACCAAAATAGCTCCGCACAAACTGGCCCCACACAAGTCGGCATCCGTTAGGTCAACGCCAGCTAAATCAGCCCCGCGCAGGTCAGCCCCCGGCAGTGATGCACCGCGCATGTTCTTCGCGTAGATGGTCATCGGCGTTCAACGATAAGGGAAGGCCATTCCAGGCAGAGGCAAGGAAGGTGACGCCTCAATCTCAGCCCTTCCCGAACATCGAGCGAGGGCCAGCAGGCGGGGACGCTGCGCTTCGCTGGTGCGTCTGAGGGCGGGCATGGGCATTCCTGGCAGACTTGGAAGGGGCGATGCTGCTAGCGCGCACCCGGCGCGGCGTGCTGCTCTTCTGCGCCGTCGCCCACCACCTGCTCGCGCAGATGGGCGTGGACGTCTCCCTACTCACCCTGACGGCGGGGTGAGACCGGGGAAATGCACTGCCTGTTGGATCGACCGGCGCACTAGCCCATCAAGCGCGGGTTCTGCGGGTCGTGCCAATCCACTCGGCAGAACCGGCACTGCCTCGACAAAGGTGTTCGCAAAGGCTTGCCACAGCATGGACAAGGCAGAGCGCCTTTTTCTGACGGCTCAACGCCGCGCGAAGCGCGCATAGACGGGGGCCGGGTTAAGGCGCTGGGCCGACGCATCTTCTATCGCCGCGCTCTCATCGGAGTCGCTGACCGAGACGAACAGGGTCACCTGCTCACGCGCGGAGCCACCGCCGAAGAAACCTTCGGAGTCCAACTCGCCGAGGGCAGAGATCATCGCCTCTATGACCCGGCTGTGGAAGGCGGCGGGGTCCGGGCTGTCTTCCTCGCCACCCTCCTCCCCATCACGGCCTCCAGCGTTGAGTAATTCGTAAACCCTTTGGAACGCCCCTGAACCCGACGCCTCGTAGGCCCATTCCCCGGTGGCCCAGCGATAGTAGTTTGCCTCCTCGGGGTCCAGCCCGGTATTGCGGCGGAACCCCTCTTCCGTGTTGGCAGCGGGCACGATCGTCATCGGCCCATCGTCGGTGTAGAGCGCGAAGGCATAGAACTGTTCATCGGAATGGGATGCGCGTACCTGGGTGAAGGCTTTCTCGGCAGCCTCGCGCACCGCCGCGCGAAGCTGTGTAAAATCTACGCCCATGGGATACCTCCTCATCTGGTCTTTCATTCTCGGCCGATGCAAGGGAGCCGACATCCCCGTTCCAGCCCTTCCCGAACAGGGGAGCGGTTGCTACTCGAACGCCGACACCAGGTACTCGCCGTCCACGGAAACGGTGACTGTCTTCGTATGCGAGACTTCCAGGCCCAACTCTTCAGCCGAGACACGGGCCATGCGGGCGCGTTCCATACCTGCGGCAGGGGCGGCAGCGCGCAGGGGCATCTCGCCGTCGCCGTACTCCTCGGAGAACGAATGGACGCCGAGCAGGCGGACGCCCAGGGCGTCGGCGATCAGGGCGGCTTCGGTGCCAGCCCGCGCGACGCAGGCGCGGAGCCAGGCGTCGCGTCGGGCTTCGCCGGGGTAGCCCCAGGTCAGCAGGTTCAGGGTGGCGTTCTTCTGGCTGGTGACGATGCCGATCAGGTCGGCCAATGTCTCCAAACGGGCGCAGTGGATGTGCAAGCGGTAGCGGGCGGTGGAGGCCTTGCTGCCGAGGACGCCGGGGGCGGTGTCAGCGGACACGCCCTGGAGGTAGATGTCGCTCTGGGGAAGGCCGTACTCGGTCAAAGCCTGGACCAGCGTGGCGACCTCGCGCGCTTTATGAAGCGTCTGCTGACCCGTGACCAGGGACGCGCCCTCGATGGTGACGTGCAGGTCGGCGCGGTCAGCGGCGACTTCTTCGCGGCGCGTCTCCTACTCTCGCAGCGTGTTCGGCTTGACGTCGGCCATGAGAGTGCCCGTAGAAACGCCCCTACTGGTCGTCGCGCAGATCGGCGAACAGGACCGTGGACAGATACCGCTCGCCGTTCGAGGGGATGATGACCACGATGGTCTTGCCGGCGTTCTCGGGCCGGTGGGCAACCTGCATCGCCGCGCAGAGGGCCGAGCCGGAGGAAATGCCGATCAGGATGCCTTCTTCGCGCCCGCAGCGCCGCGCCCACTGCACCGACTCTTCCACCGTGACCTGGATGACCTCGTCCACGATGTCCATGTCCAGGTTGTTCGGCACGAAGCCCGCGCCGATGCCCTGGAGCTTGTGCGGGCCTGGCTTGACCGGCTGGTGCTCCCGCGTCTGCGTGATGACGGGCGAGTCGGTGGGTTCCACGGCGATGGCACGGAAGCCCGGCTTGCGCTCCTTGATGACCCCGGCGATGCCACTGATCGTCCCGCCGGTCCCGACGCCGGCGACCAGGATGTCTACGGTGCCGTCGGTGTCGTTCCAGATCTCTTCCGCCGTCGTCCGGCGGTGGACGGCGGGGTTGGCGGGGTTGTTGAACTGCTGGGGCACGAAGCCGCCGGGCGTCTCCGCCGCGATGCGCTCGGCCTCGGCGATGGCCCCCTTCATGCCCGCCGGGCCGGGCGTCAGGACCAGCTCGGCCCCGTAGCCGCGCAGCAGCAGGCGGCGCTCGACCGACATGGTCTCGGGCATGGTCAGGATGCACCGGTAGCCCTTGGCCGCGCAGGCGAAGGCCAGGCCGATGCCCGTGTTGCCCGACGTCGGCTCGACGATGACCGAGTCGGGACCGATGATGCCGCGCGCCTCGGCGTCTTCGAGCATGGCGACGGCGATACGGTCCTTGACCGACGAGGCCGGGTTGAAGAATTCCAGCTTGAGGAGGACAGTGGCGGGGGCACCGTCGGTGATGCGGCCCAGCTTCACCAGGGGGGTATTGCCGACGAGGTCGGTGATGTGTTCGTAAACGCGCATGGGGTTAAACTCCGTGTGAGGTCTTTAGCCCATCATACCCAAGAACCCGGCCCCGGCCCCGGATCACAACTACGGTCATCATGGCAAAGACCCCACCCAGTCGTGGGTGAGGTCTGTTGGGCTTGGTGGAAGTGTCCGGCATTACGATAGCCCGGCACTTCAGTGCCGGGGCAATGTTCCCGCACCGCTGCCTACTCCGCCAGGTGCGTCTGCAAGAACTTGGTATTGAGATCGCCCTTGCGGAAGGCAGCCAGGGCGAAAATCTTCTTGTGGTACTCCAGGTCCGTCTTGACGCCGCCGATCTCCACCTCGCCCAGGGCGCGCTGCATCCGGCTGATGGCCGCGTCGCGGTCGTGGTCCCGGACGATGATCTTGGCGATCATCGAGTCGTAATAGGGCGGGACGTCGTAGCCCGCATAGACATGGGTGTCGATGCGGACGCCCGGACCGCCGGGCAGGCGCAGGCTGGTGATGCGCCCCGCGCTCGGCGCGAAGTCGCGGGCGGGGTCGCGGGCGGTCAGGCGGACCTCGATGGCGTGGCCGTCCCAGCGGACATCGCGCTGGCCGAAGGGCAGAAGCTCGCCCGCCGCGATCCGAATCTGCCACTGGACCAGGTCGATGTCCGTGACCATCTCCGTCACGGGGTGCTCGATTTGGAGGCGCGTGTTCATCTCCATGAAGTAGAACTTGCCGTCGGGGGCGAGGATAAACTCGACCGTGCCGGCGTTGACGTAGCCCGCCGCGCGGGCGGCCTTGACGGCGGCCTCGCAGATGCGCTTGCGGACGGCGGGGTCCAGCAAGGGCGCGGGGGCTTCTTCCACCATCTTCTGGTAGCGCGCGGTCTGGAGCGAACAGTCGCGCTCGCCTAGATGCAGGACAGTCCCGTGGGCATCGGCCAATATCTGCACCTCGATGTGGCGGAACGTCTCGATGAACTTCTCGATGTAGACGTCGGCGTTGCCGAACGACGACTCGGCCTCGACCTGGGCGGTCTTGAGGATGCGCGGGAACTCTTCCTCGTTCTGGATGACCCGGATGCCGCGCCCGCCGCCGCCGCCCGCGGCCTTGATCATGACCGGGAAGCCGATCTTTGACGCGACTTTGGCGGCTTCCCCCGCATCGCGCAGGGCCGTGTTGGTGCCGGGCACGATGGGGACGCCGGCCTTCTCCATCGTCGCGCGCGCCTGAATCTTGTCCCCCATCATCTCGATGGCGTGGACCGGCGGCCCGATGTAAGTCAGCCCGATGGCGGCGCACATCTCGGCAAACGAGGCGACCTCGGCCAGAAACCCGATGCCGGGGTGGACGGCGTCGCAGCCGGTGATGACGGCGGCGCTGAGCATATTGGGGACGTTGAGGTAGGAGCCTTTGCGCTCGGGCGGCCCGATGCAGACCGCCTCGTCGGCCAGGCGGACGTGGAGCGAGTCGGCGTCCGCCTGGGAGTAAACGGCCACGGTGGGGATTTTCAGCTCTTGAGCGGCGCGGATGACGCGGACGGCGATGTCGCCCCGGTTGGCGATGAGTATCTTTTTGAACATATCTTGTTAGGCGTGGGGCTGGGGCTACTCGCCCCCCCCGCCGTCGGCGGGGGCGCTGCCCGCGTCCCCCGCGCCGGGCTGCGCCGACGGGGCGGCAGAGGGAGATGTCAGCACCAGGGGGTCGCCGGGGCGGCGGGGCGGGGCGGTGGGGGCGGCGTCCGCGCCCAGCACGACCGGGACGGCACCGGGAGCGGCCTTGCCGTGACCGATGTCGGTGACAGCCCCCGTCGCGGGGTCGAGCTGGAACTGGCATCCCTCTGCACGGATGATGTCGTCGGTCGCGCCGCCTTTTTTCAGATCGTCGAAGGAGCGGGCGTTGTGGCCGCTCTGGTCCTTGTACATCGACGAGGCCATGTTGAGCTGCGACTGGTACTCGCTGCACACAGCCCCGTAGGCGGCCTGCTCCGAGGCGGGCTTGCCGTTGTGGGAGCCGGCGGCGGGCTTCAGGATGCGGTTGTAGTACCAGGCGGACAGGATCATAATGACGGCCAGGCTGACCAAAAGCCCGATCAGGGACCACTGGCCGCGCTGCATATGCCGCGAGGCGGACAGGCGGAGGACGTGCATCAGAAAATTCTCCCCAACGCGGGCGCTAGGCGGACAGGCGAAACAGGGGCTGCCCATACTCGACCGGGGCACCGTCCTCAATCAAAATGTCTATGAGCTGCCCGCCGGCCTCGGCGACCACGTCGTTCATCAGCTTCATCGATTCGATGGCTCCGACCACCTGGCCCCCCGCGACCGTCGCGCCATAAGGCAGCGGCGGGTCCGCGTGGTGGAAGAGGCCGACCATCGGCGCGGTCAGCGTCAGCGCCTCTTCCGCCGCCCCGGCGTCCGGCTCTGTCCCCAGAGCGGGCACGTCGGCCACTGTGGGGGGTGGACCGGCAGAGAGAGGAGCGGCGACCTGCGCCCGGCGGACGCACACGCGCCGCCCTTCCTGCTCCACGGTGATCTCTGAGACGGGGTGTTCGCCCAGGATGGCGACGATCTGCTCGACGAGTTCTAGGTTCATGTGCGAGGGATTGCAACCCGGTGTGATACGCACCGCTCCCCTGGATTGAAATCCGGGGCTTGAGAAGTGCGATTGTCCGCCTCCGCGGACAGAAGAGACAGCGGCCCCGAGGTCCCCTGTCCACGGAGGTGGACAGCCGCCCTGTTGAAGCCCCGAATACACTCCGGGGTTATCGCGGTGCCTCACAGCTTCAGCGTGTAGCACCAGTATTCGATCAGCTTCAGCACCTGCGAGAGCATTACCACCGCCAGGGAAAACACGAACACCCAGGCGATGATGCTGTACGCGCCGTTGTGCAGGGCCGTGATCCCCCCAGGGTCCGCGCCGAACGAGAACCGCTTGGTGGCAGCGTCCAGGCCCAGCAGCAGGTGGTTTACGGTGACCTGGAGCCAGGCAAAGTTCAGGAGGAGCAGGCCCGGAACGACCAGCAGCGCGACCCAGGTGAGGGCCTTGTGCTTCTCGCGCTGATGCTCGTTGTAGATGATGCAGCTCCGGCAGCGGTCGCGCTTGGCGGCGGCGGACAGGACGGTGCGCGGGCCGCCCATCTTGATGGCCTGGTCCGCCCGCGTCATCTGGTCCTTCCAGTCGGGGCTGATCATGGCCTGGAGGACGATGCGCTCCTCGCACATGCAGCCCTCTTTGTACCACCAGCACGGGCCGCGCCGCTTCAGGTAGACCGGGCACTTGGCCCGAATGACGTCCTTGCAGAACGGGCCTTCAAAGCAGCGACCCAAGAACACCTGCCGGTGGCGCGTCGCCTTCGTGCCTTCGTTTTGTGCCCCGTGCCCGTACTTGACGTTGGCGCGCTGAATCGCCGCCCGGTCCGCCGCAGCAAACAGGCGGCGGGCCAGGTCTACCACTGTCCACAGGCCGCCCGGCACGGCCAGCAGCCAGGCGAGCTGCCCGAAGCCTGCCAGGGCCAGTGCGCTCGCCCCACTGCCCGTCTGGTGCCGCAGCGCGAACCCCTGTGCAGACAGGTAGGGGGTGCCCGCAGAAAAGAAGGCTGCCGCGCCCAGGAGCCAGTAACCCGCGCCTTCCGCCCGCGCGCAGACGACCAGAAAGGCGGCGACGGCGGCGACCGTGGACAGGTCCAGCAGTCGGAAGACCAGCCCGATGTTCGCGAGCTGCTCCTGACGCCGGGCAAGGGCAAGATGCCCCATCGCCTGGTGCGACCACGCTCCGCTCCCCAGCCCCCACAAGAGATACAGCAGGAAAAGCCCGCAGGCGACGGACGCCGGCCCCAGCACACGCCGCGCGAACTCGTCCAGCTTGGACGGCTTCAGCCCGCGCCCCGGCTTGGATGGCGGCGGTCGGCGGGGGGGAGGCAGGGGTGCCGCGCCCAATTCGATGCGTTCCGCCATAGGGACTACCTGCTGGGGCCGGCTACCCCTTGACGCGCTCCAGATATTGGTCGGTGCGGGTGTCGATCTTGATCTTGTCGCCGACCTTGACAAAGAACGGCACCGAGACGACCGCACCGGTCTCAGTCGTGGCGGGCTTGCCGCCGCCCGAGGCCGTGTCGCCCTTCTCGCTGCCCGCCGTCTCGGCGATCTCCAGCTCGACGAACGGCGGCACCTCGATGCCGATGATGGCGTCCTTGTGCAGCATCACGCTCAGGTCCATGTTCTCCTTGAGGTACTTGACGCCGTCGCCGATCTGCGCCTTGGCGACGCTGATCTGCTCGAACGTCTCGGGGTCCATCAGGTGGTACTCGGAGCCGTCGTTGTACATGTACTGCATAGGCTTGCGCTCCAGAAACGCCTGCTCCACGCGCTCGCCCGCGCGCCAGGTCTTGTCGATGGAGCGCCCGTTCTTGATGTTCTTGAGCGTCGAGCGCACGAACGCCCCGCCCTTGCCGGGCTTGACGTGCTGGAAGTCGGTGATGGTGAAGATGTCCCCGTCCATCAGGATAGAGATGCCGTTTCGGAAGTCGCTGGTGTCCATAGCCGGAAGAAATGCTCCTGCGTGAGTGGTTAGAAAGCTTATCGGTGATGCCGGATTATAGCACATCGCCGCCCCTTTGACAATCAGCCGTGCGGCAAAGGAAAGCCGGCAACGGGCGTAGAAACTACGCCCCTAAAGGAGCCTGAGATGATCTGCCCGACATGCAAGGCCGGCAACCCGGACGGCAAAAAGTTCTGCGGCGAGTGCGGGGCTGCCCTGCCCGAGACGACCCAGGCCGAGGCGGTCAAAGCCGCCGTCCCCGTGCCCGGCGACGACGGCGCGTTCTTCTGCGCCAAGCACACCAAAACCATCACCCGCCTGCGCTGCGGCCGGTGCGAGACGCCGATCTGTCCCCGCTGCACCGTCCACACGCCCGCCGGGATGCGGTGCCGGGCATGCGCCAAGAACAAGATCGCTGTGCGCCCCGCCGGGCTGTTGCACGGCGCGGTCAGTACGCTGGGCAGCGCGGGCGGCGGCGTGGGCCGGCGCGTCTGGTATCTCGCCCTGTGGTACTTGATCCTGTCGTTCCTGCGCGGCCCGTTCGAGTGAAAGATTTGGGGGGGATGCAAAAAAAAACGAAAGCCTCTTTGGCTTTCGTCGGGTTTCCCTCGGTACGCTTTTGTTTGGCGCGATAGATTTATTATATCACGGCAGCAACCCCGTGTCTAGTGGGCGCAGCAGACCGGATCATTGTCAAAGAGAGCGACCTGTCCCCAGAACAGGGCGTAGCCGCCCTGGTGAAACCATACACTCCGCGAGGATTATAGGAGAGCGACGACGCAGCCGTATCGCTTTTGTCGCAACATAAGGTCCCCGGCATTTCCAGTGCCGGGCTTTTTCACGCCGGGCGCTCTGGCCGTGTCACTCCTCCCACCCCCGCACGATGGCGTCGCTGACCTTTGCCACGCGCGCCATCTCGCGGACATCGTGGACCCGTACCACGTCCGCGCCCCCAGCGATGCTCAAGGCGACGGTCGCCGCCGTGCCCTCCTTGCGGTCGTCTGGGTCGTCCGTGCCGAGTATCTTCCCTAAAAATCTCTTGCGGGACGCGCCGACGACGAGCGGCAGTCTCAACGCTTTGAGTTCGGGCAGGCGGCGCAGAATCTCCAGGTTGTGCTGGGCGGTTTTGCCGAAGCCCAGGCCGGGGTCGAGCCAGACCTGCGCGCGGCGGACGCCGCGCGCCTCGGCCCAGGCGAGCTGGCGCACGAAAAAGGCCAGCACGTCGGCGACGACGTCCTGGTAGAAGGGGCTGATCGGCAGGTCGCGGGGGCGACCCGGCAGGTGCATGAGGACGACGGGGATTTGACGGGCGGCGACCAGGGCAACCATGTCCGGGTCATAGGTCAGGCCGCTGATGTCGTTGACCAGGGACGCCCCGGCATCGAGTGCGGCCCGCGCGACGTCGGCCTTGTAGGTGTCCACGGACAGAGGGATGTGGGGGATTTCGCGTACCAGCCGGGCGAGGACGGGGAGGATGCGGCGCTTTTCTTCGTCCGGCGGCAGGGGGGAGCGGTCACCGAAGGTGGCCGGTCGGGTGCTCTCGCCGCCGATGTCGAGCAGATCGGCCCCGTCCCGGACCAGGGCCAGGGCGTGGGCCACGGCGGCATCGGGGGTGTCATAACGCCCGCCGTCCGAGAACGAGTCGGGCGTGACGTTGACGACGCCCATGATCAGCGTCCTGCTCCCCAGCGGGGCGAGCCAAGCGGGGGGGAGTGGGGAATCAGGCGGGGTCAGTTGTACAGCCTCATCACGCTTGCCGTGTAGAGGGCATCAGGGTCGGCAGTCTGTTCGGGGAATTCCAGCGGCAGCAGGTGAGCGAGCCGGCCCAATCCGTCTTCGCTCAGGCAGAAGCCGCGCTCCTCGACGGCCTCTTCGACATCGCACCGCAGCTTCAGCAGGAACAGGCGGTCTTCCGAAGCCAGCAGCAGAATCTGGCGCGTCTGGTTATCGTCCAGCATCTCCAATGCCTCGGCGGCGTCCTCGGCGATGTCGCCCTCGGGCACGGCCATCTCCAGCGCGCGGCCATACGCGCCCATCGCCGCCTGGAGGCTGCCCTGCTGCTGGAACAGCAGGCCGCGCCGGAAGTGGTGGCTGGGGTTGTGCGGGTCCAGGCGGATCATCTCGCCGGTCACCTGCAAGGCCTTGCCGAGCTGCCCGAGCTGCAAGTACGAGACGCCCAAGACATCGCGCGCGAACAAAGAACGCGGGGCGAGCTTCAGCAGGGCGCGCGCCTCGCGCACGGCCTCATCGTAGCGGCCCGCGTCCACCAGGGTCTCGGTCAGCGCCTCACGCGGGTCGCGGTCGGCGGGGCTGAGGGACGTCGCCTGGCGCAGCGCCTGCACGGCCTGTTCCGTGCGGCGGGCTTCGCGGCACAGCAGGCCCAGATGGAAGAAGGCGACCGAGTCCTGGGGCCGCAGCGACGTCACCTCGTCCTGGCAGACGATGGCCTCGGAGAACTTGCCTTCGCCCGCCAGTGACTGGGCGCGCTGGGCCAGCCGGCGGGCGCGGGCTTGGAGCCGCCGCCGCTCGGCGGCGGAGGGTTCGGACGGCACTGTCTGAAGCGTCGGGGTCATGCGCGGTGTCCTTTTCGCAGGTAGATTACCCGCTTTGTGCCGAGAATACAACGCCGCACCCCAGTAATCCCGTGACTTTACGGGTGAAGCTGGGGGCAAAAACTCAGAACACCGGCAGGGAGGGGCCGGACATGGGCTTGTCGCGGGCGGGAACGGTGCAGTCGGACAGCGCGCCGCTGCTCTTGCAGTCGTCGCAGCCGCCCTCGGCATGGTCCACGCAGCCGGGGACGGTGCTCGCGTCTTTAGCCCGCACTTCAATGAACCGGCCCGATTCAAGCTGCACGGTCAGCATCTGCTGCACGGCGCTGACCTCCTCCACCTTGGCCCGGCCCATCGGCGTCATCACCACCATGCCGACAGCGGGCAGGGCCGCCCGGCCCCCGGCGTCGTCCTGCTCGTAGCGCAGGCAGCACATCAGCTTGCCGCACAGGCCGGAAAACTTGGCCGGGTTCAAGACCAGGTTCTGGTTCTTGACCATCTTCATCGAGACGGGCTGGAACTCGCGCAGGAACGTCGAGCAGCACGTGGGCCGCCCGCACGGCCCGATGCCGGGGAAGACGCGGGCGTGGTCGCGCGCGCCGACCTGGTGCATCTGGACGCGCGTGTGCAGCGCGGCGGCGACCTCGCGGACCAGCTCGCGGAAGTCCACGCGGCCCTCGGCGGTGAAGTGGAACGTCACCTGCGAGCCGTCGAACGCCCACTCGGCCTCGATCAGCTTCATCGGCGTCCGCAACAGCTTGATCTTGTCTTTGCAGATCCGGTACGCCTCGGCCTGACGGCGCTCGCCGCGCTCACGTCGCCCCCAGTCCTCGGGCGTCGCCAGCCGCAGGACGCGGCGGCGCGGTGCGGGGGCGTCTTCTTCGGACGCGGCGCGGGCCGGGGTGCGGACGAACCCGAACTCCAGCCCGCCTTCGCCGTCAACGATCACGGCGTCATCTACCAGCAATTCCAACGGCCCCGGATCGCAGGGCGTGATCTTCCCGAGCAGCTTGAACGCCACTCCCACGACAATCGGCATAATCTAACTCTTCTCCGCCTCTGGTCAGGCGGCACGTCTAAACGTCCAATCAGGCAGCGTCAAAAAGCGTCAGCGGCGTCTTGCTCCTGTCTTCGTTCTCCCGCTCCAAAGCCAGATGGTTGCCCTCGCGGACCAACCCGAACCCCAGAATCGCGAAAGCCTTCAGCACTCGGTCTCGGGGCGCATTCACGGGAAAGCGCGGCATCAGACAGCCACTCCGGCTTCCGCCACAAAAGCCTCCAATATCGGGGCCTCATCTTCGATGACGCCCGGCCCAAAAGTCTCAATGTGGAAAGCTATGGCCGATTTGACGTCGGCAAACGCTTCTTCATAAGTATCACCTTGCCCCACGATAACGCCACGGATGCCAAGCGGGTAGGCCACGTATCCATCGCTGTGGCGCTCTACGACGATCTTGAACTGCTTCATAGGCTGGCCCTCATTCTAAGCCGACACCAGGCACCGGCCCGCAGATGAAACTTGTGGCATCGGCGAATAAACGCTGACTTGTCTGCGGGCAACCCGCCCACGCAGCGTCACCTCTTCCAAAACGTCAGCCGCTGCCACCACGGGCGGCCCGGAAGCTGCCGCGTGACCTCGCGCAGGACGCTCGGCGACAGCGCGGCCTCCTGCATCAGGCTTTCCAGTCGGTGCCGGGACCTGGCCTCGGCCCCGGCGGGCGGCGGCGGCGAGTGGAGCGCGGACTGCGCCAGCCGGACCGCCCCGGCGAGCGCACCGTCAGAGTGTTCCGGCGGGTCAAAGCCGGGGTCAAGATCGTCCGACATGCTGCGTTCCTTCCCGTGCCTCTTCTTGGTCAACAGGCCGTCGCCCCACGCGGTGCAGTGTCAGCCGCTCGGCATCGTCCATGCGCCGCTCGATCTCGCGGCGAAGCGCGACGGTCGCGCGGTGCAGCAGGGACTTGACGGCAGCCTCGGAGCGGCCCAGCAGGGGCGCGATCTCACGCGCGGACAGATCGCCCAGGAAGCGATAAATCAGAACGTCTCCCTGGTCAGGAGGCAGAGCGGCGATGGCCGCGCGGACGAGCTGCTGCACCTCGTGACGCTCGGCGATCTCGTGCGGCGTCTGACCCGACTGACCCGTACTCTCCTGCGAGTCCAGCAGAGCGCGCATCCCCGCCGCGACCGGCGCGTCCAGCGAGACGACGCCCGAGGGGGGCCGCTGCCGGCTGCCGTCCACAATCAGGTTCAGGGCGATCCGGTGCAGCCAGGGGTAAAACGACGCCTGCGCGTCGCGCAGGCGGAAGCGGCCCAGGCCCGCCAGGGCGCGCACGAACGTCTCCGAGGCCACATCCTCGGCGTCCTGGGCGTTGTTCGTCTTGAGGTAGGCCAGGTGATACAGCCGCTTGTAGTAGCGCGCGTGCAGCGCCCCGAAGGCGGCCACGTCGCCGCGCTGCGCCCGCCCGATCAGGGCGGCATCGCTCGCGTCCCCCGCCCCGCGCCCTTCCGGCAGCGAAACCATCAGCAGCAGGCCGATCATACCCAAGTGTACCATAGGCGGGGGCGAAACACAAGCATCGCCCCGTTTGCGCCCCGCCCCACGCGGGTACGCTCGCCTTGGTACATCCAGGCCGGCATTCAGGCCGGCATCCAGGGAGGAAGACCCATGAAGACACCGACTGCGCTGATGGCCGGCACCCTCGCCGCCTTGACCCTACTCACAGCCACGACACCCTTGGCCGCGCGGACTCGGCACAGCCGCACCAAGCGCCACCACGCCGTGAAGCACACGGCGGCGACGCACCCGATGACAATGCGGACCGGGACGAAGACAATGCGGACCGGGACGAACCCGATGATGAAGACGATACCCCCGCCCGCCTCCCCGGCCTCCAGCGCCGCCGGGGCCAGCGGGCTGAACACCCCGTAGGGGCCGATGAGACCTCGGCTCGTCCCCCTGCCTCCGGCATCACAAGGACTCAACACCATAAAAAACGGATTAGACGGATTAGAAGGCAAGGTCGTCGCGATCACGGGCGCGAGCAGCGGGATCGGCGAGGCGACTGCGCTTTTGCTCGCCGAGCGCGGCGCGAGGGTGGTCCTCGGCGCGCGTGGATTGGATCGCCTTGAAGCGCTTGCGGCACGCATCGCCGCTGCGGGCGGTGAAGCCGCCTCCGCGCCCACGGACGTGAAACGACGCGACGACCTCTCTGCCCTCGTCAAGCTGGCCTGTGAGCGGTACGGCAGGCTCGACGTCCTCGTCAGCAACGCGGGCTTCGGACCTCTCTCCCCTCTCGACGACCTGCGCGTCGAGGAGTGGGAGGAAATGATCGACGTTAACATCAAGGGTGTTCTATACGGCATCGCGGCGGCGCTGCCCGTCTTCCGCGAGCAGGGCTTTGGGCATTTCGTCAACATCGCTTCCACGGCAGCGCACCGCATCGTCCCGAACATGGCGGTCTATTGCGGCACGAAGTTCGCCGTGCGCGCCATCTCCGAGGGCCTGCGCCAGGAGGCCGGCGACAAGCTGCGCGTGACGGTCATTTCGCCTGGGTTCACCCGGACGAACATCGCGGAGTCCATAACGAATCCAGAGGTAAAGGCCCAGATCATCGCCTCGATGGACACGATGGCGATCCCGCCGGAGGCAATCGCCCGCGCCATCGCGTTCGCAGTCGAGCAGCCGGCCGATGTTGACGTGGGCGAGATCATCGTCCGCCCCACGGCGCAGGCTTGACTCCACCTCTCACGGCAGGCCTTCCGGCAGGATTTCGATCTGGTTGCCCCAGGGGTCACGGACATAGAAGCGCGGGTAGCCCATCGGGATCACGTTGTCGTCTGCGACGTAGCCCAGGGCGGACAGGCGGGCGCGGACGGCACCCAGATCGGGGGACGCCAGGGCGGTGTGTCCGTCGCCGACGATGCCTTGGTCGGGGTGGCCGACGTGCAGCAGGATCGTCCCTATCGCGAACCAGAGGACGGGCGTGTGGGCCAGGCTGTCCGGCTTTCGGACGGCCTCCAGCCCCAGGGCCTCGCCGTAGAAGCGGCGGATGTCGTCGGGTGCCCCGCCCGGTGCAACGAGATACAGGTGGTGTGCGGTCAGACTCATGCGGCCTCCTCAGCGGGGTTTTTGCGGGCCACGACGAAGGCGAACGAGGCCATCGCGCCGTCCCGAATGCCATAGGTCCAATATTCAGTCCGGTCCAGCGGCAGCCAGCCGCCGGACCGGGGGAAGAAGGCCAGCAAGTCGTCCGGCGACGCGGTAAAAGCATCGCCCAGTTCGGCCCCCCACCCCAGCATCGCCGAACTGAAGACGCCCACCGCGCAGATGCCGCCGGGCCTGGTACACCGCTTCAGCCGCTCGACGTGCAGCGGCGCGTCTTCCGGTCCGAGAAACTGGAAGACGTTCGCCGCCATCGCCAGGTCATAGGTCTCCAGGGGATAGGCGAAATCGCGGACATCTTCGCGGGCCAGGTCCACACGGTCCAGGGGCAGACCGCGCCGGGCGAGCAGCGCGCGCGTCTTGTCCAGCCCCGCAGGCGAAACGTCGTGGGCGACGACGCACAGCCCGGCCTGGGCCAGAAAGGCCGTGTCGCGCCCCTCCCCGCTCCCCAAATCCAGCGCCAGAGGCTGAAACAAAGGGGACGGGCCGCCGCCGAACGCCGACAGCCGGCGCAGGGCCGTCCGCGCGATCTGGCTCGGCTCTTCGCCGAAGAAGTAGCCTTCGGTGCCGGCATAAACGGCTTCCCAGTCAGCCGGTGGACGAAAAATGGGCATGGGGCTATTATAGCACGGGACGCCGGGTGTTCCTCCGGCGTTCGGGTACAATCCTCGGTGTGCCTCAAGACCTCACCCAGGACCTTGCCGAGTTTCTGCTTTCCCCGCCGGGCCGCGCGCTGCTGGCCGAAGCGGACGCGCTCCGGGCGGACCGGGCCGAGACGCTGACCGCCCTGACGCGCCTGCGCCGGTCGGCAGCGTCGGACCAGGCGGCGGCGGCGTGGGAGATGTCCGAGCTGCGCCGTCGGGGGCAGACGAAGTTCGGGCCGTCGGCCTCCGAGATGTTTTTCGTGCGTGAGGCTCTGGAGCAGGCCTCGGGGCGCACTGCGGCGGATTACCACGCGGCCCGGCTGGTCGGGGGAGGCGCAAAAACAGTCGCCGACCTGGGCGGCGGCATCGGGGGTGACGCGCTGGCCTTCGCCCGCGCCGGCCTGTCGGTCACGCTCTTCGAGCAGGACGCCGTCCGGGCACTGTTCGCCGGGGAGAACGCCCGCGCCTGCGGCCTGGAGTCGCGGGTCTGCGTCACCCAAGCAGACGCGACCGAGGCCGCCTGGGACGCGGATGCCGCCTGGCTGGACCCGGCCCGCCGGCGGGACAGCCGCCGCCTATCTGACCCCGAAGACTATGCGCCGTCGCTTTCATGGCTGTCTACACTGACTGCGCGGGGCGTCAGCATTGTGGGCGTCAAGCTGTCCCCGGCCATCGACCACGCTCTGGCGGGGCAGTACGGGGCGGAACTCGAATTCCTGTCGGACGGCGGCGAGTGCCGCGAGGCGCTGCTGTGGCTGGGCGCGGCATGCTCCGGGGACGCGCTCCGAGCGACGACACTCACCCCCCAGGGGCCGCAGACGCTCGCCGGCATCCCCGACGTGCCCCGCGCGCGTCCGCCCACGACGGGGCGCTACCTGTACGAACCCGACCCCGCCGTGATCCGCGCCCACCTGGTCGGGACGCTGGCCGACCGGCTCGACGCCGCGCCCGCCGACCCGCGCATCGCCTACTTGTTGAGTGATCGTCTTGCCTTCACACCGTTCGCCGCCGCTTACGAGGTCTGCGACCGCTTCCCCTACGGCAAGAAGCGCCTGCAAGAGGCACTGACGGCTCGGGGTATCGGGCGCGTCGTCATCAAGAAGCGCGGATTCCCGCAGGAACCCGACGAGATGTGCCGGCATCTCAAGCTGCGCGGGAACGGCGAGATCACGGTCGTGCTGGCCCACATCGGGGCGGGCCACGACGTCTTTCTGTGCCACCCCGTCCCCCAACCATCCCCCGAAAGTCTGTAAGGAAAGCACCCGTGTCCGCTCCTTCCCCTCCCCCGCTGCTGTCCCGCGCGGACAAGCGCTTCAACTTCGCCGCCTGCCTCATCGACGCCGTCGGCTGGCCGCTCGGCGCGGCGCTGATCTCCCAGACCACCATCCTGCCCCTGTTCCTGCGCCACTCGGGCGCGAGCAACACCGCCGTGGGCGCGCTGCCCGCACTGTACAACCTGCTCGTGTTCCTGCCCGGCCTGCTGGTCGTCGGCCACATCGGCCGGCTCGCGCGGGCGCGCGGCTACCTGTTCTGGCTCGCCCTGGTCGAGCGGTTCGCTCTGCTGCCGCTGGTCCCGCTGACACTGCTGTGGGGGCGGACACACCCCGGCTGGCTGCTGGCCGCCCTGTTCGGCGCGGTCTCGGTCCACGCCGGCGCGATGGGGCTGAACCAGCCCGCCTACTGGGCCGTGGTCGGCAAGTGCGTCCCCGCCGCCTGGCGCGGGCGGTTGTTCGGCTACGCCGGGGGCGTGGCGGGCGTGCTGGGGCTGGGGACGGACGCGCTGCTCCGGCACCTGCTGTCGGGCGCGGACGGGGGCTTCCCCGGCGGCTACGCGGCCTGCTTCGGGTGGGGGTTCGTGATCCTGACCGTCAGCGTACTGCCGCTGGGGGTCGTCCGGGAGCCGGCCGCCCTGCCACGCGGCCCGGACGACCCGCATACGGGGCATTACGGGCGGGACAGCCTGCGGGTCTGGCGCACCGACCGGGGCTTCCGACGCTTCCTGTACGGGCAGGTCGCCCTGACATTGGCCGCGCTGGCGGTACCGTTCTACGTGCTGTACGCGCAGCGGCATCTGCGAGCGGGAACCGGGGAAGTCGCCGCCTACACCGCGACGCTCGTGCTGGCCGGCTCGTTCGGCGGCCTGGGCTGGGGGGCCTGGGCCGACCGGGCGGGCAACAAAGTCGTGCTGCTGGCCGCCTGCGCCTGCGCGGGCCTGGCGGCCCTCGTCGCGCTCGTCGTCCACGCGCCCGGCCCCTTCGGCCTGGTCTTCGGCGCGCTGGCCCTGGCGACCGCGGGGGCGGGGATCGCGGGCAACAACATCGTGCTGGAATTCGCGGGCGACGCCCGCGAGATCCCGCTGTATACGGCGGTCTACAACGCCGTCACCGCCCTGCCTCGTGCCGCCGCGCCCCTCCTGGGTGGCCTGCTGGCTGACCGCGCAGGCGACTACGACTCTTTGTTCGGCCTGTCCGCCCTGCTTGCCCTGGCGGCCTTCGTTCTGACCCTGCGCGCGGGTGAGCCGCGGCGACTCCGATAAGAAACCCACCCCAGCCGTTTTAAAGGCTCTTGAGCTTGCGAGGAGGGGGATTACGCTCGTCGGAAACGATGTCGTCGGCGGCAGCCAGCAGGGCGGTCAGGTAAGCGACCTCCGCTTCGAGCCGGTATTCGGTGTGACGAAGCGCCCATTGCTTGGCTAATCCTACGTATTCGCGCGCTCCCTCATTGATCCGTTTGCTCTCCGCCAGCCGCGCCCGTACCTTATCCAGGCGTTCGGCCAGGACCGAAGGCAGTATGTTTAACGTGTCTGGATCAGTGCGCGTGAGGGCAAGATCGAAGGGATCATATTTGAACCAAACTTCGCTCAGACCCGCGCGTCGGAGCGCCGCGAGGGCCTCGCGCCCCGCGTCGGTGATCTCGTAAAGCTGCCGGGTCGGCCGGTTTCCTTCGCGCTCACGGCCCGCTTCCCGCAGCAGTCCCTCCCCCGCGAGCCGCTTCATCGCCGCATAAACCGCACCCACGGAGGTGTCGGTCCACAAAGGCACGCGATAACGCTCGGCCGTCAGCCGGAGGTGGTGGCCGTGCATGGGGCCGAGTTCGGCAAAGGAGGACAAAATAAACAATCGGATGGAAGACATGTTGCTTTCGCGAAAGTGTCCGGGTATAATCCGCTCAATACTCTCACGAGAGTAGCCGGGCGGATGCTCAAGAAGATTGCTCCTACAGTATACCTGCATTCACCGGCACCGACAGAGCAGGGCCGCATCTCACCTACGTCAGAGGAAGGATTTCAAAATGCGTGTTTTCTTGACCGGAGCCACAGGCTTCATCGGCTCCGCCATCGTCCCCGAGCTGATTGGCGCGGGGCATCAGGTACTCGGCCTCACCCGCTCGGAGGCGGGCGCCGAGGCGCTCACTGCCGTCGGGGCCGAGGTGCATCGGGGTGATCTGGAAGACCTGGACAGCCTGCGCAGTGGGGCGTCGATGTCGGACGGCGTGATCCACTGCGCCTTCAACCACGACTTCTCGAAGTTCGTGGAGAACTGCGAGATGGACAGGCGCGTCATCGAGGCGATCGGCTCCGTGCTGGTCGGCTCCGACCGCCCCCTGCTCATCACCTCCGGGACCGGCATGGGGAGCGGAGCGCCGGGGCAGCCCGCGACCGAAGAGAACTTCGACCTCAGCCACCCGAACCCCCGTAAAGCTTCGGAAGAAGCCGGCGTCTCCGTGGCGGACCGTGGCGTGAACGTGTCGGTGGTGCGGCTCCCTCAGGTCCACGACCCGGTCAAGCAGGGCCTCATCACCCCCCTGGTTCAAGTGGCCCGCGCCCAGGGAGTGTCGGCCTACGTGGGCGGCGGACTCAACCGCTGGCCCGCCGTGCACGTCCTCGATGCGGCCCGTCTTTACAGGCTGGCCCTGGAGAAGCAGGAGGCGGGGAGCAGGTACCACGCGGTCGCGGAAGAGGGGATCCCGGCTCGGGACATCGCGGAAGTCATTGGCCGGGGCTTGAGGGTGCCCGCAGTCAGCCTGTCCCCGGAGGAGGCGCCGGCCCATTTCGGCTGGCTCGGCATGTTCGTCGGCCTGGACATGCCCGCGTCAAGCGCGCAGACGCAGGAACGGCTGGGGTGGCATCCGACCGGCCCCGGACTGGTCGCCGATCTCGAACAAATGGACTATTCCGCAAGCTGAACGGCAGGACTCGCTCGCACAGGCCTTTGTCAGGCGGGGCTATGGCCATGCCGACTCTCAGGCGGCCCTCCGGGTGATCGACGGCGCTGGTTTTTATGACCGACATCAAGAACGGTCAGGAAGAAAGGGGCTGAAAGAGAACCCCGGAATGAATTCCAGGGGACGCGCGCAAGGGGACTAATCGATAAAGCGTCGATCACTTGTGAGCCGCAGGCAGCCAAGATGGAGGTCCGGGGCGTATCGCCCGGCGCTCCCTTAGCGGCACTGGGGGTGGCGGTCCTGGTCGAGCAGGCGGCTGACGACGTCCAGGCGGGCGCGGCAGGCGAGGCAGCGGCCCTGGCGGTGCAGGCGCGCCTCTTCCTCGGCCTGCTGCTTGGCGTGGCCCTCGGCGTACCAATCGGGGACGAGCGAGTCGAGGTGGCGCTGGACGGCCTGGGGGTCGCTCTGGTGGCAGGAGAAGTGGCAGTGGAAGCCGTAGTGCTTTGCGCGCTCGCGCATGACCGCGTACTCCTGCATGGTCCGGCGGTCGAACTCGGTATCGGGGTAGAGGTGCGTCCAGCGGCCATAGAACCACTTCAGGTTGCCCACGACGAGGACCCCCTCGCAAACCACGCAGTGCTCACATTCGGTGCAGCCGCCGGCGTTCAGGCTTGTGGGCAGAGCGCGCACGTTGGCCGCGTGTTTCTCCAGCACGGTCTGCCGCCCGCAGCGGCAGACGCGGAAGCTGGTTTCGTCGCGTCCGCCGCAGCCCGCGCAGTGCCAGACGTAGTGGGAGGCGTCGGGAGACGGGATCAAGGCCATCTCGGCGTCACAGGCGTCGCAGTGACAGCGCCCCAGGTGGTTCATCTCGCCGCCCTTGTGCAGGTGGTTGAACACAGGCCGGGGGGCCTCTGAGAGCGCTTCGGCACCCGACCCCGTGGGCACGCGTCTTAGCCAGGACTGCGAGACTTCCCGGAGCTGCTGGCCGACGCGAAGAAATTTTTGGCTGACGGCGCGTGTGAGCTGCAAAGCCATGATACGCTATTGTATCCGAAAAAACCTCAAAAACCGCGCGTTACGTGGGGCAGAATTGCGGGTTTTTGACCTGACAGGGAGATCAAGTAGGCCAGGCTCACCAGGCCCAGTACGGACACGGCGGCGGCAAAAGTGTAAATGACGTGAGTCGCTGCCTTGTAGCCGTCCCCGTCGATCAGGCGGCGCGTCCGCGCGTGGTGCCACGCGGCCACTGGGAACGTCAGCACCCCCGCCGCGGCGAAGGCCAGGCCGAGCCAGGCGGAGCGCACCCCCTCACCCGGCGTCAGCCCCAGAAAACGCAGCTTGACCAGCAGGATGCCGAAACCCAGCAGGGCCAGCCCGGTCCGCATCCAGGCGAGGAACGTGCGCTCATTGGCGAGGTGGTCGCGGGTGTTGGCGGTGTCGGGCATGACGGAGTCCTTGACAGCGTCAGCGGGCCAGCAGACCAGCCGCCGCCTTGTCCAGCAGCCATGTCAGTGTCCCGTGCGCCGGATTCACGCCCGCGGCGGGGTGCTGCTCAACCGTCGCGCCGCCCTCGAAGATGTCTTTGACGGCGGAAGCCTTGTTCTCGCCTCCGACCAGGAAGACGACGCGGCGGGCGGCGTTCAGGACGGGGAACGTCACCGTGACGCGGTTTACCGGCGGCGGCAGTGTGCCGGGCGGGCTGGATACGGTCCAGGCGTCGGCCACGGCCAGCGTGGGCATGTGGGGGAACAGCGAGGCGCAGTGGCCGTCGTCACCCATGCCCAGCAGGATCAGGTCGAAGGCGGGCAGCGGCCCGCCGGGTGTCACGCCGAAGACGCGGGCCAATGTCTCGGCGTACTCTGACGCGGCCTCAGCGGGGCTGGCCGCGCCGGTCGGAACGGGAAACACCTGGTCGGGCGGAACCGGCACGTGGTCCAGCAGGAGCCGGCGGGCCTGGCCGTAGTTCGAGCGCGCGTCGTCCGGGGGGACAAAGCGCTCATCGCCCAAGAAAATGAACGCCTTGGCCCAGTCCACGGCCTCGGGACTCCGGGCCAGCCGCTCGTAGGTCCCGACCGGACCGGAGCCGCCTGTCAATGCGACGGTGAACCGCCCGCGCGCCTGAACGGCATCGCGCGCCGCTTCCAAGAACAGAGCCACGGCGCGTTCAGTCAAAGCGTCGCCATTGGGGAACATCTCGATGGATTGAATGTCGGGCATGATGTCTCCTCGGGTGGGAACCCGAAGCCCCTCCCGGCGGGCCGGCCCGCCACTCTCCCCTGTCAGGGAAGGGAATGCCCAGCAGGGCATTGTTGCCTATTGGCGGCTGCCGCCGGGGTGGGTTCCAAGGCTGCCCCATTAGCGAGGCGAGGGCGTTCCGGCCAGGACCTCGTCGATGGCCGCCAGCGTTTCGGGGGACAAGGTCTTGCCCGACGCCCCGGCGTTGTCCTCGACCTGGGCGGGGCGGGACGCGCCGATGATGACGCTGCTGACGTTGGGCTGGCGCAGGCACCAGGCGAGGGCGAGCTGGGCCAGCGATAGCCCCGCGCCGACAGCGATGGGTGCAAGCTTTTCAACGCGCACCAGCACGTCCTGGTCCAGCGTCCCGCCGCCCATGAAGGCGTTCTGGCCCGGATCGGCCGCCCGGCTGTCTTCGGGCAGGGGCTGGCCCGGCTTGTACTTGCCGGTCAGGACGCCCTGGGCGAGCGGCGAGAACACCACCTGACCGATGCCTTCACGAGCGCACAGGGGGATGACCTCTTTCTCGATGTTGCGCCCGATCATGTTGTAATAGGGCTGGTTGGAGGCCAGCGGGTGCAGGCCGCGCCCTTGAACCAGATCGACGGCGTGGGCGATCTGCCCGGCGCTCCACTCAGAGACGCCGGCATAGAGGATCTTCCCCTGCCGCGCCAGGTCATCCAGGGCGACAAGAGTCTCTTCCAGCGGGGTTTCGACATCGTAGCGGTGGCACTGGTACAGGTCGATATAGTCCATGCCGAGCCGCTTGAGCGAGGCGTGGCACTGCTCGAAAATGTGCTTGCGGGACAGGCCGCGGTCGTTGGGGCCGTCGCCCATCGGAAAATACACTTTGGTGGCGAGGAAGTAGGAGTCGCGCGGGTAGGTGGCGAGGACGCGCCCGACCACCTCCTCGGACTTGCCGCGGGCGTAGGCGTTGGCCGTGTCGAAGAAGTTGATGCCGAGGTCGTAGGCCTTCTCGATACAGGCGCGGGCGGCCTCATCGCCGGTCGCCCCCCCGTAGGTCAGCCACGAGCCGAGAGCGACCTCACTGACCTTGACTCCGTACTTGCCCAGATGACGATACTGCATAGTGTGTCCTTTGCGTAAAGAATGTCCTGACGGTTATTCCCAGATCAGGCCGAAGTCATCACTGGCGGACGTTCGTTTTGTCTCAGGGGCAGGCGGGTACGATGGGGAAACGAAAGTCGCGCCGTAGCACAAGAGGCGCCGGCGGATGTCGATGCTGAGGAGGCCCCTTTTGATTCTGGAAATTGACACGCAGCTCACGCCCGATCAAATACCCATCGTGCGCCTGAAGGGCGAGATCGATCTGCACACCTGCGCCGAGCTACGGGACACGCTGCGCGACCTGATCGAGCGGGAGCGCTACCAAATCGTAATCAACCTGGCCGAGGTCCCCTATCTGGATAGCGCCGCGCTGGGGGTCCTAGTGGACGCCGTGCGCCGCGTCCGCGAGCACGAAGGCGGCATCAGCCTGGTCTCGACAACGCCGTTCGTGCGCCGCGCCTTTGAGATCACCCGGCTGGTCAAGATATTCCAGCTTTTCGACGACGACGAGGCGGCCTTGACAGAGGCGCGAACCCATATGCAACCCGCCTAACATCGCGCAGCAGTGGAGCGGAAATATGACAGCCCCCGCCGCGGCGGGGGCTGTCGGTCGTCTCGGGCCGTCAAGTCGGCTCAGACCGCCTGGGCATCTTCCCAGTCGGCGTGGCAGCGGTAGACGGCCTCACTGATGCGGGCCACGCGCGGGATCAGGTCGCCGGTGTCCTGGCGCAGCACGTCGCGCAGAGTCGGCGGCAGGAAGAGGGCTTCCAGGACGTCCAGGGCGCGGCGCTGCCCGGCGTAGTCCGTGATGCTCGGCGGTTGCCCCCCCTCACTGCCCTCGGCCTCCAGATAAGGCCGGACACGGGCCGCCGTCCGGTAGTAGTTCGTCACGAACCAGCGCCGCATCTGGGCGTACTCGTTCTCCTTCTGCCCGTCACAGCCGGCCTTGGCCGCCGCGCACAGCACATCCGTGAAGGCCTCGTACTGGTCGATGAAGTTCAGCCACGCCTGCGCGGTGTCGCTGGTGGCGGCCCGGCGGATGGCGGCGGAGCGTGCGCCGTTGGAACGCGCCCCGCCCGAGTGGGGGCGCGAGTGGCGGTAGTCCACGGGTGAGGTGGACAGGGCGCGTCGCGCCGCAGCCCCGGCTTGCAGCCGCAGGCGATAAAGAAAAGGGAGTGGAAGATTGCTGCGGATCATGGTGCGGATGCCCCTTGGGTCAGGCGATAACGAGTCGTGTGCATGAAAAAAGTGCTAAGGGAGGGAAGGGCCGCTTTGTGAGACGTAGTTGAGTCGCAGGTCGTTCAGCAGTGTACGCAGGTCGCGCCGGAAATCGGCGGGGATGATCGTCTCCGGGGCCGTTTCGAGCCGCCCCGCCAGGTCCCCCACGGTGTCGATGGCGACCTTGGCTTCCGCCAGGTCCGGCTTCGCTTCCCCGGTCTGCGGGTCCGCCAGCAGGCCCAATTTCTGCCAGGCCTGCTGCGCCATGAGATTCAGGCAGTAGCCGATCAAGTCATAAGTGCTGGGAGGGCCGGGGTCTGCACCGGGGTCGTCCCCGCCAAGGCCGTCCTGTCCAAAGTCGCTCTCCTGAACAGCCGTTTCTTGCTGCGCTTCGGCGCTCTGTGGGGCGTCCACAACCGGGACTTGCGCGGCGACGGGCGCTTCGGGCGCGGCGCGGCGCTTGTCAACGAACGTGAAGCCTGTCTCTTCTTCGGCCATGCGGTCTGCTCTCCAACTTGAGTTCCCAGCACCTCCCCGTGAGGGGGTGCGGACTATTCTAGCACATAATCCCGGCCCCCGCAAGGGCGGCCTCAGAGGCGGCGAAAAAGAGTTGGCAAAGTTTTTTTGCGCCCATCTGTGCCTTTGCGATCCGGCCCATGAGCCGTAAAGGACACGACGCGGGGAGCCACAGAGAGGGCCGGAATATTACGTCATCTGGAGATTTATCCCTTTTCGAGTGTATCGCTGGACAGGGGCCTGATTCGCTTGACACTTCCGGCCCGCCGCCGATATACTAGTGTCAGATTTCCCCAAACATAAAACCGGCGAAGAGAAAAGGCGGAAGACTCCCCATCATGGCTGACATCCTGGCTGAAAAGCACTCACTTTTTGACTCTCTGCAAAGCTTCACGTTCGGCGACGGCAAGGCCGGGCAATTTTATTCGCTCCCCGCGCTGGAAAAGGCGGACATTGGCCCGATCTCCAAGCTGCCCGTGTCCCTGCGGATCGTGCTCGAATCGGTCCTGCGTAACTACGACAAGAAGCGCGTCCGCGAGGCCGATGTCTGCGCCTTGGCGAACTGGAAGCCGAACGCCGAGCGCACGGCGGAGATACCCTTCGTGGTCGCCCGCGTCGTGCTCCAGGACTTCACCGGCGTCCCGCTCTTGGTGGACCTGGCGGCGATGCGGTCGGCCGTCTCGCGCTTCGGGCGCGACCCGGACCTGATCGAGCCGCTGGTGCCCGTGGACCTGATCGTGGACCACTCGGTCCAGGTGGACTTCTCCGAGGTGCCGAACGCCTTGCAGCTCAACATGGAGATCGAGTTCAAGCGCAACCGCGCCCGCTACCAGTTCCTCAAATGGGGCATGCAGGCCTTCAACGGCTTCTCGGTCGTGCCGCCCGGCATCGGCATCATCCACCAGGTCAACCTGGAGTACCTCGCCAAGGGCGTTTTGAGCAAGGGCGAGGTGTACTACCCCGATACCCTGGTCGGCACCGACTCGCACACGACCATGATTAACGGCCTGGGCATCGTCGGCTGGGGCGTGGGCGGCATCGAGGCGGAGGCGGGCATGCTGGGCCAGCCGGTCTATTTTTTGACGCCGGACGTCGTGGGCGTCAATCTGACGGGCGCGCTGGAGCCGGGCGTGACGGCGACCGATCTAGTTCTGACGCTGACCGAGATGCTCCGCAAGGCCAAGGTCGTCGGCAAGTTCGTCGAGTTCCACGGCGCGGGGGCGGCCTCGCTGTCGCTGACCGACCGGGCGACCATCGCCAACATGGCCCCCGAGTACGGCGCGACGATGGGCTTCTTCCCCGTGGATGAAGAGTCCTGCCGGTACATGGCCGCGACGGGCCGCACCGACGACGAGGTGGACGCCTTCCGGCAGTACTTCAAGGCGCAGGGCCTGTTCGGGATGCCCGAGGCCGGTCAGATCGAGTACAGCCAGACGCTGCACCTGGATTTGGCCGCCGTCCACCCCTCGGTGGCCGGCCCCAAGCGGCCCCAGGACCGCATCGAGCTGACCGAGGTGAAGTCCAAGTTCGAGGAGCTGCTGGCAAGCCCCGCCGCGTACAACAAGTCGCTGGCGGACCTGAACAAAAGGTTCGTCATCATGACCGGCATCGAGCACAACGTCAAGCCCATCTCCGGCGGCGGCGACCAGGACATGGCGACGGCCCCCGCCGAGACCAAGCCGCTCGAAACGGCCAACGACACGGCGGGGCTGACCGAGATCGAGATGATGCAGAACCGGCCCACGCCGGATCGCGTCGAGGACATCCCCCAGGGCGAGTTCCCCGACGCGATGGTGGAGCTGAGTCACGGGGACGTGGTCATTGCCGCCATCACGTCGTGTACGAACACGGCCAACCCCGCCCTGATGCTCGGCGCGGCCCTGCTCGCCAAGAAGGCCGTCGAGAAGGGCATGACGATCCGCCCGACGGTCAAGACGTCGCTGGCCCCCGGCTCGCGCGTGGTCACGGATTATCTGGAAAAGACCGGCCTCCAGACTTACTTGGATCGGCTGGGTTTTCAGACCGTCGGCTACGGGTGTACGACCTGCATCGGCAATTCCGGGCCGCTGGAGCCGCACCTGGAAAAGACGATCACCAAGAACGACCTGGTCGTCGCCTCGGTGCTCTCAGGCAACCGCAACTTCGAGGCCCGCGTCCACCAGAACGTCCGCGCCAACTTCTTGATGTCACCCCCCCTGGTCGTCGCCTTCGCCCTGGCGGGGACCGTGGACGTGGACATGGGCACGGACCCCATCGGCAAGGACAGGTTCAACGCCGACGTGTATTTGAAAGACCTGTGGCCCACGTCCGAGGAGATCGGCGAGGTCCTGTCGGCGGCGAACGACCCCGAGACCTACCGGCGGCTGTACAAGGACTTCGCCGAGCAGAACCCGCTGTGGCAGGAGATTCCCAGCAGCGTGGGCAAGGTCTACGACTGGGACGCCACCTCGACATACATCCGCGAGCCGCCCTACTTCGACAAGTTCAGCACCGAGCCGGGCACGGCGCAGGAGATCATGCGGGCGCGGCCCCTGGCGATCTTCGGCGACTCGGTGACGACCGACCACATCAGTCCCGCCGGGGCGATCAAGCCGACGTCGCCCGCCGGGCTGTATTTGCAGCAGAAGGGCGTGCCGGTCGAGGACTTCAACTCCTACGGCTCGCGCCGGGGCAACCACCGGATCATGATGCGCGGCACGTTCGCCAACGTCCGCATCCAGAACCAGATGGTGCCGGGCGTGATCGGCGGCATGACCATCTACCAGCCGGTCGGCGAGGAGATGAGCATCTACGACGCTTCCTTGATCTACCGCGACCTGGGCGTCCCGCTGATGATCTTCGCCGGCCAGGAGTACGGCACGGGTTCGTCGCGCGACTGGGCCGCCAAGGGGACGGCCCTGCTGGGCGTCAAGGCCGTCATCGCCCAGTCGTTCGAGCGCATCCACCGCTCCAACCTCGTCGGCATGGGCGTCCTGCCCTGCCAGTTCAAAGAAGGGACGAGCGCGCAGACGCTGGGCCTGGACGGTACGGAGACCTTCGACCTGGTCGGCCTGACGGCGGGTCTGGCCCCGCAGATGGACGTGACGCTGGTCATCCGCCGGGCCGACGGCGGGACGCAGGAGGTCCCGCTGACCCTGCGGATCGACACGCCCATCGAGGTGGACTACTACCTCAACGGCGGCATCTTGCCGTATGTCCTGCGGCAGCTCCTGGAAGAGGACGCCGTCCGCCAGGCCGGGGACCTGCTGGACACCCTCCAGCCCCGCCCCGCCGCCACCGCCTAGGCGACACAAAAAGCCCCGCCCCTATTGATAGGGTCGGGGCTTTTCTTGCGGGCAACGCTCGTCAGGGTGATGGCCCTAGCGGGCGCGCGGGTTAACGGGGGATTAGGCATAAGTGTCAAGAATTGAAATGAGCGTTTCAGACTTTACAACGCCACTCACTCAAAACCACCGCCAAAACCACCGTTCGGCATCAGTCCCCAATTCTAGCTCCGAATTGCGGCGAGGCGGTTGAGCCACTCGGTCAGCAAGAACCGTTCCCCGTCGGAGAGCGATTGGACTTCGGGCAGAGCGGCACGAAGGGTGACTGCCGCCGCCGCCGCTCCCGATTTCTCAAAGGCGGGTGCGTCCGTCGTGATCGCCGCAATCGCCGCCTCTCGTGAGATTTCTGACAGCGTCATATCTCGGTGGCCCTCGGCTTTGGAAAGCAGGGTCAGCACGGTTCCGCACCCAGAGGCATGATAGAGGTCCGCCGCCCGTTCCTCGGAGAGGCGCAATCGGCCCACAGCGGCAACCCGCCGTATATGCTCTTTCAAGATGCGATGGGACATGGCGGCCGCCGGAGAAGTCACACCGGGTCGGGGTTCGGCGTACATCAGCAGATAGATCGCCGGGTGGGACAGCCCGAACCCGACGTGTAAATCCCATCCAGTCCGCAGGTCTTCTACGGGGTCTCGTCCGGGTTTGCGGATCGTCTTCTCTTTCAGATAGGTCGTGAAACCGTGTTCGGCGACGGCATCCAGAAGGCCATGCTTGTCGCTAAAGAGGCGATAGATGGTCGGCACCTGAACGCCAGCGGCGTCCGCAACCGCCCGCGTCGTCACGGTGTCCCGGCCTCCGTTGTTGAGGAGGTCAATCGCAGACGCAACAATGCGTACCCGTGGGTCATCGCGGGAAGTGCTCAATTCGCTATTCATCTCGGCAGTCAGCGGAGTAGTCACTTTGACAGTATTCCATATTGCTTTCAAATTTAGTTTGCCTGAATGTTGTTTTCAATGATACCATATTTATGGTATCATTGATAACGGCGGCCCCGAAGCCGTTTCGCAGCAACTAAAACGCAAGGAGAACATCATGATTATCGTCACAGGAGCCACGGGTCAGCTTGGACGGGCTATCGTTGAAAAGCTCGTGGAACGTGTTCCGGCAAGTCAAGTGGGCGCGAGCGTCCGCGACCCCGCAAAGGCAAGCGCTTTGGCGGCGCTCGGCGTCAGGGTCCGCCGGGGCGACTTCGACGACCCCGCAAGCCTCGCCCATGCCTTCGAGGGTGCCACTCAGGTGCTGATCGTATCCTCCAACGCAAGCGCCTATGGCGGCGATCCGCTCGCCCAGCACCGCGCGGCCATCGAGGCGGCACGGGCCGCCGGCGCGGGGCGTGTCGTCTACACCAGCCACATGGCCGCGAGCAGCGCGTCCCTGTTCCCGCCGATGCTCGATCATGCGGCGACTGAGGAGATGCTCCGCGAGTCCGGCCTCGCCTGGACCGCACTTCGCAATGGCTTCTATGCGAGCGGCGGCATGATGTTCATGGGCGATGCGCTGAAAACAGGTGCGCTAGAGGTGCCGGCGGACGGGAAGGTTTCTTGGACAACGCACGCCGATCTGGCGGAGGCTGCTGCGATCATCCTGGTGGACGAAGGACGGTACGAGGGTCCGACACCGCCGCTCACTGCTTCACAGGCGCTCGACTTGGCCGACCTGGCCGCTATCGCGTCTGGGCTACAGGCGCAACCCGTTCACCGGCAAATCCTTCCTGACGAGGAGTTTCGGGCGAAGATGGCCGCACGCGGGCTGCCGGGCCATGTCGTGGACATCATGCTGGGCTTCTATCTTGCGAGCCGACAGGGGGAGTTCGCCGCCGTGGACCCGACACTTGGGCGGCTGCTCAGTCGTGATCCTATCAGTATGCAAGACGTGATCGCAGAAAAGGTCGGTGGCTGATGACATCTTTGCGGGACATTTTGACGGCATGATTTCTCCGCCGTGGTCGGCGTCCCTACCATAACGATTTTGCGTCACAATATTTGCTCGGCTTGGGTCTTCAAGCCGTTATCCTCGGCAAAAGGCGGCAGAGATGATCTGCCGCCTTTTGCCTTTAGAAGATTACCGGGCTTTGCTGCGTTAGGCGGCTTGGTCGTGTTCGTCCTCTGGCGGCGCTGCGAGCTGCGGCATGATATACGGCTTTAGCAGGAGGGGCGCGGCCGCTCCGGTAAGCCGGCGCTGGTCATGGGCCGCTACCCTCTCGGCCTAGTCGGCCTGACCGCAGGCCTCGCCGCACAGATGGACGTGACACTCTGGACGGCAGCACTTAAAAGGCTCTGCCTCGCATAGGGTCGGGGTCTTTCCGCGCCTGGGCGTGAGGCAGATCGGCTATAAGAGGCAGACCGGCTATAATAGGGGCATGATCATTGAGATACCCGTGCCCCCTGACTTCTCGTTCTCGGAGACGTTGTCGGCTCATGGCTGGCGTCGGCTGGCTCCGTTCACCTGGGACGAGGCAGAGCAGACTCTGGAGCGGGTGGAGGAGCTACAGAGGGGCGTCGTCCTACTCCGGTTACGTGACCTGGAAGGCCGCGTTTTGGTCGACATACAGGGGCGTGTGGAGTGGAATGACACCACGGAAGATGAGGTTGTGGGGCGGGTGCAGCGGATGCTCCAGCTTGATCTGCCGATAGACGGCTTTCACACCTACTGCGCCTCGCACTCGGAATTAGCCCACATCGCGGGGTGCAGACGGGGGCGGATGCTGCGCGGTTCAACGCTGTATGAGGACGCAGTGAAGGTTGTGGCGACAACAAACACGACCTGGGCGCAGACCATCGCCATGAGCGCACGGCTGGTGGAGCACTTCGGGGCACCCCTCCCCGGAGACCCGGCCCGCCACGCCTTCCCCACCCCCCGGCACATCGCCGCCGTGCCCTTCGAGGAGTTCGCGGCCAAAGCCCGGATGGGCTACCGCAATGCCTATGTGCATGGGCTGGCGACGGCAATCACCGATGGTACGCTGGACCTGGAAGCCTGGCAGGATAAGACGCTGACGGCGGATGTTCTGCGGAAGCGGCTGCTGTCTTTGCCGGGGATCGGGCCTTACGGGGCGGCTTGCCTGATGCTCTATTTGGGCAGGCCCGAGCACGTCAACGCCGATTCGGTCGCCCGCGCGTCGCTGGGCAAAGAGCTGGGCCGCGTCGTGACCGACAAGGATGTCCACGACTTCTTCGCCGACCACGGCCCGTGGCGTGGGCTGGTCTACAACTTCTATCCCTGGCGGCAGTGAAGGGTTCTTCCCCGGAGGCAGGAAAAGGCGCGGCGGGCCGCGAACTGGGCGGGCAATGAACATCCCCGACACACCGCCTCGCCCTGCGGACGCGGGGCCGGCCGCCCCCCTGGGCACGGCGGGCGTCCTCTGGTACAGCCTGGCGAACCTGGGCTACGGGGCGTTCTACGCCTTCAACAACTTCGTCATCCCGCTGTGGCTCCAGGCGTACACCCACAACGCCGTGCTTCTGGGCCTGATGGGCGGGTCGCACTCGTTCGAGGGCGTGTTCATCCAGCCGGTGGTCGGCTCGCTGAGCGACCGGCGGCGCGGGCCGGGGGGACGAAGACGCCCGTTCATGCTCCTGTTCATCCCGCTCTCGGCGCTGTTTCTGCTGCTCGCGCCGGCCGCCGCCCTGCTGCCACACGGAGTACGGCTGGCCGGGGTCATCGCGTGCATTTTTCTGTTTACGCTGACCTTCAACGTTGCCCTGGACCCGTATCAAGCGCTGCTGGCGGACATCACAACGCCCCGGCAGCGGGGCCGCGTGACGGGCTTCTGGTTCTTCGTCGGCGCGCTGGGCCAGGTGCTGATTCTGGTGCTGCCGCTGCCGCTGACGGCCAAGTTCGTCGGCGTGTCGGCGTTGATGCTGCTGACGACCTGGCTGACGTGCCTCAAGACGCCGGAGCCATTGGTCACGACGCCGCCCGACTCGCCGCGCGGGCGGTGGGACGACACCCGTCTGGCCCTGGCTGGCCTGCGCCCGCTGCGGCAGGCGCGGCTGTATCTGGTGACGTTCCTGCTGTACGGGGCGGGCGTCGGGGCGGTCGTGCCGTTTTTGACGCTGTTCATCCAGCACATCACGCACTGCTCGGATGGGGCGGCGCAGCTCCTCTCAGCCCTGCTGCTGTTGATGACGGCCGTGGGGAGCCTGGCCTTCGGGCCGGTGGCCGACAAGATCGGCCCCAAGCTGTTGTTCCTCTTGAGTCTGCTGCTGGTCGCCGGGGCCGCTGCCAACGGCCTGTGGGTGACGACGCTGCCGCAGGTGGCCGGGGTGATGTGCCTGGCGGGGCTGGGCATCGGGGCGCAGAACGCCTCGGCTTACCCGCTGCTGACCCGGCTGGTGCCGCCGGGCGAGATCGGCTTCTATGTCGGCCTCCAGACTGCGGCGGCCTCGCTCTCCGGGCCGGCGGCGGTGGCCTTGACGGGTGTGCTGATCGGGCACGCCGGCTACCGCGTGATCTTCGGCGTCTGCGCCGTCAGCCTGCTCCTGGCCGCCGCCGTGCTGTCGCTGCTGCGCGAGCAGGCCGCGCCGGGCGAGGTGGCCGCGCGGGAGCAGGAGGTGGGGGTTTAAGCGGCCCCCCTGTGCCTTCGGCCTAGTCCCATGTTCTACTTCCTCCTTTATCCCCTCGTGTTCACCCTCGCCCGCCTGCTGCTGCGCGTCCTGGGCCGCCTGCGGTCAAGCGGCGAGGGCAACGTCCCCCGCCGGGGCGGGCTGCTGTACTGCCCGAACCACGCCAGCGACGCCGACCCGGCGGCGGTCTTCGTCTCCGCCCCGCGCCGCTGCTGGATGGTCGCCAAGAGCGAGCTGTTCGACATCCCCGTCGCGGGCTGGTTTTTCCGGCGCTTCCATGGGCTGTCGATCAACCGCGACAGCGCGGACCGAGCGGCCCTGCGCCGCATCGAGGGCCGCCTGAAGGCCGGCGACCCCGTGCTGCTGTTCCCTGAGGGGCGCGTCAGCGAGACCGGGCGGCTCGGCCCGATCCAGCCCGGCGCGGCCCTGCTGGCGTTGAGGGCCAATGTGCCGATCGTCCCCGTCGGCCTCCAGAATACGCCTGGCCTGCTCCCCTATGGCGAGCTGCTGCTGCGCCCCGCTCCCCGCCCGGTCATCGTCACCTACGGGCCGCCGATCTACCCCCGAGCCTTCGCCCATCTGCCCCGCGCGCGCGCCATCGCGGCCATCACCGCCCAGCTCGGCGCGGAGCTGGCCCGTCTGAGCGCGCCGCCCCGCGGGTGAGGGGCGGCCACGCCCCGTCGATCACCCTGCCGGCAAGAAAACCAAACCTACCCCGAAAGCTTAATGTTCCCTTAACAAGAAACCTGGCGTTCATGCTGTACACTCTAGTCGTCTGAGGAAAGCACACGCGACCGGGCGACGGACCGCCCGACACCGGCAGGGGACGCCGGGGACGCTGTGCCCCAGACGCCTTTCGCGCCCCGACCCCAGAGCGGGGACGCCCCTATCGACGTTGACGCAGAACCAAGGAGACAAGAATGATGTTTACCCAGGTGCGCCCCCGCGCCCGCCGGCACAAAGGCTTCACGCTGATTGAGCTGCTCGTCGTCATCGCCATCATCGCGATTCTCGCCGCGATCCTCTTCCCCGTCTTCCAGCAGGTCCGCGAGAACGCCCGCCGCACCGCCTGTCTGTCCAACATGAAGCAGATCGGGACGGCCACCATCCAGTACACGCAGGACAGCGACGAGGCCTACTACCCCCACCGCTACACGTCCGGCCCCAACTCGAACCCGCTTCTCCAGGCGAACGGCGGTCCGGTTCCCAACAATGCTTTTGGAACGGGTTCAGCCGCCAACAAGACCTTCTGGATCAGCGAGTTATATCCGTTCATCAAGAGCTACGACGTCTTTAAGTGCCCGGACAACTCCAATGCCTGGGTCGGCTACAACACGGACGGCGTGACCTGCGGCGGCGCTACCCCCTCCGCTGTGGGCTGCGATGGCATCGGCTATGGCGGCGAGAACAGCTACGGCCACAACGACGCCTGGCTCAGCCCCGCAGGCGATTACAGTGACCCCGTCGCCAAGACGCCCTATGTCGTGACGCTGGCCGCCGTCCCTCGGCCTTCCAGCACGATCATGATCGTAGACACCACCTACTATGGTGCGTGTCCTGATGTGACCGACGAGCGGGATGGTGGCGCGGGCACCAACAATGGTCAGATCGGCGGCTATGGGGATACCAAGTGTGCTGTGGGCGCGACCTGTAACAGCGATGTCGGCTTCTTGAAGGCGCAGGGCGGGCAGTACCAGTCCTACTGGAAGAACATGGGCAACGCCAACTGGAGCTGGGGCGGCGGTACGCTGACAGCCGCCGCAGCCGTTCCGCTTCTCCAGACCCGGCACCGCAGCCTGATCGACTGCCAGTTCACGGACGGCCATGTCAAGGCACTCCAGTACTCGCAGGTCATCTCCAACATCTGCCTGTGGGCAACAGATCAGAATGGTGCCCACCCGAACTGCAACTAAGCAGCCGCTCGTGCTCGAATGAAAAGCCCGCGACCATCCCCGGTCGCGGGCCTTTTCTTGCGCCGGGAGAGCACCGCCCCCTACAGCACCCGAAATGCCTGGGTCAGGGCGGCGGCGGCTTCGCAGGCCTTGACCTCGCGCGCCTGCCGGTGGGCGTCCCAGCCGAGCAGGTCCGCCATCGCGGACAGCGCGGCGGCCTGTTGGGCGGGGGGGGCACCCCCACGGTCGAGGAAGTCCCGCAGGGTGCGGCACTCTTCCTCAGCCACAGCCCATTCCACAGCGGCCCGCAAGGCGGGGGCGTCTTCGGGCGCGGGGAGGGCATCGGAGGCGGGCAGAGGCGCGGAGGCCGTGCGGCAGGGGGGGGCCGAGAGGGCGCGGCCCAGCTTGCGGACGGCCCAGTCCGTGGCCTCCTCGGCGGCGACGCGGGCGCGGACGGCGGGGCCGCCTGTGACCGTCAGCAGGCCGTCCAGCTTGCCCCCGTCCGCCCCCCAGTCCCGAACCTCGGGCACGGGAGTGCCGAAGGGGCGGAAGGCCAGGGCGGCGGGGCGGACGGCGGCCTGGGCCAGCAACACGCCGTCCCAATCCCCGCCGGGCAGGAACGCGCGGGCCTGGCCGGTCAGGGCGGCGACCTCTTCGCGCGTCGCATGGGCCGTCCCCACATCGCCGTCAAAGTCGATCTCCAGGCCGCCGACCCAGAGGCCCGCGGGGGCGGCGATTGCGGACAGCATCTGCCCGTCGCCCAGGGGGAAGACCAGGGCATCGCCCAGAACCGCCGATCCGGGCAGCAGGATCGAGACGTCCTTCCGCAGGCCCCCCGGTGTGCTTCCCTCCAGGCGTGGGTCCAGTCCGGCCAGCCACGCCCCCGCGGCGGCGATTACCAGGGACGCCTCGGTCTGGCCGCGCTCGCCCGTCAGCGCGTCGCGCCAGGCGACGCCCGCCGCGCGCTCGCGGCCCCGGCCCGCCGGCTCCCAAGTAATCGACTCGACCGGGGCGTGCGGGCGCAGGCGGGCACCGTGCCGACGCGCGTCCAGGGCGACGGCCAGGGCGAGCCGCGCGGGGTCGGGGGCGGACGCCTCCCAGACCAGCGCCGCGCCCGTCAGCCCGTCGGGGCTAAGAGCCGGCGCGCGGGCCAGCGTCTCGGCGGGGGAGAGCAGGTGGTGGATACGCAGCGACTGGTCCAGGGCCAGCGCGTCCCCCAGCGCCAGGCCCGCCCGCAGCCGGGCCTGCTGCCGCAGGCCCGATCCGTAGAACGGCAGCAGGCACGGCTGGGCGACGACCAGGTTCGGGGCTGTCTGGAGCAAGACCTCGCGCTCGTGGACGTCGGCACGCACGCGCGCGAAGTCCAGCGATTCGAGCGCGGGCAGCCCCCCGGCGACCAGCCGGGCCGCGCGCCCGCTCGCCCCCGCCCCGAAGTCCTCGCGCTCGAACAGGCACACCGACAGCCCGCGCAGCGCGGCGTCCCGCGCCACCCCCGCCCCGAACAGGCCGCCCCCGATGACAACGATGTCGTAGCGCATGGCCCGGATTATACCCAGCCGCCGTTTCTTAATGTTCTCTTCATATGCGCTGAGTATAATGCTCTCATAAACGCCAGGTGTCCCCAGGAGGCCGACATGCCGCAACAAAGAAAAGGCTTCACGCTGATTGAGCTGCTCGTCGTGATAGCCATCATCTCGATCCTCGCGGCGATCCTGTTCCCCGTCTTCCAGAAGGTCCGCGAGAACGCCCGCGCCGCCGCCTGCCTGTCCAACCAGAAGCAGATCGGAGTCGCGATCCAGATGTACGTCCAGGACTACGACGAGCGATTGTTCTTCTACGCCGCGAAGGCACAGTCAGACGGCACCTCCCCTTCCCGCTCCGGCGTCATCGTGCCCGGCACCACGTCTCAGGCCGACAAGGACGCCAAACGCTGGTGGAATGTCTTGATGCCGTTCATCAAGAGCGCCGCCGTCTTCACCTGCCCCAGCGACGCGGGTCCGACCCCGAGCAACGACGTCAACAGCCAGCCCAGCATCCCCCGCTCCTACATCGCCTGCCGGTCCGCGGAGAGCCTGTCCCTCGCACAGATCGACGATCCCGTGGAAACTCTGGTGGTCATGGAAAAGTGGGACAAAGATACCACAGGTAACCTCGTCACCGATAGCTGGATCGAGCCGTTTAACGGCGACTTCGACCCGGACTCGGTTGACCCGACGCGCATGTACAAGGCCGGCAACCGGCACACGGGCCGCGTCAACTGCGTATTTTTCGACGGCCACGCCAAGTCTTACGCCCCCGCCACGATCCAGAACAGCAAGGACCTAACCGGGTGCGAGCTGATCTACAAGTACCCAGTCCCTGGGCCGAGCGGCATGACATACAACGGCACCAGCACCGCAGCGGGGGAGCCGAACATCTGCGACCCCGTCAACGGCCCCTCTCACTTCACCTACCCTTGAGGACTTCGCCCATGAATGCACCGACTCGGACGGCCCTCCTGGCCGCTCCTGCCCTGCTGGCCGCCGTGCCCACCGCCCAGGCGGCCCGACACCACCACCGAGGCCGCATGGTGGCCTACGACGCCAAAGACAAGCGCTTTTACTCCGTCGCCTGGGCGCGCGCCCACGGGATGCGCGACAAAGGCGGCGACTCGCTGACGGTCGTGCCGAGGACAGGCCTGCCGAAAGACGCGAAGATGAGCCGCACGATGCACGGCCATCTGTAGGAGCGCAGAAGTCGAGCCAAAGCGCCACGGAGAAAGGCCCCGCGTCCACTGCTGGATGCGGGGCCTTCTGTCGGCGGGGGGCGAGGGCGCTAGTCGCCGTCGCGGGGGGCCGCCGCGCGGGCGGCTTTGGCCGGGGCGGCGGGGAGGAGGGCGCTGTGGCGCGGGGCGGGCATGGAGGAGTGGACGCCCTTGACGCTCTTCCAGATGATCCGGTTGAGCAGGGCGGACGGCGCGCTGTCCGGGTGGACGAAGTCCATCTTCGCCGAAAGCAGCTCCAGCGGCAGCAGGGCCGTCTTCTGGGTCGGGGCGACCTCGCAGAGGATGCTCGCGGCGGGCAGCGTGGCGGCGTAGGATTCGCCGTTGCCGGCCGTGTCCGGGCCGAAGTCCAGGATGGGGCTGGCCACGGCGTCGTACTGGCTCATCGGCGGGATGTCCAGCAGCAGTTCCATCGTCTTGAGCACACTGTCGGTGTTGTAGAACGTGTGGTCCACCGACGCCCGCTTGATGTAGGGGGAGATGACGTAGCAGGTCGAGCGGTGGCCGTCCACGTGGTCCGGGCCGTCCTGGGCGTCGTCCTCGATCACGAAGATCGCCGAGCTGTTCCAGATCGGACTCTGGGAAACGGCCTGGACGAACTGGCCGACGCCGTAGTCGTTGTCGGCGACTTCGGAGCGGGGCGTGTGCCTGCCCGCGCTCAGGCCCTGCGTGTGGTCGTGCATCAGCCGCACGGTCTCGAAGGCCGGGACGGTGCTGCCGGTCTTGTCGCTTGCCAGCATCTGCTGGAACTCGCGGTTCCACTCCGAAAACCGGCTGGGCATGGCGTAGTGCCCGTAGGTCTGGGTCGGGTACAGGCACGAGGCCTTGCCCGTACTCGCGAAGGCCTGCTGGGGACCTTCGCTGTCGGCGTAGGCGGCGTCGTAGCGCCGGAAGTCGATGTCGGTGACGCCGCCCCCGTCGTGCCCGGCGGGCCGCAGGCCCAGGTCCGTGGGGTAGTTGTCCGGCGTGTTGACGTTGTCGCCGAACAGGGCGAAGAAGCCGTAGTTACGGTACTTGGTGGTCAGGCCCGTGCCGGCCAGGTTGATGTTGCGCTGGGCGTCGTCCCAGATGTGGCCGCCGGGGGCCTCAGAGACATCGGGGATGACCGGGGCCGCCCCGGTGCGCGGGTCGCGGAACGCCGAGCGGGGGACGAGGGGCTGGCCGTAGGGGTCGGTCGCGGGGAAGCCGCCGACGGGGTAGTTGTTGTTGGCCCCCTCGAAGTCGTAGTTGCGGCCCCGGCCGCTGTAATTGTAGGGCAGGTCCTTGATCACGTACTCGTTCGCGTGGCCCTGCGTGGACCAGGGCCAGCCGTCGCCGGACGCCTCGCCGCAGTCGTAGAAGTTGTCCAGCAGCACGAACCGCTGGGCCAGCGCGTGCAGGTTCGGCGTGACGTCCTGCCCGAACAGGGTCAGGGACGGGTCGCCGTTGCCGCCCGGCACGTCGCCGAGTATCTGGTCGTAGGTGCGGTTCTCTTTGACGATGTAGAAGACGTGCTTGATCTTGCCCGCGCGCAGATCGACATTCGCCAGCGGGTTGGACGACTCGACCGTCGTCGGGGTCGCGTCGCCCAGTTCGGCCAGGCGGTTGTTGGCGAGCACCATGCGGCTCTCGCGCGCCTGATCGGCGGCGTTCGGCACGAGGATGGTGGAGACGCCGCCCTCGATCTGGTTCAGGTCGTACTGGCCGGCGAAGGAGAACTGCTGGTAGCCGGGGTTGGGGGTGCGCGTCTGCGCCCCCTTGGCGCTGGTGACGAGGATCTGCTTCTTGAACGGCGAGGCGACCACGCCGGTCGGATACCAGCCCGTCGGGATGTAGCCGACGAGCGAGGCGCTGGCAAGGTCCACGACGCCCACGGCGTTGAAGTCGCCCAGGGTCACGTACAGGCGGCTCTCATCCGGCGACAGGGCCAGGCCCGTCGGCGAGACGCCGGGCAGCCCGTGCGCGCCGGTCGGCGCGAGCAGGAGGGTGTCGGAAACGGCGTCCGTACCCGTGCTGACGACCGAGACGGTCTCGCTGTGGGCGTTGGCGACGTAGAGCTTTGTCTGGGCGCGGTTCAGCAGCAGCGAGATGGGGTGGCTGCCGGTCGTGATAGCCGCGCCCGCCCTGGGGGAAGCCGGATTGGTGCAGTCCACGGCGTAGACCTTGCCGTCGCGCTGGCTGCTGACGTAGACCTTACCGTTCGCGAGGGCGGCGACGGCCAGGGGGAAGTTCGTCGGCGAGAACGGAACGGTCTGGCCGGGGACATTAAGCAGGCCGACCGGCTCGACGAACGAGTAGCGTCCGACGACCGCCCCGCTGCCCGTGTTCACGACGACCAGGCTGCCCGGAGTCGTGATGTTGGCGACGGCATCGGCGGGGTAGGTCTCGTTGACGGCCACGTACAGGTAGCCGCGGGCGTCCAGGGCCAGGCCCGCCGCGAAGTCACCCGCCCCGAGTTTGATGGTGCCGGCCAGTGTCAGCGCGCCGGACGCGCTGACGTTGACCACGGCCACGGCATTTGACGCGCCCTCGGCGGCGTAGACCGTGCTGGTGCCGTCGCCGTTGGACCGCGCGGCCAGCCCGTAGTACAGGCCGGGAGGGCCGTAGGAGCCGTCGCCGTTGTCCTGGCCGAAGACCAGGGGCGCGCTGACGTCCTTGCCCGAGACGGTGCTGACCGCGTGGAGGGACTGGCGGAAGCCCATGTCGGTCGTGACGGCGTACTTGCCGTCGGGCGTCAGGATCATGTTCATCGGCAGGCTGCCGACGTTGGTCTGCGTCCCCAGCGGCGGCAGGGTGATCTTCTTGCCCGTGACCAGGGGGTTGGGACCTTGGGGATTCGGGGCTTGGGCCGCCAGGGGCGCGGCGGCCAGGGCCGCCCCCCCGAGCATCAGGGCGATGTTCGCCCGGCTGATGCTCCGGCTGATTTTTGATTTAGTAAACAACGGCGTCTCCTCGTGGGCGAAAAGTACCTACCCCCGGCGGTTCCCGCCGACCCCTCCCTCGGAGGGAAGGGTAATGCGTCTTCTCTGGCTCCCCCTTCCTTCTGAGGGAAGGGGGCCGGGGGGTTAGGTTCCAGGGCAATCGGCGTTCGGCTAATCGTCCGCGTTGCGCGGGGCGGCGGTGCCGACCAGGGCAAGAGCCGCTTGGAACAGCCGGGCCTGAGTCGCCCGATACTGCGCGGTGTGCAGGTGGTTCTTCTTGGCCGCCGCATGGTGCAGGTCGTCGGCGGCCATCGAGAGCCGGGCCAGCGCACCCAGGCGGTCGGTGTCGCGGTCCGGCGCGGACGTGTCGATCTTGACGACCAGGGTCCAGATGTGCCGGCCCTCGGGCGTGGCCTGGTAGCGCGCCTCGCGGGTGAAGCGGGGCGAGAGGTCGGCGGCGGTGACGCCGTTGTACGCGGGCTGGAACATGTCGCGCAGGTCGGTGGCGAACAGGTCGCCGTAGTTGTTCGGCGGCAGGCCCAGCAGCAGCTCCTCGGTCTTGACGACCGAGGCCGTCACGTAGTGCTTCTTGGCGACGTAGCCCTTCTTGGCGAAGGGGCTGACCAGGATCATGGGCGTCCGGTGCGGGTGGATGTGGTCCAGCGTGGACTGGGCATCGTCGTAGGTGATGAAGATCGCGCTGCCGGTGCCGTCCGCGCCGTTGTAGTAGACCGGGCTTTTCATGATGTGGTCCACGACCATGCCCAGGCCGACGTCGCCGTCGGCGACCTCCTGCGCGGGCAGGTCGGTGACGATGCTGCCGCTGCCGCTGGTGTTCGGGGCGACGGTGCCGCCGGTGTGGTCGTTGGGCTGGTAGATGTAGACGAACTGAGGCAGCGTCCCCGCCCCCACCATACGGTCGAAGTCCGCGTTGAACTCCCTAGCGCGGCGCTGGTCCGAGATGTTGAAGTTGTAGCCGGGGTAGTTGCGGTCCAGGCGGGTCTCGCCGTTCGGGTTCTGAGTGCCCAGCACGGCCAGGATGGGCAGGTCCAGGAAGTAAGACTGTCCCAGGCCGGTCGTCTGCGCCTCGGTCTCGCCCGAAGAGACGGCCTTGCCGTTCGCGTCAAGCTGGACGTTGAAGCCGTTCGGGACGTTGGGGAAGCCGGCCAGCCCGCTGTTCGGGTCGTCCGTGGTCGTGGGCGTGCTGCCGCCCGTGTCCGTGCCGTCGATGCGGATCAGCGCGCCGAAGTCCTTGAACGAGACGCCGTTGCGGGCGGCGTTGTTGAAGATGTAGCCGCCCTCGGGGTAGTCCTCCGGCTCGAAGTTCTTGTTGACCAGCAGGCCGCGCCCACCCTTGACCAGCAGCGTCTTCTCGGTGTAGTCCGAGGCCGTGCCCGACGCGGCGAACTGGTGCCCGGCGTCGCTCTCCTCGGAATCCGAGTAGTAGTTCACGCCGGTCGCGAAGGTCGTCGCCAGGAGCTGCGTGTTGAGCGAGACGCCCGTGTACTGGGCGCTGGTGTAGGGAACGGGGCCGCTGACGTTGTAAGGCGAACCACTTTTGTAGTGGAAGGCCGTGGCGGCGAACGCGCCGAACTCGGGCCGGTTGCCCAGCATCGAGTCGAACGTCTTGTTCTCGTGCAGGATGAAGAACACGTGCTTGATCTTGTTCGAGGCCGACGTGCCCAGCGGGACGACGCTGCTGTCCAGCGTAGCCGGGTCCTGGACGGCGTAGTTCGCGGCCAAGGCGCTGCTGTTATCCAGCACGATGCCGGACAGGATAATCTTCTGGGCCGTCCCATACAGGTAGTTGCTGTCCACGCCGCCACTGAACTGGCCGGGCTTGGCCGGAGCGGTCTGGGTAGCGGGCGCGGCGGGCGAAGGGAAGTCCACGACCGTACCCGTCGCGGGGTTGATGTCCTCGCCGACGCCCTTGGCGTTGGTGACGTACAGCGTGCCGCCGTCCGCACTCAGGGCCAGGCCCGTCGGATACCAGCCCGTGGGGATGCGTCCGAGCAGACGGGGCTGGGTGGGCGATGATACGTCCAGCACGGCGACGGAGTTGGTGCCGGCCTCGGCGACGAACAGCCGGGTGTTGTCGGGCGAGACGGCCATGGCGTTGGGGTAGGAGCCGTGGACGTGGTGCCCGTCGTCCAGGGTGACGTCGAGCGGGGATAGGTCGAAGTCGGCCAGCCGGCGGTTGTTGGCGACCAGCATCAGGCCCAGGCTGTCGGAGTTCGCCTTGGCGACGAACAGCACCTCCTGCGCCCCGCGCCGGACGATGGCCGTGGCCGAGGGGTGGGTCTCGCCGACCGTCATCAGCGCATCCACGCCGCCCGGCTGCCCCTGGTAGACCGATCCGAGCAGGGAGGCCTTGGAGCCGTCGCCATTGGGCGCGGTCAGGACCGAGATCGACGAGGTCTGCGGGCTGGAGCCGGTGGAGGTGACCGGGACGAAGAACAGAGGGTCGGTGACGTCCGGCCCGCCGGGCAGGCTGCGCGCGCCGGTCGTCCCGCCCGCCGGGTTCGCGGGGCTGATCCGGGCGAGGCTGGTCAGGTTCCCATTGGCGTCGTAGGCCAGCGCGCCCGCGTCGGCCTTGGCGGTGGGCAGGAACTTGTAGGCGGTGACGCCCCAGTTGGAGACCAGGACGCGCGAGCCGTCCCGGCTGACCGAGACGCCGTAGGGGAAAAAGCCGACGGCGACGCGGTTGACGACGACCGGGGTGGCCCCGGAGATGTCCAGCACGGCCAGGCTGTTGTCGCCGTTGCAGGCCACGTACAGGAACCGGCCGTCCGGGCTGAGGGCAGACCCGGCGGGGAACGTGATCTTGGCACCCGCTTTGGAGAAGCCGGAGGGGGTTTTGGAGCCGTCGAGCGCGGGCGACACTGCGTAATTGGACACGTAGCCCTGGGTGGACGGCAGGATCGGCGCGATGGTGATCTTCGCCGTTGGGGTACCGGAGATTACGCCCGCCGCGCTCACCGTGAAGACCTTGACATCCTGGTCCGCGCCGCCCGAGGCGTACACCGTGTAGGGGCCGCGGCCCTTGACCTGGAGGCCGATGAAGAACCTGCCCACGGCGTCGATCTGCGAGACGACCTTCATGGTCTGGGCGTCGATCACGGACAGCGAATAAGCGCTGCGGTTGACGACCGTGCCGCCGTTGTCGGCGGGGTGGGTCGTGTTGATCAGGTCAGCGTTGTAGTTCTCGCGCTCGTCGTCGTTGGTGGTGATCAGGTACTTGCCGTCGGGCGTCAGGGTCGCGCCGAGCGGGTTCATGCCGATCTGGACGCTGACGCCTGCGGGCAGGACTTCGCGGCCATTGGGCAGGACGCCCTTGAAGTACGAGCCGAGCTTGTTCGGCCCCGCCGTCAGCTCCGCCCCCGCGTAGTCCGGGTCGGTCGTGCCGTAGACCGGGGCGGTCACCTGCCCCCAGTTGCCGGCGTTGATCTGCGGCGGAGCGGTCTGCGCCGCCCGCGCGCTGGACCCGGCCACCAGGGCGAGGCAGGCCGCGCCCAGGGCGGCGGCACCGTATCGGGATTTGTTGTGCGTCATTGGGTGTCTCTCTTATCTCAGTGCGTCGAGGGCGGGCTACTGCGCGCGGGGCGCGCGGCGGCGGGCGACCAGCAGGCCCGCGCCCAGGGCCAGCATCAGGGCCAGGGAGATCGTCGTCGAGGCCTCGGGCACCGGGGCACCACCGACCGGCGAGACGCTGATGATGGTCGGCGCACGGCCCATAAACAGGTCGTTGCCTTGCAGCAGGCTGAACTGGCCGACGCCGATGTCGCCCTGGTTGGCCGTGCCATAGAGGGTGGTCGAGAAGGAGGAGCTGACCAGTTGGTCGGTCGTCGGCCCGCCCGGCGCGAGCTGCGTGGTCACGTCCAGGGTGGGGCTGAAGGGGAAGGTGTCGCGGCCCAGGGTGCCGGTCAGCACCGAGGAGGAGAGCGCGCCGTGGGCCGTGCTGAACGGCGTGGCGGCGCTCTGAAGGTCAGGCCCGGCGGTGGTGAGGCTGCCCAGCGCGGCGGTGCTGGAAAACCCGTCGCTGAAGGTCTCGGTCAGACTCAGGTTGTTGAAGGTGAGGTCGTCGGTGACGGGGAAGACCGGGTCCCCGCCGGATAAGGTGTCGTTCTGAATTTGGTAGTTGAACGGGCTGCCCGTCTGAGCAAGCGCACCGGGCGCGGCGCAGGCACTGAGGGTGCCGAGCAGTGCAAGAGGAAGAACGTGGCGAAGCGGCAAAACACTCATGGATGATCTCCTTCTGTTCACGGGCGTGGCCTTGGGGGAGCCACGCGATACCCGACCATTGTACGGGCACCGTGTTAAAGGAGCATTAACGGAGTGTTAAGCCTATATTAAGAATAGCGGAGGCGACTTAAAGACCAGCTTAAAGACTCAGCGGGGCGGTGACGCGGGCGTAGCGCGACAGCACCGCGTCTTCTTCGGACACACGCGGCTTGTTGAAGACTTGCAGGAAGATGACCGTGCCGCTCGGGTCGGTAGATAGGGCCAGCGTGTCGCTGGACTGGAGCATCAGGTGAAAGCCCATACCCAGGGAAACGCGCGTCGAGAACCCCTGCTCCAGCGTGGCACGGGCGAGTTGGGCCGGGGCGATGCCCGTGCCGTTGTCCCCAACCTGGACCATCACCGCCTCGCCGCTCCGCCAGACCGAGGCCGACCCACCGTTGCCGTGCTTGATGGCATTCGTCGCCGCCTCGGTGGCCGCCGTGGAAAGGTCGGACACGCGGCCCGGCTCCATGCCGGCCTCGCCGGCGATGCGGAGGAGCGCGTGCCGCAGGGCGCTGGCGTCGGCCGGCTCCCGCAGCGGCAGGGTCAGCAGCGGCGGCTGGGTGACGAGGTCGGGCGGCGGCATCTCGTCCGCGTCCACCAGGCGCAGCTTGCCCCCGGTGACGGCCAGCAGGACGTCCCGATTGAAGACGCGCCGCTGCTCCTCGCTCTCGGTCAGCCGCGCGTTGGCGTCGCGCAGGTTCCGGTTGGTCCGGCCCAGGTCCCCGAGCACCGTCCGCAGCCGGCCCGTGATGAAGGCGATGGTCAGCGTGCCGGTGAGCAGCGCCGCGAACTCGATCCCCTCGGCCAGGCTCGGGAACGAGATCAGGCTCAGCCCGTGCTTGTTGTCCGTGAACAGGTACAGCCGCGCCAGGGCCACGGCCAGCAGGGCGGTGATGATGCCGCCGCGGACGCCCAGCAGGGCGGCCCCGATCGCCACCGGGGTCAGGTAGAGGATGGTATACGGGCGGTGGACGCCCGATAGCCTGAGAATCGCCAGCTCTCCCCAGGTGCAAAAAGCCAGCAGGAAGAGCGTCAGCAGGACACAGGCCGCCCCGTTGAGAATGATGCGATTTCGCTGCATGGATGGTCAGTCACCTAAACCCCGGAGCCGCCGCCGTCCCTTGTGGATGTTACCCAGCGGAGCGCCGGTCGGAAACGCCGACCGGGGCCGGCCCCTCGCCCGCGCGTCCGTCGGCGGCGAGGGGAATCGTGAACAGGAAGCGGCTGCCTTTGCCCAGCTTGCTCTCGACCCAGATGCGCCCGCCGTGCGCCTCCACCGCCAGCTTGCAGAAGGTCAGGCCCAGGCCCGTGGACATCCTGCGCCCGGCCTTGCGCGTCTCGACCTGGCCGAACTTGTCGAAGATGCGCCGGACCTGGTGGGCCGGGATGCCCTCGCCCGTGTCGCCCACGGCGAAGATGACCGCCCGCTCGGCGTCGTCGTAAGCCGCCGAGACCGTGACGATGCCGCCGCGCGGGGTGAACTTGAGGGCGTTGCCCAGCAGGTTGAGCAGGGCGCGGCGCAGCAGCTCGGCGTCCCCCGCGACGGGCGGGAGGCCCTCGGCCACGTGCCGGACGACGCGCAGGCCGTTCGCCTGGGCCAGCGGGGCGGCCTGGGACATGGCCCGCTCGATGGGCAGGGCGGGCGGGACCGGCTTGCGGTCCAGGGCGAACGAGCCGGCTTCGAGCTTGCTGATGTCCAGCAGATCGCCGATCATGCCCAAAAGCGTCTCGCCGCCGCTGATGGCGTTGCCCAGAATCTCCTGCTCGGCCTCCCCACCGCTGCCCAGCATCCGCAGCGCCTGCAAGCCCGAAAGCAGCGAGGTCAGCGGCGTCCGCAGGTCGTGGACGATCATGCCCGTCAGGTCGTCGCGCAGGTCTTCGGCCTGCTTGCGCTCGGAGATGTCGGAGAAGGTCACGACCGCGCCTGCCACCCCGCCCGCCGCCAGGATCGGTGACACCAGGGTCGCGGCGGGGAATGGAGACCCGTCGCGCCGCCACAACACGTCCGCCTCGCCCCGAACCACCTCGCCGGTCCGCAGGGCGCGGGCGACCGGACCCTCGCCCGCGGGCGCGTCCCCGCGCGTGTCGCCTGGCTCGCCGTCGTAGAGCAGCCGGCCCATCTCCTTGCCCCACAGCTCCCGCGCGGGGTAGCCGAGCATCTCCGCCCCGGCGGGGTTGACGTAGACGCAGTGCCCCCGCTCGTCCACCTGATAGACGCCCTCGCCGGTCGAGGCCAGCAGCGTTTCGAGCCGCCGCAGGTCGGCCTCGGCCCGCCGCCCGGCCCGCCACGCGCGCGACTCACGGTTTGAGGCCAGCACGTACAGGGCCAGCAGGGCGGCCAGGCCGAGACCTGTGACAGACAGTGTCCAGGTGCGCCGGGCCGCCGCCCCTTCCGCCAGGGCGTCCGCAGACGAGCGGCAGGACGTGCTGAGGCTCAGGGCGGCGGCCCAATCGACGCGCCCGGTCTGGCGCAGCGGCCCGGTGAACGCCGCCCAGGGGACGTCGGTCGCGCGCATCTCGGTTGGGAAGCGGGCGCGCAGGCCGGCCCGCTGCGCCTCCATCCCCCGCAGCAGGGTGGGCCAGTCGCCGAGGGGCGGGCCGCCGTCCAGGCCGGGCGCGCTGAGAGCGGGGGACGGTGTCTGGCCCCCCGGCAGGCTCAGGACGAGCGCGGGCGGGGGCGCAGCGGGGAACTGCGTCCGCGCGATGCTGTAAACCCAGAAGCTGTCGGCGGAAAGGAAGGCGCACTGGCGCGCGGCATGGAGCTGCCGGGCGGCCAGACTGTCCTGGAGTGTGGCGTGGAGCATCAGCCCGAAGGCGCAGACGACCAGCCACGTCAGCGGATCGGCGAGCCGCCCCCCGACGCCTTCCCTTCCCTGCTCGTCAGATGCCGTCGCGGCCATCGGGGTGCCCTACCCTCGCTCCGGGCGCAGCAGCGGGAAAAAGAGCACGTCCCGGATCGAGGGTGCGTCGGTCAGCAGGATCGCCAGCCGGTCCACGCCGCCGCCGAAGCCGCCCGTCGGCGGCATCCCGTATTCCATTGCCCGCAGAAATTCCTCGTCCATCGGGTGCGCTTCGGCGTCACCGCCCGCGCGCAGGGAAGCCTGGGCGGCGAACCGCTCGCGCTGGTCCAGCGGGTCATTGATCTCGCTGAAGGCGTTGCCAAGCTCCGCCCCGGCCATGTACACTTCGAAGCGGCGCGTCAGAGTGGGGTCGGCGGGGAGCCTCTTGGCAAGCGGCGAGGTCTCGGCCGGGAACTCGGTGATGAACGTCGGCTGGATGAGAGTCGGCTGCGTGTACCGCTCGTGCAGCTTCTCGATGATGCCCCCGACCGTCGGCTCACTTTCGGTCGGCAGCCCCAGCCGGCGCAGGACGGCGTGGGCCGAGGCGAGCGTCGTCAATTCCTCGGGCGCGACTCCCGCATGGACGCGGATGCCCTCCAGGATGGGCAGCCGGGCGAACGGGGGGGCGAGATCAACGTTCCGGCCCTGATAGGTGAACTGTTCACGGCCCCACAGCGCGCGGCAGACGTGGCGGTACATCCCTTCGACGAGCGCCATCATGCCATCCAGGTCCGTGTAGGCGGCGTAGACCTCCATCATCGTGAACTCGGGGTTGTGCCGCGTCGAGATGCCCTCGTTGCGGAACACGCGCCCGATCTCGTACACGCGGTCGATGCCGCCGATGATCAGCCGCTTCAGATACAGCTCCAGCGAGATCCGCAGGTGCAGCTCTGTGTCTAAAGCGTTGTGGTGCGTCAGGAACGGTCGCGCCGCCGCCCCGCCCGCGACCGCCTGTAAGACGGGCGTTTCGACCTCTAGATAGTCCTGCCCGTCCAGGTACTCGCGCATCGCGCGCACGACTCGGACCCGGCCCAGCAGCCGCTCGCGGGCGGGCCGGTTCACCAGCAGGTCCACGGACCGCTGCCGGTAGCGCAGGTCCACGTCCTTGAGCGCCCCGGCCTGCTTCTCCTCGCCGGCTTCGGTCTCGTACTCGACCCCAAACGGGACCGCCCGCAGACTCTTCGCCAGCAGCGTCCACTGCTTAACGTGGACCGAAATTTCGCCCCGCTGGGTGCGGAACACGAACCCCGAGACGCCCACGATGTCGCCGATGTCGAGCCGGTGCTTGACGTCCTCGAAGACGTCATCGCCCACCTCGTCGCGCCGGACGTAGAGCTGGATCTTGCCGCTGGCATCCTGGAGGTCCAGGAACGAGACCTTGCCCTGGAGCCGCGACCGCGTGATGCGCCCGGCCAGCGAGACCGTCTGCCCGTCCAGCCGCTCAAAGTCGGCAACCACCGGGGCGGCCTGGTGGGTGGCCTCGAAGCGCTCCTGGGCAAACGGGTCGCGCCCCGCGTCGCGCAGGGCCGAGAGCTTCTGGAGGCGGACAGGGTCCACGCCGTCGGGCGCGGGCGCAAGGTCAGGCGCGGGCGGGGGGCCGGGGTCGGAGACGGGCGACGGGTCGGGCACGAAGGGAACTCTTTTCTGGGAGGTGGGGAGAGGCCACTGCTCGCCGGGGCTGTGGAAAGCCCCGGCGGGGAGTCACCCTCACGGGTGGAGAGGGAACCAGCGACACGTCCGAAGGACGCTTCTTTGCCGGGGGCTTTCCACAGCCCCGGCACACCCCACGCTTGACGCCTAAGCGCTGCGGATGGCGACGATGCGGTAGCGGGTCTTGCCGGCGGGCGTCGAGACCGTCACCGCGTCGCCGACTTTCTTACCCAGCAGGGCCTCGCCGACCGGCGACTCGTCGCTGATCTTCTCGCGGTTCGGGTTGGCCTCGACCGGCGAGACCAGCGTGAACTCCCAGTCGTCTTCCTCGTCGTTGATGGTCACGATGGACCCGAGGCCGACGTAGTCGCTGGATATTTCCTCGGGGTCCATCGGGCGGGCGATCTGCATGATGTGCTTCAGGTCCTCGATGCGGCCCTCCAGGAACGCCTGCGCGTTCTTGGCGTCCTCATACTCCGAGTTCTCCGTCAGCTCGCCGTAGGTGATGGCGTCGCGGATGCGCTCGGCGACGTCGCGCCGCTCCGTGGTCCGCAGCGTTTCCAGTTCGTCGGCCAGTTCCTTGTAGCCCGCAGGCGTCAGCACAATCTCTTCGATCTCTGCCAAGTGACTCGGTCTCCTTGAATGGGCGGGAACGCAGAAGCACCGCCCGTTTCCGGCCAAGAGGCGCTGCCCAGCCCCTCGGGGCTAGGAACGCCGGCGGAACGAACGGTGCCTCCCTATACGCTCGGTTTGGGAGCAATAGTTGCCAAAGTTTGCGCGGCATTATACCCGCCCCGCGCCCCCTTTGTCAACGGCGTCTTTGTCCTCTCCTGTGTTCTTTCCCTTGGCCCGGTGCAGCAGGGGGGCGATCCGCGCCCCGGCGTCCGCCAGGGCGTCACGATAAAGCTGCCGCAGGCGCGGGGCGGGCAGAGCTTGGCCCGTGCTGTAGTAGACCGCGGCGGCCTTGCCGACGGTGTACGTGCCGGCGTAAGCGACCGCGCCCTTGACCGCCAGCCCGACGCCGCCCGGCACCAGGCCCATCAGCTCGCGGGCCGCCGCGCGCCAGCCGAACGCGCCGCCGACGACCGGCAGCAGTTCACGGGTCCGCGCCTTCAGGTCGATCTCTTTGCCGTAGGCCGCCGCGATCCGCAGCAGCAGCGTCCCCTGGTTGCGCGTCAATATCACCATGTCCCCCAGGGCAGTCGCGGGCAGCAGAAAGGCGGTCATAGGCAGCACGCCCGGCAGGGCCGAGAGGAGCGCGATGCGCGCGTTTTCCTTGCAGGCGTCCGCGATCAGCGCCTGGGCGGCGGCGGGCCGGAAGGCCGGCACGTGACGGGCCAGCGCGACCCGCAGGTCGGGCCGCTCGCCGACGAGCCGCGCCAGCATGGCGGCCAAAGCGCCTTCGTCCGCCGTCAGCGCGTCCGCGTCCAGCGTCAGGCTGCCCGGCGGGGCGTCCCCAGGCGTCGCGTACCCGCCGGC
>JAABUQ010001324.1_pt1 | contig 54140 bp, 42 predicted proteins | sample 5560001 | NCBI WGS metagenome assembly JAABUQ01 (sample SAMN10711888, study PRJNA513371) | rock metagenome | isolation source: Antarctica rocks | place: Antarctica: Victoria Land, Finger Mt nord | collected 2015-12-18
TTTGAAAAGCTTTCTTAACTTTATTATTTATTATAAATAAATATTATTTATAATTTAAATAATTTAAATTTAATGTAATTTTGTTTTATTTAAAAAACCTTTTAAGAATAAATAAATAAATAAATAAATAAATAAATATAATTTTATTTATAATTTATATTATTATTATTAAATAATTATTTTAATAATATAAATAATTAATATATTTATTAATATTTTTGAAAATAACAAAATTTATATTAATTAAATATTAAATAATTATATATATAATATAATTATTCTTTTTTTAAAATTTATTCTTTAAAAGTTTTTATATTTTTATATTTTTATAATATATAATTTATATATTAATATAAAATAATTTAAGTTTTCTTATTTATTAAAAATAAATTATTATTATAATTATTTTTATTTTTATTAATAATTAATTAAGATCTTTTTTTAATAAAAATAATTTATATTTTAAAAACTTAATTGTAATAATTAAAAATTTCTTTTAAGATAATTATTTTTATATATATTATTTTTATAACTTGATATAAAAATAAATAAAATAATAATATTTATAAATTAAAAATTAAAAATTATCCTTCTTTATATAAATATATAAATATTAACTAGGTTTATAACTTAATAATTATAAAAAAATTTAATTATTTTATTTATTTAAGGATATAAACTTATTCATATATATAATCAATTAGTTTAGGCCTTATAAATAATAAAGTATTTAATAAAAGTGGTATATTTTAAATATAACCCTTATTATTTAGCATACAGCCTGGCTAACAGTGATCCAGGATTGCGATACGCTAGACCTGATTTGGCCTAGTGCTGCTGGAGAGACTGCCCCAGCCATTCTCCAACACCCCTGGACATAATAGCTAGCAGCTCCTTATTGGTCACCATCCGTCTGTTTTTATCTCTTGTCTTATCAACACGATGACCGAATAAGTTCCCTTGGGTGCAACAGAGCTTCTTCAACATGGATCTACTGCGAATATTTGGCGACATCCAACGCGTACTGGAGTCGTGATGAAATCCCCTAGGAGAGAGCCACAAGACCAATCATATATGCACAAATTTCGTACAGAAGTGGGAATTCTAATAGCTCTGGACCTACATCCTAGGATCGCGCAGTAATCTTTGCCAGTTGTTGTGCCTTTGATATGTCATTGCTTACCAGTGTACAGATACCTTGGGCCACTGGATCCATCAGAGCCATTCAAAGACCTTCTCTTCACCGAAGCAGTTAATACTGACGTACAGCGGTACCTGCACGCCAAGGAAGAAATCATTAAGCTTTGGCTATGACTCAAGTGGTGCGTAGAGGCTTCGGCGGCTCTTGCCTACTGCCACGCGCGGGGGGTCTTTCATTGCGACCTACGGCCAGACAATATGCTCCTCAACGCCGATTTGGATCTCTCTTTGTGTGACTTTGGAGGCTCGAAGAATGACGATTATGATGGAGAAGGCCTTCCAGACTTTGGCTTCTTCGATCCTCGTATCAACTCTTTCGATGTCACTGCAGACACAGAGATTTTCGGGCTAGGCTCAAGCATGTACACCATTCTGGTGGGGCACCTTCCTCACGGACCTTTGATTCAGAAGACGGCTCAGGAATGATTGGACTATGCCCACACCTTTGAGCGTCTCGTACTCGAGGATAAATTTCCGGATACATCTGGAATCATTGGTGGCGATGTCATTAAGGACTGCTGGACTCAGAGGATAAGCTCTGCCGGGGAAGCTCAAAGACGTCTGGTGAAACTCGATCATCAACTTGAGCTTCAGACAAACCAAGAATCGAGCACAGATCCTGACTGTTTTCAAGGTGAAGACAGTGAGATCTAAAGGCAAGATGACGCAGCTAAATAAGGTGGTGTGGGAAATCGCCAATTCTGTGTATTTCTATCTGCCAATAAGAATCGTAAAGCTCTTCATCAGAATGTCTAACAATCGAATCATGAGTCATTTCTTGAGTACACGATGAGCACCAGGGTAAAAGGACGAATTTCAAAGATCTTCCATCAACGTACATCAAGCATCAGTACAAAAGCCAATATCCGACAGCTAACAGCAGTCAGCACAGTGAGCCCACTGGACGTGTCTGGCTACTGCGATGATGTCGTGAGGGAGTATGCTGATTATCAAGAATCAAAAGTTCGTGACGTGACTTGAGGTCCAGAAGGCTCGTGACGCAGTGTTGGCGGACGGTTGAGACCTTAAGCATCTCTATGCAGAACGGGACTATGACTACTTAGAGCAAAATGGTGTGAAGAAGGGCGTCCGTATACGTTTCATCGATGATTTTCCAGCTTGGGTCAAGCGTCGTAAAAGTGAACTGGTTTGAACGGGAGCAGCCCAGAGATATACAGTATACTGAATCGATTGGTCAAGTTCACTAGATATGGGGAAAGATGTTCTAAGGTGCCAAGTGTTTCCAGATGATCAACAATGTCCTATGGCTCTTCAATGGCCAATCCTGCATGTCTAAAGTGTCCCTTCGCACTACTTTCCTTTGCCCCTACAACGTCGACGCACCAGCCTAAAAACGCGCCGAAGCCTTGTTCCGGGTTGTCCTCGAAGACCTTCCAATTTCGTTTGATGAAGGCCTTTAGTTCGGCAAAAAATTCCTCAATAGGGTTGAGATCTGGAGAGTACGGAGGTGGATATACAAGCTTAACTCCTGCTTCATTGCACATTTGCTCAATCCGTTCTGAATGATGGAAAGCTGCATTATCCATGACAAGCACGGAATTAGGCTCTGGCCACTTACCACAGTGGCAAAGAAGTTGTTCGATAAAATCTTCAAATACTTCACTGTTTGTAATACCCTGGAACACACGCGAAAGAAGAATACCATTCTGTGAGTATGCGGGCAAGATCTGGTATCGCTGCCCACGATGCAGTCGGGCAATCTGGACAGGTGTCACGCCAAGGGGAGACCACCCCGTTCGTCGAAACCCAACTCTCGTGTCGCATCCAGATTCGTCCACGTAGACCAGGTGGTAGGAACGAAGGGAGGATATATTGTGGAGGTAGAAGTCCCGCAGATCTGCGTTTTGCTCCTTCGCGACTCGACGAGCCATTTTCTTGGACCAACCCGAAGACTTCAGCGTCCTGCCAACAATTGTGGGAGTGACAAGACGCTCAAATTCGTCCCACAAGAACACCACCAACTCATCGCGGTATAAATTAGGTTTTTCAAGGAGGTATTGGCATATGGCATCGCACATCATGGGTTCAATGGATCGTCGCCGTCTGCCACCATTGTGGGGTGCATGAGTGCTGCCGAAGCAACGTAGCTTTCTGCGCATGGCCGAGATGTTGCGACTGCTGCAACCAGCAACCTCGGCGATCTGATAGTTGGTCAATGATCCCGCGACGATCATGTGCCGGATCATTTTGCGCTAAGGCTTTGCGAGATTGGGGGGCATATTGGCAGCCAAATTGATGTGCCGGCCGTCAAGCCCCTGCAGATGATTGTGCATGAACGATGTCTCTAGACCATGTGGCACCTTTTTCGCTTCACCCACGGCGGCGGTAGGTTGTTCTCGAATGTTCGATGACCCATCGTCCAACCACGTGTACAAGTCCGATTTTCGATCAGGGCCAACTTTACGGAAGCTCGAGAGGTCATGAGACTCTTTTAGAGAGCCTGCCAATTGCTCGTCACAATATATACTGCAAAAGTATTACTAAGCACTTTCTCCTGAGTGTTCCTTCTAGAAGTCTCCAAATCTTGGACTGCAACGTACTGATTTTCTCCTTCCTTGGTTGGACCGAGGTTGCCATCCTGCCCAGTCACCCGGATCTAAGCAGATCGTCGAGCAAGCGGAACACGAGTAGAATTCGAGGCATATACAAGAAGACCGAAGCAGAGAGGGCTGGGATGCGGAGTGCGTGCAGCCATTAGACAGCGTCACAGCTACGACGTCAAGCTGGATTCCACATACTGCTGCCTAGACACGAGATGTAAAAGCTGGATTGAAGATGATCTGGGCGAAATCATTGACCATATCCGCCACTCCCACGGGTTCCATGCTCATAATAGGCGGTCTGGTCGGCTAGGAGAAATGGATGGCCATGGACACATCTGATATTGCTTGTTGTGAAACAAATGTCGAGGTTGGGATTGAGATCAGACTAATAGACAAGACTGCAGAGAATGACGCCCTCTTACGCTCGGAATCACTTCCGTTACACCGATCAATCAACACGCTATCTTGCTATAAAGCAATCGAAGACGAAGAAATCTTGCGCAGAGTCGAGTCAGCTCGCGGAGTCAAGATCCACCTCGAGGGTGGCTGCGACCTCGAACCTTTCGCTGAGTCTCTGTTCAATCGACCGAAGTAACAAGTTAGACAACCTACGTGGAAAATAACTCGGAAGGCAAGCTTCATCAGATATCACATGTCATGCAGACGTGGTGTAAGACCAAGGTTGTCTCGAGAGGGGGTGCATCCGCGCCGGTGATGCTATCTGAGTTAGAGATGAGCTCATCGCCGCTGGGTGAGGTCGCAACCAAGAGCGGGGTGACAGGGCCAATTCTGATATGGGAGTCTGCCTCATTCGCGTGGAAGGACCTCCTGTTGGTCTGTTGTATACTAGATTATCTACCATATTTTCCACCGACTAGAAGCGCCTATGGTTGCCCCCTGCTCCTGCAGCCACCGCACAAGGTCGAATGTCCATTCTGTGAGGCAAGATCCATAGCGCTTGAGCCATACTTAGTCTTCTGACAAATGTCGGCCCCTTGCTCTTTCAACCACTTGACCACCTCTAGTTGCCCGTTGCGTAAGGCGTGATGCAGAGGAGTCCAGCCATTGCTGTCCTTCTCACCCACGTCGACTCCCTGCTCCTTCAGCTACTTGGCCACCTCTAGGTGTCCATACTGTGCAGCAATACCAAGAGGACTTGTGCCATCGTTGTTCTCCTCCCGATTGTCGGCCGGCTGCTCGCTCAGCCACTTGATCATTACTTGAAGAACCGCCACACGTGTAGAGTGCAATTAAGGCATTGTGCTTACACTTTTGAAGGCCAATTCTCTGCGATCCCTCCAAATAGTGCACGGATTGAATCGCCAAGCGCCACGATGTCGCTTAGCAAACCAGTAGTGAATGACGTAAGGCACAAAGAATGGTACAGACGGGAAGTCATGTATGCCGCCTTCGAAGCTCCTGTCTGCGGTTCCAAACACGAGAGGGGCAATTCGATACTAAGACGGAGTCAGTGACGTTAATGAACTCGCTTATACGTCAAAGTACGTCTAACATTGTCTGTAGCCATTAGGGTTTTTTCGAAACGCTGATAAGCTTGCCGTATACGCTCGCTGCCGTACATGTCGAGAGCTCGCAGAGTTTCAACCTCGTCATGCAGATGTCGAGTTAATGGCTCCGCAAAAACTTCGATGAGGCTCCTGATCTTCCGTCCGTCATAGTCTTCGGGAAGACAAGTCCGAGAGTACTCCTGAAACAGATCAAATCCCGGCGTGAATGCTCGGTGTTGCTCGATATTGCGTTCCATGATTCCTTGGACATCTGATATCACCTCTATGCTCGGGAAGAAATCCTTTTCTTCGGCATCGTGGTGGTGGTGCATGGATTCACACCAGCATTGGCAATATGTCAGGAAGTCTCGAATGGCATCCAGGTCTTCGCGCGGTATCTGCGTCGCTTGGAGGTAGATGGAGTTCAACCCTCGGAGAATGCCATTGTGGGCAAGTGCCATCTGCGTTGCAACATAGTATGCCGCGTGGGAGGACTATGAGGATACATTAAGTGATGCAAAACCTCAGCAGAGAAATGACAAACGTACATTTTTTGAGAATGGATCAGTAGAAATAAGAGAATACGGCTTATCTACCCACTGAGAAGACATACTGGCTCGTCCAGTAGTAGCACAAACCGACGTCAACCTCACAGTAGCAGGAGGTTAGCGACAGATATACTGAAAGAAGGATACTGTATAACCACCATAACAGTCTTTTGGTCCGGACGAATGCTGACAAATCTATTACAATTGCATTGCTTTGTGTCAGATGCACTCAGGGCTAAATCGTCTGATTGATAAATAATGGTGCACAGCACCCTAATATGGGCGAATGAGTGTTCCTAGCCCTGTTTCATACCAATTGCTTCGCCTGATAAAGTGGAGAATAGGTGGTGTGATGGTGGTGTTTTGGTGGTATGATTAAGGGTCCAAATGACCCTAGAGAAAGCAAAATGGGAAAAACGGGCTGAAAAGTGAAAATAGGGGCAATGACAGCTGACACTTTGAGTCTACTGATCGCGGCGCAACTCGACTCCGGCTTAGTAATTGGCGCAACACCGAAGCCATATAGATATATGTACCAGTTACTCTCGAACCAGGAAATCCCACGTTTTTAATGACAGCCAGTGCAACTAAACAGCAAATATGAAGGTCCTTCTCATTGGAGCAACCGGTAATCTGGGTATTCGTCTCGTCGCAGCGCTCCTCACTCATGGCCACAGCGTTGTTGCGTTCGTCCGGTCCTCGAACAAACTTGAGTCTCTTCTTCCAACGTCTGTATACCGCCAAATCGCCATTGTTCAGGGCGATGCCACGGATCCAGTCTCAATCAAGAGGGCCATCTTGGATACCAGCTGTGATGCTGTTGTCAATACAGCCGGTTTAGCGGCCTTACCTCCTTGGGGAAAAAGTGAACTGCCTGCAATATTTCACGCAGTCCTGGACGCTGTACGAGAAGCGGGATTGGATAAAAAGAAACCGTTGAGAACTTGGTTCTTAGCTGGCATGGGAGTATTATACTACCCGGGATTAGAATCGATGCTCTCGAACTAGTAAGTACCGTCACAATAGCAATCTCACCTCATACACGCCGTTTGTACCTACTTTAAAAAGAGTAGCTCGGAGATGCATCGACTCTGGAATACTAAGAACCTGCAGTATTCCCATCTACCTCGAACACCGCCGAAACCTCCACCTTCTTAAATCTCTCCCACCGAACACGCTCGACTGGTCTATGCTTTGCCCAAGCACCATGACCCCCGAGTCCTCAGACATCAATGTACCTACGAAAACTTTGCATGGGAAACTGATCGCAAATGCCGCGACTCCACCATCATGGCAAGATTCCTGGATAAAGTACATTCCCTTGATCGGGAAGACGCTTTTGTGCGCCATGAATGCCCCTCGATATGAGACCACACTTGAACAGAACGCAGAATTCATTGCTAGTGACCTCGAGAGCTACGAGAGCCGGTGGAGTGGGATGACAGTAGGAGTTATTGACGGGTCAAAGTGAATTTATCGTAGGGGAAGGGAACGCGCAGCGGTTGCTGCACGAGTATAAGGCAGGGCGTAAAACATATCGAAGCCTTAAACCTGATAAAGCAATATACGCGGACAAAGTTAAACAAAATTTCAAATATATCGTATAAGAGAATTTAGGCTAGAGAACCTCTGTAAAAAAATGATTATCAAAATTTAATTATCTTTTTAAACGTTTAACGTATTTAGAATATGCAAAGTAGTTTTATATTAAAGTTTATAGTAAATGGTAATATAAAATATAATAATTAAACGTAATTGTTATGATAATACAGCGTACACGGAACATAATAGGAAAATAATTGTTATTAACTTTATTTCTTAAGAAGATAGAAAAATTAATAATTATTATTAAAAAAATAAAAATAAAAGACTTTTAAAGTAATAAAGTATGAATTTTAAATAAAAGAAATATAAAATTATTTTATTCCCTAAAGCTTTCAAATAATAAATTTAATATTAATATAATTTTCGATTACGTATTATAATATATATAAAATAAATATATAATATTAAAATAAATATATAATATTAAAATAAATATATAATATTAAAATAAATATATAATATTAAAATAAATATATAATATTAAAATAAATATATAATTTCATAATAATCCTTTCTTTAAAGTATTAATTTTTAATATTTTAAATAATAAAATAACATTTTTATAAATTTTTAATTTTTTTTTAATATAAATATTATAAAGGGAAAAAGGTTTTAATATATTTTATACAATTTTTATATATATACAATTTTTGTTATATATATATTTATAAATATAATATTTTAAAAACCTTTTAAATTTATAAAAAAAGAAAAGAAAAGAATATATAATATAAAAATATTTTAAATATTATATCAAAAGTCTAAGTCAAGTTAAAAACAACTTTGTATTACTATTTCCCTTATTATATTCAATTTGCTAATTATTTATAAGAAAACCTTATATTTCCGTATAATAATTAATTAATAATAATATATTAATTTTTTAAAAACATTTTGCGTTTAATATTTAATATATTACCTTTTAACTTTTATTATTATATTTACTTTCCTTTTTATATTCTTAATTAATAATATTAATAACTTTTTAAAAAATAATTATTAAGTTTATTTTAAAGTTTCCTTTATAACTTCTTATACCTTTTTATTATTTTTATGTATTTCTTTTATATTTAACCGTATTTTATAAACGAGTTCTTTAAGCCTTTTTTAAAAATATTCGATTAAATTAAAATTAAAAAAAATAAGAGCTATTTTAATATTTTAATATTATATTTTTGGAACTATATTTATATTTTATATATCATATATATAAAGAAAAAAAAATTTAATTTATAAATTATAAAAATTATATTTTTTAAAATATTAAAATAATTATAAAGTAAACATTCCTTTTATTTTATAACTTTATTCTTATTTATAATAATAAAATTATATTATTTTAAATTATAAAAACATTTTTAAATTATTATTAATATACTTTTGCTTTTTAAAATAAAATAAAATAATTCTTTTTAATATATTTATAAAATAAATAGAATATTTATTTATGTTTATTACTTTTCTTTTATTTTATAAAATATTTATTAAATTTAATTATTTTTTATTATTATTCGAAGGTTTAATATTTTAATATTTTATATTAAATTAATCATTTTTATATTATAATTTTTGAAAGTAATAATAATTTTATATTAATTAATTAACAAAGTTATATTCTTTAAAATAATAATATACAATAAATTTCAAATATCTTATTATATATTATAATATTAACTTTTTATATTCGATAATAAACTTTTCTTTAATAATATATAAAATAGAATATAATTTTAAAATATTTTAAAACTAAATAAAATAATATTTAATAATATTTTTAATGATATTTTTTGCGGTGTTTGCCCTATCGAGTTTGGCACCCGTTGTATTGGGGAACGTACAAGTATACAGCCCTATACCGCTTTTGTATTCTATAAATACCCCCCCGATTCCCCCTTTGTACCCTCCCTTTTCCTCCTCCCTACCTATCCTGAAATACCTCTTTTATTTGTTGAACTATTAACCTAGCTATCCTAGCTCGGATAATTATTTACTCTCTTTTGCTTAAGCTTAAACCTACGCAATATACTTTAATTATCAATCTATCCTATCCCCTCTTATCGAGTATTTTCGCTTAATATTGAGTACCTTGAGTAAATTGCAATTTATATCCTATAATAACCTTACTCCGTACTGAATTTGCTCTTTAAGAGTATATTTCCCTTTTACCCTCCAAAACCCTCTTTGCCTCTATTTTATATTCGACCTCCCCCCTTTGCTGCCTTGTTCTAGACACTGTTATTCCCTGCCTACTTGAAGAAACGTTAACGTAAATCGGCCTTTATCGAAAGCGTCCTTAGATCAACAGGAGGCCAATCAAAAAAAAGCCTTATATCTCGGCTGAATAGGGTATTTCACTTGTTATATTATACGTTTTTTATATACGCTGATATATTGCCGTTAAGGACGTAGCTTGGTAGCGTTGCTTCGTTCAGGAGACTACCTAGGAGAAGGTAACGCAGTACGGTAGCCTAGTTAGGATATATTATAGCTACTTATCGGCGCAGATCCTCAATCTTGTAAGACCGGTACGGGTTTGGGCTACCGAAAATACTTAATTATAATAGGTACGAAGTCCTGGTTAGGGAGCTGCCTTACAGGCTATAATATATTGTAATAGCCTAGCCAGGATAAGTCCTAACTATTCGTTGGTGTAGATCCAAAATCTCGTAAGACCGGTACTGTCTTAGGGGCGGCGGAAATATTTGGTTGCAACAGATACAAAGCCCTGATTAAGGAGCTGCCTTGCAGGTAATAATATATTATAAGGGTCTAGTTAGAATACGCCTGAACCAATCGTCCTATAGTCTTGCGAAATATTTGATTACAATAGGTACAAACACCCTTCGTTGAGAAGCTATTCAGAAGCGGTAAGCAAGTCAGCGGCGCAGGCTTCCAGCTAATACGGGTTGAATACCGAAAATACCTTTAGACTTAAATACGAGCAGCAATAATTGGTTATAGCTAAGCAACTATAGCGGGCGTAGTTTCGATACAGGCCCCTAATTGATACAGTTTGGATACCGAAAATATTCGGTTATACTAAATATAACCGGAGCCGAATACAGGGGGTATATAATAAATCCGAAGGACGATTGGACTTGGATAACAAATAAGCGAGCAAAGCCAGTATTTAGCAAAACGTTAATATATTTCGTGGCAGTCGCAGCTCGTAATCAATTGAATATAAAGGTCTAACGTTTATACAAAGGGCGCAGCTGGAATTAGGCCGTATAGGATATAATAAGTTTTTCTAATTGCTAAAGGGTCTGCGCAGGTGCCTGTATAGAGGGAACGAGCTAGTATAGTCCTCTGTATAAAGGTAAGGTATTAGTGTTTTTGTTAAATATTAGGAAACTGCCAGCTTTTGGGTACAAATAAACCCGCTCTCGCTATATTGATTTCGAATTTTATCGCTCGAACTACTTAACAAACGAACTACTCTTGATCGTACTTTCTATATTTATATCTTATAATAGCTTTGGTTGACCCGAACTCCCTCCAACTCTATTAATTTTTATATTTTATACTTCTTTCTGTTGAATAATATAATACTACTAATAGGTACAGCGATCCTCTTGTCTTAGGATCCAGCGAACTAGCATTGGAACCTACCGGGACTCAGTTATAAACCGGAAATATACCTTCAATTTCTCTATATAATAAATACTTGCTAAGAGATACAGTCCGAAACGAAAGCGATTACAAAAACGACAGTTATCGCCTCCTATCTATCGAAGAACTGCTATATAGCCTCGATAAAGGATATACAAACAAGGTCTTTACTTCTAAACTACGACAAGAAGGCTATAAGGAGGAAGGAGCTATACTGGACCGCGGATTCAATAACGACGGCTCTACGCTTCCGGAAGGAAATAGAAAGCAGGATTCCTTTAGTCTCCCAGTAATTTCTATAGCGGGTTTAGATGCTAGGTACGCTCTTTCCAGATCATCGTTTGCTATTTTTATTACTAACTGAGTATTTCCTTCAATCCAGAGGCGCTACGGAGTACGAGAAGAGAAATAACTTAACGTCCGGTCCTCTACCTCTTCCGCTTCCTTTTCCGCCTCTTGCGCCTTTTCCGCTTCCTGTATACTTTTCGCCTCCTATACTTTTTCTGCTCTTTATATCTTTTCTACCTCCTACGCCCTTTAATATTTCCTTATTATCTATCCCCTGCAATCAGATCAAATCGGATTGTAATACTATAAAGAATACCGGATCCGATTCTATTAGTAAAGGGGAAGAAAAGGAGAAGGTAGACAGCGGAGACAGAAATAATCGAGATTAGAAAAAAGGAGATAAGGCCGAGATAAATATAAATATTATTAGTATCCGGGAGTCTCCTAAGAATACGGTAGGGAATATACCTTTGTATAAAGGTAGCGGAGGTATATTAGCGCAGGCCCGGTATTTAGGTTAGTCCGTAGCTTTCGCTTCTTATAGGCCGCTCCGCCAACTCTTGACAGGCTCTATTACGGTTGATGAATACGATAATATTAGCGATAACCCGGATATTCTTGCGTTCGAACGGATACGATCGCAATTAAAGCCTATTTTCAAAATACCCCCTTTTTACTTCCGCTTACTCAACCGGACGGGTTCTGATAAAAGTAAGTATTGAATTGTATACTCTTTCCCAGCTGTCAAACTCCCTTCTAATATATATCAGATGATCCCCTCGTAATCGAAGATAATAATAACGATATAGATATTACCAGCGTAACAGCCGTTTCTACTACGGCTACGAGCGTAGATTCCAACGAAAGGACAGTAGATTTCTATAGACTCTGTTTGGGGGAGCTGCCAAACCTTGATACTATCAGCCCTAACCCTTCCCTCGATATCCTTGATTATTTACTCTCTTCAAATGTTACCTACAGCCCAGTATCTATACTGGCCAAAAAGTACGGTTCTTCTTCCCTCAAAAGGACATATAATAACACTGCTATAGATACTACGGAACAAGACGATAGGCAAAACGCCAAAAGGTCTACGCCGGCTTCGAAGGGAGGCTTTTAGGTATCGAAGTCTTTCCGGATCTATAAAGATCCTATAGATATTATCCTAAATCCTCCGACAACGCCGAACAACCTTACGAAATATCCTGCCTCCGGTAATATATTTTTGCCGTCTCGCCCGGCGTAATCTCTCCGTTCTATATATTAAATTTGCGATACCTCGACCTTGTTATAAGGTATCACTGACGCAGAGCTTAACAGCCGGAAATAGGAAATTGAAAAAATCGTAAATCGAAGACCGACCGCCGCTGGTTAGGAGTATAAGGTCAGATAGGGGGAATCTTGGGTTACCGAGGATGACTTGGAGGATACGCAGGATATAATAGAAGAATACTATTTGCGAGTAAGGAAGAATAGCCGCTACAGTCGGGGGAGGGGAAGGTAGGCTAAGAAATGAAGTTTTATAATCTTGTATATAACTGCGTGTTCCGGAAGGAGTTCTGATCTTAAATCTATAATATTATTCTATAGCTAATACTCCGAGCAACCAGATCCCAAAGAAACTAACGCTATAGGAAATATGTCAAAAGGCCGGTTATACGATACTTCGGCTACCTTTGCCTCCCGCTTTAATAACTAAAGGAATAGCTACTCGCAATCTCTTTGAATACATATATATCTATTACTATATTACAAAAAGCTATATACAACGCCGAGGAAACGATAGTATATTAGAGCAGGAACAGCAAACGCTTGATATCAACCAACTATAAAAACGCGATAACGCCGGTACCTGCTCAAGTACTTACAACTTATCCAGCTCTCCCTTAATATAAGTTATTAAAGACTTCTTATCGTTAGGGGTAAGATTGTCTAAGTCTTTCTCCTCTATTATAGCCTACGCTATCTTCTATTTCTGTACTTCTTTATACAGGGGGGTTTTCAGCTTGCCCTGAGGGGCTGCTTTCGCTCCTGTTAGCTAGCTATTTAAACCTTGTACAGCCCTAGCTAGGGTCGTCAAATACTCTGGGGATAAGGTCGATCCCAGGGACGCTATTAATCCCGGGGGTAAAGAACGCTGCGCAAGAGCAGCGGTAACCTATAGATCCGGTATCGGTATTCTATTTTTTCCTATTACCTGATTATATCGCCACTTCTTATATCGCGCCTCCTGAACGCCCGCTCCTATCTGAATAGCTTTATCCGTTGCGCCTGGCTGATAATTAGGCTATATACGCCTAATTACCGTTTGTATTTCAGTACTGATAACTCTATCCTTCTATTTGATTACCACCCTTATTGGCTCGAAGGCCTTATTTTTTATATTCGGATTAACGCAATCCAATAGGTTAGTATACTTTTTGCAGTTGCCTGGTAGCGCTACCCTTAGTATAGATTCAACGTTCGTACTAGTAAACGTATACACCTTTTGGCGGCCTATATATTGATACTGCTCTCTATAACGCTTTTATAGATCGGTAAAATCGTCGTTATACGGCTTACCTATATAAGCTTCTATTCTGTATTTTGCGTAGCTTTTTGGACCATATCGAATAACGACTTGCTGTACTTTGCCAGCACCTCCGAAAACTATAATAGTGCAACCTGCGCTATATTCGCGTTCGTATTGTATGCTTGCGGTAAGAATAGGTATATCTTCGTCCGATATTACTACCGGATCTTCGGCCGTACCGCCGGAGTAATTAGCGTTCTCTATACTCGTTAACGGTACGTCGGGTCCAGGCTCTTCTTTGATAATATCCTCTATAGCATCGATATCTCCTTCCTCGTTGTCGATTTGCATCAAATCCTATTCAATTACTGTTACCTCGTCGTTTATACTTTTGATCTGCGTATTTATCTCTTCGAGTTTTTTCTTTTTCGCCGGATCTTCCCTATTCTCTTTGAGATCTTTCTCCAAGAACTTAGATTCGCGCTTTTTTTCTTGGAATTTAGCTTCGGCTTGTTCCTTTCCTTTAATTTTGTTTAATCTTTGATTGTATATAGCTCTTTTCTTTAACGCTTTTTCTGCGGCTTTTATTTTCCGCGGTACCGGTACTATATTTTCGAACGAGGAAGTTGTAGATATAAGGGATTCGGAGATTAAGACTATTAATAACTGTTTGTACGCCTCGCTTAACGAAATAAATTACAATTGAAATATATTTAAAAGGGATTATTCGATTATTTTATAAATGATAAATAAACTTTAATTTTGAAGTATTATTAAATAATATTCTATTTATAGAAAAATACGCCCCCTCTCTGTTCGATTTGACCGCTATAAGTCTATTTATAGAATATATAAATAGACCCGGGGTTCTTATTTAACAAAGGGGTTTCAAATATCCGTATATTATACAGTTGGAATACAAATATTACTGTAATTCTTCTGTCCTCAATTTCAATCAAAGACTACGGCCGAATCTAAACTACCGCATATATTAATACCAACTTTTACTTCTATAATACTCAAATATATCAAGATCTGGTATTTTGATTCCCTAAAAGGGTACAATAATAATCGGAATCTGCTCTGCGCTTATCCTTCCGTTTTTGTTTATATATTTATTAGGTTAAATAGATATTACGGCAGCCTTTGCAAGGTAAGTTGTAGAATACCTGCAGTACTGGAGTCCAGCTTACTTTATATATAATAGAACAATCTTAGGCGCTAGTCTACCGGGCAATAGTATTGTAAATATCGATATTTATCTAAGGGTAACTCTATTAGATTCTATTACCTCCCGAGCGAACAATGTTTCCCTGGATGCCCCTAGTACAGCGTCCGCGAACGTTAACAGAATACCGTCTCTTTACCCAGCAATAGCAACGGCCGCTCTATTCTGGGGCCTTAATACCGGCGGTACTGCAAGCTCCGGTATTGCTGCTACTGGGATATATATAATAAGCAAATAGGGCAACTCAAGCTAGACGCTACGTAAAGGGCTTATAATAATAGCTCCTACGACGAGCGTCCTTATTTCTAATAACCTACCAAGCGCCTTCGCTTTATTCTAAGGCCTTAGCGCCGGCGGCATCGCAAGCTCTAATATAGCTGCTATTAGGATATATCCAGCAGGCAAAAATAGCAATACAAGCTGGACGCTATATAAAGGATCTATAATAATAGCTTTTATAAAGAGCGTCTTTCCTTACGGTCCAACAAACGCCTTCTTGTATCGTCCGGCCGAGTCGGTTATAAATCCTATATCTTTTTTAGGAGAGAACGTTCCTCTATCTCCTTTAAGAGAGAACGTCCCTTTATCTTTTTCGTTATAATATATAATAATAAGCCAATATTCTCCTTCTTCGGATATGGCCCCCGCTGGAAATATGAATACTACGGGTATTATACCCTTTGCTGGTAGAGCTGGTTGTCTGAGACTTTACGTTGCGACTTTGGCTGTATTGAATATTAACGTTATCTTATTAAATTTTTCTATAGTCCTATAAATAGAATGCTTTTTAGTACTATATAGCGGTCGTATTGTAACTAGATAATTGATATAAATAGTAATAGTTTGTTCAATATATTCAATTTTATACTTTGAGTCTTTATTATATAAAAAGACAGTTATTATATATTTTTCCTTATTAGAATCAATATATAAAAGACCTATTCAATCTAAGGAGTTTAAAATAGGCGTTAAAATAAAAGTTCAAGCCCCGGGGGCCAGAAATACCAAGGGGTTCAATATTCTATTTAAAGGTAGAAGCGCCCAATCAATACGTATATAATATTCGATAGGACCTGTTGTTCTTTTCTCTAGAAATATTCTATATCCAATTTGAATCTACAATTATAAATAGTCAAATATATATTTCAATTTTAAACTGCTATTCTTCTTATTATATCCGGAATACGATTAAGGTAATTTATTCTTTGATACGATACTGATTGAGATTGACTTTCCAAAGATTATTATATATATATACTACTTTTGGATCCGCCTTCCCTTTCGACTACGCGGCGGATAGAAAACATATTGTATTTGGATACAGCAACAGGCCTCAAAGGGGTAGAGTAGGGATACAAGCATCTGCGATCTTAACTATAATAAAGGGTTTGAGAGAGAGTCTGCTCCAAGCCCTTTATCGTATAATAAACAGTGTAAAGGACCTGGTACAGACCAAGGATTATATCTTATAATCGAGGAAAGTATATAGCTATAAGATTGGGAGCAGATCTCAAAGTTCTTTTAATTTAATTTAATCCGCAAAGATAAATAGGAAGAGTAATATTTAGCTGATTGTATTGCGATATTGATTCCTTTTTTTACTATTATTCTCTCTTCTTCTTTATTTTTCTTATATTCGCCGCTCCTATTTCGGTTACTTCGCTCGTTAAGGGGTTAGGTTTCTTTTTAAGGTTCGTATAGAGTTTTAGGTATCAAAAATAGATTTTTAACTCAATTTTCGACTTTTTAAACAAGGGTCTCTGCTAATTATTCGAGTATTTTGAGTAAAGACCCAAAATCCCTGAGGATAGAGGATAAATAAACCAAAATAAATAATCGAGGCCAAAGAATAATCAAGGATTTGCTATTATTGAAGATCTTCAATATTTATACGCTAATACAGATTAAGGATTCCGGACAATCCTAGGGGGCTAATTGAGCCCCTAAGAAAGCTCCAAAAAAGGGCTAATACCAGAATCAATAATTAAGGCCAAGTAATAAACAGGGACTTGCTATAATTAAGGATTTTCGATATTTATACGCCAATACAGATTGAGGATTCCGGATAATTCTAGGGGGCCAATTGAGCCCCTAAGGAAGCCTTAAGAAGGGGCTACTGCTACGGTCCCAAAGGCTAAGGACAGACTATATCAACATATATTAAATAATAGAATTCTTTCCTAAATTAATTTTATAAAAACAGTTCTTTTTTTCTCCCAACGAATATAAGGGTCTATTAGCTTCTATTGTATCTATATACAGGAGCCGTAATAGGTTACTCCTGGGTAGAGCAAGCGTTTGTTATCGAGGACGATAGGTACTTGAAATAGGCTTTAGGGTATCCTCGGGGTTACGGTATACATAAATACTAATATTTCTCTAAAAGCTCTTCTTATATCAATATAATACCCCGAGGCTTACCAGATTTCGCAGATCGAATTATAATAAATCTAATACCCTTAAACGATAGGCTTAAAAGGTAGATATTGCCTTTGGATAGGATTTGTAAATCTATTTAGTAAGAATATAATTAAACCCGAAGCAGTCCTGCTTTGAAAGCTGCTATTAATAATCTTATAATTTTACGGTATTAGGAAAACGGCTATATTACTCTCCCAGGGTCCAGGGCGCCTGGGACAATATATATTTACGGTACGAATCTAATATCGCTACTGGACAAAATATACCAGATTTATAAAGTCTGGGACGCTTCTGGGGACGATCGCAAAAAGCGGTTAATTATAAAGAGATTTTTTGATAACGGTAAATATTACCAGATTAACAACGGGGGTATATTTAAAGAAAGGCAAAGGCTTTACCCATATAAGATAGATATAGTACAAGGCCGAGATCTCTGGTATAAGATCGATATCCGTCTGCCTAAAACGCTTGCGACAAGCAGTATATATACCCTATACTGGGTTTAGGATCGCTCGTAATAGCTATTTAGTAGAGAGTAGCAAATCGAGATCTATATAATATATATCGATATTTATATAAATTAAGTTCAGTTGGAGGTCTGTGTTCAGACCGGGTTACAATTAAATAAGAAGGGCACAGATATCTGAATAAGCTTAAAACATAGAAAATATCTATATAAAAATATACAATAATATAAATATAAAGGCTATAATACCGAATTATATAATTCTGCTTTTGCGAATACCAGTATTTATTTACCGCCGGAATACGGGCGGTATCAAAGCGGGACCGTTATTATTCAGGCTCTTATAAGGTCCCCTACCCCTATAGTTTATAATTGGAGGTTGATATATACTGCTTTGCGATAATATCTTTCCAGCTATACTGTTTTATAGAGTCGTTCGATCGTTCCTATATATACTTTGCGATTATAGAAAGGGTTTCTGACAGGATAAACTTCGAGCAGTTTTCGAATTGCTGTTGCTTCGCAGTAAAGGTAGAGAACTACTACGCAAACATTAAATAATACCGCCTTAGTCGGATATAGGGATCGGAAGGGTATCTCGCGGAGATTGTCTATATTCGGATTAGTTAATATTATCTTATAAAGCTTTCTGATATAGTATATTTACCTCGGTCCTAATTAGCTTATAACAACGTTGGAAATATAGATAGTATAGCTATACTTTCAGTTTTTTAGTAAATAGCTAATCCGTCGAGGCTTCAGAACTGTAGACGTAGTAATAGCCGTTGTATCGAGTCGTAATATAAACCTGTCCCCTACTCAATAAAATTTCGTCTGCCTTTATCTGTAAACTTCTTCGTAGTTTGGAGAATCGTTCTTTATCGGATCTAATTACTTGTACTCGATACAGCGACGGTATATTTCGAACCATTACGGTAATAAGTAACAAAGTCGAGGAGAAGGAGTCTATCTCGACCGTTAAATAGGGCTACTTCTGTTATTCAGGGGCTAGGTCCTATTATTGTTATACGCTGCGCATTTTTAGAGCTGAGGTAGCCGTTAGATACGATTAAATACCTTTGAGAAGTAAGGTTTACCCGTCGTCCTTCCAACCGCGCGGTAAAGCGGAAGCTTGATATTTTGGGCTGCGGTTTGAAGGGCCAATAGTCCTTTCTAAAAATACTATTTATTACTTTGTATATATATTTGTTTAATATATATTTTCTCAAGAAGTTATTCAAGCTAAATAAAATAATTTTATAAGATAATCTTAAAAACCTTACCAACCCTATACAGATTCAAGGTCTTGCCGCTAGTAGTATTATTCTTGGTCTATTTTTATATAAAATATCTGCTTATATTTCCCGCTGGATTCAGGATCGGACTCTTTTTTATATATTTAAATATTTAGTATATCCAATATTTATCCAGCGCAGGCGATTCCTCGGCCCTTTGAATCGTTACAGTACTTTCTGTATTGGAATTTATTGGATTCTTACTACTATATATAACTTAATAGGGGTAAAGATACTATCTTAGGCCGGAAATCGAGCTGGTTCTCTCGCGGCGCTATATCTGATTCCTCTATTCTTTGCCAGCCGTCTTAGCTTTGTAGCCGACTTACTCGGCTTTTCCTTATAAATATATTTCAGATTATACAACTCGATCGGTATTATAGTGTTTACGCAGACATTTATATATACTACGATCTTTCTTACCAATAACGTCTTTCTTATTTATAACTCTTAGCAATTTTATAAGCTTCTAGTATATACATATTACTGCTAGCCCTATATCTTTTTGCTAACAGTATTAGGGCGCCGTAGCTCTCCTTTTACTGGTCGCTTTTTCGGTTTTCCGAAGCCTCTTATTTAAAGTATTTCAGAAGGCCTATTTCCTTTTGGCAATACTCTTTATTTATATATTATAGCGCTACCTTAGCACCAAACCCAGCTTTTCGAGGCTTTATATACTTATCGCAATCTGTATATTTGCTGCTACAACGGTTGGGCGTTTTACCCGTATTTTCTTCTGCAACTTTGTCTAGCTCCAACCCTACGCCTCTACCAAAATGACGCAAACTGGGGACGCCGTTCGCTTATAGATTAAAGTATCCCAACCTTGGAGAATATATACAGGGCAATATATTTATATATAGATACCGGGGGTAAGCTTTTGGTCTATATTCCAAAATTATCCGTTTATAATCAGTTGGTAGGATCAAGATATCAATAGAAAGGGTACGAATATATATCTCCTCGTTAAGCCCAGATCCGGATTTACGCGCAAACTGCTTAGCTATATCGGAGCTTTGGACATAAAGACAATAATCGATAGCCCTTATAGGGCGCTAACGAATATTATGGAGTACGGCAACGTCCTAATATTCGCTAGCGGAATTGGTATTGCAGCCTAGGTACCTTATATCAAAGAAATACTTCGAGTATTCAGGGAATCGAAAGTACGTACTAAAAGTATATTGCTTATTTGGCAACTAGACAAAGAAAGTAAGTTGTTCTAAATATTAATAATAAATATACTAATAAAGTTTAGACGATCAAGATTAGGTACAAGATTAGATAATGGAGCTTTTAGAGGAGGATAAAGGTTCCTATATAAGATCGCCAGTTATACTTTGGATCCGGCTACTAACAATATATAGATTCTGCGTATCAGGTTTTACGTCCCTCGAAATTTTGACAACAAAGAAACCCTTAGGGATAGGAAGTTATATAATAAATATAATAGTATTAGAAAATTCTATAGAAAGCCTCTTTTGAATAAAGTTATCAAAACAGAAATAAAAGAAAAATATAGTCGTCTGTTGATTACCAGTAAGCTATTTACTATATTTGAGTCTAAGAGCTATATTAACAACAGATAAAGCGTCCTCTAATTGCGAGATATATAATAAAGTACAAAAATATATTAATACTTACCTCGATAAAAATATAAAGCTGATATATTTAGTATTTTAACTTTACTAGCGCCGAAATATCTGGTTATCGAAGCTACCTGAGGTTGTATATAAAAACGTCGCTTAAAAGGTCTAACGATTAGCGATTTCCGGTATTATTGATAATAATATAGCAAGCAATAGTAATCTAATCGTACCTTTTATTATAGCAATACCGGGCTTTTTCTGATTTCCCTACTTCCTTTGATTGACTATTCTTATATAATATCTTATTATTTAAATCTTCGATTATTTATACTTATAATACGCAACGCTTTATATCCTATTAGATAAGCCTTCTATACAGCCGGACTATCTCTTATAATATTATTAGATCGCTTTTGCTATTACTATTTAACGGGATACCCCAATATTTCTTTAGTCTTCCTTCGGCGAGGGCTATATTCTCCGAAAGCTCTTTTAAGGCTAACTATAAAGTTTGAAATAATTCTATTATTTGACTATAAAACGCTAACAATACAATTCTGGACTCTTTATAAAAAGCAATTTCTTGCCTTAGATAATTATTTTCTCGAATTAGATCTTCTATCTCGGTTAGGAGGGTCCGACCGACGTAGTTTTTTTCTTGGCGAAGTCGATATAATTGAAGTTCTATTCTGGCGGAAGTACCGCCTGTTAATACGATACGTATATCTATACTATTAATCTTAGGGGGAAGCCCCTTAGCGTATTGGCGGGCCTGGTTTATAATACGGTATTTTCGTAATTTCGGTTATTTACGAGGGAGAGAGCAAGTACTGAAATTAAGGCGAGAATACCAGACTTTTGTATAAAAGAAGTTGCTAAAAATAAGTAGTACTATAACAAGAGTAGGGGGCCAAGTATATATTATTTTTAGACGCTTTAATATTTAACCCCGTCGAAGCTCCCAATCTTTTAATTATTCTACAATGTTTTCTTCTGACAAACGAACTATTATATTCCCTGAAAATACTTCCGGTATCCCTAGAAGTACTTCCGATATATCGTATAAACGAAGCTTGCCTGAAAATAAAGATAACTCTTATCGGCTTTCAATATCGAAGTTACTATAGGTTGTCGAACCGAATTACCAGCAATCGCATTTATTGATACCCCCTCTAAAAGTCAACCCTATATCAAGTCAATTTACGCAAAGCTCGCGGTTCCCCAGGCTGGGGTATACTACTACGCGTAAGCTATAATATTATAAACAAAGCCCCTGGGTCGATTACTATAAAATATTTAAAGAATAACAGGCTAATCGAGTTAGGGTCGCTTACAAGCAGGAGAAGAGCTACGAGATTATAACTATCAGATAGCAGAAGTATTCGGATTGTAAATTTCTCGATAGATTACGTTAGTATTACCACGACAATATAATTACCCTATATACGGTATACCTCGATAACGAAACTATTTCCCTAGTCTATAACGTTGTAGATATATCCCTAGCCGAGATACAGTTTACTCCCCTAGGCAGCTTCGCAGATTATTAGATCGCAGTTATTTGCTAGAAGGTAATTACAATAGAGAAGTTAGGGCGACAGGGTCTAACGTTAATAAATATTATATGGTATAGAATACATTTACGACCACCTCAAGATCGTCTACGGATTTATAAACGCGGACTCTGTAATATTCTCTTAGGATAATAATATCAGGTTGAGTAAGGGTTTTCCACAACAAATTAGAAGCTCTATTGACTTTGACAACAGCAGGAATAGGAAAAGCGATATTACGAAGAGTACCTATTTTTGGCAATAAACAGCAAGACTTTTGTGACCTGGGCCTCCTAATAGTCAGATTAATAGAACATACTACCAGCCTGCTAGACCCGACGTTATTAGAGTTATACAACCCAGAGCGCTGGAAAGAGCCGATAAAGTCCTTTTTATAAAGAACGGTAAACTCAAATAACGCAGAGCTTCTAAAGGTATAGGCTATCAAATATATCGAGCTAGACTTCAATATTAATAATATAGGATATATTCTTATACTACTCTCCGGATATTTATTATTTTAAAGCTTTAGTCTTGATTACGGAAAGATCTATCCAAAGGGACTAGGAGATATATATAAAATAAAATATTAATAGATACAACAAAGAATAATACTGGAAGGCGGAAGTACGGAAGGAAAAACTGGGCTAGAAGGTCTACGATAGGACTGGTGCGGTAACCTGATAATTTCTAGCAATATATTTAAGGGAATGATTGCTTCCGAGCAGCTTAAACAGAATTGCTAGCTTCTGTATATCGAGCTTCGATAATTTCTATTCAGGATTTGCGATATTCCTTGCAAATTGAATACCTATATATATCCCTATATATCTCACAAATATCGGTCTCCGGTTTGCTGTAAACCCAAGTACCTATAACGCCTAACTCTCGTAAAATATTACTAGCCCTGCTGCTCGAAGGGTCTTTTATTTTATTATATAACGAAGTCTCCAGATAGCGCGTATAATATATAAGATCTTGGGCTTCAGATTGTACGACTTTGGATAACCTTCTAAAATGCTTAAGTTCTTTGCGTTGTTGACGTATCTTAAGGCGCTAACGGTATCCGATATAATATAGAATAGCGGCGAGATAACCCCGTTCCGAGGAGTTGAGCTGGTAGATCGCTGGTTTGCTATTTACGGGGGAAGGCAAACTTTGAGATATAGACGCAATAAGGGGGGATGCTATATACTTCTTTATCCAATAAGCCGGATCGTTAAGAATATTATCTCTATAGAGAGCAGCTATACTTCTGTGGTCGGATCGAATATAAGTCGTAGGTATAGCGTTGTCAAGAATATGCTCTCTCCCTATAGTACGTTAGCGGCGAGAGTAGGATAAGCGAGCTTTGTTTATCAATATACCGTCGTATTTATCGGCTGGTTTGGAAGCGATACTAATAATATCGTTATAATTTATCTAGCTTCTATTATAGCTCCTTCCCTCGGTCACCAAAGCGTACTCGCGAATAATAAGGTCGATTGCAGCATCTAATAGAGTCAATCAGAATTCGAGGAAGGCCAGGACTTCTCTTGCTTCCAGACGTACCTTCTATCTCGATAGGCTGAGTATTACGCAAGGCAACAAGGAAGGCTTCCCTCGATTCTGTCTCGTAATCTATATAATACGTTGATAGCGAGCCTGATAAATAGGGAAGAGATAAGAAGGTAGAAAGCCAAGGGAGGGATAGAAGTAAGATAGAGGAAGAAAGGAATAAGGGGGAAGAGGTATTCTTTATATATATATAGGTAAGGCGTACTAATAACCCAGCCAGCAATAGTGCGAAACGAGAAAAGAGTATTCTGGACTTATCGTAGAGACCGTACCGCTTGTTTGCTTTATTTAGCCTTCCTAGATCAAGATAGTCCTCTTATCCTCCTATAGCGATTGGATAGGGGCTATACTACGTTCGAGCGCTGTTTAAGAATCCAAGCGTTAGGTTGCTAGCAAGGGATATATAAGAAAAGAGATATTCTGGTCCTATCGTTGGCCGAAGTTAAATATACTATTCCAGGTTTTGCGGCCGATATAGCTCATCATAACTTGAAAGGCCAAGCCTCACTGCCAATAAGAGATGTATAGAAAAAGAGACACTCTAGTCCTATCGTTGGCCCAGGCTGAGTTCACTATTCCAGGATTTGATATAGTTTAATCATAATTATAAACACCTTGCTTTAGGTGCATCTGGGAACGACTATCTGGTCCTCTCGTTGCCACAGACTTGTCCAAACTAACTCGAGGATTGGATGAGAGCTCTTCGAATGCATCCTGCAGAAGGGTTATATGGCATAGCCTCTCGTTGGCATAGCCTCCATCACGCGCTCTTCTAATGGTCCTCTTGCTAGCACGGCACTGCCTCAATCCATCATATCAAGGAGTGCTGGCAGGAGGCACAGTAAGTGATGTAGGACCAGTCGTCTCAGCCTATAGCTGAACACGTCCCAACCAAAAAGGAAGCAGACTAAGCCAGGGTACCTAGGCTTTGTACTAGGGCCGAGACAACATAGACTCCTCAATTCAGGATGTAAGCGCCGTATATCCTTGTTGTACTGATGACTCGGCCAAAGAGACGTAGAGGAGACCCGGGTCCTTGGGTATAAGAAGCAAAGCTTTCCCGACTAAAAACCCTCAATTCGCATACCTCCCAAGGCCGAACTTGATTACCATCGAGAATGGCCAAATGCAGGACCGCCGAGAACAATTCGTCGAATCAAGCTAGCCTCGTGAATGCTTGCTGGCGGGTTCGAAAAGCAAGGAAGTATACCTATACCACCTCTTGCAAAGGCCAAGTAGTATACGATACGCAGCACAATCGATCAATAAAGGTCAGGGAAGAATCAAGCAGAAGAGAAGTAACGAATAAGAGTAAGACATGTTCTTAGCCTTTTCCTACTTGGATCTTTTGTTGATGTATGAACAGTATTGCCTAGGAATAGCGAACTTCTCCCCAGCGATTTCAACGAGTAGGGTATCGAAGACAGCATTGAAACAGATACTCAGACCCGCTACCCAACTAAGACCATCTTGCCGCCCAGCCTTCCTCAGGCAACCCTCCTGTCTATTATACCGAATAGATGGGGAGCGCCATTCTCAACATGCACACTGCCGCGCACGGAGCCAAATCCTGTCACTCAAGTTCAACGGGAAGGCAATTCGAAAGCCTTTGAAGACTGTATATTGATTAGCATTCCTTTCCTCAGACAGCAACTCCAAAGTAGACAACGTATTGCAGTTGTGAGCGGTGCCGGTATTTCTGTGAGCGCTGGCAGTAAGCAACTTCTGTTGGAAATTGAGCGAACGAAGCTGATAGGATAGTTCCTGATTTTCGATCTATGCGGAGCTCAAGCAAAGTCTCTTTCGATGTTTCTGTCTACAACTCCCCCGAAGCTACAACCAACTTCCACAGGTTGATCAGCAGACTCTCTCGGCTGTCTTCAAAAGCGAAGCCAACCCCGTTCCACAAATTTCTTGATATACTCGCTCGAGATAGCCGCCTTATTCGGCATTATACCCAGAATATCGACTTTATCGAACGCCAACTTACCGGTCTCCGGGAGAAGACAGTACACCTCCATAGCCGGATTGACAGAGCTATTTGTCAATATTGCAGTTGGAGTGGCCCCTTACCAACGGATTAGTTTGTTGGCCCCGATGCTCCTTTGTGCCAACAATGTAAAGTGATCGCCCTTGAACGTGTACTACGAGGCAAACGTCGCTCTGGAGTAGGAAGGATTCGTCCCAACGTCTTGCTCTATGGGGAGGAGAACCCCAATAGTACTGATATCGGCAAGTTAACGGCCCAAGATCTGCGCAAAGCGCCGGACTTGGTAATTATAATAGGAACAAGTCTCAAAGTCCCAGGGGCGAGACGGCTGGCAAAGGAACTTTGTTGTACGACCAAAGCAAGCGGAGGAACAACAGCGTGGATCAACAAGGAAGCGGCTCCCTCTGGTCTCAACATTACCTTCGACTTTGTTATCCGAGCGGGTTGCGATGATGTGGTTTCTGGACTTTGAGCAGCAAATATACATCAAGAGATTATGTCTGTTGGGTGTCATCGCCCCCATTTCTCCCTCGGAACCTCTCGTTGCGAAGACATCCTTTTTTGAATATGTTGAACCGCCCTTCTAGGTAGCAATTTCGCGGGGGAAAGCAATCTTGCAACTTCCTCAGGGGCGCATTGGTATATATGGAAGAGAAATTGTCAATAGAAGACTTTCAAATCAAGTAAGGCTGATCCTCTCTTTTCCAATCAGCGCCACCATGTCTTCCCACCAGCCCTCTACCCGCATATCAAGCTTTTCGTCGAACCATACCCTTGAAATAGCATCCAGCGCGGGGGGAATGTTCTGTCGACGATGCATTGTTCAGCACTATATAGGTTTGGGATGTTGAACGAAGCCATGGGAAAGGAAATGAGGCTCTTACACTGTAACCTCCAGACTGGTGAAGCTCTTGAACTATTCCCTCTCGCAGAGTATATCTCTCTTCCTCATCATGGCTCGTAACACAAAGTATGAAGGCCGGCAATAGAGGCCACACGGCCCGAAAAAGATTACCGGACAGAGGCAAGATCTCAAGGTCCAGAAGTTGTCGAAGTCGATCTCGGTGATACTGGACCTGTGGATCGGAAGCAGGCAATCTGAGGGAATTAGCAGGGCATAAAACAAAGACACTAATAGCGGATCAACCGACCTCTGGCGGCGGCATAGGACATATATATAAGCTCCTTCCAAGTAGGCATCGGCGCACCCCTTTAGTATTTCGTTCTCCTGAGTGGATAAATCCTCAATATGTGGTATACGCTGAGTGATTTGCGTGAGAGCTCGTAGTAGAACAGATTTTTGTAATGGTTGTTGTTCGAGCGTTTCCAAAGTTGCGTAGGCGTAGATGCTCAGGAGCCGAGGAGAAAGACCTACAAGAGGATCGATGATGTCGATGTCCTCTTCGTGCATTTGTAAGAACCCCTTGGGCTGCCCAGGGCAGAGAGTGTGGGTAATGTCAGAAAAGATCCAATATGAATTCAACTTGAGACGGAGTCCAAGATTTCCGTGGTATAGCAAAATTTGTTGACCGAGCTCGGACCGAAGCGAAGGCACAGCGGTGCGACTCCAGAACTTCCTCATTCTTGGCCTGATAATCTTTAACGAACATCAGTCGTCTGGGATTGAAGGCTCATTGCGGCTGGCTTACCATGTACTGATTGGCTAGGAGGGTAAAATAAAGGATGCCCGTGGGATCTACCAACGGTTCGGCCTTCCATAGTCCCATGAATGTCTCGCAGATAAGTCTATCAAGCTTTCGTCTGCCCTCGGTTTCAACAAAGGAGATTTTGATCTGCTCTAGATAGAGAGTCGTTAGAGCTGGCATCATCATCCTTAGAGTTGCGATATGTTGGTGACGCAATAAATCAGTGAATGAGTGATTAGGAGTGAAGCTTCGTCCTGGAATGAAGCTGTGGATAACTGTGATATCGTGAGCGATGCAACGAGCAGCAAATTAGGCCAAGCTCACAATAGTGCACATGCGCACTGTTAGACATATCCTTAGGCAGCGTAGACAAATGATGCTTAGTCAAATATCGTTGGTAATCTCCATTTGCTTCCGGAGGCGATTCTGTAGCCCTGCCTGTCAATGTGCTCGAAGCCGAACTTTCTTCTTCGAACCCAACGCGACCGGCCGGGGAATTAGAGCGCTTCCGTTTTGACGAAACCTTTGCGGTCTGCTTCACCGTTGCTAATACCTCTATCTGACCGGAGAGCGCTCGACATTGGTCTTTAACAATGGCTAGACATTGGTCTTGAACAATGGCTAGACGTCGGTCTTGAACAATGGCTAGATGTCGGTCTTGAACACTGGCTAGATGTCGGTCTTGAACAACGTCCGACATCTCTGACGTCCTGGAAATTAATGAGCCATCTGTCTTGCGCTACTCTAATTTGGATAGTGAATTGTACCTTTCAGAGAACGGTCCTGTGAGATACTCACATTGCGATTCAAGAGTCTGGCAACCTGTGCATGGTTTCATTCCATCACATTTTATTTTCCTGGCTCGATACGTTTGACACGCCTGCAGACCTCACTCAATAGCCGCAAATGGCAATCATAGAAGGCACTCATATAACGACAACGTGGGGGCTTCCTCACGACCATGTCTGACTGTGTAGGGCCGATGGCTTGGTATGCGGTCGGCGGTAGCATATCGACTCCAGTAACGTAGGCGTGATGCATTGGATCAGGACTAATAGCTGTAAACGGGGAATTCGGCAGAAGGGAGTGGGTCAGATCAGCGCTAAAGGATGGAGTAAGATGGGACGGATGCAAGACCGCAGTGGAGCACTGATCGGATGATAGCGGCGGATTCACATCATGGCTAGGAGATTGCTATATCTGTTGATAGGCCAGGTAATCTTGAGGATACGAGGTGGGGTTTGGTGGTAACTCCATCACGGCTGCAATGGGGCACGATTTGCTTCGAGTAAAGCTCGGGGAGACGCTCGGTTTTGACCTTTGGAAAGAGAGTTTGCGCTAAGCTGTTTGTAGGGTTACCGCGCTAAAACGAGGTTGCGGGGATGCGGCCTCCATGGCAAGAGATTGTACAGGTCACATCTCCTTTCCGTATCAACCCCTCCCACAATTGGCCCCGTCAAATCAACTACTCATGTCTACGCAGTACAGGAAAGCACGCAGAGAAATAATCATTATCGGCGGAGGAACGTTCGGACTATCAGCCGCATGGCATCTTCTGAAGGATAGATCGAATGAAGTCACTCTCTTCGATCACTTTGATCATGTCGCACCCAGTCGAGACGTTTCCAAAATACTACGGATCGACTATCCAGATGTACAACGGATGAGAGATGTGATAAGATCAAAGGACACTTGGGCGGGCGAGAGCGTGTTCCATCCCTTCTACTACCATACGGGTCGTATTGTTGCTTATTCACACGCCAGCATTGATACCCTTGACGGTATTGACCATGCTCGGTCTGAGCTTTGCTTACCTGTCCGTAACCGTCAGACAATCGGACTTATAAAAGATATATTTGCCTCGAAGGATGTCAAGGGAGATCTGATTGTGGTCGAGAATGAGGATGATGGCATTTTGGACTGGACCGGTGCAATAAAGAGCTTAAAACAGGACTGCGTAGAAAAAGGTGCAAGATTTCGAGACGACAAGGTACTTCGCATGGATGTGGATGAAAATGGGAGGGTCGAAGTTATCGTAACTGCAAAAGAGTCTATCGATACATCGAAGAGCGAGATCATCTTAGCAGCCGGTCCTTGGATCATGCCTATACTTGATGCATCATCCATAGAACAGCCTCCACCGTCCAGATCTCCTATTGCCACCGGTATTTTCAGCTTTACTCTTGAGTTGGACTTTGACCAGTGGGAAAAGTACCGAAGACTCCCTGTGTTTTCGGAGATTGGCGTTGGTATGTAAACGTATATGCAGTTATATCTGTCTGACTCGCCCCCAGGTGAATTCTTGTGTCATCCAACCCAAGTAGGCTCGGCCAAGCTCACATGGATCACCCCCTTCCGCAGTCCATCGGGGGCGAAGGCAATCTCTTCGCCATGGGATACGTCGACGACCAATCTAGCTCTGCAGTCGATGCTGGATGCTCGTTCTTGGATACGTCAGGCTGTACCAGGCCTCAAAGGCGCACGAATCTCGGCCACGCATTCTTGGTGGTGAGGGCTATCAACTTTCACACTGGCCGTCTTCTGTTGCTGATGATAGTAGGGATGGGGTGACAGAGGACCAGAATCCGATCATTGCTCGGCACCCGCAGCACCCTAATTTGCTCGTAGCAGGCGGAGCATCCTACACCTACGCCAAAGATCTTCCTGAAATTGGTGTAGCTATAATCGATACGCTGAACGGAAACGAGAGAGCGTCCTTTGCGTGGAACAAGTCATCAGCGCAGGAAGGTGGCCACAATCAGCCGGCTCTTCGGGCACATTTGGATTTTGAGGAATTGGAGCGTAAAGCGTTCCAGAATAGTCAAGTCAAGCACTCGAAGGAGACATTGTCTGAGTATTTCATATGAACCTAGATGCCTTATAGGCGTCCAATATGAGGGTATATACAATAAGACAAATATATCAAAACCAGACCAGGACTGAGCCTCGAATGTTCTGCCCCACTAGAATCCTGCGACATAGGCATGCTTAAAGGATGGTTGGAAACAAACGTAGGCTTAGAGACCTTCAAACGTGGCCCACGTGCGAAAGTGACCACTAAGCCTCGCCAGAGCTTGTCGGCTCCGCTGGCCCCCGTTGTTGTATTGCCGCTGGCAGCCATACTGCCGATGACAAAAACCTGTATTGGTCTCGGAAGATACCGCTCGATGGTGGTAGGGTGTGGATCTTGAGGTTTTGAGAGATAGCAGACGTAAGGGCTGGGCATGTAAGAGCGGATTGAAAGAGGGAGACCTGGGAAGTAAAATGTCGAGGTGAGATAAAGGAAAGGGAAAGAAAAGAGGGTCACCGTTGTATAATCACCGTTGTATGGTCACAGATTCATATGGTTCACGTGGTGAAAGAACTGAAGGGGGTCGCCATCATAAACTTCCGAGGGGTAACCTCATTAGCCCTCAATTAAATCCATGGCCTACTGCTGCAGCAAAGAGTCAGTTTGCTATGGTAGTGTGGCTTAGTTGTGGCTTAGTTGTGGCTTTTTTTGTCCCCGGCAAGAGTTGAAGGAATGCCACGAGAAGGATCAAAGTGCCATAGCTTGTGTGAGGCAGGAACTTAATACCATGGCTTCGAGAAAAAGGAGCAAATTGCCACGCCAAATTCAAGTTTGCATATTTACAACGGTTCGAAGGGGCAAGCAATACTCAAAGCAGGCCACGACGCCAAGATGAAGAGAGATTTGCCACCAGTCTGATGTCCAGCCTCCAGTCTGTTGTTATCCAGCCTCCAGACATAACTATGCCGATTGGCTATCACCATGAACCAAAGACGCTTTTGCAGACCCTGCTTATCGTAGTCAACCACGATGAGTCGCCCGCCTCGTCTTGCGTTTCGGTGCTCGCAGAAAGAGCTATGCACAACCTAGCCAAGTGATCTGGGTCGGCGTTAGGACTTGCTGTGGGGAAATATGAGGCGAATGGAATCCCCGGCTTGGCACAAAAACGCTGATTGTACTTGAAGTAATTAGGTGCGTCTTTGGTCAAAGCCCCGGGGATGGAGTCGTTCGTCCTTATACAATAACCCGCATCTACTAAACCGTGCTCAATGGCAATTGCTGCATAGTAATTCGGAACAGGCGCGGCAAGGAGACCCTGGAATCCTATCAGTCTTTACTTCCACTTATCGCATTAGCTACAAACCTCCCGAACATCTTCCATCTTCCCAATCAGATCCTTATTGGCCACCACCAGTGTCTTCACCTCTACTCGGAGCCGTTGCCATGCTGTGTCGTAGCTGGCGAGATCCTGAACGATTGACATGTAACTAACTGTATCAAGGTATGTTTGGGCCATAGACTCATCGTCGCTGTACATTGTTCCTAGGAAAGAGAAGTCTGTAGAGACGACAGGGCTCACGTCTAGGTCGGTGCTGCGCAAACGGAAGCTCTCGCCTAGACGTACACTGAGGGTAGCAGATTGCCTGGCCTATAGCGCAATATCATCAGACCATTGCTGGCAATGCTGCTCCAGGACACCAAGCTCTCTACGGAGGTTAGAGAGAAGATTGATGTTATTGCCATCAGGACTATCTAGACCTTCGGACAGTATCCATTGCGATATTGGATTTTTGCATAACTAATAGAAATCAGCCTCTAACCTCAATATATATATGAGCTATCTTGCTTTGCTTACCTGGGCGATCTGATCCCAATCAATTCCTCTGTTCCTGTTCGATTTGATCTTTTCAGTGGTAAACCGAACCTCACGCCAAAGGAACACGCCAGCTGTTGGGTCGAGGTCCGCACAGATTTGCATCCATGTTTGCCAAGGTACTTCAGCCATCTTGGACCAGAAATGTTGATCCATCTTGCGTGCAATGATTGCATTTGGATGGAAGGCAGGAATAGACCATTTTTCGAGGAATGCGGGTGCTGTCAGAGATGGGCGAAAGGACTGCACAAGTTTCTGGGCTTTAACAGAAGCAGGACTTTTGAGGTCAGGGGAGATTTTGTTCAGCAATAGCTCATTGTACTCGGACAATCTCGCCACGGGGACCGAATCGTCCCCAAAAGGGATGCAGCGAAGGATGGTAGTAGCAATTTGTATGTCCGAAGTTTCGCTGAGAACGTCCAGCGCACTTTGCTGCCACCACATCAATGCTCGAGGGACCGAAGTAAACATGACAGAAACCGAAAGAACAAAATAGAGTGTTCAAAGGCGTAAAAATATAATGAATACTGTTCAAGAAGGGACGGGGACATCGGAGAATATTATAATACTTGTCTACAATGAAATAATAACATCTCTCTTTCCCGATTTCCTCTACCCGCTCACGAATGTCCAACACTAGCAAGTAGAGTATGGTGATCCTCACGATCCAGGCTGTACTTGGAAGATTTCGCGGGCGCTATCAATGGCTATGTTAAATCACGAACAAACCAAGGAAGTGGAGATCCGAATAGAGAAACGCCTCCTCACTCCAGGCGAGACCGGACCGGTAGCACCCCAGCCACGGTCTTGGATTACAAAGGGGTAGCAAAAGGACGACGCAGGTCTCGCTAAAAGGCTTGCAGGGAATGGGGGCTGCCAGAGCAGTTGTCGGGTGGGACTACCACACGGCCTGAGGTATAATCTAAATACTAGATGTTGATAGGACATGGTGTACTAGAAGCCTAACGAAGAGTGTATACATTTTTTGTTTGACACGTCATTTGTTCGTCCTGCGGCTTAGACGCTCAAGATTACCTAATCAGGCCGGCCCGCACTTTTGAGCTTCCCTGTGCTAACAACCTGACCTGAAACATAGAAGCCTCGTGCAAAAAAATTCTCCAAAACCCATTGACACATCCGGTATTCCACGACCCTTTGCCAGTGCCATGGCACATCTCAAGCAGGAGACCCTGTCCGAGGACATGCGGAAGGCGCTGATCGAATGCGGTAATCGGCTGGAAAATGCCTCCTTCAGAGACAACGGAAAATTCGAAGCCATGGACGATGAAAAGATGTTAAAGGAAGCAATTCAGGTATACGTCAAATTGCAGTCTGGTAAAGTAAGCATACAATATCTTATTTGAACATTGTTGACCTATCAAAGCCAAAGCTCCGCCTTGCCGTCTGGCGATTCTCGAAATCAACTATACTATATATCCCATCAAACACGAAGGTGGATCTTATCCCAATAAAAATATCTGGATCACCAACTGTCGGAGGAAAGCAAATAAGAATAGGAGAAAGTACATACGTGGTTCAAGAGGTGGCCGTCCAGCCAGCGTTTGTCTGTCTCGTTAGAGTATACGGTGGTCCGCCGTAAATCAGTGCGGACGCGAATGTTGTTGTATAAGACCCAACGGGCATCATCGGGGCCTATCCCCAGGGTTCTGGTGAGGATGGATCGAAATCGAAGAGAAGCCAATCTTTCCATGGAAAATCTAGCTCCAGACTTAGAGATGAAGGCTGCTGCGGTATTGTTCCTGACGTATTTGTTACGGGGCCTGTTGCATTACATTGTTGCTCGAATGATCCATCCCAGGAGCAAGACGAAAGGACCGGCTGGCTGGGAATGGGCTTGTTCAAGGCATTTGCCTCATTATTTATCGGGGTGGATGTCACGATGTTCGATACCGAAGGAGTGCGTGATGCTGGAGATTGGTACGCAATATCTGGCATAGGCGAAGGTGCTGGTATAGACGACGCTGGCATGGACAAACTCGTCGGCATAGACGGTGTTGCTGGCATAGACGATGTCGCTGGCGTAGCCCTCGTCGATTGTGTGCTGAGGGTGCTTGATAGGGTCCCACCTGGTCATCTTATTAGCCAAGCAGGCTCCTTGGTCTCTTGACCGGCCATCTTCACTCACGTATATCCACTTGAGCTGTGGATGGGCTTTCGCTTGGATTTAATTCCACCCGTTGACGCTTTGCACGGTGCGATTGCTGGTCTTGACTGATGCTCTCTTTGTACCATAAGCTGTATCCAAAGACCGAGACATTCAACACGTACTGTTATACTTATGCTCGCATGCGCTGAACCAGTCCGCTTTCGCGTTTGCCAGCTTATTGATCTATTGTACTCCCTTCATATCATTCACCAACTGGACGATATCGGAAGTCGGAAGCCTTTGGAAATAGGAAGGTGCGAAGCTCAAGAACGATGATATTGCGGCTTGACTGTAGATCTTTTCAAATACGAGTATTTTGACTCCCTAATCGATACCATCCCTAGCAATATCGACTTCTTTAAAACTGCCGCTCAAGCGTATAAACTCAACAATATATCCATAACCCTTTGACTGTGTGTCCAATTCTGTAGGTGCTTCTGTACTCAGCTTTATTGGTGAGTTTATATTCAATTGTTTGGTCAACTCTTTGAACAATATATCCACTTTAGAAACTTTCTTCTCTTTGAGTTCCCAGCAGACAAAGTCAGTAGCCAATGACCGCTGACTCAAAACTTTCCGGAATTTGGCTTGCTGCGTTGGAAAAGCAATCTGAAGGTCGATAACACGCGGGTCCTCTCCCTTCTGGCGAATGTAGTCTTTGGTAGCTTCTGACGCTGTCTGTTCCATAAACTCCTTAATACACTCCTCGTTGTTGGACCAAATAGAAGATATCTTCCCGAGCGTTGAAGATTTTGGAGAGCTTACAAGACCCTTTCGACGTGCACGGGGTTGCGAAGGTAGGGTTTCTTGCTTACTAGCCAAAATTGCGAGGGCACGTACTGGCTGTGCATTGCATCTACGAGATTGAGGTAGTACTGAGGCTCGTGATTGGTGGTCTGAAAGAGGCCTTAGAATGTCTGACGGGCTTGGGGCCAAAGAGGGGCCGCAGTCGGATGGAGAAGTAGCAAGATATTTAACAAATACGTCGAGTTCCTGGAGGACTGACAAAGCACGATCTCTGTTGTGCCGAAGAGCTTCTTTGAGTAAGGCAACCACATTAGGAAGGCTGAGATTTTCGGAATGCATAAGGGATGAACGTTTGTAGAGAAGAGATGATGGATTACAGGAGATAGTCCAATTCACAATGGATGCGCCAGCCTACGTTACGGCGTATGCTCCTCGTGTAAATTCTGAATTCTGAATTCTACTACGGCACTTTGATTGGCTTACGGGCTAAATGAAGTATGCAGCTCGGAGAAGAATCACAGCACTAACACAGCCCTTACTGTTCTGATTGGGACGGCCGGCTCGGTAACAAGGCCCAGCCGAATGTGGCGTACTTTGTTTGCCTGCATAGGCTGCTGATCTCTCGTTCAAGTCTTATGCAACTTGGAAGTCTCCACTTGAACTCGAGATCGAGATTTGAGGCGTCTGCTTGTGAAGCCGAGCAGCCAGGAGAATACGACAAAGATCTTACAATGTAGTTAATGATGATGATCCAGCGGAGCTAAAAGCCCTCGAGCATTGTTAAAGTCTCGGTCTTGTTTGACTGTATCTTCTCCTCACTTGTATAGTCCTTCATCATTTTCTTATTGCCTTGCCGTTTGGCAATATGTCTAGTGATTTCGAATGTTCCAAGCCAAGCTTCCTTTCAGAAGATACAGAACTTGCCTTGGAGGGGGATGTGCAGGCTTTCCTCCGTCTTTTCCCCCTAGAGCCTGCGCTGTCAAGGCCTTTGGCTCAAGTGTCCAACTATCATTCTCAAGACTTTCAAGATGCAGAAGACTTCACGTCTGCCAGTCTGCCGCTTCTATCTACCATACCCCAACATCCTTTACATGAAGTGATAGCACCCGACGATACCTCATAGCAAAACGAAGCAATACTACCACCCAAAAGCCTACTTTCACCAGACTCAAACCTATCTACTACACTTCCAAATTCCCCTTATGGAGCAGCAGCATCGCCCAATGATGCCTTATGGCGAAATGAAGTACTGTTACCGCCTAGATACCTACTACAAGAGTCCCATAGCCCTTCACACGCGATCCCACCAGACTCAAGCCGACCCAACATACTTCCAGATTCCCGTTACGGAGCTTTAGCAACCGACGAGGCTTTATGGCGAACTGAATCAACGGCAGGTATGAGTTAATCCCTTATTCTCAGTACCAGTCGCTATAGAACAAGAGACTAAAACGCTTTAGGTCCCCTGCGCCCAACTTCGCCAAGAGCGATCTCTTCAAACAGCCTCGAAGTCACTAACGACTATTCTTTTGCTTGTCCCACGAAATGGTGTCGGTATACTTTCCCCGGAGAGAAAGAACTCGAAAAACACACGGCACAATGGAAACATATACCGTGCTTTGCATGCAAAAGTGTCTTTCAAACGAAGGGGTTTTTGAGTCGACACCAACGATGGGGCCGTTGTGTGCCAATTGGGGACGTACCTGATGGATACACGCCTCCTCTTCGGTCCAAATACAGAAAATCCCGTCGTCCTTTCTCCTGTCGCCACGAGGGATGTACAAAGTTGTTTCGCACAGAGGTCAAACGAAATCAACACATGAAAAAAAGTGAACATCGGCTGTGTATAAAATATGGGAAAATGTTCAGTAGGCCCTACTGTCTTAAACTCCATCGTGAAAGGTGGTAAGCTATCCCTGGAATTCCTCCTACAATACCTTTTCTATCGAGTTCTAACATGTTCCAGGCATTCACTTGACATAGTTAAAGGTAGTAGGTCGGCGGAGCAACATGACCCGGTCCAGATGCCGAGATACCTACTCCAAGAGTCCACTAGCCTTTCAAGTTCATTGATCGATACGACCTCTTTAGGCAATAGGTGCGTTACCCCCAGGAGCCAGACCCTTACGAGAACATCCTCGAATGCTTCGCATCGAAGTTCGCAATCAAGATCAGGTAGGAATCAATCTCTTATTCTCAGTGCTATTCGCTATAAAACATATGACTAAAGTGTTTCAGGTCCCTTATGTCCAACTTCGCCACATGCAGATTCCTCGCCTGAAGTATCACTCTCTTCGAACAGCCTCGAAGTCGCGCAAGATCCTTCTCTCGCTTGTCCTGCGCCAGGGTGTGGGTACATTTTCCATACAAAGGACGGACTCGAAAGACATAAAGCAACATGGAAACACATAAAATGCCTTCTATGCGAGAGACTGTTCCGCAATCAGGGGTATTTGAGTAAACACCAAAAAGGACAAGATTGCGTACCACGAGGAGACATGCTATCTTGGTCTGATTCCAGAAACGCCCATGCTTCTTTCTCCTGTCGCTACAAGGGATGTAAAAGGGTTCCGTTTCTCGAAGAGGCCGAACGTGATGAGCACGAACGAAACTATGCACATCTATCGTGTACAATTTGTCACAAAATACTTGGTAAGGCGCAAACTCTTAGAAGCCATTACAAAAAGAAGTAAGCTCTCTCTAGAACTCCTCCTAACATAATTTGTCTGTGAGGCTCTGACAAGTTCCAGGCACCCGCTCTTTTACCAAGAGAAACTCCTAGCTCCAAGGTAGTACGTCGGCGGAGGAATCTGACCAGTTCTGGGGGTGTTTATCGTGTATGAGGCATATCAAGGCCCCTGTTCGAAAGGCATATTATGTAACAAGACTGAAAAGTAGCTGCCGAGCAATGGAACCACTTTATGTAGATATCAAAACGCAAAGGCTCAATAGCTATCTCCTCCTCCTTTAATAGTTTTATTTCCATCACCGAGTACGCAAAAGAAGCAAGTGCTAGCGGTAATATACTATACCCGGGCATATGTAATTTTTGCCTACTCTCTCTTCCCTCCCTTCTCTTTTCTCCCCTATTTCTCCCCTCTTTCCCCCTCTCTTTCTCCGCTCTCTCCCATCTCTCCGCTCTCACCCATCTCTCCCCTCTCGCCCATCTCTCTCTTCTTTCCATCTGTTACCTACCATCGAGGCATCATATGCAAACATAGCGTGGCAAGTTTTGGCTATGGGCACACTTACTCGTTGAGAGAGGCGTGCGAAACCAATGCAACAGATACGCGTCTTTGCGGTAATAAGGAAGCCCGTCATCGCTTCTTCCGTACTGAGAGGTGTGCTCAAGCTCACTGCTACTTCCTGCTACCACGATCCTTTGAAGTATACATTGATGGTAACATATTATGGATTGACAGTGCCAAATGTTCAAAGTATCGATGGTCCAAGGCGGGTAAAGTTCACGCACATTCCAGTTATGGATTATCAAAGCATTCTATTCGGTCCTCAGCACGAGTTGTCAGATATGAGTAGGTAAGAGACCTCCAAGGTGTTTCTGCTACGCTTTGCTAACATTTGGTGGTTATAGCCGGCTTTCTGATACGACTTCGAGATCCCCGTCCTTGCCCGAGATAATGACTCCGCCTCCTTCAAACTAAGAGACCCCCGACCCTGTTCTTTACAACACCCCCAGCCTGGCGATTCAGGACCCTTGGAGGGGAAATCGGAATTTAAAAGAGACAAGAGATCGTTATAGGCCCAACGCAGCCCCTTGATGCCACATCCATACTTCGACTTTGGTCAGAAACCCCATCACAAGTGAACCCGGGCGAAAAAATTGTCTTCCGAGGACCCGGAGAGATGCTCATCTAGGTACATTGCTTCGGCGGTTACGCTTATAGCCATTGCGGCGGAAGGTCGCACCAGTTGGAGGAAGGACCTATCCCTCTGTCTTGAGTGTCCAATGAACGAGCAAACCAAGGTCTTCTCGCTCCAAGCCCCATACGAGACTATGCAGATCCAGGAAGTGCAATTCACCATCGCCACAAGGACTTTTCGACATTCCCGCACAAAAACGCATTTGAATGGGAAGCAGGTATTTCTCTGGGAGACGTTGATTACCCGCAGAGACCACAAGCACCACCGCCGCATGCATACCGTGAGAGCCTTTTGCCTCTTCCGCAATGAGTTGTTCAATCACAGCGACCATCTGCCCCTGGTTGAGGCGAGCCGTACGTCCGATTTGACGTTGGAGCGTTACATACATGAAGATATGCTAGGCAGTCTTCCGCTCCCAAAGATTCCAACCCTGACAGCAAAGAGATCAAAATCGCTTTACCTTCCGCCAGGTCAACATTCTCTTGGCGATGCGACAGGAGCGCTAACGAGCTGTGCATCTTCCTCAAGGTCATTTTGTGAGATCCGATGTGTTGAATCAAGTCTGGGACGACGATTTTTGAAGGAATCCAGTAAGGCTGACCAGTCCATGCGGGAGAATGATGACAATGCATCTGTATACAAGCCTTGGGAACAGCGAGAGCCGCGAGTTGCTTATAGAATTGGGCAATCGTAGCTCGCACCCTGCTGCGCGTTTGTATTAACGTTCTATCCTGGTGAAGTTCTGATCTCTGGTCCAAGGATACAGGGCAGGTTAAGTAAAGTATAAGATTATCAATTGTATGGATGAGGATTGCTGATTCGCGAGAATAAATAGTATTGATTGTCGAATAGACGCTTAAGCCACGGATTTCCGGTTCTATGTCAAGCTGCCGAGCAAATCGCTTAAAAACCTCCAGACTTGAAAAGAATTGGTCGACTTTGTTAACGTAGAGGGATAGCCGATAATACATTGATAGGAGATCGCTTAGGGTTCGAAACACAGCTTCGAACGTTGCTATTGTGGTCTCGCTGTTAACATCGACCCTCGTTTCCATCGCAAGGCGGAGGAGAGCCAAGAACTCCTCTATTATCTGAAAAGTAGACTCGCAGTCTGTAGCGTTATTGATATAATAATCGAGCCTATCGATACTTACAAAGATCTTACGAACCACTTTAAGGAGCGGCTGAGCGGATAGGAGACTACAGGAATAAATAGAGAAGCTGATATAAGCGGGCGCAACGGCGATTACAATAATAGACCTAAGCGAGTACCAGCCGCTCTCAGGGTTCTCTGGTAGCATATGAAGAAGCATTTCAACCGCTTTAGATTCCGCTTGATGCCTTTTTCCCCAGGTATTCAACTTGCGAATAGTCTCTACCAGCTGGAATGACTCGCCGCTCTTGATACTAACCTCCAGAGCGTAATTAATAGCATCTTCTGTTGTATCGCCGTCAGAGAAAGTATAGCCGTACTCGCTGGCAGTACAGCCGACCTTGCTGGGATTGGTACTAGGCCATAATCTCAGGGTATCGGTTATAGCTAAGCTTATTGCGTTTGCCTCGTCCCATAAAATTGCTTTACGGGCAGAATTCATGATACAGGGGCGATTCCGTTAGCTCTGTATCGGGAGTGTCTTTGGCGATAGAAAGGTCAGTAAGGAGAAAAGTCTACGCTATAAGCGAAGTATACAGATTGAAGACGTATATTAAATCGTCCTTAATTTGCGCTGTAAGTATTCTTTGAAGGATAGGTAGTCGACAACAGGCTTAAGTAATTAGAATAGTTCAAGCCGGTCTTCCAGTATAAGGTAGTTACCTAGGGCGTTAGAATTGAGACTACTCAATTATATACGTACAAAAATTGCGGGTTATATCTCCGGAGCAGTATATGTTTGTTTGAAAGGGATCATCGTCGCCAGCCGGATAATAGGAGGGATAGGCCAGCGCTTAGTCGCTATTAGTCTACCTCAAACCAGGACATCAAAATTGTAACACCCTCCTTATAGCCGAAGATAAGTTGTGCAGAGACAAATCGATTGTAATAAGTACCAAGATATTACCTATCGTTCCTACGGAGAAGTCCTCCAGTACCAATCGAAAGCCTAGTGTAGGTGCAGTCCTGCAGCGGTACACGGTGTCATCGTGCACCCGCGCCTGCAGGCTTCACCAGTAGCGCCTGGTCTAGAATATTAATATGTCTTATCGCACGCAGCTTGCAGGCTGCAGCCGTGATCGGGCTCCTTTAGACTGCATTCCCCCCTCTGTTCTCTCGAATCTTCGAGCTGCAATCCTGGAACTCCAAACAACTTTGCTAAAAAAGGCAGACAGCTTCGAAAATGTCTCAAGTAGAAAGGAAGGGATTACAAAGGGTAATTATTACCGATACAAGGACAGATCAACGAGGCTTACAAATATAGACCAAACCGGACAAACCGGACTTCAAAGACGACATACAACAGACAGTATGCCTCGTACTTACATTGAACATACCAGCCTCAGATATTCCATACCTTATACGATATAAGTACCCAGAGCACAGCAGCTTTTTATTCGAGAACGTTATCCAGATTCACAATTACTCATTTATGCATGAAACCGAGCTGTATAGCTGGACGGGCCAGAAGCTTGAGCATGTTCCCCAGCAATACCAAGAAGCCGTGGAGCGGGGAGAACGGGGGGAGAAGTACGAGGAGCACCCTGGTACTTGTGATCTTTTCGGTCACCGCAAAGAGAGGGAGTGCAAGAAGACATTGGATGCTGGCGGAGAAGCTTGAAGTAGACGTAGCTATATTACCTGTGCGGAAACTCGTTTGGGTCTGGTGCCCAGCGTCCCGTTTGATGACTTCGTGACGGGCAAGGGACAAGGTCTGAATATGCTTCTGCAGTAAAACACTCAATACTCCTCTCTGAATCTGCTGATGTGTCTATCAGTGGAACACCAGGCGTCGGAAAGACCTTGACGGCGGAGGCGGTGTCTGAGCATCTTCAAAGGCCGCTCTATTCGGTACGTCTCTCTGCTGTGATACCTTCCACAATCTTGTCTGACTCTTTTAGATCTCTGCCGGAGAGTTAAACCTTGATTCAGGAACGATGGAAGTTCAACTTTCACGTATCTTTCAGACCGCCAACAATTGGGATGCTCTCATTCTTCTGGACGAAGCAGATATGTATTTGGAACAGCGCTCGACGAAGGATGTCGGTCGTAACAAGCTGGTCTCGGTATTCCTCCGCAAACTGGAATACTGCGATGGTATCATGTTCCTGACCACAAACCGTGTCCGCGACTTTCATGAAGCGATTCTCAGCAGGATCCATCTTATGTTAAACTACCACGGATTAGACATTGGCGTAAGAAGCCAAATCTGGAAACATATGCTCCGCAGGGCCCACATGTCTCAAGGAGGAGCGGTGATTGCTCGTAAGGAGATGGAATGCTTGGCCACCACGGAATTCAATGGACGACAGGTGGGTTTGTTATGTAGTACAACTGGAGACTTCTTCCACTAATCAACGGTCTCTTAAAACAAGAACGTAGTTACCATCGCTCACGCTTTAGCAACCAAGAAGAATACTCGGGTGGCCTGTTCTTATGTCCTGCAGGCGGTTAAGGCGAGTGGGAATTTTTTCCGCAAATTCAATAGCACGAGCATTGTCGAGAGTTTGTACTACTGAGCTCATAACCAACAAAATCAGAATTGTTTATGCGTTTCGTACTGTTGGCGTAGGACTACGGATAGCATATGACAATGTTCGCGTTCAATATAAGTATCTATTATCAAAGGGCCAGCTTTCCTGGATCAAAGTGGGAGGTATAGCCGGCGTCGTATTGCAACGATTTTCAAGCTCGGCTTCAAGTAATAGCGTAGCATCTCGAGCTTTCTGAACCAGCGCTTCCAGCTCGGTCAGGCTCAACTTCGCCAAGTCAACGTTGGAGGACCAGGATTCGCCATGCGTTGTACCGAGAAGTATTCCTGTCAAGTCCATTGCTAAAGCATCAAGAGCTGACACAATCGGGCGAATAAGAGCAAATGAAGGGCAAGGCAACTAGAGGTCAGGTAAAAGTCAAGGGTGGGGTCGGTGACGAAGACCCCTCAGGAAAAGACGCTACTGTAAAAACCCCTCATGAATGCCCCTCCACTTGTCCTGCCTCAAATGATTGCGTACTGGCCCCACACACACCTTTGGCCAATAGTGACCCTTTGTGACCTGAGGCAAAGAGATGTGACTCACTCTGTCGTTGTAAGCGAAGGGCACTAGGCAATGAAAAGGCTGCACATATCCCTCCCTTTTGCTCCGTTCTCTTCTCATCGAGCACTCAATATCCATCGTCCAACATCTCGCACACACAGAATTCAAGCGGTCCACTCAGCGTGGTCTACCCGTCAGAAATCAATCTTGACGAAGAAGTATGTTTCTCATGTCTAAGCAAAACAGTCATTATAAGCTTATTCTCTAGATCAGAATGTGCGAACGTTGGGTCACCACTCGGAAGTACAAGAATTGCACTGCAGAAATAAAACATATCATCACCCAATACGTCCCTAAACCTTGCAAGGACGCCGGGAAAGAAGGACATCCTGCAATGGTTGATAAGCATATGGGAAGCTCAACTCAGAGTGGGGGGATTTGTCCGAAGTGTTAAATCTTCAGATTAGTTAGAAACGCTGCCAGATGGTCCCTGTTGATGAACACACCGGCAATTGAGCATATTCTTCTCAGATAGGGGCGATGGATTTCAAAGGGTTTGGGGGAGTTGCGAACAGACATAAGCCACCATCGTTTAGCTAGCAATCAAAGAGGATCCGCAACCGGGACCCCTTATAAGTCCAATCTTGTTAGCGAGGTCCGTTCCCGTCTCGCTTCGGCCCGTGACATGCAACCCCGCACAAGGACCTCGGACTCTTAGAACTCGTCTATTCCCAACATCCAGAACGCCGTAGATTTGCTATTGACAGTGACTATGGAAGTCGAATATGCCCTTTACCTTCCGGAAAATGTTATCGAATGCCTGACAATGGGCACCAACAGCTTCATAGGCCTTGTTGACGACACGACGGTTCTCAAATATCCTTTAATACGAAGTGACAAAAAGGCATTTGCAGTACTAGATCTTGAATCCAGAATTCTTCAACTTATAGGACCTCATAAGCACATTATCGGCTTCAAGGGACTGACAGATAACGGTCTACTACTTGAGCGAGCTCCTTTCGGTTCCATAGCCGTATACCTTGAGAGTAACGATCCTGTATTGAAGCAGAGGCTCAATTGGGCATACCAAGCTACCGAAGCGCTTACAGCAGTACACAAAATGCACATCCTTCATCGAGATATCTCTGCCAATAACTTTCTGCTGGACGCAGGGTTAAACCTCAAATTGAGTGACTTCCAAGGACGGGTCCTTGCTCCAAATGGAGACGTCGTAGAGGATGGCCTCTCAATTGAAAGTACCAAGTCCTCTATGCCTCGATGCGATTCAGATTACGCCGACTGGAGGACTGACATCTTTGCTCTGGGCTCCGCATTTTATTACATTATGGAAGGCCATGAACCCTATCCAGACTTGGATCCTTACCGCGATGAAGAGCAAATCGTAGAGCGATTTACGTCTGGCCAATTTCCTGAAATCGGGTGCTCCTCGATGAGTCGCGTTATTCACAAATGCTGGACAGCGGAGTTCGACTCAGCAGAAGCGGTCTTGTACGATCTTGGATTCGTACACCAACGTCCAACGGCTGGGGCACCCGAAGAGACTATACACTGAAGAGACAGGTATTGACCCCGAAATTTGTTAGTGCAAAGCAAGCTTTGCTAATCTGGGTACGCTTTGATAGGACTCGGTTCCACCCTATTGAATTGGACACCCAAATCTATCAATTCGCCTTGAGTGAGAAAAAGGATCCCTTCGAGCCAAAAGGGCTTCCCTGGACGGATTTCTTGGTCCTTGCCGAAAGAGTTCTGGCCCTGAAGGACAACATATTCGACGAAAGCTGGATCGAGTACCTGTTGGCACAACACCGACTAAGGAGCTCCTTCGAAATGTTCCAGCAAGGTACTGGAGCTGCGGGGGCAGTAAAGGAGGCGTGATGTTCATCTAAGGTAATGATATAAGGGAGGCAGTGGAGATTGTAGATGGCATAGCCTACAAGCAGTAGTTCCCCCAATGCAGCTATATACAATTAAGCCCCTGACGGGTTCTTTGGCTGGGACGACAACGGTTTAGTAAGGCTTGTTACTTCGGTTCCATCTTCTTCTAACCTTTCGACGTTCCTTCTCTTGTTTTCGCCAGATATCTGGCCGCCCTGTCCCCGTTTGCCCAGTATTATCTATTGAGTCTGGCTATGTTTTTGGGCTCTTTCTATAAAACTTTGAATCCCGTCGTATAATAAGCCTAGGTGCGCCGCCAACGCTCGATGCGTATTCTCGGGGTAGGATCGAACTGCCACTTCCAACGGTATTGGTGATCTGGATAACCTGCTTGAATCTTTACTAAGACTTTCCGTATTATTCTTTCCTTCAAGGCTGTCTATATCCCTGCCCTATTTATTATAATATTGAAGCTTGTAGAAGCGGGCAAGATCAATAAGATAATCGACTAGGTATAATTAATATTTATGTGATTTAACCGGCAGGTTGCTTATTTTGCGAAGGCTCTTTGAGTCTCCAGAAATACTTTACAGTACGAGGGAAGTATTCCGGTATGCAAACTCTACCCTAAAGATCAAATGATCCTATAGGGGAGATCGCTTCCTATCCTCTAATATGTAGGATATTGCGCGAAGCATTTTGTGTATAATAGAGTCGCTATCTCATCTTGTTATCCAAATCCTCGGACCGCTGACCCATCCGCTTATCTGCTTCTTTGAACTGCCTGTCCACCTGTTCGAATCGTTTCTCTATCCTTTTTTCCATCTCCTCCGACCGCTTGACAGTCTGTTCGAATTGCCGATCCACCTGTTCGAATTGCTTTTCGTTCTTCCTTTCCATCTCCTCCGACCGCTTGATAGTCTGCTCAAACTGGCTTGCGATGAATTCACGCTGACCAAGGAACTCGTATCGTATTCGCTGACTGTAGGTGTCGAATGTTCGCCCTAATATAGTCAGACTGCGATCGATATAGTAGAACGGCGAGTCTCCTTTAGAAGGTAGGGTTCGAGCGGAGTCTCCGGCCAGTTGATTGATCACGGTATATAAACGTATAAATTCGTACTCCGTTTGGGACATCCTATAGCCAGTTGAAGCTAACTCGTAGTAAAAAGAGGAAGTCGATACTACCGCCGCCGATACGTTGATAAAGGTTGTAGACGGGGACGTTATTAAAGGTACAGCAAATACCAAAGCCTTAGTAGACGAGGCGGAGTATTTCCGCGTACGTAATCTTTCTCTGGTCGATAAAGGCCTCGGCATATTTAACCGAAAAGACCTTATTAATCAGCCTGATTACGATTATACGTTATTATTTTATACTTTCTTATTAGTTACTACTGCTATAATATAACTCTGAGACCAGTCAAGCTTTGAGAATCTTGATATCGTTGCCTATATTATATTGATTAATAATAGTAGCCAAAAGCTCTATAGTAGGAACATCAAATAACAAACGAGAATCGCGAGAATTAATTGCATTAATACTATTCGTTATACAACTCGGTCTCTGATGATAACGATATAAAAGGAGCTATTTATTTCAGTTTATACGAATCGATTAGTCCAACCGAGCTACTTTCAATAGCAGCCTTGATCGTATATAAGTTATCGATTATAATAAGTAAATTAGTCGGGTTAGGCGAGGTCGGAGCAATCCTCTCGTTAACCTCTTTAATTATCGTAGGCCTCTTAATGCCTTTATAATCTTCAGGCCGTAATTGATATAGCAGCGGATAACTCTTATACTAAGAACAAGTCAATAAAGTGAAAACTAATATTCTTCCTTATATATACAATCTCTTTCGTCGTTGGAGGCCATAATATACGATCGGTTAAACGATATATATAATAAATACCATTTTTACGAATAATCAGGGCAATATCTACGTTGTACAAGCGGCCTAATTGATAGGCTTTCTTTATTATACTTGTTTTTCTCTTTGTAAATTACGCTATTCTGGTTTTCGCTGTCTAAGGTATTGTATATAAACTGTATCAAAGGCTACTTAAAAGTATTTTATCAATTAGGCGATTTGCAGGACTATTATAGATTGTTAGCTTTTTATTTAATACGCGGGAATATTTTTTAAGCCCCCTGCCCCCGGGGGCTATATCTGCCGAATATATTGACCCCTTTACAACTAGGCGTCTGCTTCCCAACAATTCTATAGCTGTTAAACCCAATAAATTCGCTTTTTAAACGTTGCTCCTGAAAGTATATCAAACCTTGCTTCTTTATATATATTAATAAAAAGTATCCTATTGCTATCTTCCCTTGTAAGAATACTCGCTACCATATTAGTATCGATATACTTCAAACTTCGAATATTGGCATTCCAATAATAGTAATATAATTTGTCTATTGACTGGTATAATACTCCCTTCAGTTTATTATCGCTTCTTATAAAGTGGTAATCGCCTTTGTTGACGAAGATAATAAAAATCGTTATAGTACTTGCTCCAAGTTTGTAGTTCTCTAGCAGCCTTAAGTATAAGGCCGTTGGATTTGTTGCTATATTATTTATATATTAGGGCTAAGCCGGGCTATAGCTTGGTATTTGAAGTCCTTGAGTATCTGAAGGTATATCAGTTCCAGAAACTATTACTACCTCGATATCCTGATTAATATCGTATATATTTTCGGGGTCGAAAAAGTCGTCCGATCTATTCCTGGTCTCTGCAGGCTCTGCTGTCTAAACCGTTACTAAGGATATTATCTAATCTACTAAACTAAACATTATTTAAATCGGTAAACTAAACGCGCTCCCAAAGAATATATAGAATATATTACGATATACAAAGAAGTAGGACATACTTAACGGGGTAGAATAAACATCTTCAAGAAAAAAGGAAGGTTTCGTAGACTTATACGCTTACGTATAGGGTCTACCGCAACGAGACCGGTACGGTACTTCGATAATACCTATAACTTCCTCCCGGGAAGAACGGTTGTCTCCGTCAATTCGCCTGAGTATTTTACAGATCTCGTTAGCCGTCGATAAGCGTTTTGAATTAGATATTTCAGGACGTACTTATTAAATAAAGGCCTAAGCTATTATAATATTAAAATCCTATTTATAATATCCTTTAATTTTATTAGATCGAAACCCCAATTCCTATACCAATTGGCCTAGCCTTTTCCAACATCCGTCGTTCTTCGCTATTGCTTGAGGCTTGGATTTTCCAATATCTTTCCAGGGTAGTATTGCGGATAGTTCAGGGAAATAACGCCAGGTAAAGAGCCAAAGTTGGCGATATCCTGATTCGATCGCTTAATATTTACTGCCGTAATACTTATAGAAAGTTAATAGTTTATTCTGAACAGGGAAAGCCCGGTTACACGTACTGCTTTGCTTAAAAGTATTATAAAAACTCCGTCGAATAGAAGCTTTGATATTATTACGAAGACTCCGTATAATCTTAGTATATAGTTCTAGCTATTTCGTATCCTCGAAAAATATATAAAGAGACGGTATTATACAATTTATACTTGCGATTTTCTGGAAAATAGCTTGGCGAACGCGGTTATCCTTAATACGTAGAAAGATTACTTTCCGATTGAGTATATCTATAATAGAAGCTCTATCGTCGGGAAGGCTCGGATTAAATAGTTGAAGATTCTTGACAGTATAATAATCGAGTAAAGGTTTGAAGTAGTTATTATAGCCTAATATTTTATCTTAGCAATTATAAATATAGGTAATATAATTGCAAAGCTCCTATATTATAATTTAGCAACTCCCTTTAACTTCTGTAAAGGACTATATACCTCAGGATATTTCAAATTCAGAATCCGATAGAAGTTTCCGATTTGCAGCGTAGGTTATAGGCCTACGAATAGCAACAAGGTATCCAGAGCGTCTTTGAAACCCCGTAACTCGTCCCTGTTTATCAGATATTTTAAATCTTTACGTTTGCCCTCGGAGAGACGCGCAAATTATCGATATTTGTTACGTGAATCTTGCCCGTTCCTACAAGCTCGAAGCTGGCGATAGATATCCCCGTTACAAAAGTTCCTCGAATTGGTATAATCTTCTCGAATATCTTTTCGAATTTGTTTAGGGAGACCTGTATAAACAGTTTAGCTTTATTTTATTTAGAATAAGAGTATTTACAGATTAGCAGAGTATAGATCAACCGTCTACTATTGATCCCCTATTAGCAGAATTTGCTTCGTTGCTGCGATCCGGTATTTTCTATATAGACATTCCAATCGGGTAGCCAGCGAGAATTGAAGTATCGGTAGTACTTTCTTAGGCTATGATAATTGCGGTTTTGTAATTCTTAATACCTTGAGTCTATCTTGCAATTGTTCTTCAGATATCAAGATAGGGATATAGTTTTTAGGATCTAAACGAATATAGCCTTCAATTTCAAAAATCCCTTTTAGACGTATAACGTTCTTCTCGTTAAGGAAATATAGAAGGTTTTTGTTGTCGAGAGCTCGTATATAATCTTTATTATAAAAATATAAATCTTATAAATCAATCCTAGCTGACTTACAAAAGCTCTCTTGCTTTGCTACGTACCGTAATTCGTTATCTTTTAAAAGAGTAGATATCTCAAGGTAATCGTCAAAACAAAGCCTTTGAAGCCTTTATTAGTTTAAGTATTTTGGCCCCCTTTTACCCCCCTTACCCCCCCTAAGCGCTAGGGATCTATTTTAATCCTTGAAGGTCTTGGACTTGGCTTAAATAGCCTAGAAAGCCTTTTAGGAATAACAAGAATTACTGGCTTATTTAGATTATTAAGCAAATATAAATACCTGCAATTATATCGGATAGTTCCAGCTTACTAATAACCAAGATTTTCACCTTTATTATAGGAACCGAATTAGATACGTTGTCCAAGAAATGATGTATCCCAGTACTCAGTATCTATCGATGGTGTTCTTTATCGGCAAGAAGTCGAAGGATATTGCCTTATATCAAATATTTCCCAATAATAATTTGGGGTGCGGTTAAACGCAGAATATCAATCTCCGTTTAGATTCAACAACCTTCAGCTCCGATTTCCTACTGTTACTCGCCGACGGCGACCTATTCGCTATATGCCCTTATCGGCTTGGAGTTATGGCTTGCTATGAGAATCGTACGTTCCCTATCGTATAGCGGGTACCTAGGACGTAGAGCGTTAAGTACTCTATGCCTATCTTGTCTTATTGTTTAGCGATATTATTTGTATTTTCGCAGATAACTTCGGAGGACTTTACGAAGTTGGAAACCTTCTTATTGCCTGGATAAGACTTAGAAGTCCTTCGCGGTTATCGATTGATCTAAGACCTTGAGTCGTTATTATCGTCAACGAAAAAGCTGCCGCTGCGATATACAACGTTCTTAACTTTAAGGATTTAGAGTTTATGCTTCAATAAGAGGACCAAGAAAACCGGGAAAGTATATTTTCTTCTATTATATTGATATATATCGCTAGTAATTATATCTCTGAATTGGCCTGCTACCGACGACTCAAGGAGGTTTTGCTTGGGGAAGTAGATAAGTCTAGAATTATACGAATAGAATAGCGGATGCTTTTTTCCGCCAGCCACTTTTTGATATTCGTCGAACGTACGATATACCATATTACGCAGACAATTACGGTACTATTCGACTTTATTCAAAATACCCGGCTCGAAAATCCGGTTGATTACGATTTTTGTCGATATTTATCCTCTTTTATTAACAAAATAAGGGCTTTCTTTATATCGTATAAAGATCTTGGATCCTTTATAGCTTCGACCCTGTTGTTAGATATATATCTATTTAAAATATATAGTAAGCTAGAGACTCCGCAACGATTGATACCGCTTATACGATTCAGAGTTCGCCCTTATCGATATTTTCCAAACCTTATACAAAAGTCATTGTTACGAAGCTTTCCAAAAGGCACTCGGCTCGCAGGATTTAGCGGATATACTTTGCAAAGCTGTCGAGGATCAAATAGAACGCCTTTTCCTCGGTATTGACCTTGGCTTCGAGACTGCTATTCAGCTTTATACGAGTAATATTAACAGGCTAGCATATCTGCTCAAGAATATTATAAACTATACCATATATCTTTTCTGCCTTCGAAGGAAACCGGAGTATATTCTGACCTATCGATACGCTATCTATAATACGTATATTATATACTTCGGGTCTAAAATTATTGGACAGGAATACCTCTTTGAGATTTCGTAATATATTTTATATTTAAATAATAGGAAATTGAGAGCCAAGGTCAAGCCCAATACCGCCGGAGCGAGACTTCTCTGTATCGATGGCGGTAGGGCCCGTAGGGTCGTACCCCTGGAATATCTTGGTCTGCTTCAAGAGAACTTAGGCTCGGAGCTTCGGATTCAAGACCTTTTCGAGGAAGTATTTGGTACGAGCTCTGGTAAAAGCTAATCCCAAAGACCGATATTGTTTTCTGCTGACGAGCCCTAGGGGGTCTGATAATTATCGGCCTTTTCCTGAAAGATTAGGATATATCCACCTGTATTGATACCTTTGATCTCCTCGTCCGGAATATTTTTGGTATATATTTGATTAAGTATCGAGGTATATAGACTCGGTTGTAAACTTATTTCCGCTGCTGGCTTAGCAACGGTTGCTATAATATCGCTATTCTAGAGAAGTGGCTCAAAGAACTTTTAGGTAAGGAACGGCGAATATTCGATTATTAGCCGGGTATATCAGGATCCAAAGTCGCCGTTACTGCGACGACGATATCGGACGTATTTATATTTTTGTTTTCCAATTACAACAGTTGCGGTAATAGAAACAATATATATAATATAGCAAATACTCTCGAGACCGTCCCCAGAGCCTGCTAATATATACAAAGGTTACAAATATATACGACCGGAGAATATTGAGGATAAACTATTCCTTTAGGAGGCGTAAGTAGATCTTGGGATTATCTTAACTGATTACTAATCGGAGGTCAGAGGCCGAATTATATCCGTTGCCCCGGTATAAATAAATCTCAACTCGGGTTATAATCTTGTTAATAAAATATAGCCTTTTTAGATTTGCGCAGATCAAGTTATTAAGTTTATTTTAAGACGGAGCTCTGAAGTACAATAACCCTATAGATCTTGCTATATAGGAATACCAAAAGCTGTAGGCGTTACCTACGATGCCAGACGTAGTCCTGTCTCTAGGGACCGGTACCGAGGACGAGTTGAAATCCTTTAAAGCCCCCAATTTTCGGTATATATTTAACGACGGATTTATCCTGCGCCTCTATCGGTCCTTCTTATCTTCTTTAGACGGCGAATATAAATAGAGCGACTCAGTAAACCGTTTGGACGATCAAAGTTATACTAATTATTTTCGACTTAATATCCGACTCCCAGATAAAGAGACAAGCCTTAATAATATCGAATAAATAAATAACCTCTGAAGGAGCGTTTACTTACAACTTTAGTATATAGACTATTTCGATCGGATTACTTTTGCCCTTTTGGCGGTAACATTTTATTTCGAACTTAAATCGAAAATCTTTTATATAAGCCAATATACTTGCAAAGGGTTCATTCGTTATCGCAATTATTCTCGAAATATTTCGAGGGCTTTAGCTTGTCTTTCTATGGCTTTATTTGAATTCAGTACTCAAACAGAGTCCCTGGGGATGCTAACGGGGCGAGATATTTGCTTTTACTGCTATCTATATTGCAAAAGGGTCTTTTTTACTATACGAAGTTTCGACAACGTAATCAGCATTTCTTTGAGGTCTAAAGACGAACGACAGAATATTAGTAGCTCTCCCTATAATATCGTATAATTTGTTCGGCAGCAACGCCTCGATTCGCTGTTCGGGAACGAGTATTACGATCTCAATTCCGGTCTACGATATATACGGTATAAGGACCTCAGCGTAGTACAAAGCTTGCCGGGGAAGAGACAGGGAACGACTTATCCGAACAAATCGAAATCAAGCAAGAGGCTACGGTTGTTTCTGTAATTATAAGGACAAATAATAGATCCTTTTAACCTAGATTCGTCGGGCAATTCCACTTTACTCGGAGGAATATCCCTATTTAGCAAGCCTTGCGGGTTTTCAGCTAGGTAGTATAATATTATGCAAACCAATAGATCCTGAGCCCGATTGTTGGTCTGATCTTATATTGTTCGAATTCCTTATTATCTCCTATCAATATTTTGTAATTATTTGGGTAAGGATATAGAAAGAGGCTAGCGTTACGCTATAGCTAGCTCTATTGTAGGGGTTTATCTCGGCGCTAACAGGGTACTAACAGGGTGCTAACAGGGTACTAAAGGGATAGTAAGCGGGCGCTAAAACGGGCGCTAAAAGATATACTTTGCGGAGGGGGCTAAGTATTTTGTTCGGGTAAACTTAGTCCGCTTTTCTTTGCCCCCCTTATTTCGACCTTAAGTAGCCCAACCCGATATATTGATTTACCCGGTAGTGAGTCCAAGGCATTGCGTAAGCGGTAATAATAATTGCTATATTAGATTTGGGAAAACGATTATAGTCGTATTAGCGATTTGCGATTTGAAGTATTATACTTTAAATATATTAATACGGTAACGGACAAAACAGAGTCATATTGGCTTCCGATAGTACAATTTTGCGTTTAGAGAGTTATTATATAATAAGGTTACGCGCCCGGATTCAAGTAAATTATATCTTCTAAAGTATATCCTACACGTAATCCGTTTTGTCCTACCCGTCGTTTCCTCGAGGTATATTTATTATTTACTTATTTATACAGATCTTCGGGAAAAGGCAGTCCGGGAAGAGAGGAAAGTATTTATCGGTAAGATTCTGGCTATATAAGAATACTTGTTCTATAATAGTTCGGCAAGTATTTGAATTATTATATTCTATAGGAGATCTCCCGGGATAATGCCGACTCCGGGTCAATGCCGAATTTAATTCTAATATACAAAATCATCTATTTACTAATTAGACTATGACCACCACGAATTATAAGCTACAAATTAAATACA
>JAABUQ010001325.1_pt1 | contig 54131 bp, 32 predicted proteins | sample 5560001 | NCBI WGS metagenome assembly JAABUQ01 (sample SAMN10711888, study PRJNA513371) | rock metagenome | isolation source: Antarctica rocks | place: Antarctica: Victoria Land, Finger Mt nord | collected 2015-12-18
TCAAAGCGAGAACGGCTGCTGGTATCAATACCAATTGACTATGTACTGATGAGCCGTGTGAGTCGAAAGACTCACGCACGGTTCTGGATTGGCGGTGAGGGAAGCAATTTCTTCACCGACCATAGGAAAGCTGTTTGACCGTAAAAATCCCTTTTTTATGGTATTGTTGAATGACTTTTGGAGTCACGCGATTTAGCAGGCTCAGATCGTCCGCATTTTCCGCTTTCTCTCTACATAATGCCCTAAATTGGCAGGATGGACAATGTTTGTTTAAAATGACAGGAGGTGGGTCAGCAGATGCTGCTACTAGCCATTCACGTAAGGGATCAAGAAGTCGTTTTAGCACTCTATAGGTCGGTTCCAGCTTCAGTTCAACAACGTGACCTCCCATTCTAACGATATGTCCAACCGAGGGAAGGTTTTTTTGAATTTGCCCAAGTACGAATCCTGTAAATGCTAGTTCTAGTTCCTGTTCTTTGCCGATACTGTACGTTCCAACAATAATCGTTGGTTCATAGTAATAGAGGTGTGAGGAGGAACCGCTCTTTACCTGGGTTAAAACATCGCAATACGCTTCTAAACACTCAGTCTTGAGCGTTGCTTTAGTAATAAGATTACCTTCGTCGGCGAGGTCATATACAAAACGTGGTTTTTCTTCGAGAGATGTTTGTTTAAGTGTCTTAAATAAGTTCATATCGGTGGTCTGATTATGTCTCTTTTGCTGTTCCAGAATACTCATGTACGCATGTGGCATTTCTAGCTCATCATGAAGAAGAAGAAATGCCTTTCGAGGGCATTGTGAATAGGCGACTACAATTTCAGATGTAATTGTATTGTGCATAAGTCATTTGGCTCTTTTCGCTCATACAACTTACCAAAGAAGCTTACTTGGAGTCAAGAGAATTATACTCTGCAAAGACTTCCGAGGTAAAGCGATGTTAACATGCAAAAGGGAAATGCTAGAATCAATCCTCCTGTTAGTCGTCAGTATAGGAAGGTTTTAGAACTGGGCAGATATAACACGAGCTTCGCTCGCGCATCACTGAGAAAATATCGAGAATGTGATTACGAAGGCAAAGATTGTGTATTATGGGTACTAGGAAATTAGTTCTTCCATGAAAGTGGTACTCAGCAATCCTACAAAGCAGAAACATAGATAGGAGAAGACCAACGTACCGTTTCTTGAGCACAAAAGGATGAGCTACTCCTGACGGAACTTCACATTTCGCCGTGAGCATATTGTTGAGCACTATTTCTGATACTCTCATGAAAAAGCGTTGAAGGCGTCCTGAGCAGGAAAAAGAAGAAGAGAAGGTGTGAAGGATACAAAAAGAGAGCCGATCCCGTCTCCTGATAATCGGATGAGTTTGTTCTTCTCGGTTGAGAGGAAGACAACGGGACGCCAAGCGTGAGTCAAATTCTCTCATACGTGCTTCGCTGCTGCCAGCGAGCAACAGGCAGTGGTGCTTGTAGGCATCTGGATCATACTGTTGGACAGGCTCGTAGCACTAGCATCAAACCGATCTCTGACGTCGCCTTCCTGGTCCGAGTATAACACTTTTTCATGGGCAGTGGTGCGCTAGCTGCGCATGAATTACTGGTGGCGAACCCCAAACGATGGGAATTTCTCTCGAAAAAGACACCATTTCCAGAACAATGTAGGGCTTATATCTCCTTTTCTTCGCTCAAATGATCCACAGATGGGGAGTTAGTTCTCAGAAAAGAGGGTTCGCCACCAGTATCATTTCTGTGGAAGAACCGCTTACGGTTTCACTCTATTATGGTAGAACTCGTCAATAAGGTACAGCCCGAACATATTGACAGCAATTCGGCACAGAGATATCATGAGGTCATACGTTTAGAGAAAAATAGTGTCGATTTGAACACGAGTGGGAAAGAACAACTATAATGAGTCAGATACTCAACACCTCAACGGATACTTCGTGGAAAGAAGCTGACACACTCATTATACTGGACCCATACATTCGGACAACTAAAGAGATCTTTGTAAGATACAATAAGGAGTATGAGAAAACAGTATACAGCGAGTTTTAAAGCTCAGGTGGTTCAAGAGCTTCTGAAGGAAGACAATACTATTGCACAGATCGCCGCTGAGTATGAAGTTCATCCGACGCAACTCAATCAATGGAAAAACATTGCCTTGAAAGGTCTAGCAAGTTTGTTTGAGGAGAAAGACTCAACAGTAGAGCTTAAAGCAAGCTATGAAGAGCAGCTCAACACCCTGTATGGAGAAATCGGACGACTCAGCACGCAACTAGCGTGGATCAAAAAAAAATCTGGCTTGCAGCCTGAGTCGAGATGAGCGACTGCACATGGTTGAACATGGGATACGAGAAATGCCAGTGACCACGCAAGTGGATATTCTCAGTCTCAATCGGTCAGGGCTTTATTATCAACCGCAACCACCATCACCAGAGGAAATCGCACTCAAGCATCGGATTGATGAATTCTACACGCGGTCTCCTTTTTACGGCTCGCGGCGCATCACTGCTCAATTAGAGCAGGAAGGAGTGGTCATCAATCGGAAAGCCGTGCAACGCCATATGCGGGAAATGGGCATTGAAGGGATGAGTCCAGGTCCTAATTTGAGTAAACGTGCTCATCAAGCCAGCGTCTATGCGTACTTGCTACGCCATATTCACAGCCAATACCCCAACCATATTTGGGGGATAGATATCACGTATATTCGTTTGCATGCTGGTTGGATGTACTTAGTGGCTGTGCTTGACTGGTTTTCCCGCTACGTGGTGAGTTGGGAATTGGAGCAGAACTTAGAATTGCCATTTGTCTTACTCGCGGTTGAGCGAGCACTGAGCGTGGCGACCCCGAGCATTTGGAACAGTGATCAAGGGAGTCATTTTACCAGTCCGCAGTATCGGGATCTGCTGCTTGCTGCCAACGTGCAAATCAGCATGGATGGAAAAGGGCGAGCATTGGAGAACATCCTTACCGAGCGACTGTGGCGCAGTGTGAAATATGAAGAGGTGTATTTGCACGAGTACGCAACTCCAAAGGAGGCTCGCCAGTCTTTACGAGAATACTTCATCTTTTATAATCACAAACGCCTGCATCAAGCACTTGACTATCAAACGCCTGCGACCCTTTATTTTCGACCGCTAGACCATTTTCCTCAGTAGAAGGGAGGATGGATGACCAATGAAAAGGAGTGTGATGCTTTTTGCCCACATTCCTCCAGTTTTCGACCAGAAGAAAAGGAGTATTTGTATCTTCAGAAGACCTCCTTCTTTGACTTGACAGGATTCTGTCGGCGAAATCGCTGTGGATGTGAGAAACTAAGAAGAAAGAGTTCTCGTTCAACACGTTTGATGGAAAGAAACCCCTGCCCATCAGCAAAAGGGAAGCACTATGTCCATGAAGCCAGAAGAAATAGAACCTATTCCAGAAGAAACCGTTCAACTTGCTCGAGTGGTCTGCCCTGTAGACAACCTCTGCCTCTTGTTCAGCGATGAACTTGGCGAGGTCTTTCAAGATACTCTGTTTGCGTCCCTCTTTCCGCGACGTGGTCAACCCGCGGAATCCCCATGGCGACTCGCGATGGTCACCGTCCTCCAATTTGCAGAAGGATTGTCTGATCGGCAGGCGGCCAATGCTGTGCGGACGCGTATTGACTGGAAATACGCGCTGCACCTGCACCTCAACGATGTGGGATTTCACTTCTCCGTTCTCTCTGAGTTTCGCACTCGACTGCTCACGGCAGGAGCAGAGCGCAATCTTTTCGATGCCTTGCTTCGCCACGCAACCACACGAGGGTGGCTCAAAATGCGTGGTCGTCAGCGAACCGATTCGACGCACGTTCTGGCAGCCGTGCAAAACTTGAGCCGGCTCGAATGTGTCGGTGAGGCATTGCGCCATACACTCAATATCCTTGCAACGGTGGCTCCCGAATGGCTCCAAGAGCGCGTTCCGATGGAATGGTACGAGCGGTATGCGACCCGATGGGAAGATTACCGGCTTCCCTCGGGTCGTGAAGAACGAGAAGAACTCGCAGCTATGATTGGCGGTGATGGACGAACGTTGCTCACGCTCATTGATGCGCCATCAAGCCCAACCTGGTTACGAGAGGTTCCTGCCCTTCTTATCCTGCGGCGTGTATGGATCCAGCAGTTCTACGCTCACGAAACCCTCGCGCGATGGCGCAAAGCAACCGATTTGCCCACAGGACACCTCCTCGTGTGTACTCCTTACGATCCAGATGCACGCTTCAGCAAGAAGCGAGCAACAATCTGGACAGGATACAAGGTACATATCACAGAGAGTTGTGATGAAGACATTCCTCATCTGGTGACCGATGTTCAAACAACACTCGCCACCACATCGGATTTTGAAATGATTCCACGAATACAAGCCATGCTTGCTCAGCACGGAACCCTTCCAAGGGAACACTTCGTCGATGCAGGATATGTGACCACAAGCCATCTTATCACGAGTCAAGCTCAGCATGCAGTGAATCTCATTGGACCCGTCGCTCCTGATCCCAGTTGGCAAGCCCAAGCAGAAGCAGGATTTGAGATTGCCAATTTTCACATTGATTGGCAGGCAAAAAGCGCTATCTGTCCTCTAGGAAAGCAAAGTTGTCTGTGGATGGAACGTACCGACCGACACCAGCATGAGGTTGCTCATATCAAATTTGCGATGCAAGATTGCCTGGAGTGTTCTGCGCGAGGTCAGTGTACGCGTTCAGTGAAAGAGCCACGAAATCTGATGATACGCAGGGATCATGCATACCAGGTGCTACAAGAAGCTCGACACCACCAAAAAACACAGGAATTTAAAGCCCTCTACGCTACTCGTGCAGGGATTGAAGGGACCATCTCCCAAGAAGTGAGAGCATTTGGAGCACGTCGATGTCGCTATGTGGGAGCAGCGAAAGCCCATTTTCAACAACTGATGACTGCTGTTGCAGTCAATAGTGTTCGGTTGGCTGCATGGATTGCTGAGCAACCACGAGGGCAAACACGTCACTCTCGTTTTGCAGCGCTCGCACCGGCTTGGTAGCTCCATTCCTTGTTAATGAGGCTTTTGAATTCGCCGACAGAATCTTGACAGAAGGGTCCACTATAGTATCCTTCGTTCATGGGGTGTCGAGTATCTGATAGGTCTTGAGCAAGCTTCCTCGCCCACCCCAAAAGAACAGTTATCTCCTATTGAACTCATTACACGTTTAGCACAACAGAACGAAAACTCGCGTATACGAGACGCAAGCATATCGCTTTTTTTACTTCACCCCGAACTTACAGATACCGTACAAGAAGCCATAGAGACGAGCGAACCAGCAATTGCGGAACAAATCATCACCTTGACACTCGCTACTCTCTACTTGCAGAGAATATGGTCAATTCGTCTCGCGCTCGCCTTTGGGCATGTACCCAACTTCCCAGAACAGCCTTTTGCTCACCTTTGGCAACAACGTCATCTCCCGCCTCCTGCCTTTCACAATGGTGAATGGGGACTGCTCGCACTCCAGACGTTCGAGCAAAAGCGCACAAGTCTACCATTTTCCTTTCGAGGAGACTGGCAAAATCAGCTCGATCACCTCTTATGGCAGGAAGAAACACGTCATCATGAAAGAATCGTCTCTCTTCCTGCACAACTTTTTGCACACGAAGCAGAGATGAGTCAGGAGTTCGACATGAGTATGCGACCCAATGTTGACAAACAAGCTATCGAGTCCTTTCTTCAACAGTTAAGATGTACCTTTCGCAAACCGGGACGCTTGTACCTTGTGGGTGGTGCCGCTCTTGTGCATGCGGGAGTACGACCCGGATTTACGCAAGACATCGATATACAGGTAGGCGGAGCAAACAAGGGCGATCTTATCATCAGCATACAACGACTCATTCAGCAGATGCAGATCAACATCGAATTCGCTTCGCCCAAGGATTTTATTCCCCTGCCATCACAATGGGAATCTCACGCACAATAGGCCTTTAAGTGTGTTTTTGAAGGGAAGCTACTCTGCCATGATGGATCCTCTTTTGTTTCTGTCCACTCTAGCAGATCAGCTTCCTTCTTGCAACACAACCTCTTTAAGCACTCCGCTGTAGCGGTACTTTGTCGGCTCGGGAATTTGTTTCATTTCAGACCCATCAAAGGGTATCACCTGAGTTCAAATTGATGAGGATATGCTCGACAGAGACGAGAAAATCAAGCCGAGATCCCCAAATCAACAAAGTACTGGGAGACGTTGGATCTCTGATGAACGATATAGAGTACCAAGCGTCATATTTTGTATAATTCGTTATCTCCCATTGTAGATCATTGCTGAATTATAGCAAATTCGCTATGACGTATAGGTGCAATTTCCTACGGGTTCCACGAGGTTAATACATGAGTGCTATCTGGTGCTGTGGGACAGCCGCTCCACGGTGCTGCGACTATACTCCCATAGTGCCGTAGGACGTCATCATGACTCAAGGCGTTGTAGTCACATACTTGCACTTGTTGCTTGCCCACCGTCGTATTTCGTACACTTGCAAAGTAGTAATCTTGGAGTCCGTTATAGGTTGATTGTGAGGATGGATCTCTTGGGTTGACCTTCACTTCGCTGGCGGTACCGGTTATCACGATGAGCCTGTTCGAGGGATTAGATTTGAGCCAATTGGCATAGAGCGTGTTAGGATCATACGTCCAGTCACATGCACCACCAATATGGTACCAGAGAAAAACATGCCCTCCAAAATCGCTTTCATTTCCCGGATCGAACAGAATAATAGTATGTATTTTGTCTTTCTGAGCTTGAGTTGCCGCAGCCAAGAAGTAGAGCGGACCGAGACGGCCTCGGCTCCAGCCAGCTAACGTGTTGGCTGTAGACGGAACTTGCTTAACTACGGCTGCATCAGAACAGTTACCAGGTGCCCAGGTGTTTAACGGCACTCCTTTTACTGTCGTATCGCCAGTCAGGTTCGCGACGTTGGACAGCCCGCTCGGAGTACTATCAGGCGAAAAGAATACTGCTGTAACCGTCGCTGGTTGCGTAGCAGGTGTTGCCATCGGATTAGTGCTCTCATCTGCACAGGTATTTTCTCCAGGAGTGAGTTGGCCTGGTTGATTTGGCGTATCCAGGTAGTGATCGCTTACCCAAAAGTTGCCCTCACCAGGATTGCTCAGATCAGTAACGAAGTGCCAGGTTGTGTTGTTGTACGGTCCGACTGGATCACCATCTGTTACGCCACAGAGCAACTCAACAATCTGATTAGGATATACGCCAAAACCGTTAATGCGCTGTGTATCATTGATATGTGGAGTAGAACGAGCGTATACGCCACCCGCAGCGGTATTTGGATCAACGGTGTATGTATTACTACCACTGTCGGCATGGACAACCTGTGTTTCCAAGAAAGTGCCTAGCCCGACACCACCAAGGGCCAGCATAGCCAAACAGATACGAACAAAGATTTTACAGCCCGTATGCTTTAGACTGTTTACGGTAGCTGCTGCGCTACTTTGAGTATGGGAGTCAGCTTTAAGTACAGGGTTGCCAATCTTCCGTTTGAGGTTCACTGAAGTAACTCTTTCGACAAAAAATGGCGAGAACCAAAATTCTCGTCTAAGACATAAAGTCAACGCTACAGAGACAAACTACTACGGCTTCTTTCCAGGAGACTATGAACGTTCATGTGTCCAGTACATGAGGTAATGGATATATCGAGAGTATCATGAGACGGGTTTTTCAATAAGGTTCACTATACAGTCAAATTATAACAAATGCTCAAGAGTACGTGTCAAGGTATGGTGGCCCACAACTTATGCCATTTTTACTTCATCAAATAAGAATATGAAGGATAAGATATAAACAAGTAAGTACAACTTCAAAAGAGAAAATATAAAAATGAAATACTACTCATAAAGTAAGAAATATTCGCAAATTTTGAGTAATTTATAATATAACTTGACAAAATTTGACATATATGTTAAGATAAATCCCATGAAAAAAGATTTTTCGCACTGGTCTACAGTGCTTGACATTATCGAAGCAGCACTCTTGAGAGATGCAGAAAAGGCGCGTAATTATTCATCTTTACTGGCTGATCGCCTTGAAAGTGCTGGCGAGGAAGCTATTGCAACTCGAGTTCGACGGCTTTTGAACTCGAAACAAACGCCTAGAGCTTTAAACGGAAGTAATCCATCAGTATTATCACCAGCACAAACAGCTTTTGCACCTGTTGATCCTGAAAGTCGAAGTGCATTTGTGGATGAAGTTAATCCGACTTTCGGTGAAACTCCTGTTCTCAATCCTATTGTAAGAACGGAAATTGAGCGGTTTGTTCACCTTCAACATCTTGCAGACGATTTTGTGCGTGAAGGTATTCCGGCACCTCGGTCGCTTTTATTATATGGTCCTCCAGGATGTGGGAAGAGCACAACAGCTCGACATGTTGCAAGAGAGTTAGGATTGCCACTTTTGATGGTTCGGCTCGATGCTGTCATCTCCTCTTATTTAGGCACTACAGCAAAAAATCTGCGAATGGTCTTTGAACATGCTGCCAGAAAAGGTGCTGTTCTGTTTTTAGATGAATTTGATGCATTAGCAAAGATGCGTGACGACACTAACGAAGTTGGTGAATTGAAGCGCATTGTAAATAGCCTCATTCAGAATATTGATACATTCCCAAGACTTTACGTAATTGCAGCGACAAATCACGAACACCTCCTCGATCCAGCTATTTGGCGACGTTTTGATGTCGTAGTTCAACTCTCGTTACCAGAACCAGATGAACGACATCTGCTACTTAGTCAGTTTCTTAAGTCGAGTGAAATTGAAAGGAGCGATTTACAATGGATTGTTCTTATGACAGAGGGGTGTAGCGGTTCTGATTTAGAGCAAATAGCTGTGAGAAGCCGCCAAGAAAAAATATTATTTCCTGCTATCCCTCTGATTCAATTGCTGGTTAAGGAAATATGGCGTTATAAAGAGGGAGATAAATCAATATTCGGGCATCAGGGAGAAGACAAATCAGCACTTGTGAATTTCATCGATAATCAGACTGACAAGAAAATGCCAGCAAAAACAGTAGAAGTATTGACAGGCATATCAGATTCCACAATAGCAAGGATCCGACGATCAAAGGGAGAAACAACTACACATGGTTGATAACTCACGCTACCCAGCACTCATTGTAAGTCCTCACATTGATGATTATCAGAAACGGCCTTCAGGCGGTGGCAACCCTCGTACATTTGAAAACATAGAAGAATCACAGGAAAAGCTACTTCAGTTCTGTGATGTTATTAAGACAAATCTCAATACAACTGGCGGCAAAACGATTGGGCTTGCGCGGCTTAAGTTGCGCGATGACGCTCTAGCGAAAAGCCATCGTCCAGTAGAAACCTTCACTACCGAAACATGCCCAATTATTGGTAATCTTGATGAAATAGGAGAGTTGCTTGTCTTGGTAAGCCCAAATAGTTTGGATCGGCTCTCGAAAAAGGTTCACTCGCTAGGGCGGGCTGGATTAGCACATCTTACAAGCATCGAGTCATTTGCACTTGTGGAAAAAGAGCACCGATTCCCTTTACGCGTTCGTTCAGCTATTATTGACAGGCTTCAGCACCGTGGACAAGCTCGACTAAAAATCAGGATACCTAGCTTTCACATCTTTGCTTCAGTGTTTCGAGAGGAACTACACGAGCAAAAGCTAGTGCTCACGGAATTGGGAATGCAAGAGAGACCCTATCTACATCAGGGTGACTTCGAGGTTTATGCTGCTCAGGTTCATAATATAGAAGAGGCTGCGTCATTAGCTTCCCTATCTTTCATTGATAGGCTTGAACTTATGCCAGTGTATTTCTCAACAAGTTCTTTTGTCATAAACACTGCGGGTCTACAATTGAATGTGAATCGACCACTCCAAGATCTGCCTATTGTAGGGATTGTAGATAGTGGTATTGATCCCCTTAGTCCCCTTGAGCCACTTGTGTATGCTAGAGAGATGTGTGTGTTACCATCAGAATATAACCCTTCACATGGTACATCAGTCGCTGCATTGGCAGCAGCATTAGATGGTAAAGTCGGAACAACGTTAATACCGCGCTGTCGTCTACTTGATATTACGGCTATGCCTAGCACGGGTGGACTAGATGAGGACCGGTTAATAGATAGGCTCGAAGAAGCTCTTCAGGGTTATGGTTCTCTCGTAAAACATTGGAATTTATCACTTGCCGCCGAACCTGATGTACAGCCTACCGCTTTCAGTGATTTAGCTATAGCCTTAGATGATCTTCACAAAAGATACGGAGCAATGTTTTTTTGTGCTGCAGGCAATAGCCCTGACTATAGAAATTGTTGGCCGCCAGATAGTAATTTTCAAGAACGATGGGTCTCATCACCCGGTGATACTGTATGTGGTATTACAGTTGGATCTTGTACTGATGATAATACGCCTGATGATGCACTTGCTCCGAAGGGCGCACCTTCCCCGTTCTCGCCTCGTGGCCCAGTTACCTATGGTATTATTAAGCCGGATCTCTTAGAGGTGGGAGGGAACATTGCTGGTGACGGTACTCCTATTGGAGTCAATACCATTCAGAGAGATGGTGAATTCAGGACTATCCCTGGTACTAGCTTCGCGACGCCCCGCGTGTGTGGTGTAAGTGCCGAAATACAGGCATGTATCGAACAGACTGGTGTAGGGAATGCCAAACCCTATCTCCTGGCTAAAGCTTTGTTGTTGCATCACGCGAAGATACCAGATATCATTGTTCTTGGAGGAGACGTACAGGCTTCAGATTATTATGGATATGGTCGGCCTTCATCATTGCAAGACACTATCGGAGATGACTTCTGGCGGAGTACAACACTCATTTATGGCCAACTCTACCCGAACGGAGAGGAGCTCATCATTGATGATTTTCCTTATCCTGATGGGCTTTGCTTCGATGGAAAGTCGCGTGGGCAAGTATGGATAACCATGGTATCCGATCCCATACTTGATTCATCATTCAAAACGGAGTATGTTCGCTCGGATGTAGACGTCCATTTGGGGACAGTACGTCATGGAAAGTTCACAGGACGAATAAAGCCTATATATACGAGAGTAGGAAATGAAAGGTCGCTTATTCGGGAAGAGCACAAATGGTCGCCAATTAAGCAGTATCACAGCCCATCACGAATGAATTGCTTAGGGAACTACTGGCGGCTCAAGGTAGGTCTCACGTTACGAGAAAAAGAGTCTAGCCTTATCAAATTAGGCGCCAAGAAAGTAGAGGACTACCAAGTAGATGTTGTGATCGCTGTGACCATTGCTGATCCGCTTCAATCGATACAGGTGAATAACCAAGTTCTCCAGAAATGGAGAATGAGAGGATATGTTCCAACACAAATCGAAGTTGCACCACGACTCCGAGCACGTTTTGCAACAAACAATAGAAATGCCTAAAGTAAATATATTGTGAGGGCTAGAGGCTTGAGGTGAAATTCTCGATCGAGTATAAACTGCTCCTAGCACACATTGCGTTGCTTTTTCCATATCTTAGCGAACACAAACGATTGTAACATACGTTAATCTAGCCCCATCTGTTAATTCATAAACGGTAGAGGCTCTCCCGCACTTTGATACCGTTGGCGAACCTTAATTTGATCCCGTTTTTGTGGTTCTCCGTCATCTTTGACACCGTTGGCGAACCCTCATCTCCTCGTATAATGAGAAGACATCTGCTCAGAGACTATAAAGTAGACTTTATACGAGGAGGAGAAGGACATGTCACTCAAACCAGAACCCATTCAGTCCGTCCCACAAGAAACAGCACGTGTTGCGAAGGCAGCATTCCCAAAGGGGAGTCTCTTTATGTGGATGCGAGACGAATTGGGTACTCTCTCTCAAGATGAAGCCTTCGCCGCCCTCTTTCCACACGATGGTCAACCTGCTCTGGGACCTTGGAGGCTCGCACTCATTACCATTATGCAATTCGCTGAGAAATTGCCTGATCGTCAAGCCGCGGACGCTGTGCGTGCTCGTCTGGATTGGAACTATGCACTCGGGTTGGAACTCGAGGGCCAGGGGTTTGACTTCTCGGTTCTGAGTGAGTTTCGCTCTCGACTGATCGCAGGCAATGCGGAATATCTGCTGTTTGACACACTGCTCGATCACCTCAAGCAACGTGGTCTGGTCAAAGCGGGTGGCCGACAGCGCACGGATGCAACCCATGTCTTAGCGAAAGTCCGTGCCTTAAATCGTGTGCTGTGTGACGGTGAGACCTTTCGTGCCACCTTAAATACTCTTGCCATCATCGCTCCAGTGTGGCTTCATTCGTTTGTTCCAGAAGAATGGCATGCCCGCTATGACCATTGGGTGGAGGAACATTCACTCCCACGAGAGAGCAGCAAGCGCACCGAGGTCGCTGAAATCATCGGGGCAGATGGCTATCAACTGCTCACGGCGATTGATAGCACTCCAGCACTCAATTGGTTGCACCATGTTCCGGCAGTGCAGCTCTTGCTGCGGGTTTGGCTTCAACAATTTGAACTCGTCGAAGGCCAAGTCCACTTTCGTGACAATCACAATATTCCCTCGCCTGCAACGATGATTTGCTCGCCTTATGATACCGAAGCGACCTATGGTCGCAAACAGACAGAATGGTGGATCGGCTACAAAGTGCATCTGACAGAAAGTTGTGATGAGGACCAACCTCGGCTGATTACCCATGTCGAAACGGGTCTTGCAGGCAAGGGAGATGTGGATGTGACTCCCGTCATTCATCAGGCATGAAAAGACAAAGAGCTACTTCCCAAGGAACACCTGACGGACACGAACTACGCCGAGTCCAAACAATTCGTGGCAAGTCAGCTCGATTATGGAATAGATTTGATTGCTCCCACAAGAGCGGACAACAAATGGCAAGGCCAAGCAAAACAAGGCTTTGCTGCCAGTAGTTTCCAACTCGATTGGCAAGCACACAAGGCGACGTGTCCGACGGGGCATGAAAGCTCAAGCTGGACGCCAGCCATTGATCGACGCGACAATGAGGTCATCAAGATCAAGTTTTCGGGCGCTCGATTGTCAAAGCTGCACGTGCCGTTCTCTGTGTACTCAAACAGACCGACGAACAATCACGGTGAGGAAAGAGGAACATCATGTGGCCTTACAGAAGGCGAGAGCGTGTCAACACACGTCAGAGTTTCGGAAGCTCTACCACAAACGAGCGGGGATTGAAGCCACCATGTCGCAGGGGGTGCGAGCATTCGGGATGCGCCGAAGCCGATATGAGGGTCTCGCCAAGACGCATCTCCAACACCTTACATGCGCCACAGCAATCAACATTGTGCGCGTCTTAGCCTGGTTGGAAGAGCCTTCTGTTGCTCCAACGCGCATCTCTCACTTTGCAGCTTTAGCCGCTTGAGGCTGGGAAGTTCGCCAACAGTGTCACTTTGCGGGAGACCCATAAGGTTGAACACGTTTATGCAGGTACTAATCATCTATCGTTTGAGTCTACTACTGAGCTATTGGCTTTCAGGCTCTACTAAAGTCAAGTAGCCCAGCAATGAGTGTATGTGTTTGTATATAGACCTCATCGAGAAATCTGCCAACCTGCTTGACTGCATCTGCGAAATCCACATAGTCCGACAAATCCATCTTCTCTTCTTTCATCTTTCACATCAGTCGTACCACATACCCGTTTTGCCTAGTAGCTCACACCCTTGCCATGCGAATCTGAACTCTTGCTTGTTGCAACCAGTCAGCTAAGCTGTTGACGCGTATTAAATCCCTTGATCAGAGTGATGTATCTCTGGATAAGCAAGAGTCGAGGTATGCTGAAGGGTTTGTAGGTCAGGCTTTGATCCCATACTCGTCACACTAAAGCCTACCACGAATACAGCGTTTAAACATACCTATAGAGCGGCTAGGGAAACAAAGCTTTTATACAATTGAATGTATGTAGTATTACACCTGATCTAGTCGGGACGAACAGTCTCAAGATGCTCGACCAGATTGTGATGTTGTGGAAAGGTATGCATATTGTTCTTTGTTCGACCCTTGAGCACCTACCTCTTTGCTTGTAGTCACATTTCACGCGCAATACGCTCAATCCGCCGCTCATACATTGCTATTAGTTAGCAAGCAAAGTAAAAGCTCAAGGTCATCCTTGCCCTCTCTTCAAGGCATCGAATGAGAGAATGCGAATCGGTGATCGTCTTAAGTATGGAGTAAATAACTCCTGGCTTACGACAATAAAAGGCTCAGCTTTCCATTTCCCTCTACTCTCTATCTTAAACCACTCTAAAATGTAATCAAGATGCTCTCGAACCCACATAACTCTTCTTTCTACTTTCGACTCCCTTCCACCTTTGTTAAGGAAAAGGTTTTCAAGCTCGTTGGCAATTTGATGGGGCATATGCGCCGCTGCGAAGTCCTTACACTCGATCACCCAGACTCGCTTCTTGTTCGGGTCAATGACCAGCACATCGATGTCCCCTGGCGGCCCTTTTTGCTTGCGAAGTTCGCCGATGGCTTTTACTCGTCGCTCGACGATCACCCCCTTCTCCGCGTGCTGCGCGAGGAAATCGGCCACGTGGTCGTTAAATACCTCTCCTCGCTGGTGGAGAAACTCACCCATTAACTGCTTCATCTCCAGCGTGCGGGCTTGAGCAGACAACCGTCCACTGAAACAGAGTTCGTTGAGGTAGAAGATGCTCCGGTAAAGGTGGCGGTTCCCCCAGAGAATCTCGATGCTCCCGTTCCACTCACGCCGGACAAACGGGCGACGCAGATAGGAAAGCTGTCGGTTGAAGCGCCAGGGGTAGACCTCCGCCGGCTTATAGGGGGCGGAGGGCTTAAGGAACTCCTGGCGCGGGACAAGCGAGAGCAACTCAAGCGTGCGCTGAATGTGCTCACGCGACCAAGGGAGATGTGCAACGAGTCGATCAAGGAACTCCTCCAGCGGAAGACAGGCACCCCCAGGATCAAGGTCCTCGCTGATAATCCATGCTGTAGCTAGGAGCGTCTGGAGATCGGTCATCGAACAACCAAACTCTTGTGTTGTCGCAGCATCAATGCGCGTCCAGAGTTCGGCATCGTGAGCGGTATCCACGTTCCTTTGCCAGTGTTGCCCGAAATCCTTGACCGCGTTGGAGAACTCGCGTGCCGTGACCACAGGGAAATAGCCTTCCATGGCTCGATCGTATTGCTCCTGATTCACCGCGAGCCTTCCGGAGGGCAAGATGTCCAGACCAATGTCCGCGACCTGCAGGCTCAGCAGGTCACGGGTGGTGCCGAAGTGAATGATGTGCGCAGCCAGTGCCTGCAGGTGGTCGTAGACGCTCAAGCTCATCTTTCTTTGTCCATGAGGTGGACACGCCGCTACATATTCAATGACAAACCGACTGGTCACGGCGGCTGTGACCAGTTCTGGGCCTTCCTCAACGAGGTGCCTCACCATCTGTGGGATCGCACGAAAACATTCAAGCCGCGCGGGAATGGAGAGGTGATGAAAGGCGGTTTGGCGCACGATAGCTTCCTGAAACCGGATTAAAAACTCCAGGAGCCCTTCACTATTGAGCGAGGCGACCATCTGCACCAGTTCGCGATAGAAAAAGTCCGTCGCCTTGTCCAGCAGGGCGATCTTCTCTTGTTCCGGGATCGGACCGGGGGATAGATGTTCAACGAAGGTGAGATGGTCGACAAGCTCGTCAAGCAGTTCCTGCATGTCTGCTGCCTGGACCTTCCGAAAAGGTAAAAGTCCGCGCACGTCCAAATCAGGGTTTTGATTGACGCTCAGGGAGAGGAGTGCTTTCTTTCTACCAAGTGGTGCATGGCGATCCAGAATGGCGGTGATGACCTCATCAGAAAACGGTACCCGCTCTTGCTCGGGCAACAGTTCCCGCACCCCTTGGAGAATCAGCCGCATGAGGCTCCGTTCGCCGCTGTTGTCGGCTCGCTCAACCAGCTCCTTCGAGGACGCAGAGAGGGTAAGATGAAGCGTCCCAGTGGCAGCATCCACCTGCAGGGAGAAGGGATTTTCCGTGCAGAGATTCTCCTGTGAAGAGGCTATGAACCACTGCCCAGGCACCGACAGCGAGAGTTGAACGAGCAAACGCGAATAGCACGCCGAAAGCACCTGTATGTGGGGAGACAGCGATGGTGTGACTTGCCAAAACCAGTAGGCAATGGCTCCGGCACAATCCGCAGAGAGGTCGGACCAGCTACCCTGTTCATTCTCGGCAAACGGAGTCCCGACAATCCAGACCGGTAGTGGCAGTTGCTCGACGAGGAACGAGGCTCGGAGCCGCCGATCGTTCAAGGCGGTACAGATGGGAATAGCTGGTAGGCCATAGGCTGCAATCACATCGGCGACATAGGGCGGAACATAGGCCGCTGCCGCATGCTGATCGAGTTGATAGGCAACCTCTCGGCGCAGTTCTCCTGCACCACCGGGCGGTATATAAATGTAGTCAGGAGGTTCCTTCTCGGGAAGAATATAGGAATACCCATGTGCGCGGTAGGCAGCAAACTCGTCGAGTTGACTAAACACCTGCACACTGGCCCGCGCTCTCACCTTCCATAAAGCCCTGGTGTACTTCCACAGAACCAACTGATCCTCTTCTTCAAGCCATGCTATCGTGCGAAGATCCCCAGCACTTAGCACGAGGGGAGATAAAACAAGCGCGTTTGAGCGTGTTGTGAGGAACCTTCCAGGCCGTCCCACACCCTGCAGTACAACAAGAAACAGGAGTTCTTTGGGGAAGGGATCTAAGCCAAAAAGATGGTCTTGCACCTCGTGCAGACGAGCCTCGACCTGAACTTCGAGTGATCGAATAGACCACTCATGAAACGGGTCCCCTGCTTTATATCCCGTCAATGGATCAGTGATCAGGAGTGTATACATCATCTTGTCGCTGTCGAGGCTGAAGAAAGCATCTTGGCTAGAGGGGATGGAAAAAACACCCGGTGGTTGATAGATATACTGCTCGTGATGAAGCGTGGTCAGTGACTCGACTAAGTGTGCCCACACGACTTCGTGATAGCGTTGCGCTAGCTCGTCTCTCGCTCCATGCTTAATAGCAAGCTGAATGAGAGCATGGCGGGCAGCGACGGGAAGCATGCCTGGCAATGCCACAATGACAGAATCGCCAGCTCGAACCAAGGGTAGCTCCGTAATTTCCCAGTCTCAAGCTTATATTCAGTAAGTTCGAGATGTCCTAATTGAAAGGTGATTTGGTCTAGGACAATGGGGGACGTGAAGTGTCCTTCCAGAAGGCAGGTCAATTCCGATTGATGAAAAGAAACAGCTTGTTTCAGCATGGTAAGCGTTTGCGCATCTGGAATGAATACGGACTGTCCCTCAATCCAGGGTGGTAGCTCTACTCCTCGAACCAATTCGGCACGCATTGCCACCTCGTTACTAAGTGCAAGCACTGCGGAAAGCAGTTCACGTGCTTCGCTTACAAAGAGGGGGTTTGAAAATGCATTCGGGTCGGCAAATAGTGCCTCACAAAGCAGATGGAGGACCAAGATCGATTCATCAGCGATCCCAGGGAATACAAGAAAGTTGCCATTATAAAAGGGAAATGCTTCTAGGAATGGATTATCGAACGGGTCTTCTTGCGCGGCAACCCAGCCCTGACCCAAAGTCCCTGTGTTGCACAATTGATTCAGTCGGTGTGAACCCGCATGTGGTCTGTTTGCTTCGTCATTCTTCATTGACGCGATAACGTGAGCAAGGACTTCCAGGCGAATGGCACGATGAGCATTCGCTGGCAAGAGTTGTAATCCTCCGACGGCGGCGAGGAGATCAACAGGATCAAACGCTATGAGCTTCTCCGCAAATTGACCAAGGTGTGCTGCTTCAAAATGTCCATCTGCCATGAATTATCTCCTCCTTCTATTTTCCATCACCAATTCAGCATATTTCGTGGCTTGAGCTATTCTAGGGTCACGAGATCAAGAGTTGAAGCATAGAATTGAGATGCACCCACAGGGTCTCACACATCTATTGAGTAACACAATCGAGGAGAACGAGCAAGAGTTTATAGGAGTACTCCTACGCTCGCTGAAGTACCAAACAAAAGACATCCTTATCTTTAATAGTTGTCTCTTATTAGAAAGCCTATCTGTGTTTTTGTTCACTTGACATACTTTCGAGAAACAAATAGTATTGTTCAGAATAAATTTAGGTTCTCATAGCTTAGATTTCACGAAAATTTGTACTAGTATACCTGTTTATAATGGGTAATGCAAATCAATCCCATAGAGTCAGAAACGAACATTTTCTACAGCTTATGCCAGACTTAAACTGTGAATTGTGCATGGGAGAGATTCTCGAAAACCCTGCTAAGCTCGAGAAATAACAACAGGAAATATTGAGTCTTCGGAAAAAATTGTGGATATCTGCGTGTGATTGCTTCTCTGTCAAGAGCTCAACGCGCCCTAGAGGAGCCGCGACTGCATGCAGGCTGTACGAACGAACACGGGGTGCCACAACTTTCTCCGAAGTGCCTCTATAACTGGCAAATAAAGTGTGTCGGCCTAGTAGAAATTAGCCCATATACACCTGTCGGAGTATTCGTCTTCCTGACACAGATGTTGCACTATCAACAATTGAGTTTATTTAAGTCTTTACCTTGGTCTTTTATTGTTAGTGAGTGAATGTAAAAGGTTTATAACGAAAAGAAGTATGATTGACGTAACACAAACGCTTGATACTCTACTCAGATCACGCTATCACGGTGCCAGTAACATCACTGGTATCCGTTTTCAACTCCTTTATTCTGTTTTGCGAGCTTTTGATTTATACGCCGATGTTCCAGCATATGAGGTGCGGTTCGAAGGACTCGAAGATGCCGATGTACGAGGTCTGCAAGAGAAAGTACTTCGGGAAATAAGTATAGAAGACACCTACGTACAAGTGAAGTATATCGGTGTCTCGAAGCCGCTGAGTTGGTTAGACCATGAGAAGATTCTTGACCATTTCATCGAAGTCTACCTCGAGCATCCTAATGCTCGTTTCGTCTTGGTTACAAGCTTAGCTATAAAAAGTAATTTAGAAGATTTAGTTCGCTACTGGCACGGTCAACGAGCAAGTCTATCTCCTTATACTGACCAGATAGTACGCGCAATTGCTGCCCGGTCACATCTCGATGCAGCTGACCTTCCAGCCTTCTTGCGGCGCGTCTCTTTTGAGCACATGCGTGAAGAGGAATTGCTTGAGCGACTACGTATTGCAGCCGTTCGCTCATTTGATTTGACTGCCGGGAACGAGGAACTCTATCTCTCCCATCTCGTGGATTGTACTACTACATGGGCAGCGAACCGGGTCGTTCTGCAAAAGCAGCATCTGGACGCGGAAAGGATTCGCGTCCAGGAGTGGATCGGCTTGGGGGTCGAAAACCCAGCGGTACGTGACCGGCTCATACAGCCTCTGAACCTGATTGCAGAAGAGATAGTAGAGGACTACTACGAGGGGAAACAGGCACGACCTGGTCATATTCTAGCCGCGCTCGATGCTCCACGACCAAGCTGGCAACGCGCTATTGAAGAAGCACTCAAGCGAGTACATGTGTGCATTATTCGAGCATCAAGTGGACAGGGAAAGTCTACCTTACTCTATCGGTATGCCACCGATCACTTCGCTCCCGCTACCATCTACCGACTGCAGGTCTGCACTCGTGAAGAGCATATAGGACCGTTGGTCGATTATCTACAGAATCGATTGCTTCTGGGGGTGCCATTACTGGTCCTAGTCGATAACCTCGGCTACCAGACGCGGCACTGGTATCACGTTGCAGCGGCTCTAGCAGGGAGTTCCGTACGCTTTCTTGTAACCTCGCGTGAGGAGGACTGGTATCGCTACGGGCTCGGAGCGAGTAGCTTCTCCAGGGAATTTGTCGAACCATCGCTAAGCCCTCAGGAAGCCAGAGCCATCTACAATGACTTCTCCAAACGGGGAAAGCTTGCTGCAAACGTTCCCTCGGCAGGCTGGGCCTATGAGCAGATAGCTGATAAGCGCTTGCTGCTCGAGTTTGTCTATCTTATCACACACGGTCGTATGCTTGCTGAGCGAATTGAAGAACAAATCGACACCATCGAGGCGCATGGGGAGGACCGTGCAAAAATGGAGGTGTTACGACTCGTTGCAACAGCTCAGATTTATGGCACTCACGTAAGCGTGGCATCGCTCCTTCAACATGTGAACTTTCAGCAAGACCCGGACCGTACACTCAACGCGCTCGAACACGAGTATATCATTTGTACAGATGGTACATGTGAAGGACTTCACTTCGTACGCTCTGAGCATCTAGTTCGGGCACTCCATACGATTGTTCCTGTGCAACATACTGTAGTTCGACTATTCAAGATACTTGACGCACAGAACCTCATTGCCCTAGTCGCTAATGCCTTCGCTGATACGGAGCTAAGAGGAAATGATCTACTTCCAGTTCTTGTCGAACGCTGTCGAGATGCTCAGTTCTCCTTCGTGAACCCAATTATCGAGGCACTTTTTCTTGCAAATGAGGTGGTCTATGTGCAAACCAACAAGCAGGTCTTCGATGCAGCGGTAGAGCGGCTAGGCACTTGGTCTCTCCCGTTGTTGATCTCCTTAACGCTCCCAAGTGGCGAGGTAAAATCGCTTCGCTCATTAACACAACAGTATTCAGACCGACCGGCTATACAAGTGCTATCTAAGCTAATGCAACAAATTCGTTCGCGAGAAACTGCCGGACTGCAGCACTTTCCACGCATCTTCCTCGAAGCCCTGCTCAAGTCCTTTCTCATAAACGATCAGGAATCTCTGACAGACATTGGGCTGGTATGCACCTGGTCCTATTTCTTCAACGCCTCAGTTCCTACCCTCAATACATTCCTCCTCGGCACTCATTGGGAGACGAAGCTTTTTCAGAGCGATGGTGAAAGTACTGCGCTGTTTCTTCAGGCCCTCTATCAACTCCTACCTAATCGCTACTCTCAGTTCGTCACCGCTCATCGAAGTGCTTTGATTCGCCGCTTTAAGCTGGTGACGAGGACACCTAGCATCCAAGAGAAGGATGGCGACATCGAGGTCACATTCATTGTTGATGAGCGCGAAGGAGCCGAGATACCTAATGACCAAGCCATACGCCGATTGAAGCTCCTTCGACAATGGTTCCCTTCCTACAGATGTTACCGTTCTCAGGGGCTTTACCCATCAACTAGTGGGCAAAAGCCCAAAGTGGATGACTCATATAAGGATATGACAGGGGAAACACTTGACCTGCTCAATCTCCATGCCCCAAAAAACAAGCTGTACCTCCAGATAGTGGAGGAAAGCTACGCATCAGTGCTGGCCTATGATTGGGAAAAGCCATGGAATGCACTGCGCCGAGCGGCACTTCGGTTCGCACAGGACATTGTTGCCCTTTATAAAAGAGCCTATCGGAGACGACCATTTATTATGGATCAGATAGTCGCACAGGCTCGTGAACTGGAGGGGCTTCAAGGAAAAATTCTTTCTCTGCCCAATCGGCTCAAAGACGCATTCGCCTCTGAGCAACAGGTGATGAACGAATGGAGCTCCTTCCTGCTCAACTTTGTACGCCAGTTTGTTCAGCATAATCTTTGGAATTCACAACAGCAGGACTCTCACTTAATGCGGCGCAATCTGAAAGACGTGATAAAGCGGCTACCATCTTTCCATAAGGCGTTCTCGGTGCTTTTTAAGGTCGAGCCGGACCATTTCAGTATGACGGCACTCAACAAACAGGAGAGCGAAGTGTACGTTTATCTGTCTGGTCTGCTTGACTACTGGTTCGAAGGGCATAGGCCGCCTATACAGCACTTAGAGAATGCTCTCAAGGAGTGGCGAGAGGAACAACGGCTTGCGTTTGCGAGAGAAGTGCAGGAAAGTCTTACTCCCCTCGCTCAGCGAGGGATGCAGTTTTTGTATCCCACAGGACCAGCATATGACCATCCTCTCATAGGACTTTGCCTTGGATATGAAGTGATGGATTTCACGCAGCAGATCGAGCAGGCCCTTTTGATCATAAATGCCTTCGCTTCTTTGCTGGCGGAGTACCATTTTCTCTACCTAATACCAGTAGTCCACAAGCAGCATGTTAGTGTAAATGTACCGCGCATTGCCCAGCAAACAGTCAAGCAACTTGCGGCTGGAGAGGGAGATGTGGAAGTCTATCCCGTGCAGCTCCCAGAGAATGTACACGCCGTTCTTCCCGATCTAAATACCACTTCCTTGCTAGATGTGACCTTGATACTGGAGCTAGGAGAGCTACTAGTATCACTCGTAGCCGAACAGAACAAACGAGAGTTCACTCGCTCTATGCTTGATATGCAAGTAGAGGAGGAGGCACAGCTGATGCATTATTATGAAGATGAGATACAAATGCGGCTTCAGCAACTGCTTGGTCAGTGGACTCGGCAGTGTCTTCGGCAAGAGGCTGCAACAATGGTAGAGCAATTGACACAGCCCAACAATGTGAGTACGGAAGAGATACAGCAGTTCACTACCGACTTGTCATCACTTAATATACTGATCGCCAAGTATATGAATCGTAAATATCTGGAATTAGAAACGTCGCAAACTGATAATGTCACAGAATGAAGAGGTACAGCTACACGAAGCTAATGATTGAGGTGGTGATTATAGCTGACCAGTTTGTATCGATTGCAAGCACTGAGAAGTAACACAGCATCATGCCAAGTATGTGTATTGATTCGTTATCTAATGCAGCTTGAGACTCAAGAAGCCGTTGATGTAGAAAGAGGTATAAAATGAGTGATCAGTTAGAGGATATGTTAGCAGCTGAATTTGTTGATGAGTACAAGCAAGGAATGCAGTTTTTCTATTCCTCCTTGGTCGAACTACATACAAATATTTTTATCCTTGAGAAAGTACTTGCCTTTCCTTTTCGGCTATTTGCTGGCCCTGATCAAATATTTTTTAGGCAAGTGATCATTAATTTCTATGATGTTTCTATTTTGACCATCACACGAGTTGCAGCAGATCAGGAGGGAGATCTTTTTACCTTACCTCGCTTTAAGAACGCTGTTGTTCAGCATACCAAAGATGCACATCGGGAAACTTTACAGGAACGATTGAGAGCGGTTCGCTTTGATGATGTAACAAAGGAGCTACTTGCCAAAGCAAAGGCCATCCGCAACCTGCACATCGCACATATCATGCAAGAGTTTGCCAACAATTTTTCTCAACGACGGCTTGAACAACTTGGATTCAATCTTGGCGAACTCAAAACCTTGCAAGACAGTGTTACTAGATTGTTTCAGTCCTTGGCAATCAATATGCTTTGCCGTATGCTTCCCATTGGGTACGATACGGATACCGATCAATCAGATATTGAACAATTACTGAACGATATCGCTCGCAAGAGCCGTATCCTCACGCTGCCGGAAGAGCAGCCCGAGTGGTGGGAAACCTATCAACTGCCGTCCTTGACCAAGCCCGAAAAGGAACAGATCAACAAGTATCGACAGAGATTCAACCTTACACCCATATAGGAAATGTTGAATAACGCCACTCAAAGGCTCGTGGAAAAGTATTACTGGCGGTAAGACTTAGGCAAGCTAAATATTTTAATAGTTTACTGAAGCAAAATTGTCACTTTATCATTCATAATTCTTTCTTTGCACTTTATACTGATGAGGCAACAATCTTAGGTATGCATAAAGATAGTTCCGTGATTATAACGAGCCGTCTTCCAGTCGAGGATATCAGTAAGAGCTTGCTGAAGTGCTTGTAGTGCTTGCTTACGTGTTGCTTCGTCAGGCATCACAGTACTTCTCCATATAAGTACAATCTCTATTTGATTTGGCAAAGTATCACTACCTGCAATATAGCGTGCTATAGTCCCAGGAAAAGTCTGCTTCCCACTTTGCCGTATTTCTTCTAGGCGTTGTCCTAAATGTTCCCTCTGCCCAGGTCGTATTTGCACGATAATAGAGGTCATGAACTGAGTATTTTCTTCGGAAGAGATACGCCAAGTGGGCGTGCTTTTCCTTGGACGACCTGCAATATTTCGTTTGAAGGAGTTGAGAGCCTCGAGCGGGATGAGGAGCACATCCGCTGCTCGCACAGCAGCCAAACGTTTCGTCTCCACGTATAAATACACTCTTCTCTCTGAAATACCAAGTTTCTTCGCTGCTTCCTTAATAGAAACATATCCCGGAAGCATGGGAATATCATCGTCATTCATGAAAGCAGTGTATTCGTGAAACATTATTCTTGAAAAAATCTGTGATATGCATGTCACAATAAAGGTTATTGTCAATGAACTGTTTAATATTAGTTCAATGCGTGATATAATCATCATTAATTAGAGATTGCATAATACACATCGTGCAGATGAAGAAGGCAGTATTGAGGAAATAGGAGCAGGAGAAAAGTAACTGCCCTATAATACGCAATATTTTAGAGGGTTCCTATTACCAGGACAGTAGAAGGAGAATGTATAATGCCTACAATGCTAAAACAGTGGCAGGTGCGATTTGTGATATGCCCTTCATCTTCTAAACACTTTTTGAATGAACAAATGATCTGCCTTTATGGAAAGTCTGTAGACGAACTACGGCAGACAGTTCGTGAGTATCTTCAAGAAAAGAAACCCATCCTTATTAGTAACATAGGTGATAATGTTATTGATCATATCATGTACTTGTATTCTGATGGGAAAAGTATTCCACCTCATAATTTTCAGCAAAATGAGCAATGGCTGCCAGAAGGGTGGTGGTTTGAACAATTCCCAACTTCTAAACATGTATATAAGCATCTCGTTTTGCCACAGCCTTTTCAAAAATTGAAAAACTTTGATGCTGTCATCGATCATTTCGTTACCTATGCCCTCATTCTAGAGCAAGGTCCTGACTATCGATCAAAAGCAATAGTAAAAGGCGATTTCCGGTTGCCATTCCTAGAAAGAGTTCTTCGCGAAGCCGAGGAACACTTGGTAAACGACCTTATTGAACGAGGATGGCATATTATCGCGCTGGAATACAAAGGTGAACTGAGTATGAGCGGTGAACTCACTAACCGCGAGGTGGTCTTTGTCTTGGGCCATCCAGAGGCACAAGCTGCGAGAATAACCTTAAATGCCGATTACTACAACATTGGGAAATGAGGATATACTACGAATATACACGTTAGTGGCGATTATTTACAGGACAGCTATATGAACAGGTCATATAAGATATATGCACTTATAATATCCTGACATGTCGGATGTTACGTAGGAGTAATGCCACAACGAGGAGGAGATTCCTTCTGGTTGTGGTATATTGTCTAGTATTTCTTCTTCAGATATTTTCAATGTGAAACATAAAAGTAAGGCTTCAACTTAGTTTCCAAAAGAGATGTAATAACTCGTGCTTTTTAGTGCTCAGGTATGCTTGAGGGGAAATTGGTAAATGTATCAGAAGGTGTAACAGCATTTCTGATATCAACGACGATCTGTAGCCTTTCGCCTGGAAGAGCTTCTACAACTACCTGACGAGGAACTATCAAAGTATCTCTATCATGCCAAATCTTTTGAACCGGGACCTGTAAGAATGCCATTAATACCTCCAATTCTGCCAAACCAATAGTTGTCTCTCCTTGCTCCATTGCCATGTATCGTCGACGTGATGTACCTACTAGATTAGCACAAGCCGCAAGAGGGACGTTTCTCTCTAGCCGAGTTTCTCGTAACACCTCTCCAATTTCTCGGTTACGTTCCTGGATCTTGTTTTCCTTAGCCTCCATTTTTACTCCTGTTCACTTTTCTCACTTCTAAATGTAACAAAAGTGCAACAAAATATTATAAAAAGACACAAAACCAGCTTAAATCGAAACTAAATTTTACACTGTTGTGCCTAAAACGCTACATTACTAACTTAAATCGTATCAAAACGTTACATATGTGTACTAAAAACGTTACATAGGTAGTAAAACATTTATATCTAGGTCAAAACGATGATAAAGTATCCCAATAAGCATTTCCCTTTGGGAAGAAAGTATATTATGAAGAGTGTCCGGACGGTTCATGTCCTAGTATACATCGTATACACTGATGATGCTAGTGAGGGAACCATTCAAACATTCATAATTCTCAAGAAAATATAGACGTATGCAAAGATGTTACAACTACTTTCCTCTTTAGAGATAAATCGAAACTGTAGCAATGAAAGGCTAAGGATTTGAACACACAAATACTTCCTTTATTAAAACGGCCTCCACTACGGCTTGGCGAGTCCTTACACTCTTTTCTCATACGTCTCGCTGAGTCCAACTCTTACCAGCCGTCAAGTATCCTACTCGATATAATCACAGGAACGAGTTACCCGAAACGCGACATAGAACTTTCTTCAAATATTCTCTATTTTGAAAGGATTGTCACGTTAACTGGTAGTGATATTTGTAAACTCTACAAGTCTACACCTCATTCTTTTACGAAGGTGTTTGCATTAGTGGAAGATCAGCTAGACTATCTCAAGTTTCCCGAAATTCCTCCTCTTCCTCTTCTATTAAAAGGTCTTGCCCATGAATATTTACGTCCAAGCACCAAAGGGCAGTTCTGCCCGTTCTGCTTGCAGTCTAATGCGTATCACCGTCTCATTTGGACATCTCTTGCTTGCGCTGTCTGTCTACAACATCAATGTGTGCTTGTAAATACCTGTCATCGATGTGGAAAAGAGGTAAGCATTACAGACATTACATCAGCATATTGCACACACTGTTATGCTGATCTTAGAGAAGCACCAACTATTTCAGTGAAGGATGATCCTTTTGGGCTTTTCACACAAACAGTTATCCAATCTTGGATTACGGAAGATTGTACTCCCACCTCTACCTCCTATGCACTAGCAAAACAGCCTCCCCGAGCCCTCTATCGTATTGTTGAAGGATTACGCAGCTGCTTGGCTCTAGTAAGCCAGGACTGGTCCCTTTTTCACTACGTCGACGTTTTGTATTCTCCAAGAAAGTCCTCCAAGTCAACAAGTTCTAAGCCTGCACCTTATTACAGTTACTGCCTTTATGCAACAGCATTTAAGGGAATTATTGATTGGCCTAATGGTTTCTATACGTTTCTTACTGCATATATTTCTGCGAATAAGGAGAACAGACCTGTATCTTTAAAAAATGCTCACGGAGTGAGAGCAAAACTGGACCTTTTGTATGAGTCGTGCCTGAAAAAAAAGTGGCGATTTCCATCTCTAGAATTTGTGCAGAAAGCCTTTAATAAATATCTTGTGAACAATCATACCTCATTATCTACAATAAGTTACCTACACCGTTATAAAGAGGAATTGTCCGTGATGCATGGTCTTGAGTACATGAATCTAAATGAAGCGCAAAGGGAATTAAAGATTGATCACAGTAAGTTGCGGATATTCATTACAACAGGCCAGTTAAAAACTTATACAGAAGGTACATCTCGTGTAGTCCTGCTTAAACGGGAAGAGGTTATGGCGTTACATGCAAAGTGGGGGCAGGTTATCAGTAGTAAAGAAGCAATGGGGTACCTGGGTGTATCTAGTCGATTTCTCCAAGAACTTGTTCAAACTGGGCTACTCTCTCGAAGTGGTTCAAAAAGTAGTTTACAAATGTTTCTTGCACAAGATATAGCCAATTTCCTTGAACGTGTCATGAAAAAGGTGTTGGAAAGTCCCACAGAACAGGCTGAAAAGGGAAAAGATTTCTTTTCCCTTCATGTTACTTGCTCTAAAACAGCTAGAGTAGGAGTAAGAAAAGCAAGTATACTCCTCCATATTATAGAGGGAAAAATTCGAGCTTATCACCCGGCATACCAGGAACGTCAGTTGAGCACTCTTATGTTCGCTCGAATGGATGTTGAAAAATATATAGAAGGCATAAAAGCAGAGAAAGGATGGATAGACCGTCTCGAAGCAGCTAAATTACTAAAAGTTCACGAACAATGTATATCGTACTGGATTCGTGCAGACTTGCTCTCATATGTATCTTCTCCTTGTATCCCCTACTTCTACAGAGATGCCATTGAGCAATTTGGACGTGACTATGTTCTTTCAAGTGCCGAAGTCTGTAGTGTATTGGGAACACATAGGACAGCTGTTCAGACGCTCGTTCACCAAGGACGACTACAAACCGTAGGAGGTCTTTGTAGAAGAGGTTACCCACCATACGTCTTCAGCCGTGAATACCTTTTACGGTGGAGAGAAAAGTGGATTGGCCGATACGAAATTCTGCAAAGGTATAACGTAAATCCTCAAATGATTACTCGTTGGATTGAGGAAGGAAGTCTTGTCTCACTTGGAGACAAGACGCAAAGGCCACAATATTTTCTACGTCAATCAGTATTAGGACTAATAAGACGATAGAAGCAATCTCTTGAGGGAAAGATGCCAGTTAGAAAAGTAAGTAATCGCGGCGGGAATGTCATTGGTTCTTTCCCATCGCTGATAAAGGGAGAAAAAATAATGTACGAATCTACCATAGAGCGCGATATCGTCTTCCACTTTAAGTTCGACCCCACGGTGTTAACGTATCGCGCTCAGCCAATGGTTATCACAGGAACTGATACTGAGGGAAAAGTTCATACGTATACACCGGATTTTTTGGTTGTGCGAACCGACAGAAAAGAAATTGTCGAGTGCAAGCCAGAAGCTCTCCTCGATCATCCACACACCCTGCAACAGATACGAATCGGCGAAAAATGGGCAGAGGCCAACAATCATGATTTCGTGATCGTTACCGATACAGACCTGCGTAAAGATCAGACCTTGGCAAACCTAAAACTATTTTTTCGCTACTGTCGCGTTGCCGTTCCAACCGCTATGCTCGCAAGCTGTATAGCTTACTTGAAGACAAGGCCAGAAGGCATTACTTTTGAAGACGTTGCACGTTTTTTAACACCTCTAGGAGATTCTTCAGAAATGCAACAACCATATAGGCAAGCACCGTTTATCTACAGCATGTTGTTCCATCACATATTACAGGCCGATTTAGCCAAGCCAATCTCGTCTGCAAGCATTCTTCGGCTTTCACCCTCAATCTCTAAGGAGGTGAAGTAATGGCACGTTCGCGCTTTACTGTTGGTACGCGTTATATACATAACAAGGAAGTATTTATAGTCCGTGAACTGTTAGTGGATGACAAACTCATTGTCGAAAATCAGAGTTTTGGAGGGCTGACCCGTACATCACAAAACGAACTTGGTGAAGCGTGGGGACGAGGCGAAATAATATTTGAAATTCATGGCCCAAACACACGAAAACCAAGAGATATTTCACTCATTACTGAATTTACGATTGCCGACTTCGAAAGACTTCCTCCAAAATGGAGAGATGAAGCACGGCGTAAACTTGATCTCATTCGTCCCTTATTAAGGCTTCCTCCTGAAGAATGCACCAATGCATACATTGAGCAGTATATTTCTTCTAAGAAAGATTCTCAACCTACTCAACCTGATTCGACCGTCACCTCTGGACAAAGAAAGAATGGTCGCAAGAAAGGCCAGCGCACAGGGCTAGCCCTAAGTCGTGCAAGTATAAGACAGTGGATGCATGATTTTGTTGAGAGTGGCTGTGATCTCCGTTCACTTGTTTCTGGCTACCACAAATACAAGGGAAAAGGAAAATCAAGACTCTCCATCGACGATGAAAAGATCATTCATGCTGTACTGGAGGAGTGTAGAAAGAAGCCAGCTAAGCGTAGAGCAGAGGATGTGCGCTTAATGATCATTAATCGTATCGCCCTAGATGAGCAGGACAAAAAGCGTCCACAAGAGGATCTTCCTAGCTTATCAACGCTCTATCGTCGTGTACATAAAGAAGGTTTCACAAGCATCCTTCGACGCCGACGTAGCCCTCTTGAAAAACACGCAGAGGATCAGGTATTTCCTGGTCCCAAACCAACGCGTATTGGAGAGCGCATTGAGATAGATGATACAACTCTTGACTTTATTGTTGTTGACCTTGAGGATCGACTACCTATTGGACGCCCTACAATTACAAAAGCAATAGATGCTTATAGCGGTATGCCATACGGTTTCTACGTGGGCTTTGAGCCACCAAGCTATCTTACAGTACAAGCATGCCTGTATCATGGCATTCTTCCCAAACCAGATTGCCAGCAGCTTTATGGAACGAAACACTCTTGGCCAGTCTATGGACTTCCAGAAACGCTGATTGTAGATAACGGGTCACATTATATCGGTCTCGATCTTGACTACGCATGTGAACAACTAGGCATCATTCTTGAACGTATGCCAATCAAGAAACCGTGGTGGAAAGGCAAGATCGAAAGCTCTTTCTACTCAGATGATCGCGGTCTTATCCATACGTTGCCGGGTACGACATTTTCAAACGTGCTAGAGCGAGGCGATTACGACTCTCTTCAACACGCATGTATTTCGCTGCAAGGATTTATGGAGTTATTTCATATCTTTCTACTAGATCAATATGCAATAGACTGGCATGACGGTGTAGGAAAGAGCGGTGGAATCCCTACAAAATTGTGGGAAGAAAGCGTGCTAAGCGGGTATATCCCATGCCTTCATCATAACGTGAACGACTTACGCTACATTCTCTTTCCTGGCGAGTTACGTACAATACAACCAAGCGGCATCGACTTTGAAACACTTCGCTATCAAAGTACAGCACTTGCACCACTTCGAACCTACCTCGAGAGCAAGACCTATAGGGATAGAAATAACTCAGACGACAAGAGAACACATGTCAAATACGATCCTATGGACTTGAGCACTCTTTATGTATACGATCCACGTCCTGAATACGAGGATTGGTTACCAGTTCTCGCCGTGGATCAAGAATATACGAAGGGCTTGTCCATTCACAAGCATCGGGTTATTCGAAGCTATGTCTTAAGGCAGAAGAAGGAGGTAGATATTTACGAACTAGCTGCGGCGAAAAAGCACATTCAAGAGGTAGTTGAACGAGAATATGACCTGACCCGAAAGATACGAGGTCGTAAGAAAGCAAAGCGCTATCTTGGCATTGGATCGGAGTCAGCACTTAATGTAGTATCGATTACACCTACTGGAGTTCAACCTCAGGATGAGCATATCACAGAAGAGACAGAGAAGGAAGTGGCAAAAGTTGATGCAAAGAATGGCTCTAGCGCAGGTGAGGTTACCAATTTCACTGTAGTAGATGATACAAAATCTGCGAAGAAGAAAACGGAGAAGAGTGATGATGCCGTTACACCGAGCGTGAGTGCGCTTATAGTTCGTGAAGCAGAATCAGCGTCATCCAAGACAGATGATTGGGGCGGAGATTATGAACTTCCATAGTACTGGTCAGAAACTGTTGTTTCAACAGCAATCTGTACCTACATTGGCTACAAAGAAGTATATATTTAGCGATAGTGAAAGGATATTTTCATGAGCGACTCCGATCCTCAAAGTGATACTCATGCTAATCTTACACACAAGGAAATCCTTGAACTCCCACATTTAGATCGGATACGTTATGTTGAATACATGCGTATTCGCTATCCTCTTTGGAAGCAGCTTTACACCAAGCTGCAAAAGTGTCACGAGATGAAGAGTATAGCCGCTGAACCACCATGTATGCTACTCGTGGGACCCCCAGGAGCGGGAAAGACGACGCTCGCAGCTTCCTATGCTCGGAAATACCCAACTGTTTTTACAGAGACGGTGACGCTGCGCCCAGTGGTCATGGCGACCACTCCTTCTACAGCGAATGTACATAATCTGATCATGGTCCTTCTCGAGGCACTAGGAGACCCGGCTGCGCTAAAGGGTAGTATAGGTGCAAAAGAGCGACGGCTTATCAGGTATTTTAAAGAAATTTGCATGGTGGAACTGCTTATTCTTGATGAACTGCAACATTTCGTTGATCGTGATAATCAGAAGATACTACTCAACGCAAGTAATTGGCTAAAAACATTCATTAAAGAAACGAAGGTTTCGTGTCTTCTTATTGGCTTACAAGATGATGCAGAGGAGATAGTCAATACTAATTCTCAACTAGCTCGATTGTTTGGAGACCCCTACGTATTAGCACCCTTTGAGTGGGACGAAACGAAGCCTGATCAGACCAAAGAGGTGTTCCGCGATTTCCTTAGAGAGATAGAGAAACTGTTGCCGCTCAAAGACCCATCTCATCTCGATCACTATGATACTGCTTTACGTTGTTTCGTAGCCTCTGGCGGATTAATGAGCTATCAAATGAAACTTATACGAACGGCAACGCGCTTGGCACTAGAACGAAGAAAAGAGCGTTTAGATCTCGATCTTTTATCGCAGGCATTTAGAGAAGAACTGGCATCCGAAAGACGGGGTGTTCCCGATCCATTTACTGGAGGACTACCAAACCTTGAAGAATTCAAGAAAAACCAAGCGAAGCTACGAGAACAGGAAAAAAGGAATGGGAGGGGTACGAATCGGCGTGGTAGACCACGCAATCCTGACGATCCTCCAAAAGAACGATTGAAGGATATACTGTGAGTCTGTGAAAAAGAGGAACGCTTGCACTTTCCTCTCTCAGTAGAGAGGTCACTGAAGTCCAAACTCACTTCTGTCAAAGTAAGATGAGGAGACCCCTCACTATAGATGCAGAAAATGGCTAAGCCATTACACAAAGGGCTTGACGTGAGTTTAGTCCAAATTCCAGTGAAGGAAGGGCATAAGGGAAATTTTTTCATGAAAGTATTGCTCAAAAGGAGGAAGTCCAATGGAAAAGCCATCTAACAAGGACATTTGGATAGTTGACAACACCGTGTGTAATTTGCTAATACACGACACCCATGTGGACCGAGCGCAAGCATAAGGTCAAGTAGGGGAAGAACGGGAGTATCCTCAACTTATTGTCTCAGTTGATCCTCACTCTAGGCTTATTATTGCTTGTGAGTTAAGCTATGAGGAGATGTAGTTAGGACATAGATATCTAGTCTAGCGTAGTTTCCTAGGGGTATTTAGGTACGTCACATTGAATTTTCATATGGTGGTAAAGATATTGTACACGATGCATTCAACACTCTTGAAACGTACTTCCATTCAACCGGGCGAGTCTCTCCAGTCTCTTTTGGCACGCTTGAGCTGGCTAAACGATTATGATGCACCTGATACCCTTTCTCAGATACTTCAGGAAGGAAGAGGCAAGCAAGGGATACTTAAAGATAAAGCTTCGCTTCCCCGACAAGCTGAGATGTATCAACGGCTGGAGACTTTGACCAGTGTGAGTGTCTCTAATTTATACGCCGCTAGTACTCATCGTTTTGCCAATGTTCTCACGCCTCCAGACAACTCGATACAGGCACTCGAAATACCACATGGTAATTCTTCTCCCTTGCTTGCCCAATCTCTTGCTAGCAAGCAGGTCCGACCTACGAGTGCTGGTCAATTCTGCCCTCTTTGCCTAAAAGACTCGTCCTATCATCGTCTGATATGGATGCCCATCGCGGTTTCGGCTTGCCTCGAGCACTCCTGTTTACTTGTTGATCGTTGTCAGCAATGCAGCGGAAAAGTGAGTACGCGTGAGATCATTGAGATGCGATGCCACAAGTGCAAAAGTAATCTAGCAGAAGCCAAGGCACTATCGTTGAATAACGACAAAGGACTGCCTTATCAGCACATGATTCAATCATGGCTCATGAGTTATGATGTACCGAACGGTGGGATGCTTTTCCTCCCACAACAGCAACCAAGGGTACTCTATCGAGTTCTCGATGGATTACAGTGGTCTATAAGGACGAGAGCATGGACAGAGTGGACGTATCTACACAATATTATTAAAGATTCGCTTATATCCACTCTTCAACTAGGTAATACACAGAGAACTATCACACCATATGAAAGTTACTGTTTGTATACTACAGCATTCAAAGGGTTAATACACTGGCCTAACGGCTTTTATGAGTTTTTACAGGCGTACCGAAACCAGTTACAGTCGAAACTTCCCAATGGTGGTCCAAAAGCTGATTTAGGAAATCTCTACACGCAGTGGCTGCAAGATTACTGGAAGCATCGTGCGTTCGAGTTTGTCCAAAAAGCATTTCAACACTACTTTATTGACACCTATTCGCTCAACAGTGCTGTTACACGCACGAATGTTTGCGTCCAAAATCCAGATGTTGCTGGGTCTCTCCCACAGGTCAATATCGCCGAAGCTGCTCGGCTGCTAGGAACAACACCCAAGATGATAGATGTACTCGTGAAGACAGGAAATTTAACTTGTCAAGACTCAGCGTTGACAGACAAGCGAAAGTACAGATATATACATCGTGCAGAGGTGCTAGCTCTTCGGAACAAATGGAGTGACGAAGTAAACCTTGCAGAGGCAGCAAAGTATTTGGGTACGACAGAACAAATGGTTCTCGATCTGATGAAAGTAGATCTCCTGTTTGCCGAACATGCGCCAGCAGAAGGATATCCCTACTGGACATTTAGCAAATCTGCATTGATTGAATGCCTAGAAAAAGTGTCGAAGCACGTCAATAATTTTTCATCACAAAAAGATGTAGAACAAGGTTCTTTAATGAACCTGATCGAGTCATCTCGACAGCTCTTTGTTGTAGGATTGAATGTAGCTGCAATACTGCTATGTGTGGCAGGAGGCGAATTAAAAGCTTATTGTCCGGCAGAGCAAAGACTACGATTAGACGCTCTACACTTTGAGGGTTCCGACATTCAGAGATATATACAGTCGGTGAAGACTGGAAACGGTTGGATTGGACGGGAAGAAACTGTTAAGCATTTAGGTGTCAAAGATACAACGTTGACACGCTGGGTGAAATACGGCCTCATAACTCCTGTTGCTCTCTACGCGCATGTCCAATATTTCGATCAGAAGGTTATTGAGGCTTTTATTGCAGAGCACGTTACCAGTGAGGAAGCAGCTAAGATATTGGGTGTGGGAAGGCTTACAGTGCAAAAATGGGCGCATATGGGAAGGTTAGCAGAAGTTTGCGTGAGTGGTCCTTATATAGACGGGCATCATAGTTATATTTTCCACAAGGAACGACTTATACAATGGCGCGAGGCACGACTTACATTTGGAGAAGTAGCAAAACTTCTTCAAGTGAGCAATGCATCTTTACAGCAATGGGTTAAGCAAAAAAAGCTTCTTCCGTTAGATGATATGGGAGGAAAACAACGTTGGTTCTCTAAAGAGGCAGTGCAGGAAATGCGTGAAAATAGTTGTTGATGAGTAAAGCTGATGTGAACTTTTTCGTGTGCCTATAGCTTCATTTCTCATCAATGAATGGCACTGTTAGAACATTAGCCCTATTTGCCCTTCCCATTGACATATCTTTGATGCATACTTATACTAAGCGTTACTCGTTATAAGCTCTATGATGACTTAAATATCAAGTTAAGGTAATTAGGTAACGAAGGGGAAAGTGTATCTTCCTCAGTGATTCGCTAAATTTCTGACTAAAAATTTTGCAATTATGTCTATTTTCTAAGGAGACCTCTCATGGACTCAGAGCCCTTATTTCACTGGTGTGCTCCCTGTCGGCACCCTGTTTATACTCCTCGGGGCAACAGTTGTCCGACTTGTGGAGGTACACTCACATACCTGGCAACCGGTGCTCGTCCCGTCTTCGCCCGTGAACGGCGCATTCTACAATTTTACGGTCACGGACCGCTTACAAGAGACCCCGTTTGGCGTGCGAGCAAAAGTCGTTATTACTATATTAACGGGAAACAAGTAACGCTACCCAGTTCGGAAAAACTCAAAGATGACATTCCTGCTATCGCTGAATACATCCGTGACAGTGATCATTACGATGCTCTAGACCAGCAGTTAATTTGCGATTATCAGAAGCAGTTGGAAGTGAATAAACCTCATCTCTTGGCATTAGAAGATGAGGCATTTCAATTCATTCAGCATGCAGTGAGCCGTTTCTCCCGACGAACTATTTTGATATCGTTCAGCGGTGGGAAGGACTCAACAGTTGTGTCTGATCTTGTGCGGAGAGCACTGGGACGTTCCGATCTTCTACATGTCTTCGGTGATACGACTTTAGAGGACGAGCATACCTATGACTATGTACGCACATTCCAAGAGCAAAATCCGCTCATTCCCTTCTTCAATGCTAAAGCTGAGCATGACTTTCACGAACTAGTTGAAGAGATGGGACCACCCAGCAGGGTCATGCGCTGGTGCTGTACCATATTCAAAGCTGGCCCTATCAATAACCTCCTTCAAACATTGGGAGATCAAAAAGTTCTTACCTTTTACGGTATTCGCAGAGACGAATCTTTGCGTCGCAGCCAGTACCATAAGGTGTCCTGGAATGATCCCGAACGCTTAGGGACTGTCGTGAAAGTCGATCAGAATGATGAACTGAACGGCGTGACAGTGGGGGCTAAAATCGGTCAGCAAGCCACCGCATCTCCAATTATCGACTGGGCTGAGTTCGATATATGGAATTATATGTTAAGCTACGATGTTCTTTTCAACAAGTCCTATCGTTTAGGGTACAGCCGCGTCGGATGTTGGCTCTGCCCCCTCAACTCTGAGTGGTCTGAGATGCTTGCAGGAATCTTCTTTCCTGAAGACGCCGCTCGCTGGAGAGGGCAACTCATTGATTTTGCTCGTCGCATTGGTAAGCCTGATCCAGAAGAATACATCGATGATCGAGCCTGGGTCAAGCGCTTTGGAGGCGCGGGACTCCCCAACCGCTTTAGCGGTTTAGTGGCGAAACCTTGTGGAGACATGGCTAACACTGTTCAAATAGAAATCGAGCGACCGGTTGACGTGGAGCTTGAAGAATTCCTCAAGCCCTTGGGGAAAATTATTCGGGATCGCTGTAGACCCGCTTTAGGTGAGATCTATTTGGAGGGTCGGCGCAATCAAGACTGGGACGCACTCATTGTGCAGGCACTTGAGAACAGCACGTCGTTGCGCTTCACTGTCATCAATCCAAAGCAAGATATCAACCGTTTGACTTGGTATTTTAAACAGCAGTCAACTAAATTTCAAACATGTATTCAGTGTACTGCGTGTTCAGCTGTCTGTCCTCAAGGTGCTATCACCATCAAACCAGAGCAGCGCATTTATGAAATCGACCAAGACGTCTGCACAGGATGCATGGAATGCGTGACGCATTTCGGTTCAACTGGGTGTCTCGTTGCCAAGAGCTTAAGTGTCTTTGGAAAAAGCAGAGATATAAAAGGGGCTATTCCACTCAATGTAATACAGGGCTGAGGATTATAATGGCTTTTGCTAAACATGAAACTTTCTATATTCGCGAAGGTTGGCTGTTCAAGGGGATGGCGGCAATAAAGAAGGCTGAAGACGAAGACAAGCCCTCAACGATATTTCTAGACCTTGATGCAGCTGAGAGACTAGGCATTGGGCAAAACATGGTGAAGTCGCTCCGCTTCTGGATGCAAGCCACAGGGTTGGTAGAAGAGAAGTTAGAGGATCGGCAGCGTATTCAGTACCTTACCCTTTTCGGGGAGTTAGTGTGGAAGTATGATCGCTATCTGGAGGATGATGCTACGCTCTGGCTTCTACACTACCATTTGGCGTGCAGCCAAGATCACGCAACAACATGGTATTGGTTTTTCAATCATTTTGCTCCGGCAGCTTTTGACGAACATACTTGTTTGGAAGCGCTCCATACCTGGGTTATCGGGAACTATCCAGACCAAGAAATCGCATCAGGTTCGCTGAAACGAGATGTAGATTGTTTTCTACAAACATATTTGCCGAGCAAAACACCTCGTACACCAGAGGAGTTAACAGAATCGCCCTTTTCCAGGTTACACATCCTAAGTAGAATTGGTGGTGATCACGAAAAGCGATACAGAATGGAGCGTTTGGACTCAAGCCACTTCCATCCGCTTATCCTCCTCCACGTATTAGTAGATCGGCAACTGAAAGTGCGAAACAGTGCATCGCAGGTAGGGCTTAGTGATGTGCTACGCGAACCTCTAAATGTTGGTAGAGTTTTCGGCGTGACCACAACAGTGCTTTCGGACTTACTCGCTCGACTCAACAAAGATTATCAAGACTGGCATATACAGTTTGTGCGAACAGCTGGACTCGATTTACTGACACTGCCAGTGCTTGAACCGACGGATATTTTGGCTCGTTATTATTCAGAACGAGTATCTAGGCACGAGGATATATGATGTCTTCAGGTATTGCTACAACTCCACTACGGACGCTCTCACCGCATTTCCAGCGGTCTATTAACCTAGCTTATGATGCTAGAGACGCCGATTATGTCGCAGAATACATTCCCACACCCAATGGTGCGGAAGCTTTAGCGGCGGTGCTCGATGGAACTACTCCTAGGGCTAGTCAGCGAGCCCATGTTTTACATGCCGCGTATGGCTCAGGAAAATCCCTTTTGGGCATTGTATTAAGCAACTTCGCGAGTCGAGATAGGCGCTGCCAAGACGCCACGTCGAAAGTGCAGGAGCGGTTAAACCGTAGATTTCCTGAATACGCGAAACGGACGAGACGCTACCTTGACAGCGGTACTCGTCTCTTGCCCGTTATTATCTCAGGAGACGAGGGAAGCTTTGCCACGGCTCTCACCAACGCCTTATCTCGCTCACTTACTCAGCAGGACCTTGTCCATCTGAAGCCGCGCACGCAATTCGAGGCTGCTCTAGGCGTAATTCGTCTGTGGGAAGGAAGTTACCCAGATGCCTATCAGCGACTCCAATCGAAGTTACTCGAAAGGAGGGCGTCACTCACCACGTTCACTGACAAATTGCAGGCTTTAGATCACGAAGCGTTGGAGCTCTTCGAGCAGTATTACCCAGAAATTACCGCAGGCGCACAGTTCGACCATAACGCGGGACCTTCCACTGAGAGTATCTTTCGCGCGACGGCGGAGGCAATACAGAGTAGCGGATACGCAGGGATTGTAGTGATCTGGGACGAATTCGGCCGCTTTCTCGATTCTAGAGTGGGTGAGGCTTTCGGTGCGGATGCCGCTCTCTTACAGTCGTTCGCTGAGTTTTGCAACCGAAGTGGCCTGACCCAAGTACATCTTGTCCTCATCACACATCGGCTCATCTCTGGATACGCAACCGGACTACCTGTGCTCCATCAGCAAGAATGGGCGAGAATAGCCGAGCGATTCCGAACCCACGATGTTTCCAGTGATCCTAACGTCATGTACCGACTCATCACCGAAGCTATTACTGTACCTGATCCCGAGGCGTGGCGGAAATTTACGGACGAGCATCGTTCTTCTTTTGATCGACTGACTTCCATTTCATTTGATCTCTCGTTGTTCGACGAGTTGGACGACGTCGCCTTGCGCCAGCATATTATCGAGCAGGCATGGCCACTCCATCCCCTATCTGTATATGCTCTTCCCCGACTGGCGAGCCGCGTAGCACAGAATGAGCGTACTCTTTTTACGTTCCTTGCCGCTGAAGAGCCGGGAACGCTAGCAGACCTGCTAGCAAAGTGGAAAGACACAAACACGTGGTGGGTTGTGGGTCTAGATAGCGTTTGGAACTACTTTTCCGACGCGATACGAGCAGACGCTGCGCCAGGCGGTGCACATCCTATCTGGTCGGGAGCCATGTATGCTCTTGGCAAGATCGCTCGGGACGATACGATGACGCAATCCCTTGTGAAGACCTTGGCGGTACTGCTTATTGTTAATGAGGTCAATGTTCAGTCTCAAGGAACAGCAGAGCGGGTCTTGCCAAATACGGATGTGCTTGCCTGGGCGTTAGATACATCGGAAGAGGACGTAAATGATCGCCTAGAGGCGCTTACTCAGCGGCGCGTGGTTGTCTACCGCAGAGCAGACGGCTACTGGACGTTTACTCGTGGAAGCGACATCGACCTAGATACTGAGCTGAGTGTAGTGCTTGAGCGCCAATCACCCAACAGGCAACAAATACGTCAGATATTGGAGCGGTACGTCCCACTGACCTACTACCTACCTCGCGGCTACAACCAGGAACGCTCCATCACGAGATTTTTCGGTTGCCTCTACTGTTGGCCGGGAGATATAAAGAGCGTGAGTACAGAGGTATTCTTGAAGCAGCTAGGGGAGCATGGCTACGCTGATGGTGCTATCGCCTATGTACTGGCAACGAACGCAGCGGAAAGAGAAGAAGCTATTAATGCTGTGCACTCGCTCCCAAGTAGTCGCACAGTATACGTTGTATCTGATCAGCCTTTGTTGCTCTTAGAACCTGTCCGAGAGTTGTTCGCCTTGGATGACTTAAGCAACAATCCGGTTTTCATGCAGCAGGACGACCGCCTCGTGGGAGAGATTGTATTCTTCGTTGAAGACGCGAAAGCTCGCCTCAGGCGAGCACTAAACCCACTTTTGGAACCTAGCCTTTCAAGGGCAACGTGGTGGTGTTATGAGGATTTGCGCTGGCACTCTGGACATCGGAAAGCCGAGGATATCTCTCGGCTACTCTCAGGATTATGCAATCAGTGGTTCGATAAAACGCCGATTTTAAATAACGAGCTGGTGAACCAGCAAAAGCCGTCGGGACAACAGGAGCGGGCGCTAGAAAAAGTCATTGACGTATTGCTTGATTACCCGCAGGACGCTCTACCTCCCGATTTTGGTTTACAGGGACACGGCCCGGATTGGCTCATCTTACGGACACTTCTAGTACGCACTGAATTGTTACAGTTAACAGCCACCGGATACAGTATCCTGAGAGATACACCAAATAACTCATCATTGATTGATGTATGGAATGCAGTACGAAACTTTGCCGGTACAGCAGTAGAGAATGAGAAGGAAATTTCCACTTTAATGGATGAGTTGCAGTCGCCCCCCTTTGGATTGCGTCGAGGTGTCCTGCCGCTGCTGCTGGCGGTAGCCTTACGCTTCCACCTGCCTGTGCTCACGATACGGCAGAGTCGGAGGATAATTTCACCTATAACAGGGCAAATCTTCATAGAGCTTTGTAAGCAGCCGGAACAGTATACTATCGAGTTGGGTCCTTGGGACGTCCAGCACTCCATACTTTGGGCAGTTCTTGGGGAGCGAGTAAGTGATTTCATTTTAGATCAAGAGCAAACCCAGCAGCCTCTTACTATGTTGAGTATTGGGCTTTTGCGTTGGCTGCAGAGCCTCCCCAGGTATTGTCGAGATACTGATGAAGTTTCATCTGATGCACAAAAGCTGCGCGTTCTACTTCGTAAAGCGCAAAGGGAACCTAACAAGGTGCTCTCCTATGATTTACTAGAATTACTGGAAGATAAGAGCGTTGATCCGAACGATGAAGACAAATATCGACAGATGATAGTAGATCGCCTTTCACAATTGATGGATGAAATTACATCTGCTTATCAAGTGCTGCTGTACTCTTTGGACCATTTCGTTCGTGAGGCATTTGCTATCGATGCATCCGATGGGCACACAGTGCTGCACTTGTGGTTAGCGAGCGTCGAGAACCAGGCTGGTAAACCACTCGACACGCTTCGTTTTAGTGATAAACTCGCCCAGCGGCTGGTTCAGGTTGTCCGTTATGATGAGAACACGCAAAAAGGAAACTTTTGGGATCACTTGTCAAAAGCGATACTTGGAATAGCCTTAAACGATTGGAATGATCGTAGTAACGAAACTTTTAGGCACAACTTACTGGAAGCAAAAGTGCGTGTTGAACACGAAGTCTTTGAGCTTACTTCTGGCGAGGCTGCGGTACAGCTGTCTGTCTCTCTTCCCGAAAAGAGTGAGCAAACGTATCGTTTTCGTCAATCCGGTTTATCTCCGCAAGGACAGAGGATTCTGCAAAATTTTAAATCTACTCTTGAAATTGCGGGACGGCCCTTGTCTCTCGATGAAAAGCGCCAAATTGTCCTCGCTCTACTGGATTATATAATGGGAGAATCAAGTGCCAATGATTAGGGAAGAGACGCATATGCAGTTAGAGGAACGGAAAACTATCTATTTAGACAATGCTGCTACAACATTTCCAAAACCTGAGAGCGTTTATAGTGAAGCGAACTTGTTCTACGCAAATTTCGGAGGCAATGCTGGACGTGGAGGAAATCCACTCGCACGCGCCAGTACGCAAATGCTCGTTGAGACGCGGGAGTTACTAGCGGATTGGCTTGAAGCTCCTTCAGACGATAGTGTCATTTTTACAGCTTCTGCGACACACGCGCTCAATCAAGTAATCTTTGGAGCCAATCTTCATCCAGAAGATACGGTCTATGTCACTCCATTTGAACATAATTCAGTACTTAGGCCAATTGAGCATCTGCGTCAAACAAAGGGAATACAAGTTCGACAAATTCCATTTGGACGAAGAACGTATACATGTGATTTGGATAAACTTGCAGCAACATTTCAATCAGAACCTCCTACAGTTGTATGCGCCACTCAAGCAAGCAATGTCTGTGGTGTTATGCCTCCAGTGCAAGAAATTGCAAAGCTTGCTAAGCAGGCAAACCCCAAGGCAATCGTCATCGTTGATGGAGCGCAGACTGCAGGTCTATACCCTCTTCCCTTGAAAAGTGGGCTAATAGATGCCTTTATTTTTTCAGGTCATAAGTCATTGTATGGACCATTTGGTGTGGCAGGTCTCGTCTTAGGCTCTCAATGGAGACCTGCTCCACTGCTATTTGGTGGCACTGGAACTTTTTCCGAAAGTGTTGAGATGCCTACAACCGCTCCTTCCATGTATGAAGCTGGAAGTCATAACATTTGGGCAATAGCAGGATTGCAAGCAGCGTTGCGTTGGCTGAAAGAGAAAGGCCGAGAGGCAATTGTGGAACGCACCATTAGCTTATCAGAAAAACTACTTTTATCTCTAGCAAATCTATCTGGCATCGAGATATATACACCTTATACGTCAAGCACTTGGTGTGGAATCATCTCGTTCACGGTAGAAGGTATATCACCACAAGCTATTGAAGCTGCACTTGGAGCCAACAACATTGCTGTGAGGGCAGGTTTACACTGTGCACCTTGGTCACACAAATGGTTAGCAACGCTTTCAAGCGGAGGAACTGTAAGGATAAGTCCCGGATATTTTAATGAGTTTCAACAGATCGACAACCTACTTAGTACGCTAGTAGCAATAACAAGTTAAGTGCTTAAAGCACAATGATCTGTCAATCTGTCTTTGGTTTTACCTGTATGAGAACTTGTTTATATTCAGGATCTAATAGTGCCAGTTGATCACGCACTGTTTGACGCAATGAGGCAGCAGGACGTAGACAATAATGAACTAATTCATTTGGGCTCAACTTTAAATCAGGAAAAAGTAGCTTGAGATATCCAGCTGCTAGTCTTGTAATAGCATTACGGTCACGGATATCGTTCGTACCTGTAATCTGTCCGTAAGCTTTAACAAAATCTTCATAGCCTGCCATATGCCGTAAGTTGTGAAGTATTTCGCCAAAAAAATCTGCTTTGAAACCGACACTATGTGATATTGCATCCTCTTGGATTCTAGGAAGTTTCCATCCAGGCAGTATCGCGTGAATCCGGTCAATAAACGCGGTCTCTCCCAAGAAATCTGGAAGGTCTCTAAATAAGCTATCTGATCGAGGGTACCCATTTGCATCTAACGGTATATTTGCCAACATGACGATTCCAGAAGTTGCTATGTTTTGTTGTTTCCCGCCTCGTGAGAAACTCCCTGATTCAAGGTAATCTTTGAGTACGCCTATTACTTCGTTAGGATTATCAAAAGAGAGGGATTGTGCTTCATCAAAAACTACTACATCGAAACGCGATAGCAGCCCTGATTGATTCGTTGCATTATTGTGAAATAATACGGCAGCAGTGACCTTGCCGCCCGAGATCAAACGAACATAACGTGAGAGGTTAAGGTATACAAAGGATTTACCTGTACCTTTAGGAGCCAATTCAATTAGGTTGACACGTTCCTGCACTATTGGTATAAGACGTGTAAGCAAGTACATGAGTTGCTCTGGAGAATAAGATGCTGGATTGTAACCCATGCTACTTATGAGCAAATCTCTCCACTCTTCGACAGTGAAATGCTTGCGATGTTCGCAAAATAAATCCATATCAATCGTTGCTGCCTGCATAGGTCGAAAATCAACCATGTGTATTGTACCTGGAAGATGCTCAATTTCATCAGGCGGCTGGTACTCTAGCCGTCCTACTCCCCATATTCCTCCACCGAGCAGCAAGGGATATTTTTCAATAATATATCCCTCAATTGTAGCTTTATTCTCATCCAAACAAGGGATTTTCAAAGTGTATTTATCCGAACGAAGATTCACCTCAACGGTGTAGGAATCTAAAATAAGCAACGTTTGTCCGTTTTTGAGCTGAGATTTGAGTTGTTCTTTTTGATCTTTCGACGGAAGATGCTTATTGACAAACTCTCTCATACGCTGACGAGCAGCGTCATCAATAAATCCATCTGTTGCGTGACGAGAGACAATCCATTCGCTAACATACGTAGGAATACTTTGCGAACCTATATTTGCCTGGCGCATTAGGCCTTTATTAATACATACTTCGCCGTAGTAGTAGAGCGCTTTTTGCTCAAAAGAAAGTGTCATAACATATCCTCAAACATCTCATCAACATCACTGATTTGTAAACGCCGTATAGGTAGACTAACATTACCCGTGAACGTTTGTCGTAATCCACTGCCTTCGCAAGTAAGTGACCATGTAATAATTTGGATCGCTTCCTGGCTGACTGCAGAACGTAGAGTAACTTCTCCTTCAACCGTAGTATCCGGTTCCACGCGATTCTGTGCCATTTCCGCAGCAGAATCAGCTACTAATAAATGAAGGATAGTTATTGGAAATGCATTCGTGTTTCCAAGCTTGATATGTAAGGTACTCATATTACGTGGCAATAAAAAACCTGTTATGTCTATCATAGGCACTACAAAATCTACTTGATCTGGTTGTAGCTCAATAAAAGGAACTACTACTTCTTCGGGTGTTGCACCACCATGAGTCCATCCTTTTGGTCGGCGACCTACAGCACTATACCCTTTGGGAAGAAAAAACTGCCGAGGCAAAGCAAAAACGTCCTTCTGCAAATAATGCCAATCTTTCTTAATCTCTTTCAGCTCATCCAGATTGGGAGCCCTATCACTAGCGCAAGCACGTACTCTTTGAAAGACTTTTGTTTCTGCATCAGGCATATCTTCTAATTCGTTATCTTCAAATTGATCGGCAAATTTGGGTAGCGGTAATACAACAGACTGTTCGGGCAAAAGGGTGCTTCCATGATCGCTGCAGACAAAAGCTTTCACCTTTAGCCCTTGCCTTAAACAACGATCAAAACCTTCTTGTATGAGGCGAGCAAGCAACCTAAGATGTCCATCAATACTTTCGGTATCGGTAAACCCTTGTATATCATGACAATGGTGATCAAGAGAATTGTAAAGTAGAGTGTACAATCCTGGTTGGAGAGCTAATGAAAAAGCCTCTTCTATCTCATTTTCTCTTGTATACACGGAGATATACGGTATATCAGATATAAGGCGTTCCCTCACGATCTGTGCTATCGGTTTTGTGGTATCTGATGGCTCAAGATATCCTTTCGCTAGAGCTCGTTTTGAGATAGACGTGATTGTTGGAAGCACAGAAACAGTTGGCTCCAGATAAAAACCTCCTATTTGAAGCTCTGTGCATAGCTCAACAAGTCTTTTTCCTTGCCACCAAGTAAGCCCATCAACGATAAACCACATTATAACATCAATTGATTTTGTATCAAATAGCTCCTTGATTCTACTCATTTGATGAGGGGTAAAAGGCGATGCTGGATCTGTTGGAAAACTCGTATATTTACCTAAAAGCCAGTTCTCAAACTGACTAGCAAGATCAATCTGTGTCTCTCTTGGCTGTCTATTACGAATAACCCATGCGAAATAAGGAAAATATGCTTCCGTTACCCAACGCAACCATCTTTCGCTTGACCATAAGGAATCTGGTTTTGTGGGGATAGGAGGCGGTATAGATTTTGCTAATCTTTCTAAAACATTATTTGCATGAGGCAAATCTAAAAAACGATTTCGAATTATATTTAACAATTGGGCAGTCAAAAGTGATATATGTGTCTTTGCCCAACTTTCAATAACATCCAACTCAGCTCCAGCTAAACCAGACATTTTCGATATAGCAGTTACTATATCAAATGAAGCGTCAGATGCGAGCCACGAGTGCCAAAAATGTTTGAGTGTATTATTATGCGTTTTTAGAAGTTCTAAGCAAACTGTTGTATGCTGACTGCAATCTACTAGAGGGTAAGCTTCGAGCTTTAGACGTAGGCTAAAGGTAATGGGATAAAAACGCAATGCCCAGCGAAGAAGAAGTATCTCTGCTATTTCTTTCCAAGGGCGGTCGAGAAACAACTTATATCGGTCATCCTCTTTTGCCCATTCAGTAAAACGCCTTTCCATTAAAGGATGTAAAAGTAGTGGGATATGATCTGTCTTTACTAACCATGCGGCTATGTTTCCTAAGTGGTTTTGAGAGGGTTGCGCGTATCCCCAGATACTATCTATACGCTGGCTCAAGATCCATCCAATCGGATCAACTAATGCGCCAATAGGTGGAGGCGAGAGTGTTCCCAATAAATCTTGGAGTGCAGATAAGCCCAACTCCTTTGGTGGAGCAAAACCAAAATATTGTTCAAAATACTCATATAAGTCTACCTCTTCCCAATGTACAATTTGAGGCCCGTAATTGCGTAGATCTTTCAACCACTGGGCAAGAAGCGGATGTTGTATATAGACGGTATAATTACCTCTTTCATCAAGAACACGACGCAGTCGCTGTCTTAACGGTATATAATCCCGTATAAATCGGACAATTTCCCTCTCACTTGTAGCTTCTACCTGGTGAACGCAAGAAAAATCGCAATAAATAATAATCATCGAGGATCATACTCCTCCACTAATCGTTCCCACAATTTCCGTTGATCTTTTGGGGGAAGACTTTCAATGATTGATTGTATTGTGTTGAATGCTTGCTTTACAGCGTCCTCTGCTTTATTGTTCCGAGAAGATATTTCCTCAGCCTTGGTTTCTGTCTCATAAGGTTTCTCTCGTAATTGTAAATCTTTACTAGGAGTAAGCGATGATGTAGCCCTCGTTTGGGAATCCCCCAAAGCAACTTGATGCGTAGCGATGATAACTACAGGTTGCACTGGTTCTATAAAAGTTGATGCATCCTTGGGAAGTTCCGAAGCAACGGCTTCTACTGGGTTTCTTTCAATTGAAGGAGAGTCCGTAGATAACTCACTATTAGTCGTACCGTTTTCAGTAGTTCGCAAAGCTCTTATCTTTGCATGATCTTCAACAGATGCTTTCGCCTTTTCTAGAAGACCTAAATACTCCTTTTTTACATACAACCCTTGCCACTCACCAATGGTCCCCAACTTCCAGCGAGCCGGCAAAGCATTGAGAAACACTTGCTCGAAGCTGTGAGGATCATCAAGTAACATTAATACATTCTGTGCCTCAGGTTTTCCTACCATATCTTGTGGTCGTACTTTCATGGTTTGCCTCCATCTCCGAGCTGCCTCCAGCACCTCATTCTCATTTTTAGGCAAACTGACCAATCCAAACCATTGTCCAATTTGTAGGGCAATGGACCGTCTCAATAGTAGCGGAACTTGCTCTATCTGTTTGTATGCTTTTTCCAAATCTGTCAAAGCGCGGTGAATATCGTTATCCGTCCAAAATGAACTATCTGTGGGGAGTGCAACTCTTTGGGGTAAGCTTTCAAGAAGAGCTGCAGTTCTTGTAGCTTCATCAGGCAATTGAGTAATTTCTATCAAATGCCGACAAACGTCCAAGACCTCCTGTGGAATATTTGGAAGAACTTCGGAAAGTTCTTCCGAGGAGGGTGTTTGACGCATTAGAGAAATTCCGCTGATTTTTTGATATAAAAGCCTTGCGACTTGTTTATGTATTGATAGAGCATCTGTGCTAGAAACGCGAAATTCGATGGGAGATACCAAAATTCGTCCTATTCCTCGCAGAAACTCCTCTTGGAGATGTGTTAATGGCCGATAATGTATGTTGTAGTCCTTGGGAAATTCTATCATTTTCAAAATGATATCTCCTGTAACTCCTATAGGATTAAGGATATGTTTTGTCTCAGAAACCTCTATATAATCCCTATTAATGCGGACAAACGCCGCAAGGAAAAGTGCTAATACTGAAGGATAAAGCCCATAAGGGCGGTTTCTCAATTGCTGACTAATATCTGACCAAGCAATGTTACGCCCCAACAGTTCTTCTAATTTATCCCACACAAGTTTGCTATTTTGTAGACGAGGGTCTCGTTGATCAGGAATACCCACAGCGTAGTTAATGTATCCGCCTTCGTGTCCTACAACGTAAACTAACCCTAGAGCTCCTGCACCATCACTTAATATTGCGTCTGTTGCAGATTTCTTGCCGCTAGGACGACGGAACGGGGCACTTAGTATGAAGTCCAACGCTTCTTTTTTCGCTGGATTTCTGGAATTTTTAGAAAGATGCTGGCCAGTGCTATGGGAAGGCGTCGAAGGAAAGAGCGTTTTCATCACTTTCGTTGCTAATACCTCGAGCTGTGTTAGAGTCTGAACAGGGGTTGTTTTACCATCAACATACCATTCGAATGCTGTATAATTCTCAAACTTTTTTCGCTCACGTTCGAACTCTGAGAGATAGTCTCCACCTACGAGCCCATTATCAGCTAACAGTTCCTGATAGTCAGGTCCCTTGTAGTCTTCACTGCTACGCAAGTGATTCACTGCTATTGTGTATTTCAACCTTTCGAGAAGATCAGTGGGTTCAAGGGGCACGGCAACTACTAACTGGTCATGTTGTCTAGTAAGTTGTAAGGCAGACAAATGTGCTTGTAAGCGTTCCTCTTCAGTATTCGTTATAACGTACCACATCAATGCGTCGTTGTTTTGTAGCTGCGAAGACTGTAGAGATATGTTTTTCAGGTCGGCCACACTTACAAACGAAGCTAAAAGTTTACGCTCTGTACCACGCACTTTATTATAGTCCAAAGCGTTTACATCTTTCGGTTTATAGTGCTCATTTAAGGTGGTAATTGGCGAAAGAGCAATGTCCTGAGCCCGAAGTTCAATAACGTTTCGTAATTCGCTCGGGTTAGCATGCCCTTGTTTTACTAACAAATAGTAACCTGCCCGATTAGGGAAAGCTATACCTGCTTGGTCAAGTTCTCTGAGGGCTAGGCTGATATCCTTCAAGTGTGCGGAATTTAATCCTAGTGCGTGACGCAATGAATCCTGATCTGCACGCAGGTTTGAATCACCAGTAACAACCTCAAGCAAAACAAGGGCCTTTAGTAATCGCCCTTCTAACCCTACATTGACCTGTTCAGGTGATAACTTTGCTTGTGCTTGTTGATATAAGAGGTAGAGATCAGAACGCTTCTCCTTCAAACTGACATCAAAGTAAGAGAAAAGGTAGTCTAAAGGAATTAATGAAACCTGTCCCTCAGTAGAAATAACACTGGTACTATCAATAAAGAACTTAAGCCCGCGTTGCTCATCCCAGAGGAAGCTAAACATCGTGCGCTCGTTTTGCGCCAACACTCTATTGAGAAAAGGAAGGCAGTAAGTGGTCAGTGGGTGGAAAGGGAAACAACCATTAACAATAGTGTCGCGTACCCATTCGCGATCATGACCACCTCCAGGACGATTTCCCCATAAGCGCATAGCCAGCGAGAGTAGATCATCCAACTGGTCGGGAACTGTTACAAACAATGTATCAGGAGAAACCTGCTTAATAATTGCTGACCTAATCAGTTCCTCCATATATTGAGACCGTAGTTCCACTTGTCCTTGAATAAATCGCCCACCAGAACGTTCCAATGCTGTCTGTGACGTTTGTGTTCTGGCTTTCGCGCTAGAAAAACCTCTCAGACTTACAACGTAAAAATGCAATTGATTTTTACCAGAACGATCCGCCGCTTCCGCCAGATTATCTATTGCTTTGATGTCGGGTGAGGCTACTTCTGATTCAGCAAGTTTTTGTAGCAAATGCGTGAACTCATCAGCAACGACGAAAATACCGCTATATTTGCCACTTTTGACCAAACTCTCAGCAGCCATTTCAAAAGCCTCATAAGGTCTCTCTATAACTGCGGTTTCATGAAATGGTAAACCAATAGCTGCTTCGGTTACCGCATGGAAGGTGCTAAGAGCTGCATCAGCCTGCGGTCCTGCAAGCTCATGCTTTAATTGAGCTAATGAACATCCATGTGTTGTTAGAAGTTCTTTTTCTAAACGCTCAATATTCTCAGGATGTTCATGTTCCCATCGAGCAATGCGATCAAGTGCCGCTCCATAATAAGTCTTGCCAATTACATCTAGACGATTGATTCCCCTGAGTGCTTTCACTAAACCGTCTAGCACAAAACTAGTAAAAGTATTAGCCGTGTCGGCCTGCAACAATACGAGGAGAAAAGGAGGCTTACCGAGACGCGCGTCGTAAATAGTAGTAGCTTGATCATTATCAAGGTTCCGCAATCTTTCGAAGAAAGGCATAAGCAACGGATCGTCTGCTGGGCGTGTCACGTAGTTTGCGATCATGAGCATAAGATCAGATTTACCTGTGCCAAACGTACCTGTAAATAATTTCGTACGATGTTGAGAATTGGTTTGTAGGCTGTCGCGTACTCGCAGAAAAACTTCAAGAGTTTCCTTCGTCGGAATATAGCTTTCAACAAAATGGCGGTTGTTTTCATCGCCAAAAAAATCTCTGGGAAGTTGTACTGATGATTTGAAAGTGCCTTGGATATGTACGACATCGCGCATCATTTGAGTCATAACACCACTCCTTGAGTTATCTCGTACACATGATCTTGGCTCATGTCCGACAGCGTTGCACAGAGCTGTTGAGCGGTACGAGCACGCGTCACTAGAACAACTCCTGTTTTTAGGCTTGGCTCTCGCCCAATCAGTCTGAAAAAAAGTTCTTGTTGATCCCAATTCCAAAGTCCTAGCAATGGCTCAATTTCGTCAAATACAATAAACTCTTCTATAGTAGAAGCGCACCAATTGAAGAGATCGGTCAAAAAATCTGCTGGTCGGTAAGTTTCCTCTCTACCAATAAGACTATCAAAAAAACCCGCATCCAAAGTAAAATTTATATATCGCCATCTTTGGTGCTTACAAACATCTTGGCACAAAGTCGTTTTACCAACAAGCGGCTCGCCCACTATCCATAGTACACGGTAGCGAGATTGGGTTTTACATACGTTGCGAACTCTCATTTCAAGTGCTCGCGATACATCTTCCATATTCATCTCTGTTTGTAGTAATCCTCTAGAAGAGAGACTGGTTGACCTTGATAGAGTCTATGTACAGGTTCATGCTGAGTTTCGGAAAAGCTCAAATAACCTAGGCCAGTTAAAGCGACGACGTATTGTCGTACTTGGCTTGCGTCAACGAGACACAAGCGACCAATACTTTCCTCCTCTTGACAAAGCTGAGAAAAGCGTATCGTATTAGTCTCGCTATAGCGATAATTCCACCAATCCAGCAACATATAGCCGGCAACAAGAACTGAGGGGATCAGGGGCTGTTTCACTATATAAATTTTACTGCTTTTATCGAGAATGCGTAATTGTGCCAATGCCTCTTGACGGGTATAGGTAAATAAGGCGGCAAGAGGGTCTTTAACCAGAGCTGATCGATTTTTTACGCTACCTACGGAACTCATGAAATAAACTTGAAATTGCTCACTCGTAAAATTCAGGCACGTAGGAAGATAATTGTTAATCAACATATGCCAAGCGTCGGAAGTTTCAGACCTTTTAGTTGTTAAATAATAATGTAAAATCCACTGCGTACCTCTATCTGTTAAGGTCGGATCATATTGATAAACAAGCTCTCCAAAAGGAGTCAACTTGTGACCTACACCCTTTTGAGATTCCGAATGAGGTGCTGTTATCACCAGTCCTGTGTGTCGCAACCACGCCGCGAATCCCTCCGCTACAGGTTGATTAGCACTCATACAATTGGCTAACATTGAATGTCCCATTTCTGGTTCACTTTGCACGCAACGCAAAGCTTTACTTAAACGCTGTAAATCCAGATTAAAGTTCTGATAAAAGCCCAAAGTCTTCGCCATTATTTAACCTCTTATTCACGTACTTCCACAATATTTGGGAACCTAGCAGCGATGTCTGGATACATTCTCAGTTTTTCTTCTATCTCACTTCTAGTCCACCAATCCACCCAATATCTGCCTCCGTTTCGTAATTTTTCCAGGTGTTCTGTTAAAGGACTCGTCAGGTAAGATGACACAGCAAGAAAGTAACCTTGGGCGTTGTAATGTTCTATCGTATCTCGAATGTCGGTAACGTCTGACTTTCCCACGTTCTTCTTGAAACCTTTAAACTGCACGATTATGTGTCTATCAGTATAGGGGTTTTGTTCAGAAGCGAGTATCTGGCCTAGTAAAGGTGGAGTACGCCACTCAGCAATTAAATCTCGCCCATTATCTGGTTCTCTACCAGTACTTACTTTGCGTAACCATTTAACTCCAGTTTCAAGAGACAGTATCTCACTAATAAATAGCTCAAACTCGTCTCCATTTATATTTTCACACCATCTAAAAGTGGTGATAGGAAATAAAAGTTTAGACTCTAATGCACGTCGTTTACGAATTTTTCCTATCTCTTCGTCTGACCTTTTTTTCCACAATCGTCTTCAGTAAAAATAAGATAAGAGTCACCTACTACAACGAAATGTGTTTCAAGTGGAACAACAATTATCGCGTCTTCTTGATTTTTGGCACCCTCTAAATCACTTAGTAGCTTTTGAGCGCGTTGAAGAGCTCCAAAAGAGATGATATTTTTGGAACTTGCGGAAATATATAATTTACCACTAGAGCCATCTAAAGTTTCCCAGGGTTTACTAAGCCTAATTAGGAGAGATAAGTTCGTAGCAATTTCTGGAGCTAGTAAAACTGATACACTAGAGTTAACACTCCTATAGTGTTTCCACGTTGGGTTATGTCTAGCGTTGAACTGAACGCCATCAGCATTAGGGCTCTCTCCTATAACTGTGGCAACAGTCCTTGCCCATTCTTTTGCATCCTGAACACTATATAAAAAGGGGGGCCGCGGTCTTAACTTATGTTCTTCACAATCGCAAAACGGCCAATCCATCCAATCCCAGAAGTTGTACCAGAAGGTATTTACGGTGTGCAAGAGCTTTTTGATTTGCTCAAAATATAAATCGTCAAAGGCATTAACGACGTGATCGGGTTGCGCAAATACAATATCCCTTGCATAAATCTCACTTTTGATGTCTGCTGCGGGATGCGGAACTCCCCACAAGCCGCAAGAGATTTCGGGAAAAGCGCGGAAGAAGATAGCTAAAATAGTTGAGATTACTTCTTGAAGATCGGTTCTTTCTCCTTCAAATTCCCAAGAAGTGGTACGAACGAAGCACCATACATTACTAATATTATGCTCGTACAAAATGTCTATTACTACGACGATTGAGGCAAAGCGACATGAAACGCGCGTTGCGTCCTCGTATTGTTCTATGATAGTATGATACCCAAGTTCTTGGGCTAAAGCACTGATTTTTTGGGTATGTTCTTGTATGCTAGAACTCATCCACGCATTTCCACATTGATTTAATCCACACCTACATCTATAGAACCTCTTGAAAGATTTCATGTGCATCAATAGCAAGAAATTGCTCTGTATTTATTAGTGTTTCAAAATCAGAAGCACTAAGATGATGAAAAGGCCAATTCCCTGTTCAGCGCACATTTTCTTTTGTTCATGCTGTATTTGGTTCAGTCAAATATTTGTGATAATCACCAAAGATGTACAATTACAAAGAACCGCTTAGTTCTAATAGTATACACTATTTTATCCTACTATCTCAACTACTCTCCATCTCTCAAAGGTCACTTTGTGCATTTTTAATAATATATTTAAATCCGCTAATTAGCTTGGCATTATCGCTATGAGTTAGAACTGGCTTGTGATCGAATTTCGGTATCTCTTGTTTCAACCACAAGCCAAATTTTATAGCCTCACGAGAATCTTATGCAGTACTGACCTGCCAGAAATTTGTGACAATAGCTGCCAATAATTTGTGACACTGGGCCAGAAATTTGTGACAATCACCATTCTCGTTATATATCCAGGTTTGCGCTCTTCGCATGACTCTCTATAAATCTCTTGCGGGGAGCTACTTCGTCGCCCATGAGCATGTTGAAGGTTTTGTCGGCTTCGATGGCTTCTTCGATGTTCACT
>JAABUQ010001326.1_pt1 | contig 54122 bp, 69 predicted proteins | sample 5560001 | NCBI WGS metagenome assembly JAABUQ01 (sample SAMN10711888, study PRJNA513371) | rock metagenome | isolation source: Antarctica rocks | place: Antarctica: Victoria Land, Finger Mt nord | collected 2015-12-18
TAATAAATAATAAATAATAAATAATAAATAATAAATAATAAATAATAAATAATAAATAATAAATAATAAATAATAAATAATAAATAATAAATAATAAATAATAAATAATAAATATATATATTATTTATAAATATATAGGGCTAGCGAAGTCCCTTATACGAAATATCAATTTGTATATACTAATACGCTGGCTGTTAAGCTGACTTTAGATTTTGATATGGAATTGATAATAGAGGAAGGCCTATTTCGCAAACTATCAACCGTAATACAACCAACTGTATCAATCAACTGACTAAATTGATTATTCAACAGCTAGGCATACAACTAGCTCAGATAAGTAAAAGACTAGTTGACGAAGCAATCATTAACTACATTATATAAACAATAATATATCGCTAGCTTAACGTGCCTCCTTAAGCGGCTCCCCTTAAACGGCTCTTATTAAATAGTTCCCTTGCTCTTTTCAAACAAACCCCCCCCCAATAACCCCCCCCTAAACGATCGTAGGGTAATCGCAAAAACAGAAAAAATCTCCGTCGCAAAATCCGAGGAGCCGTTTGGGAAGAGCCGTTTAAGGAGAGCCGTTTAGGGGGAACATTTAGGGGGAGCCGTTTAGGGGGAGCTATTTAGGGAGGGCCTTTTGGGGGGAGCCGCTTAGGGGAGCCGTTTAGGGGGAGCCGTTTAAGAGGAGCAAAAACGGCTCTAGATAAATAGCTATTCAACGTACTATTGCAGGCAACTGGGCTTTCAATTAGGTGATTAACTAACCACCTGCATTAATACGTTGGATGGCTAATTGTCAGTTGGATTGCCAATTGTTGAGAATAAGATCTAAAAATGTGACTATACCCTAGAATTACTTATTCAATTATATAATCCAATACTCTCCCTTAATTGGATAAGTGATTATCCGGATTATTGACTTTGCTACTCTAAATATTCGCCTATTGACGGGATCGAATACGCAACCTTTTTTAAGTTATACCCTTCCTGGGTTTTTACGCGAGGATAGATAACAATTTAGCCTTGTAATATTGGAAGCGCAGACGCTAACTGGGCTTATAACCTGTTGAGAATAAGATCTAAAAATATAACCACGCCCTAGAATTACTTATTCAATTATATAATCCAACACCAATCCAACGTACGTTGATTGGCTAATCAACTAGATTGATACGTCAACTGCCACAAGGCTCTACAGAAAAACAATTACAGAGCTAGTGGAGCGCCTTTCTGATGTCCAAAATTCATCCGCCCCTCTACTTCATCAACCCAGCCCCAGTACTTACTACAAACAGTCTAGGTAATGGAAGGAGAGGTTTTCCGCCTAATCCTCTAGGGCAGTCTTAATTGTGTGTTGCGTTCTTACAGCCCGACAGACATGGAAAGGTTTCCACTTCGATTCCGAATTTCAAACTGGAATCTTTCCCTGTTTTTTACGCTATCAATATGTCCCAACAGGTCCTCTTGTACATATTGAATGCTTCAGCTAGGTCCAAAGGTCAAGCGCTTCGTCACCAGCAAAGGGTATTATCTGGCAATACTCGGAAGACTCCGGAAAGGCTCCAACGTCAGCGCGCCGGTTTGTGGCTTTGAAGTCCCTGAACAGTGTTGAAAGATAGCCCTCTAAAGGTCACATCCTTTAGAAAGGGCCAACCATTAAAAGTTCATAGGCGTCCTGGAATATCAAACTCCCTCAGGGTCTGAATGTTCGGAAAAGCTGGCTTTTCTACAAAGCTGACCGTCGAAAGCTAATAGACTCTTAGGGACTTTGAACGTTCCCAATATCTGGCTCTGTGATTCATTCAACTACTGATGACTGCGGGGAATCCAAATGGACCGCCCTTCTCAATACGCCAAATAGCAATGAGGCTCACCAACCCGTTGTTTCTTCAAGCTTATCCGCTGTTTTCGAGTGGATGTGTTGATGGCTCTTTCCATCGTTCTACACATATTTTGAGTTGAGCCCTGTCCTGGATCCTTCACGGTTCTATCATTCGTACCATCTGTTCTTCAAGGAGATCGGCTGACTAGTCGACCTATCCAGTCAAAGACTGCCGTAGTAAGCCGAGCCTCAATCGCCACAGAGCCACATCAAAGGAAAATCTTGGGGATTCTTTTGTTCGCTATTCAGGACTAGCGCCCAGCACCTTTCCCTCGGCTTCCATTGATTTTCAGGTCGGCAATAAGCGCAGTAAGCCGAAACATGTTACATATTACACGCATGAGACACTCTATTGTGTTGGTTAGGTACCTTAGATATGTTGCAGTTGCGCTTATATAAATTTACTTGCAAAGTTCTGGAACAGCCTTAGATCCGCATCTGAACTGTGGCGCCCTTCGATAAACCCTCGAATTGTGTTGCCTGATACATCCTGAAGTAAGGTATGTTGTACCAACCAGCACCGATCTTAACTGGCCTGCCGGTACATTGAACCTTTGGCAGAACAATCACTCTACAGTCGTCGTTTCCATCGTTAGGTTTTTGAATCAGCGATAAATTCGAGTCAAACACTCCAGGAGCACACCAGTGCTACTCCGATACTCTGACGACGATTTTTCCCTTCGCCCTGCCACTCCTGCTCTTCTCGTACGCCGTGACAGCGTCCTCAAACGGGAACACCTCAGTGACCGCCTTCAACTTGCCCTCCTGCATCCACGTCGCCAGCTGCCGGAAATCTTCGGCCTTGCTTTGGCACGCAAGAAATTCGTACCTCCTCTGTCCTCCCCCCAGGAACGCAGGTAGCGTCCTTTTCGAAACCAATGCAGCGGCACCGCCCACACTCATCGGGGCTCCGACCTGCACGAACTTGCCCTTCGGCTTCAGAAAGTGGTGGCTCTGATAATACAAATTCGCTGGTGTCCCGATGTTGTCCACGACAAGATCAAACTTCTCTCCGATGACTTCGAGCTGCTTCGTAATATCGCCAACCTTGTAATCGAGCACTTCCTCTGCACCCAGCTCCTTACACAACTTGACGTTGGCAGTACTGCATGAAGTCGTAACGTGACATCCCAGTGCCTTCGCAATCTGCACCCCGAAAACACCGGTCCCACCACTACCTCCGTTGATGAAAACATTGTCACTACTCTTCACATTGGGCACTATGCATTGATAGGCTGCCATTCCCGCGGTACTGATACTGGCCGCGTCCTCCGGCTTCACGCCCTGGGGGACAGGCAATGTTCCGACCTTGGGCGTAACAGTGTACTCTGCGAGCGTACCGAACTGAGTTGGGCTGTCGAGGCGCCCGAAGACAAGCTGCCCCGGCTTCAAGTTTGCAGCAAGCGCAGACCCTGTGGAGACAACACGTCCGCAGTAGTCCATACCCGGAGTGGCAGGAGTATTGACCAGGAATCGGCCCACGAGAGGCAGTTCGACAAACTTGTAGTCCGCGGGATTGACAGACATGGCGAGGACTTGGACGAGCGTTGAATCAGGGGTTAATTTTGAAGTTGAAGATGGCAGGGGTGCGGTTTTGTTGATGGCCATGTTCTTCTCCATGCCGCCAGACGTTGAGCTAAATTGCCATGCTCTCATGGTAGCGGGTAATGAGGCTGAGGGTGCCATTGTCCCTGTAAGGGTGTGGCGCTGTGCTTGCGGCAGAGTAGATTTGAAGTCTAGGTGAGGGACTTGTGAGTTGAGTCAAGGTTCAACGCGGTTTGAGTGAGTGCAAGAGATGCGATCAAAGCATTTATACCACAAGGACCATTCTATGGTGATGTTGTGGTCTGATACTCACATGACAAAGGTGAACTGCCTCATCATCCGGCTGAACGCCCTGGATGGTGATTGGCTCGGAGTCCGAAACAAGTGCGGAAGCCTAGCGGCCGACTAAGGTAAGGTAGCCGCTCTAACGGACATGGAATCCGAACAGCCGATCGTGCAGCAACCACATTGACCATCAGGTGACCGTGAGCAGAACTCGGCAGACCACACCAAACATTAGAATTTGGGATCCTCTTTTCAGTGTGGTTGCAGTCTTTTACTGGATTGAATCATACATCCTTTGAAGTCCTCGATCTACATATTCAACCGGTTCGTCTTATTCATTTATACGCACCTTTCATGTGGTATCTTTGATACTGCTTCATTCAAATTTCACTGAATCACGCATAGAGGAACCTTTGTGGGGGTAGAACGTGGGAAGTTTCCACCATATGTAGCTTTGCTATGTCAAACGTTACAGGAATTAGGCAACCCCTAACGCTGCTATTCATCATGCTGGCCTGGGAGTAGAGAAGACTTGAAGCGAAAAGAAAACTCGCCGAGCGTTCCACCGCTTCTTGTCAGACGCAAGTCCGGGGTGCAGTCGTTTTGCTTTGCAGCTCTCTTGTCTGCCTCTTGTCTTTCGTCGTAAGTACTCTTCCCTGGGCTTTGACTGGCGACTGTTGGATCTTTCCCAACGCACTGTGGGAAACATTCAGGCTTCGGGAATCCACTCATCATCCTTTGCTGGAATGGGCACAATTTCTCATTGGTCCCACATACATCGAGTCTGAAGGCCTCCACAATCTCCTCGACCAATCATGGCTCCTTAGACACAACTCAGTCCCCTATAGAATTTAAACCGCTTCCACTAACCTTCCACTGTCCCACTATCGGCTTCGGCATTGCAGAACAAGCAATCTCCCAACATTCAAACCCAACCGCTGACCACTTGGCCCCTTTCATCATCGATCACGTTCACGCACCTTTGTACCAAGACATTATACACAGCCCCTTTCGCCTAGCAGATCGCGATTCACAAATTACACCCCTAGCGCCACAACCCTCGAATCAAACCCACTACCCATCCTACTCCTTCCGCAATCCTTATGTCCCATCCCAGTCCCGTCCCCGTTCAAGCCCCTCCAGCCACAAGCGGCAGCAACCCACCACACACTCCAACCACAATCATCCCAAAAAAGCCTCCCACACAAAGAGGCAAAGCTGTTTTGGGAAGAAAAAGGTCGAAGAGGGGCTAGGAGCAATTATTTATCAGATTTTTCGCTGGTGGGAGAGGAAGGTTTGAGGGGAAATGGGGGAATGGGCGGACACGAAAAACCTTTATGGGGGTTTTCGTATCCTCGTGTCCGCGCTGGGTTGCTGCTGAGTTCTAAGCTGCTGGCGAGGAGATGGGGAAAAGAGGCCAAGTGTATGGTATGAAATACAGAAGTAGAGGGTGGTAACTGTGTTTGCGGCGGGTTTGTTTTGCTTGTTTAGTGTGAGATTGAACAGGGCGGGCAGTAGGCCGTGGGCCGTGCCGTATTGGCGTGAAGATGGAAGCAGAAGGGAGATGATGGGTCGAGTGGTCGTCTTCCTGAAGGGACTTTCTTCTTCCTCTTCATCTTCAGCTTCGTCTTTGTCCTATTCTTTACCCACTTCCCTTTCCTCTTCTTGTGAGAGTTGGGGATTTCGTGATGAGGAGGCCTGTTCTTGAGCAAGGTCAGCGAAAGTGGTACGCACAAAAAGGCGGAGATCCTGAAGTTCGAGTATAGAAATCCGGTGTTCAGGTCCGGATTTTCATCCAAGGCAAGGATGACGTAGTAGTCACGGTCGAGGTCCAACGCTTTCCTATATCCAATCAAATTCCCCCTCTAGCGGAGTAAACCTCGAATCAATCCTACAAATAATCTTCCCCTTGGTCTGGTTACTCTCCATCAACTGATGCGCCTTTACAATCTCCTCCCACGGAAACACCTTCTCAATTGGTACCTTAAACCCCCCATCCCTCAGCTTCGGCAACGCATGCTCGACCAAGGTGTTCCGCAGTTTCTTTTGATATTCTTCGTCCCTACTCCTAAGACTGCTGCCTTCGAACCTAAGCCTTTTTCGCACGAAGGCGCCGATGTCTACGCCCGCGGGGAGCTTGGTCCCGCTCATGGCCCCGAGATTCACGATACGGGCATCGCGGGCGGCGACGTCGAGGTTGCCTTGGAAGTAGTTTTGGCCGATGAAGTCGATGATTACGTCCACGCCCTTCCCATTGGTGAGCGACAGGATCTCCTTTGCCCAATCTTGGGTGTGGTAGTTGAACCCCTCCCTTGCGCCGAGTTCTTTGCAGAATTTTATTTTCTCGTCGGAGCCGGCGGTTATATAGACGGCAGAGGCGTTATCGTGGTTGGAGAGCTGGATGCCGGCGATTGAGACGGACGAGGCGCCCGCGTGCCAGAGGATGGACTTGCCGGGAGCGAATTCACCGATCAAATACATTGCTTGAGTGGCTGTGATCCAGGTCTGACAGGCTGCGTCAGTCATCTATCCAGGATTTGCGGCGGTGCAAAAGTACCTCAGGAATGCCAGCTGCCTTTTCCCAGCTCAGCTCCTTCGGTTTGTGTATCAACATGTGCGTGCTGACGGCAATGTATTCCGCATAAGCCCCTATCACGCACATCAGCCGGTCAAATGCAATCTTCCTACCTCGGCTCTCGTCTCCCCGTCCTACTCTATCCGCACTGCGTAGCATCTAGGGCGAACGGAAGACCACATACCACCATATGCCAGCCCAAACACCTCATCCCCGACCTTGAAATCCCTCTCCGCATCATCCCCAAATCCTTCAATGAGCCCAGAGAACTCCACCCCCAATATATTGCCTCCTTGCGGCGGGACAGGGTAATGTCCCTCCCGTTGTAATAAGTCCATGCGATTGAGACCGAAACATTTTATTTTGACAATGGCGTCTGTGGCTCTCGGAAGGGGTTTGGGAATGGAGTCATTGATGTAGAGAGATGTGGCGGGCCCGGTAGAGTTCTTGATATCTGTGAGGCGGATTAGCCAGGAAGCAAATTAGGATGTTTGTTGAAGTAGGCAGTCCACAAATGGGCTGGTGGTGGGGAAAATGTACCAACTGCTCGCATTGTCTGCAGTGACATGTTTGCTTGCTGTTTGTGTAGAATGAATAGGGATTCTGTATTACACAAATGGAAAGAACCTAGGAGGTAGCCGATCGAACAATAATGGAACAATTGAAGAAATGACGATGTCCGTCGTCATGCTTACCTACTCAAAACCTGTTTTCCCTTCCCGCTATGCAGCCGTAGTTTAGTGTCTGTGAGTATTGGATGTTGGAGAATGGCTGGGGCAGTCTCTCCAGCAGCACTAAGCTAGATCAGGTCTAGCGTATCGCAATCCTGGATTACTATCAGCTAGGCTATATACCGAATAACAAGGGCTATACTCAGGGTATATTAGCTTTACTAAAATACCATATTATTTATAGGGCCTAGATTAATTAGCCGTGTATATAGATGAGCCTGTATTCCTAGGTAGATAGAGCAATTGAAATCTCCTATAGCCAACATTGGAAGACATCAACTTGGGGAAGCCTAAGGCATTACCTTGTTTTGACACCATTCGAGCCCACGATACCGTCGCAGGGTACTAGACAGCGTGCCAGAAGAGATCTTAAATCAATCATACTTGTTCTCCATAAACTTGACCAAATCTAAAAGTACACTTCGGCCCTGTTATCATAACACCCCAGCAATGTAGCCTCTTCCTCAACATTGAGGCTGCGAGCTCACCCTGTCGGCTTGAGCTGTGGAATTACGACGGAATGGTAGTCTATGAGATTGTACCGCATTTTGTTTCTCGCTGCATGGTCCGTTGGGTGATGGATTTCGGCTTTTTCGCTGCGGCTGAGGGATTATCGGCTCCAACCCTGGTCACGTCGCGGAGGGGAGGAGGCATTCCATGCGGATGTGAGCAAGAGTGGGAACAAGAAACTTCTTTTAAATAGAGGATACAATTCCCTACGCTATGGAGAGTATTCCAAGGTACAGGAAGCAGCCTCTCCCGCGCTAAGTGGAGGATTCCAGTGGGTCAGGTTGTCGATAATTTGGGACTACGGATAGTCACTTCGAAGATATGTGACTAGTGTCTGTGCGACAACAATAGAGGAGCTATCATACAAAGTTATCATTTCTTGTACAGACAATCGTACTTTCATCGCAGATCCCGCCCTTGAACACCTCAAAATCGTTTTATGCTACAGCGTCCTCAATCAATGTTGTACCCCTTAATCATCTCCGAAAGCTTCGAGCACTCATTGCTATAGTTCAACGCGCTGGCGCCGGACACCTGGTATCGAACCCTGGGGACATGGTCAGCAATGCGCATGGTCTGGGTTCTCGTCTGGAAACGTACCTCTGCTGATCCCCAAAGGTATCCATCTTCGCTCTACACTTGAAATTCCACGTCTTGCAATTCGCCTCCTGAAATGCATCGCCCGCAGCGCGCTCGTCGCTCTCCTTCAACTCCATCAACTGATCCGCACTCATACCCATGACCAGCCTACCCACATCGTCGAAGCAGCTGAGCCAGATTTGTCCGGTGTGATCGCTGACGTTGATGGACATGATGTAGCGGTTCTCAGGCTTTGGGTGGGTCTTGTCACAGCGCTCACAGCGCCACTGGCCAGGGTCGACTTCTACTACCTTCTTGTTGCAACCTTCAGACAAGCAGGCGGGGTAGGAGACGTTGTCTTGCTTGACGTAGATGATGGTAGCTTTGGTGGTGAAGTAATCTGTGTTCTCCGACATTCCTAGGTTCTCCTCTTTCACTTGCATAATGGTCTTCATAGGATCACCACGCCCGCCGGCTGCGCCCATGGAGCCTCCCATTTGAGCATGGGACATGAAACTGTCGTTCTTGCCTTGAGCGAGGTACCACCCTTTGAGCTTATGAGCTTCGTCTATGTCTGGATCGATCGTCATCGTCCCTGAGCTGAGCAGGCTCAAGCTTCGGCCGCCAAAGTCTGAAACTTTCACCCCTTTGAAAGCAACCACTGACTCGGGCATGGTATCGAAGTTGGTGGCTGTGTTACCCCAAATGGTCAGTCTGACAGAGTATCCTGTGTTGTCGACAAGTGTAAGCTCTCGTTTATCGTAGGGTTTGCTCGTGGTTTTGGACACGATCTGGGAAGTCTCTCCAACCTCCTTCAGGACACCGATTGTGTCAATAGTCGTGTCCTTCTCGACTGTCTGAAGATCCCCAATGTTTGTGAAGTTGAATCGTACTTGTGGAACACCATTCTGCTCCTCGGCTTTTTCGACAAGCGTATCCCGCTCGAACATCAACTCGTAGTCGTTGTTCAAATTCGAGAACTGTTTTTTTGCCATATTGACACGACATGGGCTTGTGATGTAGTATACACCGCCCTCTTGAAAGATGTCGTAGAGCGCTTCGCATTGGTCGTTGAACCCTGTGCCTCGGATCTCGCCACTCTCGTCCAGAAAGTTGACGCTGAACAGCTTTCCTTCTGAATTCTTGTTGTGCCATGTCTTGATTTCCGACTTGCTAGTACATCGAGCCTTGATGGTCCATTTGTGGGCGTAGGGTGAGAGGGCTTCGATGGGATATATGTTGGCATGAGTGGCTGACGAGCTGTTGCCAGTTCGTGAAGACATAGACTGCTGCTGGTTCTGCTGTTGTCCCGCTGGTTTGCCACCATAGAAGCCGTTGCTCGCTATTGTTGTCGACTGAGGCTTGGATTCTTCCTGTTCTTTGAACTCCAAAGCCTTGGGCTCTCCAAGCTTTTCGCTTTCGCCAAGCTCTTCCAGTACTTCCAAGTCAAGGACAATTATGATTCTTTTGCCCTTGACTTGATTTGCTTGATATGACTTCAAGCGGACGAAGCAGCCTCTGCGTAATTTACCTTCGTGCACCACATGATTCGCCTCTGCCCGATGTCAGAATCATGATCGGGTCGATATTTGAGATGTCTGAAGGGGGGATAGAAGCTAGCTTACGAGTGGCGAGCATGCTCTGGACGAAATTGTTGATATCGCTGAAGACTACTCTGAAGCGTTCCGGTGTGCCTTGCTGCCCAGCTAAGGGCTTGACCTGAACACATTGCAGAACAGGTTGCGACACAGCGGTATTGGGGTCATCTTGAGAATTGAAGATTGCTCTTTGAATATGTCAGTATTGCAATGTTTAGATTGGGAATGCTACTAACACGAGAGAGCCTCGATCTACACGAGAAGCTGCATCCACTGCCATGTTGGTGAACGAGGGACAGTCGAGACTTTTGCAGGCTTTTCTTTGTTGCTGTATGATCTGTGTCTGAGAAGTGGAAAAATGAATGGTTGTTTTCCAGGAAGACGCGTCGAGAGAGAGCGTGTAAAGTGATTTTCAACCCCACTTCGTTCTGCGTCACTCCCGCCGACCGTAGTCAGACCCTCTATTTACTACCTCGCTCGGTCTGTACATACCTACACAGGCAGATGTCCAGCGTCCCTCGGTCGTGATCATTCCACTCTGTTGCCTGGCATTCACGATCACCCCAATCGATCTACTCATTCAGTATGGCCGACGATGGCCTCGCTACGAAGGCTCCCGAGAGCGACGCCAAGGAGCCAAGCATGCTCTCTTCCGAGGACACTCCAGCCCAGCAAGGAGCGAGCATGGGGGTTTGTGAGACGTCTCACTCTTGAAAGTCGTATTCTGATTTCGAGAACCAGGAGCACTGTACAACAGATCGACCGACTCGTACGCCTTGCCCTTGTCAACACTCGTTCAGCGCTCTGACTGACATCATTCAGCCACCAGCGGCGAAGAACCGAGCGGTGTGCGTTTCATTGTCAAGTCCAATCTTTGGCTCAAGGCTCATAAACTGCATGCAGGAACTGTCCAAGATAGCAGATGTCGATGTCAGTCAGGCTTGAAGTACTGATGCTCCGACCGAATGCTGAGTGGGCCGCTATCAGGTCTACATTGCAAAGCCTAGCGACTATCCCCATCTCCCCTCCAAGCTCCTCGTCCTCTTGAGCAGCGGGACTGGCATCCACTCGAAGAATAATCAGCTACAAGCGGATAAATATGCTAGTGAGGGTTTCCTCGTGGTCATGCCCGATCAGTGCGTATTGCAGCGTGTCCGTAGAGCGTCTACGTGTTGACAAGAACCAGATTCGCAGGGGACCCGGCACCAAATACTACCACGGACCCAAATGCCGAGACTGAACAGTCGCCTTCGATGATAGAGAAAGTGAAGGTGGGCTTTGCTACGACAGCCAAATCTTTCATGTTAGATATGTGGCTTGCAAGACAAACGCCCGAGAAGGTTCTCCCAATTCTACAGAAAGTAGTCGAAGGCGCGAAAGAGGAGTTTGCTGATGCGGTTGCGAATGGGGGAGGGGTCTATGCTGTCGGGTATTGTTTCGGAGGGAAATATATCTGCCTTCTAGGCTCCGAATTGCCAGACACAGTGGCTCACGGACAAGCTGAGAAAGACGAAGAGGCCGGAATGGTCAAGTCGGGACCGCTGATCAAAGCGGGAGCTTTCGCGCATGGTACCCTGATCGGCAAGGAAGACATTGAGAGCATCAAAGCACCAATATCCATGGCCTGCGTGGAGAATGATCAGCTGTTTCCTGACCAGGTTCGAACAGCTGGTCAAGAGTTCTTGGAGGAGAAGAAAATTGAGCATGAGGTCAAGGTGTACTCGGGCGTGCCTCATGGATTTGCTGTTGTAGGGGAATACACAGACCCAAAAATCCAGGAGGCACAGAAAACAGCGTTCGAGCAAATGGTCTCATGGTTGAAAGCTCACTGATGACCATTGTTTATTTGCGTGATCTGTGTACTTTAGCGAATACAATTCGATCCATTTGCACTCATTATATGCCTTCTCCAGGTTTAGAACATAATGAGATTCTGAGCTATGTAGCTCACTAGACAATCAAGAACCAAAGTCGGGAAATACAAGTGGTAAGGGAGGGATATAAAGCTGCCGTAGCCTCGTCCGCCTCGTTGGTCGTTTAGTGTCAACAATCGTCCGCCTCATACCAAATTTGCTCGAATTTATTTCCCACATCTTGTTCAGCTGCTTCTGAGCCGCTTCCATCAGACACCTACCTGTTGTAAGCCATAGGTGACTATGGCTTGTGTACACATCAGTCAAGCAGGTAAGTGTCCCCGTCTTTGAACAGGAGAAGTAGATCCTCTAATGTATAATCTCTAGATCTCCACCCACCAACTACAGCACAATCCGTGTACCGAGAAGACTGCACACAGTGCTTTGATTCTATTGTACAGCGTGCCGCCAAAGCTCGTTGCAAACCTTATTACTTACATACCGCAACTAGGACGATCCCACAGGACTGAACGTATGCTTGCACTGCTTCAATGGTGGCTGCACTTCTTCCGAACGCAACCATGCAAAAATACATAGCACTTCTCGCGGCCACCCTCTCGCGCTGAATATCAAACGGACCACGAAGCAGGTCAAGGTCAGCAGCAAGAGACGAGGACCCCATCTGTGATCCTGGCAAAAGATATCTACACGACCGGATGAGGTGAAGGCAGCGCTGACGTATTGCAGCGTGATGAGCCCCCTCAGAAGATCTCAAAGCTTGCCATACTTGCCGAGACGGAGGAGGATCGATATGAGACCAAGACTCGAATTGAATGCTACGAATGTGGCTTGACGGATGTCGATGTCGGGAATATCCAACTATCAGCTATCGTAGACGCTGTCCTCAAGGCCAATACCTTTGCTAGGCAAGCAGAAGTTCAGGCCTGGGAGCAAGAGATTACAGCATGCGAACATACCCTGTGCTTGGAGCAGGGACGAGCTCGAAAAATTGATTCCCAGGGTAGGTCACGCCTGGCAATACATTTGTCGTATACTGACAATATCTGTAGATTTAGGTCATTGCTCCATGTGTGATCTTAAGGGAAATCTCTGGCTATGTCTCCAGTGTGGTAATCTAGGCTGCGGCAGGGCTCAGTTCGGTGGCATTGGGGGCAACAGCCATGGCCTGAAGCATACGGAACTCACCTCTCACGCTGTAGCGGTCAAACTGGGCTCTATCACACCTGAAGGGACAGCCGATATTTACTGCTACGCTTGCAATGAAGAACGCACAGACCCAGAAATCGCTCAGCACTTGGCACACTGGGGAATCAACATTACCGAACACGAGAAGACCGAGAAGAGTCTTACGGAGATGCAGATCGAACAGAATCTCAAATGGGATTTTTCAATGACTACCGAAGACGGAAAGGAGCTGAAACCGGTCTTTGGCGGCGGATTCACAGGACTGAAGAATTTGGGCAATAGTTGTTACCTAGCGAGTATTCTGCAGTGCTTATTCTCGATCCCGGTCTTCCAGCAGCGATACTATCGTCCTCAAGAGCCTCCACCAAAGACACAGTCTCCTGCAGAGGACCTAGAGACTCAACTGCGAAAAGTAGCGGATGGCCTCCTGTCAGGGAGATACTCACATCACGACACAGACATTGTCGCCTCGGAACACAGTCCGGAGATTCCACCACAAAAGGGCCTTGCTCCTGCCATGTTCAAGCATTTAATTGGTCGGGGCCATGAAGAATTCTCGACCATGCGCCAACAAGACGCTTTCGAGCTACTCTTGCACCTTCTCAAGCTGATCACACGCTCAGCACATACTCCTGACACCCAAGATCCAGTACAATCCTTCCGATTCGTAATGGAACAGCGTCTTCAATGCATGTCGTGCAAGAAAGTCCGCTACCGTACTGATGAACAAGACAACATCTCCATCCCTGTTCCAGTCAAACGAAAACATCTAGCTACCAATGGTATCGCCGGCGAAAAGCCCCCAAAGGAAGAGTTCGAATCCGTCACACTAAAGCAGTGCCTGGATACCTTCACTGGCAGTGAAGTCGTAGAATTAACTTGTGCTGCATGCAACAGCCGTGACGGCTTCACAAAACGCAGCCTCTTTAAAACATTCCCATCAACTCTTGCAATCAACGCCCGCCGCTTCGAGCTTGTCAATTGGGTTCCCACAAAATTAGACGTTCCCGTTGTAGTAGGTGATCAACCTTTCACCCTGGACGAGTACAAGTCTCCTGGCCACCAACCCAACGAGGAGCTCCTGCCTGAAGACGTCGCAATGAACGACACCCCCGCCTTCCAACCCAATGAAGGTGCCCTCTCCCAGCTAGAGGCTATGGGTTTTCCCCGTGTCCGGTGTGAGAAGGCGTTGCATGCAACTGGTAACGGCGACGCTGATGCAGCAATGACATGGTTGTTCGCACATATGGAAGATCCGGATATCGATACTCCCATTTGCCTTAGCGAACCTAGCACCGGTGCAGGAGGCGAGGTCAACGAAGATTCCATAGCCTCTCTCGAAGCAATGGGTATAGGAGTGCCACAAGCGCGCAAAGCGCTGAAGGAAACAGGTGGAGATATCACTCGCGCTATCGACTGGGTGTTCAGCCACCCTGATGATCCCGGTGACGACGGTGTTGCTGCCTCTGCCGCCGGCCAGACCGACGCAGAAGGGAAGGAAAATGAGGCGGGCAGTGCGGAGCTGCCTGCTAGATTTAGGTTGCAAAGTATTGTCTGCCATAAAGGGGCTAGTATCCATGCCGGGTGAGATCTCCATTTTGCCCTTACCTTTTTCCCCTTTTCTTGTTAAGTGCTATTGGAGAAAAAGTGCACTTGGGACTTCGATGCTTATAGACTAAAATTGCTTTGCAGGCACTACGTCTCTTTCATCCGCAAACCTACTCCCTCGGAAGGACGCAAAGAAGCTTGGGTCTTGTTCAACGATGAGAAAGTGGTCAAAGCCGAAGGCGATGTGGATGAGATGACGAAATTTGCTTATGTCTACTTCTTCGAGAGGATGTAAGATGGGAGCTCTCGCAGAAAGGTGCAGTGTCATAAAGCCAATAGGGACAAAATAATCATGAGTATGAGGCCACCAAAACAATACCGCAGTTGGCACTGTGGGAAAGAGACATTGGTGACAAGCTGAACAGAGGGGTAAAAGCATAGAGCTTAGATCCTACGCAGGGTTGCCTCAATCCTTTCAGAACTTGTTTACACTCGCCATCGTCGTAGTGAACTGTTGAGTCGGTCCGGAAAGGGAAGGATGTAGAGAGGGATGGCAGACAACAAAAGAACAAAGCACAGTCCCAGCTGCTTGCACTCCTCGAGCATAGTCATTAGAACAAAGTACAATTAGACAGCAGAGGATTCAAATATAGTAGATAGAAGCATACGAAACGCCAAGTCCTACAGTGGGTGGATTGCGTGGTGTCATCCTCCAGGCAGCCTCGCAGTCAAAGTGGCCGAACTTTTCTTCCGCCCAGCTTTCCATCCACATCCCCGCCCCCACCTTCACCTCATCTCGCAGCAACACAGATCCTTCACCATGAATGTCATTAAAATACAGAAGTTAGTATTCTCCTGCCCTACTCGTGCCTTGCCCGTCTCCGGAATGCTTGATCTCAATTGGGACCAGCTGAATTGTAAATATACAGGAAATACCCGCAATTCCAACAACAAGACATATTTAGCCTGCAGGATGCCTTCCGCAAGCTGGACGTCGAGGACAAGGGTTACATTGACGAAGCGACCGTGATCAAGGCAACACAAACCTCGGAACGACAGCCATACGATGTGGTCCGGCAAGCGCTCAAAAATGTAGAGCTGGACAGCTCGCGGCGGGTAGAATTGGATGACTATGTGGATGTACGTTTCAAGCACCATCGCAGCAAGTCCTCGAGGAGCTCGACGGGATGCCTCTTTGCAGGGAACCATGCTTACCATGTTGTATAGCTCATTTCCAAAGTCCGAGGCGCATCATCGGCACCGAAGCCAGGGCCCTCCGGAGGCGCTGTCTCGGGAGGCAGACCAGCACCGTCATCCGGTCATCAATCGAAAGGCAGTGTCTCAGGCAAGATACAAGTTCAGGGCTCTTCAGCTAATGTTACCCACACCATCAACGAAGACGAGAGAACGGAGTTTACCAGACATATCAACGCAGTTCTGGCAGGTGACCCGGACATTGGATACCGCCTGCCATTCCCTACCGATACCTTTGAGATGTTTGACGACTGCAAGGATGGATTGGTGTTGGCTAAGCTCATCAATGATAGCGTGCCAGACACGATTGATGAGCGTGTACTCAATCGACCTGGCAAGAAAATTAAGACTTTGAATGCATTCCACATGACCGAGAACAACAATATCGTCATCAACTCGGCGAAAGGGATTGGATGCTCGGTAGTCAATATTGGCAGCGGAGATCTGGTAGAAGTCCGAGAGCATCTTATATTAGGCCTGATATGGCAAATCATTCGAAGAGGATTGCTCGGGAAAATCGACATCAAGCTACATCCTGAATTGTACCGACTACTCGAGGATGACGAGACACTAGAGCAGTTCTTGAGGCTACCACCCGAGCAGATCCTATTGCGATGGTTTAATTACCATTTGAAGAATGCGAAATGGGACAAAAGGTAAAGTCGCCTGGCCGCAGACCCTGAACAGGTACTAAAACCCCTATTAGAGTCACAAACTTCTCCACCGACGTAAAAGAAGGCGACAACTACACCGTGCTCCTCAACCAACTCGCGCCTGAAACCTGCAGCCGTTCCCCCCTCCAAACCCGAGACCTTCTCGCCCGCGCCGAACAAGTCCTCCACAACGCCGACCAACTCTCCTGCCGCAAATTCCTCACCCCCACCTCCCTCGTCGCCGGCAACCCAAAACTCAACCTCGCCTTCGTCGCCAACCTTTTCAACACCCACCCCGGCCTGGACCCCATCACCGAAGAAGAAAAGACCCAAATCGACGACTTCGACGCCGAGGGCGAGCGTGAAGCGCGCGTCTTCAACTTGTGGTTAAACAGTCTCGACGTCCAACCCGCTGTGAACTCGCTCTACGACGATCTCCGCGACGGTACCATCCTACTCCAAGCGTACGACAAAGTCATCAAAGGCAGCGTAAACTGGCGGCACGTGAACAAAGCCCCTGCGATTGGGGGGGAGATAATGCGGTTCAAAGCGGTCGAAAACACGAACTACGCCATCGAGCTGGGAAAGCAAATGCACTTCTCCCTCGTCGGCGTGCAAGGGGCTGACATCACAGACGGGCAACGTACGCTCACCCTCGGCCTAGTCTGGCAGCTCATGCGGCGGGACATCAGCGAGACGCTCTCCGCGCTGGCGCACCGGCTCGGCAAGAACGAAATCACCGACGCCGAGATGGTCAAGTGGGCTAATGACAAATCCCGCTCCGGGGGCAAATCCTCCAGCATTCGCAGCTTCAAGGACCAGAGCCTCGGAACCGCCGTGTACCTCCTCGACGTCCTCAACGGTATCAAGAGCAACTACGTCGACTATGATCTTGTCACGCCTGGGCGGACCGAGGATGACGCGTACGCGAACGCCAAGCTGGCGATTAGTATTGCTCGGAAGATGGGGTCGACGATTTGGTTGGTGCCGGAGGATATCTGCCAGGTGCGCAGTCGGTTGATTGTTACTTTTGTTGGTGAGTTCCCCCTTTTCTTGCTTTTGCCCGTGTCTGTTTTCCCGTGTCTGTTCTATCGAGGAAAGCCTTGTAGGATCTGGGCTAACGGCTTCTGTGTCTGTATTAGGTTCTCTAATGGCTACCGCAGAGAAGATGTAACCCCTCCCGCGCAAGCTGGACAGTGTGGACAAAGACGGGTATGCACTTATGCAGGGTATGAGTGATGCGCGTGTACATTAGCAACCCTCTAACCTAAAGCATAAACATTACTCCCAGCTTCCGAGCTACGCCTGAGCTCTCCCTCTCCATCCATCCACTTTTCACCCTCTTGCATCCCGCTTACCCCCTTCTTCTCATCTCCTTCGTTACCGCGTTGCTTCCCCCCCAGGCGACCCGCAGTCCTCTCTTTTCATCCCACCACCTCACTTGAATCGCGCAGGGAGGGTTGGAGGCCGAGCTGCCCGCCAACGTGAACTTGTCGAGCGGAGCCGGAATGGCAGATGCCATTTCACGAACCTATATGCTACGGCCGGGGCGGGGGGGGGAGGAAGCGATATGGGAGTTTGAAAGAAATGGAGGGAAGGAGGGGGGAAGGGGGTATATGGGATGGGATGGTCTGCTCTTCCTATGTGCATGGGAGATCGAGGCTAACGCGCAGGTGGGCAGGCCGAGGCACGTCGTGCCTCGCGAGAGCGGTAGGTATGTAAGATGGAAGCAGAGGTATTGGTGCTGCTCGACTGCATTGTCGGTGCACAGGGTCAGTTGCTACTGCTTGCGAACGTCCCTGTATTCCTCGCCGTCATTTTGAGTCCGAAATTTCCTGTCAGGAAGTCGTTGACGAAATACGGAGATTACGTCGTCAGAGATGTGAGGTGAAGACTGGAGATTATAATTTTGGTAGGGAGATTTTTGGTCTATCGGTTTACTCACAGGAAGCAGACCTCACCATGTGCTGAGTCTTCGAAAGGAGCAGTTACAAAAGAATGACGTACAATGCAGCTTTTGCGACCCCCCTTTTCTCCAGCAGCCGCTGAATCGGCAACAAGCCCGCACTTGCCCGAGGGCAACTATGCTGCTCCCAAGCACACGGGCTCTAGTAGTCAGTGAACGGGCATCCCTTGTCCTTCGAATCCTTCTCCGTCTTCTCCATGACGATTTCCCGTGTCAACTTCATCAGCTGCTCCCCCAACTCCTCATTCTGCGCCAGGGCGTTCCCGCTCTCAGGCACCGCCGGCGGGCAGATATACTGCCCACTCTTCTCCGTCTTCGTAGCCGCGAACACCGTACTCACGCATCCTTGCATGATATCTTTTTTCAGCGGTGCCATTCCAACGCTCATGGCGTAGCCGCCGAGGGGGTAAGGCTCGTGAATGTCCTCGCGGGACATTTTGGTGTCCACGAAGCCCGGGTGGGTTGCGTTTACGAGGATGTGGGGGTGGGAGGCGGTGAGGTGGCGGGCGAGGTAGCGGGAGTAGAGAATGGCGGCGAGTTTGGAGCGCCCGTATTGGCCGTTGGGGCCGAGGTCGGTGTTGAGTTCGGCGAGGGAGGCGAAGTGGCAGGAGGAGGGCGTGGCTTGGTGGGCGTTGGAGGCGAGGTTGACGACGCGGACGGTGGTGTGCGGGGAGGCGGTTTTTTTGAGGAGGGGGAGGAGGTGCGAGGTTAGGATTGTGTGGGCCATGTGGTTTATGGCCATCTGAGTGGGTTAGTGGAGGGAAGTGGGAGATGGGGAAGGGGCGGGACGTACATGGCGGTCGACGCCATAGTCTGTGAGCTGGTATGTCATGATCCCTCTTGCGGCATTATTGATGAGTATATCGAGCCGATCAGTGCTCTTGGCGATGGTTTTTGCTGTTTCTGCGACTTTCTTCCAGTCGGAGAGGTCGCATTCCAGCCAGGTCACTTTCTTTGCGGTCGCTTCGCCCATTTCTTCTGCGATCGCTTTGACGGAGCCATCCACCACGTCTTTGGAGACGGAGAGAACAAAAAGCTTTTCGACGCCGTGGGAGAGGAGGGTATGTGTGCAGCCGTAGCCAATTCCTTCAGAGCCACCGGTCACCACCGCCACTTTGCCGCTAAGATCGGGGACTTGATCGAGGGAGAATTGTTGTTCTTCCGGGACGAGTTCATGTGCGCCCTTGACGCCCATGTTTTGGGCAACGGTTTGCTTGACTGCTTCCATGGCTTCGTGGGGAATGATATTGTTGAGGGTTGAGTAAGGAGCTGTTCGGTGGAGCTGTGGCTGAGAAGATGAGGAGTATTGAAGGTGTTTGCTTGCGTAGAATAAAAGTGAGGGAAGAGTAGAGGGGTTGTTTAAAACGGAAGAAGTGACGGTGTAATGCCTTCGGGCTGATTGGCGGAGCCAATACGTCATCACTTGGTGAGGCGCTTTTGCGAGTTGAATTTGAACAAGACTGGAAAAAGGCGGCGAGCGAAAATTTGCAAGGAAGGAAAAGTAATGTGAGGTCGGTAGTAAATAATGGGTGAGAAAGAATGGAAGGAGCGTTGTTCAGCTTCCAATACAGAGTAGACGATTAGACGATTAGACGATATGAACGAACCTCACAATCAATTGAACAAGAATGCGTTAACCTTCAACTCGTAATGGATTTCCAAACACATGCTAGGCTTCTTTTGAGAACCGCTACGGTTGAGAGGATATTCTCATCCCTTGGAAGTGCTTGAGGTGTAGTCGGAGCAAATGTAGACTCACCTTCCGAGTCTTCAAATTCAGCTTCGTACAGCCAAGGCCAATTGGACACCCTCAGGGTTGACTTGATTAGTCTTCCCACTTTTCAAATTCCACGTATCCGCACGGACAACTCCGCACTGCTTTGGCTCGACGGTCGACGTATATCATTTTGGAAAAGGAGTCGCCATCTTGAACGAGCTGCATGAGCTCTTCCAGGCTTATTCCACCCAGGACCCTTCCCCAAGGAGGCTAAGCGGCGAACCGCGATTCGCCGCTTATCTCTAAAGGGTAAAAGTTACCAAATAGGATAAGCGTCTGATCGTGACTCGAAGGTCATCATGCACTCGGTAGGTTCCATAACCATTCCTTGTCAAGTGGTCTTTCATCTTCCACTGCACAACCAGTCAGAAGGAGGTCTAGTGGGTCGCGCATTCTTTGACGGATCGCGAAATTCGATGCCGATGTTATGACCTCTCTTGAGCATCAATAACCCTAGGATGGCCTTATGGACCTTCATTTTCCAATTCAGCAAGATGCCAAAACATGGGTCGCCGGACAACGCACAGAACGGCGTCGACGCTGACAAGGTGACTGTGAGGGGATGCAGTGGGAGTAGCGGTTGGCGGGCAGTGAAGCTGGGAGCCTGTTCTCCAAGCAAATTCACCAACTACGGATCAGATGGCCCAATGATATCTGAGCTGTTGTCTTGTGGCACCGGTTGTAATCCAGCCATCCACTTCGTCATACCGTGATCACGATACCTTGCCGTATAGCTTCTATTGGGACTAAGACTAGAGATGCTGAATGGATGTTCACACCATGTCACTTCAGGGGTGAAGATAGTCCGGAAGAAAAAGCTGCCAGTTTCTGGCTTGAGGATCAGAGTAGGATCTCTCCCCACCCCAGTCTCCTCTTCACTTGCCGAAGTCTTGATCTTAGGAGATTGCACTCTTACACCCGTTTCTGTATCGATGATCTCAATTCTGTTTTCGGTGAAGGTAGCGGTGGGGCCAAATGCCCTTGGTCTAACAAGGAAATGAGAATATTTCAGCCTCAGTGAGGTCTGACAAGACAATTCGAATGGAGGGTAGGGAGAAAAGATGGGTTCATGTATGTACCTTTGGATAGTGGTCCGCGACCGCCAAGCAATCGGCTGTGATTCTTGCCTTCTCATCATGCAATTACTATACTTTAGATCATGTAGTTTCCAACCCCACAAAACCTTCAAACATCCAAACCAGCAAGTGAATCAGGATCGGATATACGGCGGGTCAGTAACGAGGCAAGCAAGACAAGGGGCTATAGTACCGGTCAACTAAGGCAAGGCCTGGTTCGCTTAGCGAATCCCCTCACCCGATTTAAATCAAGAGTTTGGGGTGTAAATGTAAAGGATATGCAGGAAATGTACTTTAGGGAAGAGAGGATGGGGGGAGATAGAATGCGGAGACGGGGGGGGTTGGGGTGGGGGTCGGGGGTTGCGAACTGGGGATTAAGGATGAAAATTAAAGATCAGGGATCAAAGATTAGGGAAAATAAGGGATTGAGGATTAAGGGATTAAAGGATTGGGGATTAAGGTATTGGGGATTAAGGGATTAAGGGATTGGGGATTAAGGTATTGGAGATTAAAGTTTTGACGAAAAAATTAAAATTTTCGCCTAGTTTACCTAGAACGGTCTGGCGACAGAGCTACTAGGCGGTATGACTGAATTACTCCCTCGCCGCCACGGTCAAGGCCGCTTCATACAGTAACCCCTTCAGCGCGCCATATTGGGGAATGGCGTTTCATGCACGACGAGCGCCAACCAAATTGATCTACTGTTTTCCGGTCTCCTGATTCTACGCTAGGCGTCAGGAGTGTGGCCTCTAGCATCGATACACTCAGTTGATGACCTCGCTGATTAAATTCCTGGACACCATGGCAAGCACGAAAATTACAAGCAATGCTCTGTATTTGCATTCTGGGTTTCCCTTTTGGATTCGGCTTGCTGCTGACGTTGAGGCGTTTCTCGACTCTGCCGAGCAGTGCTAGATGGTACTATTTGCTGGCGACGACGCGCCTCACATTTAGACCTCCCTCGCTGAAGCATTCGATATGTCGAGGAGGAGCTGCTGGGACATGTTGATCGCGCAAAGAACCGCAAAGAGTTCCAGTTTGAGAATGGGGACTGAGGAGGGAATACTCCATGCCGGAGGTTTCTGGTCGTTTTGGAAGGACCAAAGGGAGATGGTGCATATGGAATGAAGTGACTATCCTAAAAGTTAAGGCGAAAAGACGGTGGCTGAGATGGACGGGTGGGAGGGGAGGGAGGCCGTCCCTGGAGTTGTAACAACCCTAGTGGCACATCTACCACTTAACTTCCCCCCAAGACTCTGACCCGGTCTGACCCAGACTGACCCAGTCTGAACCCCGGGCGCTATTGCTGACAACCACACTTAAACGCCGTTCTTGAATCAGCGTGGAGAAATGTATGTGCGCGATGCTCGAGGAAGCTCCAGATGTCTTCCGCGGTTATGATGAGTCTGATAGTCTACCAGAGTTTGACAGGTGAATAGCAGGCTGCACGATCTGCAGGGCGATACCCTTTGTACATCGACTCACTTTAAGTGCTCAAGCATTAGACACGCCGCCTGCATTAGCGTCCCGCGGTCTCCCTGCTTACTGGTTGCCATGAAGCTCCTCCGCTGCCACCACTGCCATGCCATAGCAATGCCTTAGCAAGTACTTCATCAACCCATTTTCTCTGGCCTAATCGTCACCTTTGACTACATACTGTGGTACCTGCACAGCCTCTGCTCTGGCTAAAAGCCTGCTTCTCCCACCATGCCTTCTGCCAGACCCCTCAATTTGTGCGTCCATTTTCTTTCTTCATATGTTCTGGTAGTGGAACAACTTTCCTCAGGCATTCTGACCACCCAAATCTTCGTCCTATTATACCCGTCATGCCCACCCTGAACCCACCGCAGCAGGACATGTGGAATGACAACGTCTACGTCCTTACTACCACTCGTATCCTGATCGTCATCGGCGTGTCCTACCTTCTTCGGAGCCTTTTCCAGCTCATCAAGTGGTCCTGCATCTCAGATGTGGCCGTTGCTAGACATTGTCAGAGCCCTTTCTACTGAACAACGCGGTCACTTGCTGATTGGTTCGTATGAGTTCGGCTACTGCTGATGCCGGCGCCGGACTTGAACTCGACGACGATCCATTTGACAGTGATGTCGATGTTCAGCTCGAAATGAACATAGGGGAACTGCCCGGTCTGCGTCCACCTCCACGAAGCTATCATCCAGCCAACGGCCCAAGCAGAGCAGCGTTCCATTAGCAACATAGCGCACACATCATTACAAGGCACGGGAAGCGTACACGGAAGGTTTCATCACTCTCTTGATTGATAGGAAAAGATTGAAGGCAAGTAGGAGCGAATTGGGGCATCGAAGATCATTGAAAACCTTTTTGTCCAAGAGTGAATGTCTTCCAAGAGCTTTCACAGCATCTCACCGATAGAAAACAGAACAACCCCAAACTAAGTCCCCCTTCCTTGTTCCTTCAACCCAAGCTCTCAACCCTACCTTCATGTTGTCTATAAATGCTTTTCCAATCCCGTCATCAGCATCCTTCTTCCTCTCCCATTGCTCCAACTCCTGTAGAACTCTCCCATAATGACTGCGCATGTCCTCACTCCAATTCCTGAATCCTTTACTGAAAAATCCTCTCTTCCGGAAAGTCCTTTGGTAGAACGGCACACTACCTAGTCTCTCGACGGGTAACCTCCCAAGGACACCTTTTAATTGCTCTCTCGGGACACCAGCGCGCTCCATAGGATCGGTAAACACAACTGTCCCACCTTTTATGACCAAAATCCTGTCAATTTCCATCACAACCTTTTCCCGATCCCCAGAATGTACAAAAGCATCCTGGCTCCAAACAATGTCGAACGAATTGTCCGGGACCGGTATATACTCAAATGACCCCTCAAGTACGGTAACTAAATGCTCCAACCCTTCTTGTTTGCACAACTCTTTATTCCGCTCGTTCTGGATTCCTGACAGATTAATGCAGGTCACATGGCATCCATAAGTGTGCGCAAGATATCGAGCGGCGCCACCATAGCCGGCTCCCAGATCAATAATTCTTGACTCCGCAGTGATAGGGCCCGTGAGGGAGGCTATCGCCTCGATGGTGCGTTGAGATGCAAGTGCAATTGGATCTCTTGGATCGTGGTAGAGGCCAATGTTTATTGTCGTGCCGCCCCATAGCTTTCGGTAGACGGTGTCTACATCTGGGGCATCGTAGTAGGTGCGGGTTCGGGTTGTTACATCGTCTAAATCTTGAGACTGGTTTGCGTGAGTTGGGCGAGAGTCTGATGCCATTGGGTGTTATGTTGCCTTGGCAAAGAAAAGTGGTTAGATAGAAATCTCTCCTTTGATGAAGAACGATCAAGGGAGAAAGAAGAACATTGAGAGGAAGACTAATGGCAAGAGCAAATAACACAAGAAATGCAGTTTGAGTCTCCAAGCGGAGGGGACTTTTGTACATGGAAGAGCAATCAAGTCTGGTAGACCGCTTGACTCTACATCACAACCGGAATACATTGAGGTGAGCGAGATGGATATAGATGCATATACCACGGGCGTACGTACTTGCAAAGATGATGAAAAGGAATTGGCTGTTATCAGCAGAAGAGGATGTAGAATGGCAGAATCTGTCGATTTTCGGAGAGAAATTCAGTCTTTTCGGATTAACCTTTACCCGAGAAATAGGACAAGTATCAAAGCACATCTCACAGCGACTTTCTCCTCCAAGGTAAGTCTCGATAACATGGCATCAAAAGTTTTTTGATCCGTTCCAGTGCTGACAGATGGTAGGATCCGGTCTCGGCCTTATCCATGGCGAGTTCCCTCCTCGCTAAATCCGCCCAAGGCGCAACCTTTCTCATCCTCCTCCAAGTCGGATCGCGAGCCTTGACCTTCATCGTGAACCAAGTCCTCCTACGCTACCTCTCCCCTAAAATCCTTGGAGTAGCTACACAGCTCGAGCTCTTCTCGATATCCACCCTCTACTTCTCCCGAGAAAGCATACGCGTGACACTCCAACGGCAACGAAATGACACTGAGCCAAAGCCTCCCACGAAAGAAGGTTCCCAGAATGGCAAGATTCAGGAGGCGACCAGCAACCTCCCCAGCCGCAAGCTCCAAGAAAGCGTCAATCTTTCCTACCTAGCCATAACCCTTGGCCTTCCCCTGACCCTTCTGTTCAAATACCTCTATATCCGCAACGCCAACACCGCCGTCCTCTCTACAAGCCAGATCCACCACTCCCTCAACATCTACGCCTTGGCCACAATCATCGAACTATGCAACGAACCTCTCTTTGCGATCTCCCAACATAAACTCCTCTACGGCACCCGCGCAAGCGCAGAAATGCGCGCAACATTCACTCGCTGCATCGTCAGCTGCGCAACCGCAATCTGGGCCGCTCGATCCTCTCTTGACCTGGGGGTCCTGCCTTTCGCAATTGGACAACTCAGCTACGCTCTTGTCCTCACCTGCAGCTACCTCTACAAGATCTACCCCTTGAGCACCTCAGACCACATATCGCTATTACCCCTTCCCCTCACCACGACCAAAGAACCAACCCGCCAATCCCTACCCCTTCCCCTCCTGAAACTAGCATCAACCCTCTACGGCCAATCCCTCTTCAAACAACTCCTCACATCCGGCGACAGCTACCTAATCGCCGCTCTAACCACCCTCCCCTCCCAAGGCGCCTACGCCCTCGCCTCAAACTACGGTTCCCTCTTCGCACGAATCCTCTTCCAACCAATCGAAGAATCCTCCCGCTCTCTTTTCGCCCGCCTACTCCCCCCCTTCCCCTCCTCCCCCTCGACCTCAAAGCCAGCAGCACCCAGCCGCACCCAAAAAGCCCACCTCAAGCAAGCAACAAAATACCTCTACCTCCTCCTCCACGCCTACACCCTCCTCGCCCTCCTCCTCTCGCTCACCCCGCCCCTCGCCCCTCTCCTCCTCTCCATCCTCGCCGGCGCCCGCTGGAGCACCACCGAAGCGCCCCTCGTCCTCGCCGCTTACATCTACTACATCCCCCTCCTCGCCCTCAACGGCATCCTAGACGCCTACGTCGCCGCTGTAGCGACACCGGCACAGCTGCGCGTGCAGAGTATCTGGATGGTGGGCTTCTCGTGCGTGTTCGCTGTGGTTGGGGGGTTCGTGCTGGGGGTGTGGGGGGGGGGAGCGAGAGCGTTGGTGGGGGTTAATTCTGTTGTTATGCTTTTGAGGATTATTTGGGGATGGCGGTTTGTGAAGGCGGATTTGAAGGGGAGGGGCGGGGGGACTAGTGGGGGGAATGCGCTGCCGCATGTTGGGAGTAGTGTTGTTGCGGGATTGGGGAGGGCGGGGGTGGAGTGGGTTTTAAGGGGGGGTGGGGAGGTGGGGATCTGGGAGGTTGGGTTGCTGGGGGGGGTGGTTGTGGGGGCTGGGCTTGGGATTCTGTTTTTTGAATCGGAGTTCTTTGTGGAGTGCTACCTCATGCTGCGACCTCCGCCTGAGAGGGGCGGGGAGGCTGAGAAGGAGGGATAGGTGAGATCGCTTTTATTTTTCTGTTCTATGCCGCATCGCTAGCTATATAGATCTGTAGACATGAGCTCATAACGCATGGTACCCCCCAAAGACTCCAACAAAACGCCTTCCCATGTCTATTTCAAGCGTACAGCAAAGAAATACAAAAACCGCTCCCTCCCCACCCCCCTCACTCAAATCTAATCTTCGTCGCCTTCTTCTCCTCACCCCCCGTATCCCGATAAAACGCCCCATAAGCCTCATGCCCCTTCCTCTTAACCGTCGTCCCAAAATTCAACAAACTCTCCGGAACCCGCTGCCCCGCCGCTTTCAGCACATTCACCAGCCCCCCCGCCAACCCCTTATCATGCTCCGTGAAAAACGTAACCGCCAGCCCCTCCCTCCCCGCTCGCCCCGTTCTCCCGATCCTGTGCACGTAATCCTCCACTGTGAGTGGGAAAGTGTAGTTGATCACCAACTCGATGTTGGGGATGTCCAGCCCCCTAGCCGCGACGTCCGTGGCGACTAGGATCGTGCACTCGCCTGTTTTGAAGGATTCGAGAGCGGCGCTGCGGGCGGGCTGGGAGAGGTCGCCGTGGATGGCGGCGACGGGGTAGGTGCGGGAGAGGGAGGCGGAGATGCGGGCGGCTTCTTTTTTGTAGAGGGCGAAGATTAGGATTCGGTTTGGCTTGGCGGGGTTGGGTTTGGCTTTGCTGGACTGGGGGGAGTGGTGTTTTAGGAGGGCGAGGAGGCGGGGTTCTTTCTCGTAGGGGGTGAGGACTTCGACGGTTTGGGTTATGGATTTGTTTGCTCGGAGCTCGTGGGTTGGGTTGTTGGCGCCGGTGAGGGAAATGTGCACGGGGTCTTTTAGGAAGGTGGAGGCGAGATCGCGGACCGAGGGCGGCCAGGTGGCTGTGAACATGAGTGTTTGGCGGCTTTCTGGGGCGGTGGTGGAAATGATCTGGCGGATGGCGTCTTCAAAGCCTTTGTCGAGCATGCGGTCTGCTTCGTCTAAGACGAGGTAGGTTACGCGGCTTAGGTCGGCGGAGCCTTCTTCTATTAGGTCGTTGAGGCGCCCGGGGGTGGCTACTATTATCGCTGCTGTTTTCAGGGCCTGGCGTTGGATGTCTTTTGGTACGCCGCCGTAGACACAGACGGATTTTAGGGAGGCAGGGGTCGCGAGGGCTTCGATTTGGGTGTGAATTTGTACGGCCAGTTCGCGTGTTGGGGAGACGACGACTGCTCTGCACGGCGGCGCGGAAGATTTTGTTGGCAGAGAAGAGGTGATGGCTCGAATGCAGGGTACACCGAAAGCCAGCGTCTTTCCAGATCCCGTCTCAGCTACCCCGATTACGTCGCGACCGGACAGAAGATGAGGCCAGGCCGATGCTTGTATTGGAGTCGGAGACTTGAACCCTGCAAAGGGCGACGCCTTCGATTGAGCATTTGAGAACGCAGGTAAATAGGAGAACTCCGTGATTGGACGTAATGGCATAGCACTAGAGGGATCGTGAACCGTGATATTGTGAGTGGTGAGAAAAAGGTCGACGGTGGATTTTGGGAGCGCTGTAAGGGAACGATTTTCTGTATAGCCCGTACTCGATTCTTTGATTTTCGACACATTCCCCACGGGCTTTGGGGGAGCTGTTACATCTCCATCTTCTGGGCGTTGCGCCTTTTCTCCATGTCCATTGAGTTTCTTCCCTGCCTTCAGTCGAGCCTTCTCCGCCTTCCGTGCGGCTTTGGCGGCCCGTTTCTCTCCATTGACGACCCCATACTCCTCATCACCTTGTATGCCGACGATTCCTGCTTCCTTCTCATCCTTTTTCAACCTCTTAGCCTCCCTGCGCTCCTCCTTCGACGGCTTGCTCTCAGTGTCCCTGACTTTTGTGCTTGGCTCGGTTGCAGGCACATCGAGCCTACGCTTCTTGCTCTGGATCCGCTTCTCTTCGCCGGCATTTTCCAACTGCTGAAGAGCCGTTGAATCTTTCTTCGAGGGTGGCATTGGAAAGATGCTTCTCACTTCCCACAAACTGTTGTCGTGCAGTTGGTCAGTCGAGAAATTTCTTTTCAGGAAGGTGGACCGAGACACCATTTCATCGCCGCTTGGATCGCTACAGAATAGATTCGTTACAGTAGACAACCCCTCGGACTTTCAATTATGGACCAAGGGATGATTGCGACTATTGAAACTTGGACTAGGAGAGAGAAAAGCCTGGGCATAATTCGGATGCGAAAAAGTACAAATGAGGAAATGATGCAAAAGTACAGAGATGAGGTACAGTGCTTTACATAGATCCAATGCGATATATCTTAGGTCAGAGGATATTCCAGATCGAAGACGGCGACTGGGATTTTCCCGATTTCAAAATTCTACCTAGATATGTTCTATACCACATTCCTGAATATATTATAGCGGGGATAATCGACGTACTGGATTGTCAAGGGGCAGTCGATATCAAGAGTTCGGCGGATCAAAAACACATCGATAAGGTGGGGCCGGTAGCAGGGGATGACAATGTGATAATAGTTCCCTGGCAACGCAAATGGTGTTTCGAGCCTATTGGACTTCCTCGCGTGGCATACGTTCAGAGGAAGCTGTTCTATTAGACGTCCATCCCAAGAACTCATCATCCAATTTGTACTCGACAATCGGTAGCGAGGAATGAAGGATGTGGACCCTATAGGCTTAGGACTCCGAATATCACTTCTATTCATATCGTCCTCGTCGACAGTGAAACCTGTTCTACTTTTTTTGATGATTGGCTTCTGAAGAAGCACATTCGAATCTCAATGCGGACAGTCCTTCGAGGGAAAGCAGAACCGAAGGAGATCGATTTGCAACCAGAATTTAATCGTCCTATGTACTGTATGCTGCGAATACATCCGCAATTTCCAGGGCTAAGTGTCCAATTGCTCAACATTGACGCTAGACTGTGATCACGACCGGAAGTCGTAGAACCGGACGTTCGTTACTACGGTGCAACTTTGCCGGATACATGTCAGATCCCCCCTGGCAAAGGTCTAGGGGATCCAGCGTGGTCTATGCCCATCCCATAGCTGGCTTTCCCAAATCTACACGAAGCATTTGCCAAATGCCCGTGGCTAATATTTGAAAGATGACAATCTTCTTTGACCCGTCAGCCATGACAGGCTGCTGGCTTGGGTATCCCCGGGCCATATGTACTCCAGCAAAACTCTTGTTGGATCCCCGCCTTCCCTTAACGCATCTATACCAGATGGCACCCTACCCGGCAGGGAGCATAGACCCCCCAACAGATATCAATTAACGCCTGCCAACAAGGAACAGGCACCCATCTCCGTAAGGAGAAACACAGTGAGCTCAACACCATCCAAACCATCATCCCTCGTACCCGGGCAACAGACCCTAGCACACCCCCCTCCTTGTCCAACCCGTCCACATCCAAATTGCGCTTCGTTACCTGTGGCTTTTTTATCTTCGACGATATCATTCGCACGCTGCAGGGCCATTCGGCCTTTTGGCCTTTATTTGAGTATCCCATATGGAAATCGTATGAGATATGCCTCTTCACACAGACTGTTGCTGTGAAGTGGAGATTTGCCTTTCAAGAAGGCCGTAGGTTTTACTAGTGCTGCCTAGGCCCTCCGCCAATAAAATGCAAATCTTCATGACATATAACACAGGACTTGTCTGTATATCAGAGAATTCTACAACTAGATCCCTAAAAGTGGGTATCTTCTCCCTCAACAAAGTAAACTACATCGATTGGTCGACGTATGCCCAACAGCGCGGAATCTGAGACTACAGCACCATAATGGAAATGCGTTTCCAGCAAGCAGCAAACTTGACATTACTAACCGCGCTGAAAGGCACTCTACCGAACGGGACATGTCTCAAACCTACATTACGTCGGATAACATCTACAGGTCCTGCGAATGGTAGGATCTCTCTAGCGACGTATGTACTTGTAATTTGGGTACCTAGTACAAGGGACACACCAGAGTCGAGGATGGTAATATTTGAAGTCAATCGCAGAAATTTCTTGCACAGTGCCCTGAATTTCGAGTCACCTGTCGAAAGAAAAGGTGGTTCTCATGGTATGAAAGAGTGCACTGTATTGAATTCGAGTGTCGATTGAGTGCCGTTTACATGATGCATGCTGTTACAATACATCCAGCCAATAATCCAGGACGCTAATTTAAACTACCCAACGTGGCATGCATAAAGCCTGTACCACTCCAACCCAGCCTTACCACTTATGATAGGTAAATGAAATTCTCGAAATTGCATCTCATTTCATACGGTCAGGTAGTCAATCCGGTTCGATGTGTTAAAGGTGGGCTGGTCATAGCAACTTCCCCTCAGCTTTTCAGACGACGGTGCCTTACAGCACCTTTCCTAGCTCATCAAAGGTTGATCGACACTTGCCTGAATCATGGCTTCGTCTATAATGCGTAACTACTATGAGATACTCGGTATAAATCCCAAAGCACACAAGCAAGAGATCAAAGATGCCTACAAAAAGATGGCACTCCAATGCCATCCCGATAAGAACCCTGGAAACCCTGCCGCTGTTCCTATGTTTCAGGAGGTCAATTCACTTTCTGTGATTATTTCGTAACACTAAATTTTTTGAAGGTCCTGGAAGCATTTGAAAACCTCGTTGATGAGCATCGCCGAAGACTTTACGACGCAAAGACTAGAAACGATAAGGCAACCTACGGAGGATCTTCACATACCGCACAATCAGCACAGCCATCGAAAGCAACGAGCGAAGGTTCTGCGCAGTACCGTAAAGCAGAGGTCGAAAGACAAGAGCGGTTTTCGCAGCACAAGGCAAGGACCGAAAACCTCGCGCGCCTTAGACTCGAAATTCGACGGATAGAGGCTGCCCTTGAGGGACTGGACTGCACAGAGCGCGAAATGCTGGAGAAGGAGAAGCAAGCTCGAAGCTGGTATTCGTACTTCACTTCTCCATGGGCCCAGACGCAGCCAGATTCTGAAGGGGTGAAGGCGAAGAAACGCCTAGACATCGTGCAACAGCGCACTAGCAAAGGCATCAAGCTCTCTCGGACGAGGGCCGAATTGAAGGGGCGAGAGCAAGATCACGCTAGAATCGTAGCCTCTGAACGCCAACAGGATGCCAGAGAACAGGCACTACGTGAGAGAGAAGCATTCGAAGAGCGAGCTAAACAGAGATCAAGAGAGAAGGAGGAACAGCGCCAAAGGGCAGAGGCTGTGCGGAAAGAGGCCGAACGCAAAAGCAGAGAGCGAGATGCCGCCGAAAACAGGATGCGCCAGGACATGAAGGAGCGAGAAGAGGCCGCACGAAAACAACAAGAAGAGAGTGAGCTAAGACATAAATTGTGTCAAAAGTTGGCTGCTCGAGAAAAGCAAGAACGTGCCCAGTTCAGGGCTGATGATTACGCCCATGATTTCACCTTCAGCAAGCCAACGGCAGATTTCTCGACCAGCAGGAAAGCCAGCACTCGCACCAGAAAGAAGGCACAGGCAGCTACCGCCTGCCGCCACAAGAAGTTCTGGCCCAAAGTGGAAGGCGGGAGAAATTGCAGTGTCTGCAACCAATACTACCATCTTTGGCTCCTGCAGTGTCCCGATTGTGACAAACTAGCCTGCGGCTCGTGTAGAAGGGAGATATGTGGAAGGCCTGCTCGGGGTTGACATCTGGGCTGCAGAGAAAGGGGCACTGGATGGATGATTGATTGATTGATTGAATGATTTTTTCATACTCGAATCACACTGGAGGATAGACAGTCGGAGACATCATATGGTTCGCGGAATGCAGTGTGAGTAGAAAAAAATTTACGGGCTGCAGTGGAGGGAGGCCTCACGGACGCGGAGCCGGCGGCTTTTAGCGCGAATGTAAAGACCGTGCAATAGGTACAGTAGGTAGTTTTGCATATGTTAAGCTCAGGACTCCACAACAAACATCCAAGGCCAGAGCAAAGAGATTGCGAGAGATGCATGTTCTCTAAAAAACGTATGAACAGTGCTCAGCCCTCGATAATCCACACATGTAATTAGTCCCGATAATCAAATCATATAGTCAACAAACCCGTGACCACGGTACCGCAGAAAACAAGTCAATTGCATTCACAAACCCCCCGGATCGAACAGTCACCCAAAAGCCCACCCTCAACCCAACCCAATAAGAACTCATCCCCCCCTCCCCCTCCCCATCCCGCTCACTAGAGCCCTCAGACTCACCCCTCCCACTTACTTTTTAGACACAACAACCTTCCGACAAGGACGTAAAGACAACCCCTGCAGCATGAGCGCAGCATCGCACCTTCTGCCGCTGAGCTGCCTCATTGCGTGATCGAAGCCGTGTAGGATGGAAGATGGAGAGTGCTAAGAGTTTCAAGGGGGGGGTGAACGGGTGAAGTGTGAGATCCCGGGGGGGGCGGGGTGAGTGGGTTAGGGTGAGATCTGGGGGGCGGCTGCGATGGTCTTGCCAGATTTGGGGGATGTCGATTTGGGTTGGGAGATATTATGCGTGTCAGCGTTAGCGGAGATGGTTCTGCTTGCGCCCTGCTTGAGGGATCTTTAGGGAGAAGCTGGGTGTGAGTTGTGAGCATTGATACTTGGGACGTGGGAAGGGCGTTCGAGTAGATACCTCAGTACCTCGCCGGGTGTCCTTCCTCGAGATACCCCTACCTGGGTCTGTTTTACTCGCAGGCGGCGTCACGCTCTGCGCTCCTCGTGGCACGGATTTCGATGGTCTGCTTTCCTCCCGTAATGTGCACCCCCCTCTCCCCCCTCCCTCTCCCCTCGCATCCGCCCCAATCCCACCCCTCCCACGCCCACTCCTCCTCGTCACTCTCCCGCCTCTTCCTCTCCTCCTCCACACACCACACCCGCTCCCTCTCATCCCTCTCCCTTTCCTCCCACAAAATCCCATCATGCGCTTCCACCCTCTCCTGCAATTCCTTCCTCGCCCAAGTCAGCTTGCTGCTTTTACTGGCGTACTGGTCGAGGAGTTCGGCGCGGCGGTTCGCTTTCGCTGCTTCTCGCTCGGCCTTTTGGCCACGGCGAGAGGGGAGGAGGGTGTACCATATCTTGGCGGCTTTTCTTTTGGAGAGGAGGGAGTGGGAGAGGTGGGAGAGGGAGAGGAGATCGGATTCTAGCAGGGCGATTTGGGTTTTTAGATGGGTGATTTTGGTGGTGCGGATGCTGGACTGGAGGGAGCGCTCTTTTCGCTCGATTTCGTTTTTGGAGAGGGGGATGAGAACTGTGAAGGCTTCTTGGTCGAATTGGGCAGCTGGCGGGGATGCTCTTTTTGTTGGGGGCCTGTTTTGGATTTTCATGTCGTAGTGCGCCCTACAGTTGTCGTCGATGAGGGTCTCGTACGCTGCTTGGATCTTTGATCATGGTCAGTGGTGCATGTACATCGAAATAGATATAGAGGAAAACCTGTTGAAATATAGCAACGGTTGCGCTGTTTCCAGGATTCTTGTCTGGGTGGCATCGGAGAGCCATCCTTTTGTACGCGTCTTTGATCTCTGGCTTCTGGGCCTGGGGGCTTATGCCCAGGACCTCATAATAGTTCTTCGTTGGGAAAGCCATAAAGTCTACAGGTCTCGCGTAGAGGATGAAGTTAGACAGACTCTGTAAGTAATACCGTCGACTCTGTAGCGCACACTGAGTAGCGGCCGTCTAACTTCGTTGTAGCAGTGGAATTTCCTAATGAAGAGCTCCTGAGATAGACTTTCGAAGGCTGGACTGCTTTTCCAGCTCGAGTGTCGAATGGGCATGAGATACGGAGTGCTCTCCATCATGTTCCAATATGCCGAGCGGAGGGGCAGGGCTAGAGTCAGGTCGTACAACCCGTTGTACCACTTGAAAGGTCTGCATTAGCGTCCAGTAGGGATGGCCTTCCATTGGTCAAGGCAGCACGCATCATACCGCAGCAGAGAATCTACTGAGGAGAAAAATGAGGCAATCGGTGAAAGCGCGTTAGTGGGTTTGATGTTGAATTTTCAAAAAAAGTAGTCTGAACGGGACAAATCAGAACACGCTGCAAATGACAGTGCAAGGACGGAACGCGCTTCAAAAGTGATTTCAGGAGAGGAAGTTATCAAAGATAAGTACATGAAAAGCTCCGGCTCCAACGAAACACCCTTACCATGTCAGCATTCCTTGCTGGCTTCGTTGCTTGTACTCGTAAGCCGTTTGTGCTCGTTCACTCTGGGAGTGTTGCAGTGCTTTCGGACGGAGGAAAACGATTGTTCCTCCTTGACCAAGAAAAAAACCTCCTCGCATCACCACGATTCCACGCGTTCTCCTTATCCTTGCTTCAAGATGCAGTGACACATCTCTTTTCTCTCCCTCTGCTGGGGTGTGTTTCTGCTCATGCGACTGCCGCTTGCTGCCCGCCCTGCTCCATCACAGTCTCCACCTCCACCTTCGGCATTTCTGATCCTGTGCCTCCCAAGTCTGTCGACGCAGTCTTAGGGTTCTTGGTATAGTAATTCGAAATGGCGGATTTGATTGCGTCTTCGGCCAGCATGGAACAATGCACTATCCAATGCATCAGTACACTTCAGACCCACTCGTTCTTCGCATCAAGAAGAAGGCGTATACGCACATTTCACTGGCGGCAAACACAGCTCCTTCGCAATTTCAGTATTCCTAACCTTCCCCGCATCCTCCAATGTCATTCCCCTCACTAACTCCGTTAAATAGCTACTTGAAGCTATCGCAGATCCACAGCCAAATGTCTTGAATTTCACATCCGAGATGGTATTGTTGGAGGGATCGACTTTGATCTGTAGTTTCATGACGTCCCCGCAGGCAGGGGCGCCGACTAGACCGGTGCCGACGCTGGTGTCGGTTTTGGACATTGAACCCACATTGCGGGGAGCGGAGTAGTGATCTAGAAGTGCTGAGGTGTTAGCTAAGAGTAGACGGAGACAGGGAGGCGGGGTGGTGGGGTCAGGCAAGGCCATCTGGGATGAAGCGATAGCTTGATGCCAACGGGCGTGGACGTGCTGCTGTATTGTAGAGGGAGGGACATATCTTTCTCATGGTAACATCTCTTCGATGCTTGTGATACTGGTGCTCTGGTGCCAGTAGCTGACGTGAAGGCAGGGCGGACGGAGGTGGAAAGGGCTCGGGTTGCGCGGGGCGCACTGGTGAGGGTTTTTCTAAGCATGGCAATTATGTTTATGAGGTCAAAGAGCTAGCAGTAAGTATTGTAGGTGAAGCTGTAGGTGATAGGGAGAGAAGAGAGGGAAGTTGAAGACATGGGGGCCGATGATGGCGTGTGGAGATCTTTGTAGTGGCGGCCTAACCATAAGCGGTTTAGACGGCAGCAATAGCGGCATCACATCGACGCGGGGGAGAAAGTCATGAAAACGCTTTGGAGGCATGAAGAGAGATTATTTTCATTTGTCTGAAGTCTTTGCGACCGGCAGACGCCATATTGTCTACTCGGTAGCATCTACTTCACAGCAGCCCAAAGAGAGTCCGAGAGTCAACGCCATGCTATGCATTCTCCCATGGAAACACTGCTGCCGTGCATTAATGTCACCGTGTCTTTTCGCAAATCGCTGATTCACAGAGTCAAACTCTGCATATCTCAAACTTCGGCCATCATATCTTCGTCTTGATCAAAGGGATTATCCTGAGATCCCGACGGATGGCTTCCGCCCTCTCCATCCAGCCTCGCCAGCCTCGCCTTCTTAGCCTCTTGAATAAACTCCTTACTAAGCCCAAGTCTGCGGTCAGCTTCTCGGACATGTTCCATCAAAGTCTTCACTCTCTGGGTTTGCTTCAACAGAGCATTGTATTGTTGCTCCTCCGAACGTGCCATGGGTCCCTCAGTCGGGGAGTTGGCAAATTGCAGTATCCATCTCGTCGGATCCTCTGATGGCTGAGTGAGGGTAGCATTCAATTGGCCAGAAGCGATCAGTCCGTTGACATAGTGACCTGTACTGGCATCATCGTAAGCACCATGAGAGGTTCGGCGGGTAACATCTGCGATGGAAAGAGCCGCGTAGGTATTCTCCAAATGTTGCACCGAGAATCGTCGATGGGCTGCAATGACTTGACGAACCAGGCCGGAATTAAAGTCTTCAAACCAAAGTTGGTGGCCAAAGCTGGCTTCAGCGGCAAGATTTACTGCGGATTCTTCCCTGTCAATGGAGTTCTTGAAAACTTCTGCAAGTGAGGTGTACGCCTTGCAAAGTCCGTTGTATATTTTGGAGGTCTGTTGACTAATTTTGGGCGTTGGCAGCATCTGCCAATGACACTCATCAGCAGGCAATCTCACAACGATGCGACTTTTCTTTTCATCAACTCACTCGTCCTTTGTGTAACAAACCCACCAGGACCCACTTCTTATAAGCCTCTGCCTGGATCTTGCTAGCATTATGTGTCGTAGGCGATGTCATGACAAGCTCAAGAAACGATATGGCCCGTGGCCAGTCCTTCAGAGCCATGTATATCATAGCACCGTACAGGAAGTATTGTAGATGCACGCGGTAGTCAAGCTTTTGCGTCAGATTCGAGTCAGGAGTGATGTAGGTGGAGCCATGTTCGTGATCCGAGCAGAGATAAGGAAACAGAGAGTTCGAAGTTGCTTCTGTAGCCTTTCCTGAACTTGGGGGGAAGTGGTAGATGTCTTTATCAAGAACGGGTAGAGCTGCTGGATAGGCACGTGCTTCGAGGCAAAGGCGGACAAGGACGAGATGTGAGGATGTGAACGTCGAGCCCGAGGGATCAATGCGTAAGATTGCCGATCGGATTGGGGCGATAGCTGCCAGGGGCTGTCGACGGTCAAAATCCATATCTTTGGTAGGCTGTTATGTATTTAGGAACTCACCTGTTGTGCATTGTAGGCGCTAGTAGACGAAAGTCCTATGAGCCGGACGATTTCATTCCCCCCATATCTGATCTGGATTGGATCGAAGTTCTCCATAAAATTCAACAGCTTTTGCCAGAGCGCTTTGCCTGGGGCGAAGGAATCGGAGATACTGTTCACAGCTTTCAGCTTGCCCGCTGGGCTGCCGATGTGGGCAAGGAGAATGTAGAGGTAGGGAAGTGTGTTGATCGAGGGGTCTAAGATCTGTATGTTGGGACAAGATTAGCGTCTTCTCCCCAAAAGGAAATCCCTTTAGACTGACATCGAGTAGATCGCCTCCACTGGAAACGCCCCCAATCAATTTACTCGCTGATATGGTATTGAGTGTTTTGAGCAGGGTGTTGATCTTTTTATCATACTCCGCTTCTGAGAGGGGCACCGAGGGTGGTGGGTGCGGGGGGAATGCCAAAAGCTGGGGAAGAATCGCGTCCATGATTGGGGACAGTGGTGGAGGCAGTCGCGATCAGGACTGTGATATTTTTATGGGCATGCCCTTGTGAGGAGTTTCGGGTTTGGGGTAACAACTCATCCAGATCTCACACTGTTCAAGCTGATCACCCACTTACTTCTTGTTCGAAAGAATCTTGAGTAACTCACCTTATGGAGCGTCAGAGCGAGTGAAGTTGTATAATCTGGCGGAGAGAATTCCGTGCAGCCGCAATCGATGGACACGCTCTAAGCGCCAGGGCTGCTTCAAAATCTCTTCATCGGTACTTCACCTTGAGCTGAGAAACCGGCGTGATTACTCAAGAATGTCCCTGACCGATTGCTCCCCCCTCGAGATTGCCAAAGCAGCTTCCCTTGCCTCCCGCAACCTCGCAATTCTCCCCACCAAAGCCCGCAACGACGCCCTCACTGCGATTCACGCTGCACTACAAGCCTCGAAAGTGACCATCTTGGCAGCCAACGCCAAAGATCTGACCCTAGCGACAAAAGCTGCCGAGGACGGGGAACTGAGCCAGAGTGTGCTGAAGAGATTGGATCTGGGGAGAAAGGGAAAATGGGGGGATATGTTGAAGGGTATTCTGGATGTTAGGCAGTTGGACGATCCCAGTAGGAAGACAACCTCTCTGTGCTATGGAACGAAACAGTGCAACGGCTGATGAGTCGTGCGTTCGGTCTCGCAGAGACATTGCATCACAGTCTCTCATTCTCTGGCTAGCATGCCCACTGTGATGCATAGCTCCTCGAGACCCAGCGCAAGGCGATACAGTCAACAAAGTCACCCTCCGCACCCTCCTGGATGACGGGCTGGAACTCGAGCGTGTCACATGTCCGATCGGTGTCCTCCTCATGATCTTCGAGGCAAGGCCGGAGGTCATTGCCAATATCGCTTCACTAGCCATCAAATCAGGGAACGCTGCCATTCTCAAAGGTAAAACATGCTCCAACGCCCTCCGGTATTGACCTCCTTCTTCCCGATACAATCCGGGAATCCTCCTACCCAGGCATCCTCACTAACACTCCCCCTAAAAGGCGGCAAAGAAACAACCCTAACCTTCCACGCCATCGCCTCCACCATGTGCACCGCCCTCCAGCAGACATCCGTCCCCAACACCGCCATCCAACTAGTCACAGCCCGCTCCACAATCGCCGGTCTTCTCGGACAGGACACCCTAATCGACCTGTGCATCCCGCGCGGCTCAAACGAGCTCGTCAAATACATTAAAAACAACACCCGCATCCCCGTCCTCGGGCACGCAGACGGCCTCTGCAACATCTACATCCACGCCGACGCAGACCAAGACATGAGCGTCAAGATCCTGCTCGATGCGAAACTCGGCTACCCAGCCGCCTGCAACGCCGTCGAAACTCTCCTCGTGGACGAAGCCGCGCTCTGCACAATCCTCCCCGCAGTAGCAACCGCGCTGCTCTCCCACGGCGTCTCCCTCCACTGCGACCCAGCCTCCAAAACCGCTCTCGCGGCCACCCTCTCAAAAGCAGACGCAACGATCCTGCAATCCGCAACCGAAGAGGACTTCACCACCGAATTCCTCGCCCCGATCCTCGCCGTCAAAACCGTCCCCGCCCCCCCCTCGACTAACCCCTCTGAGGCTTCCTACGTCTCCACCTCCCTCGCAATCGCACACATCAACGCCCATTCCTCCCACCACACCGACGCCATCCTCACCTCCTCCAAGACCGCCGCGCGGCAATTCCAACAGGGCGTCGACTCCTCGTGCGTGTTTTGGAATACGTCCACGCGAATGGCGGATGGCATGCGGTTTGGTTTTGGGACGGAGGTTGGGATCAGCACGAATAAGATCCATGCGAGGGGGCCGGTGGGGTTGGAGGGGGTGACGGTGTATAAGTATTTTTTGAGCGGGGAGGGGCAGACTGCGGGCGAGTATGGGGGGGAGAATGGGAGGAGGTGGAGGCATGAGAGGTTGCCGCTGTAGGTACCATGGGCTTTGGGATGGGGGTCGGGGAAGCAAGATGGAGGGAGTGTGTCATTCAGATGAAGGATAGATTCTCTGGTGGGGTTTCGTCTCTGGTGGGGAGTAGGATTTGTAAGGAAGCCGCAGTAGAGTGCATTCGCAAAACTACGTTTGTAGCCAGAAAGCTTCAAGATCATGGCAGGTGACTGATTTTTCATTGCTAAGGTCCAAACTGCAAATGTCCAGATGCAGCCTAGGAAGAGGGGGCACAACTTGCCTGATTCTTCTTATTCAATTCTAATGATATGGTTAGCTGCTGCCGTTGATTCGGCGATTTGTTATGCATAGATCTATTGTTGTTCGCTTGCGTGAAGCGTGATGCTGCGTGGGTGAAAAAAGAACGACGGCGGCGAAGGAAAAAGGGGGGTGGGTTCGATGGGGACGTGGGCACGCGAGCGTAGCGGCAAACGAGGAGATACGGCGCGGATTAGGAGGATAGGTGGGAGGACGGGGCCGAGGTTACGAGGGGGGACGGCGAGGTTTACGGTGGGAACGAAGGGTTTCGAGGGGGGTCGAGGAGGTTCGGAGTCGATGAAATTTTTGCTCGCTTGTGCTGGTCTGTGATCGGATCTATGAACTCGTATCGATGGCACAGGAAGGAAATGCGGTTCGCCGTTCGACGTTTTCGAGATTGCAGAAACGTTCGACCGAGCTGCACCGTCCTAAGTCATTTTGTAAAGCCGCCACAAATCCCGAAGCGTCCTGGCTGCAAGCCATAGACGCTTCGATCCTATGCAAGAAGAAAAGAAAAGTTGCCCAGTTACATCACCTTTGTCCATATCCACCATCAGCCCTTAAATTTGCTTTTACACCAAGCACAAACAATGATAGGGTGAAGGGTAAAAGAACCGCGGACGAGGTTGTTATGAGAGCGGCTGGCAATTTGTGCCTACTCGGCAGTGTCAAGCTCATCGTGGGCGGGAACAGGGGATTCCATGTCCACTGCGAGGGGAGATAGGTAGTTAGCAAGGGTTTCGCTCTACTGCAGACTTGTTGAGTGAGTACCTTTGCGGTCGTCACCATTGGTGCCATTCTCACGCTCATCTTCAGGATCGCGGCGACGGTCAACGTCCTTCATCTCACGGTCACGGTCGTCTGGGCTTCGAGAACGATCTCGATCACGTCTGTCGTAGTCTCGCTCTCGACGATCATCTTTACGTGGAGAATAGTCCCCACGGCCCCGACGACCTCCAGGGGAAACAGAACGACGACGTGGAGAGCGGTCACGACGGCTTGGAGGTCCACGACGGTCATCACGACGGGGCTCGTCACGGCCAGAATCAAATCTCCACGAGGCTGATGGAGGAGTACGTGCCCACTAATCAGGGTCAGCTTGGCTAAGAGGTGAACTCAACGCTACCGACCTCAATCTTCAACACATCATCTCGTCCCAGACGCTTGTTGTGCATCTCATGATAGGCGTCATCTGCATCACGACGGCTCTCATACTCGACGAAAGCGAACCTACTTGCCGTATGAGTAATGTAATGGACTCGAGGCTTTAAGGGCAGGGTAATACTCACAGCCGACTTGCGGCGCTTCGGGGAGCAGGGATGTCACATCGGACGAGACGCCCGTAGCTAGGTCAATGTCAGTGCGCCTCCAAGGACTGAGCGATGTTGTTCAAATGAGGAAGTCGTATGTGGAGAGCTGCTGCCCATGAGGTCGAATTGGAAGGGGATGGTAGAGGGAAGATTTGTCGCCGGGAGTGGGAAGGAGGAGGATAGGAAGAGAGGACGGCCCAGAGAGCGTGCTGAGTGAACGATAGAGGATGAGAGGGTACGGGGGTCGATTGTGGACGTACCGTTCGAATTCATATGCAAGATCCCGGGCACGAGTGCCATGGCCAAAGCCAGTCACGTAAAGAGTTGTACCTCCTCCACGAGACATGTTGCTATCACAAATACAAACTCGATGGCTGTCAACAAAAACAGGAGTGAGGATGGTCTAGTTGTTCTCTCGGCACGTTGCGTTCAAGAGGATTTCGAGTTCCACAATCCGTGGAGAAAAGATAGAAAGCAGTTGAGAGCCAACAGCCAGACTGCCAGAGAGGCTTTTCAAAGCGCGAAGCCGCTAATGCCACGCTAGTCCGTTGACAGTTTAGCGCATAATCAACTCCGGCTTTACTCACAGAGGAAGATTCGATGGTAATCATAGTGATAATCCACCAATCTAAACATCTGCCTGCAACGCGCCTTATCACCACAGTCCAGTCGCTTCCATGGTCGATATCGGATTTCCTTGTTTCAAATATTTTAAGGACATGATCTTTCTTTAGAACTTCAAACCCAATCAGGCAAGGCTCCATCTCCTGAGCCTAAACAAATTAAGGCTGCGCGACGCCATCTGCCACATTTTCCAGGTGACTCCCCAGAACAAACAAGAACGGTCACTGCATTTCATGGACTCTGCTCTTAAATTCGAAGAGGCGATCTCACGATTCCTTACATTGCGGCCCCTTGGTCTTAATGCCCGCGAGCTGTCACGGCATCTTCCGCATCATAACGCGAAAATCCACTCTATTCCACCACAGCAGAATACAGACGAACTTCCTCCCTCCTACTGCCAGACGGCCCAGTGGATGGGCAGCATACCATCTCGCTAGCAGCACTGACTCTCTCACCCAACTCGTTCCCATAACGTCTTCATCCATCACATCCATCACCCCTCACCTCACACCAATTTGTCGCCCACAATGAGCGTGGATCGCCAAACGCCTTCGGCCGCTGCTAGGGCCGAAGGTGAGAAACTGCCTGCACCAATGCCATTGACGACGGATCCCATCAATCGTCTCCTACAAATACGGCATACCATCGCTCAACCTGTCTTTGCGGCTTTCTTAGCAGGGGGTGTCGCCGGCGCTGTCTCAAGAACTGTCGTCTCTCCGTTGGAGAGGTTAAAGATACTGTTCCAGGTCCAGAGCGCTGGGCGAGATGAGTACAAGCTCTCGGTGGGTAAAGGATTACAGAAAATGTGGAAAGACGAGGGCTGGAGAGGGCTCATGCGGGGAAATGGTACGAATTGTGTGCGGATCGTACCATACTCGGCGGTACAATTCTCAAGCTACAGCTTCTACAAGAAGGTCCGAGCCTACACTTAAGACCCTTTCTCCTGGGGCTCCTGTCGGCCTGGCTAACTTGGAGCGTTACACAGTTTGCCGAGACAACGCCTGGCGCAGACCTTTCCCCTTTCAGACGACTCATTTGTGGAGGTTGTGCGGGTATCACTTCTGTCACGTTTACATACCCTCTCGACATTGTACGAACGAGGTTGTCGGTACAATCGGCATCGTTTAGCTCTCTGAGCGAGCTACAGAGGAAAAACCTTCCAGGAATGTGGCAGACATTCATCACTATGTACAGGACCGAGGGTGGGTTTCCCGCATTGTACAGAGGAATTCTGCCAACGGTGGCTGGGGTTGCACCTTACGTGAGCTCCACTCGCAAATCACCATCTTTCCGTTTCCCTAATGTGATTAGGTCGGGCTGAACTTCATGACCTACGAGTCCGTTCGTAAATATCTCACACCAGAAGGCGACAAGAACCCTTCGAACGTTCGAAAGCTCTCGGCTGGTGCGATTTCCGGGGCTGTTGCCCAGACGTGTACATACCCTTTGTAAGTTGTGCCACATTTCTAGTCTCACTGCGACCTCTCGCTGACGCCTGACAGCGACGTCCTTCGCCGGCGCTTCCAGATCAACACCATGTCTGGTATTGGTTACAAATACAAGTCGATCTGGGACGCCGTTACTATCATAATCTCCCAAGAGGGATTCTTGGGACTGTACAAGGGCATCGTTCCCAATCTGCTGAAAGTGGCACCGAGCATGGCCAGCAGCTGGCTGAGCTATGAGCTGGCGAGAGACTTCCTCGTTGGCTTAGACGACGACGAAAACAAAAGTAAAGTATGAGCTCCGAGCATTTCGCAGCCTGCCCCGTTGGACGTAGTGTGGCTGCACGTCTTCACCTTGAATGCCTCCGCTATAGGTCTACACATCGTCATCTACCCTTACCCAGGAGACCCGAAAAGACTCGAAAACAACTTAGCATCCCTCGAACGTCCCATCCGTTCGTGGTCTTCCACCTTTGGCCGATTCGACGAGCTCTCATACCCCTGCGCAAGGGCCTTTTCGAGATCACGTCAGAAATACTTTTCCCATCAACTTACGAGCGATGCTGCATATGCATGGACGTTTCTGCTTGGTTTAGCGTTAATGGGAATAAAAGCGGCATTCTCGGGCATTCACTGGTAAGGAATGGGTTACATTTGATTTTGGAGATCTAGAGGATACCCATAGAACGTCCTAGTCCGTTCTACAGACGTGCTTGGAATCTAGTAAGATGGCTACGCAATCGAATGCATTTAATTGCATACAAACACTATTCAAAGAACAATTTGTCCATGTATGTTGATTTAACGATAACTCCAGTAGCCACCTCTACCTTTACCCTTTGAAATTCGCAGTCCAGCCCTATGACCCTCGCTTAAGCGCACTCAAAAAGGGCGCTAACGTGATCAGACCCATCCAGCAATAGAATCCGCAACATTCAGACTTCAAGTCGACCTTCGACAACGACCCTCGACGAACATTAATCGCTGAGATGGGTAAGTACTCACATGATTCCATTTCTCCTCAATTACGAGAGCCTGCCCGAAAAAGGGAGAGCCCGCCGACATTACGCCTGCCCACAACACGGATATGAAAAGATGAACGTTGACCACCATTTCCTCTCACAGGTATCGATCTCGACCGCCACCACGTGCGAAGCACCCACCGCAAAGCTCTCAAATCCGACAACGTCTACCTCAAGCTGCTCGTCAAGCTATACCGCTTCCTAGCCCGTACGCCCCCTTCCAACCATCCCCACCGCAACAACCCCCTCAGCACTCCACTCCCCTACAAATCCCATCCAAGACCACCCCCTCACATTGCATTCAAACAGGCCGCACCACCTCTCCCTTCAACCGCGTCCTCCTCCGCCGCCTCTTCACCTCCCGCATCAACCGTCCCCCCCTCTCCCTCTCCCGCCTCGCAACCCACTCCACCCACACCCCCCCCACCGCCAAAATCCTCGTCATAGTCGGCACCATAACTGACGATACCCGCCTTCTCACCGTCCCCAAACTCACCGTCGCGGCCCTGCGCTTCACCGCCACGGCCCGAGCGAGAATTGAGAAAGCCGGGGGGGAGTGTTTGACGCTGGATCAGTTGGCGTTGAGGGCGCCGACGGGGGGGGATTGTGTGCTGTTGAGGGGGCCGAAGAATGCGAGGGAGAGTGTGAAGCATTTTGGTTTTGGGCCGCACAAGCATAAGGTGCGTTTCTTTTTTTCCAATCTTACTGTGGTTTGGCTCACTGCGCGGTGACTTGGTGTTTGTCGGAGATGCACGAGGCAACGCTCAACACGTTGCGGGCTTGGAAATAGAACCAGGCTGACATTTGCGGGCGTAGAAACCGTACGTCGAGTCCAAAGGCCGCAAATTTGAGCGCGCGCGTGGCAGGCGGAGGAGTAAGGGTTTTAAAGTCTAGAGCTTTGCCATACTCTCTGGTAGCTCTACTGGCTTGCACGCTTAATCTCGTGTTGAAACTCTGTGGATAGTGGGAGCTGCTGTCTTGACTGTGCGGAGGGGGCGGAGGAGTGGGCATCAGGGTGAAAGTGAGCGGTTGTGGAGGATGAAAGTTGCACGCGTGGAAGAGATGGGTGGGATGTGGATTCGCTACGGGGGCTGGCTAGGCAGTAGCTGCGAGGGATAGTGAATGCAATGGAGAGCCTCCACGATAACCAAGTCTTCTTCTTGTAGAATACCCCAGACATTGAACGCGAACACTCAGATGGTTCCAAGGGATCTAGGAGCAACAACCGACGACTCTCCGGGGCACAAGTCGTCCCCGGAATTCCCGGACTTAAGACTACCTCGTTCCCTGAGATGCTTCGCTTCTTGAAGAATATGAGTATACGCAGTATAGAATAAAGCACTTCTTTCCACCTAACAACCGGCCACAACCCTCAACCGGCCACCCACTTGGAGGCCCAGAAAAGACCCCAGGAAAGGTCCTAGATCCGACGTTTAGACCAAAACGGCTGTGCCTATTTGCTGACTTCGACCTGAAGGAGAACCACAATAAATCCTCTGATGCTAGGTCAGACAGCAGCTCGCCCAAAGTCCAGGGGTGTCTTTACCCACAATTACTCTCCTCCCTGCGATTGTCCCTCACTGATGTGCGGTAATTGGAAGGTGCTCGATTAGTACCTGCTCGGGGGTGAGCCTGCGGCAAATCTTTGGCACGTTGGCACCAGTATCACTACTTTGAACCTTGAGAGATGCGAGCCATCCCACTCTGAGTCCCTCGCATCAACGTAAGATTAGTATGGCCTCTGCGTCACCCGAGAGAAGTCCAACGCAACTCAACGGTGACAGTGAAACACGCTCCAGAAAGCACACATCGAAAAAGCTGCGGAAGAAAGTTAATGATGACTTTGAAGAGCGATGGGGTGATGAAGAGCACGTATCAGAAGAAGAAAAGGAAGACTTCGCCCAGCCCTCAGCTAAGCGTGTCCGCCTCAACAATGGCTCCGCTTCTCCTTCTCCGCCAGAGCCTGAGATTGACGAAGAGACAAGAAAACAAAGGGAGGATGAGAAAGATCTTGCAGAGCGGGACGAATTTGCCAGAAGACTAAACCTGAAGGATGCTGAGAAATCGAGAAAGCTAGTTGAAGATCGGTCGTCGAAAAGCAAAGAAGGAAAGGAAATAGCTCGTCGACGAGCTTTGGCCGAAGATGCAGCAGCTAGGCAAGCAGCGATGCCGGATCTCCGTGAAAGGTCCAGGCAGGAATACCTCAAGAAGCGAGAGACGGAAAGACTGGCGCTGTTACGGAAGCAGGTCAACGAGGAGTCAGAGGAACTACGTACCAATCCAGATCTCAGCAAGAGGGAGAAGGACGAGTTCGCGAAGAATAGAGAGGTCTTACGGATCGCAGAGGAGAGGCTACGTATCGACGACTACAGAGACGGCTACATGCTGCCCGAGGACTACATCACAGAGAAAGGCAAGATCGATAGGAAAAAGAAGGAGGATGCATTATACAAACGCTATGTCGATCGAGATGAACATGGCCAGGAGAAATTTGTCACGGAGCAGGAGGAGTGGGAGAGGGAGCAGACAGCAAAAGCAAAGGCACAAATTGCTCAGTCCGAGCGCGTGGATGAAGGCCAATATGAGTACGTCTTTGACGATACTCAAAAGATCAATTTCGTTATGGATACAAGGATGGAGAGCGATGCGAAGCCCATGACCAAGGAGCAACGGTTCTTCGCAGAGCAGTTGAAGGCTGCAGAGGGCAAAGCGGCCAAGATCGAGGACACGCGAAAGAGCCTTCCCATTTACCAATTCCGAGACGATTTACTGAAAGCTATTGGGGAATACCAAGTTCTCATCATCGTTGGAGAGACGGGAAGCGGGAAAACCACGCAAATACCACAGTACCTCCATGAAGCTGGCTACACCAAAGACGGCATGAAAGTTGGTTGCACTCAACCTAGGCGAGTGGCAGCAATGAGTGTGGCAGCGCGTGTGGCAGAGGAAATGGGGAAGAAAGTTGGCAATGAGGTTGGATACTCCATTCGATTTGAAGATGCGACATCAGACAAAACAATCCTGAAATACATGACCGATGGCATGCTGCTGAGAGAGTTCCTGACTGAGCCAGATCTTGGTGCTTACTCCGCGCTAATGATTGACGAAGCTCATGAAAGAACATTGCACACTGACATCCTGTTCGGACTGGTGAAGGATATTGCGAGATTCAGACCAGAATTAAAGCTCTTAATCTCCTCTGCCACCATGGACGCTCAGAAATTTGCCAAGTATTTCGATGATGCTCCAATCTTCAACATACCTGGGCGCAGGTATCCTGTGGACATCCATTACACACCTCAACCAGAAGCGAATTATCTTGCCGCAGCTGTCACAACGGTCTTCCAGATACACATTACTCAGGTTAGAGGAGATATTCTGGTCTTCCTCACAGGTCAGGAAGAAATCGAAGCTGCAGAAATGAACTTACAAGAGACCGCAAGGAAGCTTGGATCTAAGGTCCCAGAGATGATCATATGTCCAATCTACGCAAACCTGCCCTCCGAGTTGCAGAGTAAGATCTTCGAACCAACACCGCCAAACGCTCGCAAAGTCGTGCTGGCCACCAACATCGCAGAAACGAGTCTGACAATCGATGGCATCGTTTACGTAATCGACCCGGGCTTCGTGAAAGAAAACGTCTATAATGCCCGCACCGGCATGGAATCGTTGGTCGTCACTCCCTGCTCCCGTGCCTCTGCCAACCAGCGCAGCGGACGCGCAGGCAGAGTAGCACCAGGCAAATGCTTCCGCCTGTATACCAAATTTGCCTTTCACAACGAACTCGAAGACTCGACCATGCCCGAAATCCAACGCACGAACCTCAACAGCGTCGTCCTCCTCCTCAAATCTCTTGGCATCAACGACCTCGTCGCCTTTGATTTCATGGACCCTCCTCCTGCGGAAACGCTCATTCGAGCGTTGGAAAATCTTTACGCTCTCGGCGCTCTAAACGACAAAGGCGAACTTACGAAACTCGGCCGGCAAATGGCTGAGTTCCCCACCGATCCTATGCTCGCCCGGTCTATCCTCGCAGCCGATAAACACAGCTGCGTGGAGGAAGTCCTGAGTATAATCGCCATGCTGGGTGAAGCCTCGGCGCTCTTCTACCGCCCAAAAGACAAGAAGCTCCTGGCCGACAGCGCGCGTGCCCGCTTCACCATAAAAGAAGGCGGTGACCATTTCTCCCTGCTGAACATCTGGAACCAATGGGTCGACAGCGATTTCAGCTACGTCTGGGCCCGCGAAAACTTCCTCCAGCAACGCAGCTTGACCCGCGCGCGGGATGTGCGCGACCAGCTCGCCAAGCTGTGCGACAGGGTCGAGGTGACCATCAGCACCGTCGGTGCGAACGAGCTTGTCCCGATCCAGAAATCGCTGACCGCAGGCTTCTTCCCCAACGCCGCTCGCCTGCAACGCGGAGGCGATAGCTACCGCACTGTCAAAAACGGCATGACGGTGTATCTCCACCCGAGCAGTACGCTGTTCGAGGTGAATCCCAAATGGATCATCTTCTACGAATTAGTCATGACGAGCCGGGAGTATATGCGAGGCAACATGCCGATACAGCCGGAGTGGTTGGTCGAGGCGGCGCCGCACTATCATAAGAGAAAGGATTTGGATACGCTTGGGGTGGACAAGAAGATGCCGAAAGGCCAGGGTGCGGTGGGGGGGAGGAGCAAGATCTAGTCGATCACGGGTTACGGTAGAATGAATGGGCAACGGTTGAGCGGGGTACCCAACATAGTGGCTGGTATTTCCCCCCAGAGAAGAAAAGAGGCCTGAGAACGGTCAGTCCGGCTCTTGGTAGCTCAAGAGCTACGAGATCGAACAAACTCGTTCCATACAAGTGGCCCAAACAAGCTCGCTCCATGGACGTGGCAGCAAACACCGACAAATCAGAAATAATCCCTACTATGTACTTCGAGGCAAATCAAACCCAACAGACGCCCGTCAAAACAACACTCTCTTCACGCGCGTTACCTTAGCAATAAGATTCCCCCACCTCAGAAGAACGCTCGAAATCCATCCATCCAATTCTCCCACCAAAGCACTCCTCAAACCTTACACTCCCCTATGAGTCCAACCAATCAAACTCCAAATCCTTCTTTGCCTCCCTCAGAAAAGTCTCACCACCAACGAACCCAGCTCACCTTTTAAGCCCCCACCGCGATAGAACCTGATCTCCAACAAAGTCAAGGTCACGGGCCTTCATACCAATCGCGTCAGACTCCTCGCCGGACACACTTAGCGTCTACATCCCAACCCTCGGAATACATAAACCCCATCACATCAAGCCCCCCTTCCGCTCGAACAATCCCAACTCCCAACCCCCTCCCAATAGACCAACCAACCACAAACCAGCCTCTATCCAGAACGAGCGGCTCTTAAAGGCACCGCCTCACCGCTCCGGCGAAGCTCAACTCACCCTACCATACAGCAGAGCGCTCTTTCGTGGAACCTAGTCACGCTGCACGCACTTATCCCCCCATATTTCCACATCCCACAAAACCCAAGACGGTGAAGCTGGGGGAAAGTCATGACGCGAAGAACGTCGAGATCGAGATGGGGGCGCTGTTATGGTTTCGGGTTTTCCCAAGGATCATGCGGTTATTTTTTACGGGATGGGAAGGTGAGATTGGGGGATGTTGGCGGTTTTGTGTGGAGCGAGGGATGAGGATGCGGAAGTAAGTGCTTGAGGTGGATTTGGTGAGAGCATGAGGAAGGGTGGGGGTGTGGTGGTTTGAGTAAGGTACCTTGTGGACTTTGAATTAGGCCTGGGGGTTGGTGGAACAGCGGGTGGTGGAGTCGGGGTGTGCGTCGCTGGATGCGAGGAGGCTTGAGGTGCGATGTGATGTGATGTGATGTGCGCGAAGCACGTAGGCTGTGTGGCTTGGAGGAAGATGAACTGCGTGGGCACGGTGAGCGAATTGTCAGCGGGTGGATAGAGGAGAAGTGTACAGTGCAGATCGTAGGTCTATAGGTGGGAGAAGTATATAGCCAATCTTATTAGAAAGAAGAAGAACCCATGCGTGAATGCATAAGCCGCTACCATGACATCATAAATCCCGTTATCTTCATCTCTTCACCCTCAGGTTCATCACTATAACATCATAAATCCCGCATCTTCATCTCTTCCCCCTCAGAATCATCCACCCCGCCATCACCACCCGGGAACTCCCTAATCTCCTCCCCCCCAAGCCAATGCTTAATCACACACGGATCCTCATCCCGCCCCTGACAAACCTTCCTGCGGTTCAAATGCTTGAACCTCGGCCCAATCGGCCCACCAACATAATGGTATTGCCCGACGATGCCGTACTGTCTGCTGTCGTCGGAAGGGTATTGTTTGTCGCCCCAGTGGCCGTTGAAGTAGAACCATTCGAGGGGGGAGGCGGGGGTGCGGGTGGAGGCTCGGAGGGTGTCGGAGGGTGAGTCGTAGGTGTAGGTGTGGATGTTTAGGGTGGGGTCCCAGAGGGGGCCGCGGTCTGTGACGTCGTGGAGGAGGCCGAGGGGGAGGATGTAGGGGTGGTTACCTGGGGTGGTGCGAGTTAGTGGTGATTTCTCCAGGGGGAAGCGAGAGTGTTGGAAGGAGTCTCGAGAGGATCGTGGAGAGGAAGCGCTCCTGGACCATGGTTCCAAACTCCGGGTTTAGCATGGATCAGGGCATGTCGACGATGAAAACGAACTTACCTGGGGTAGCGTACATAGCATGGGTCCCAACAGCGCTATAAACGACCGGCTAAGATCAGGTCAGCATCAGATTGCTTGAAGCGGCATTGACTCTGCTCACCCGTTTCCCGATCTTCTCCACAGCACCATAGCTGTACGCCGACCCGAAATTGTGCTCGCTGACAAAGACAGCCTTTGGTTTGCCATTTTGGAACCGAACGAGAGTATGCTCCCAATCCCCAACGTGGTTCCCGAACCGAACGTTCAGAACCACATTTCCTAGGTTGTAACTGTAAAAGTAGAACCAGAATGCATCAACAACCCCGTGCCCTTTATTCAGCACCACTAGCACCGCTGGGGCATCGCTCCTTCCACCCTTCCGATTCTTAAGAAGAGCGGCCTGAGCCATACGAATGATACTCTGACTTGTAGAAGTGGGAGCAGTGTCGTTATCGATCGCGCGCGGTATATTCTTGTCACCAGCAAGCCAGTCTGGTCGTTCCTCCACATTGTCATTACTCGTCAGGAAGACATTGCGGCCTTTTTCATAAGAGTTAAACATATCAAGATTCGTCAAATTGGGAGGGGGAAGGCGGTCTTCGATGGGTGTGTAATTCAGCTCGGGAGTGATGTGCAACAGATGTTCAGCCATGTCACACGGCCAGAAATGCTCTTCGGAGAACAAGTGAACAAGTGGGGCGTAGTCGAGGACATATTGAGGTATCTCGTATAGTCTATCGGGATCATTGGCGACTGCTTCTGGCCCTGAGTCGACATCATACCAATTATTGGTAGGATCACAGGCATGTGAAGAGGGGTACAGCCAGCAGCGCTTGAATGGCGGTGCTTTTTGGAAGACGAACTTGTTGAGCATCAGGAGTAGAACGATCGAAAGGCAGATGGCCACACCGGTGCAGTAGATCATCTTCCATCTTCTTGACCGTGGCTTCTCAAACTCTTCCAGAGACGACAGACTTCGTACTCTCTCCTCCGAAGTGCGAAGAAGCATAGACAAGGCCTCCTCATCGTTTGCAGGGTCACCTTGATATACACTTGGCCCGTCTTCCATTCTCGATTGCCGACGCATTTGTTCCATCTTTGGATGGTCCAAGCGCAGCACCAGAGATGGCAGTCAACTTGCAATTGCTGCCACCACGGGACTTTTGGGCATTGGGGGAAAACTTTAAAAGTATGCTGTGTATATGGGGGTACCGTCGTCACTATATTTGCAAGAATGAACACCAGCTCATAAAGTCTCTCGGGCGAAGATGGGGGGCCAAGGAGACGGAGAGGGCGTATGATCAGAATATGAAGGAAGCATCATGCGGACGTGGCATGATGGACGTACTCCAACTCAGGCATACGATCCTTCAAAACTTTGATACATGAAGGCTGTGGTGAGGTGGTGTGCCTGAGCACAGCATGTAATTGTTTCCGACTTTCGGATTGGTTGCATGTTCGTTCTCAGCCTCTAAGCCTCCTGCGTCTGAGGTTTCAGGCCAATCACCAACAAGCTTTTTTAAGCTGCGCCATCACCCGCCGCCTAATTATTCACCGAAGTTTTGCCGAAGTTTTGCTTCAATTTCTGAGACCCCGTGACCTCGACCAAACAGATTAACCAGATATGAGAGCATTTCAAATTGAAAAAGTTGTTAAATTCTGACAGTAAGATGGATGAATTGCGCCTCTAGTCTTGAGATGTCTGAGAGAGGCTCAGAAAGTATTAAGTACCCAAAGATGAACATTCGCAAAGCAAAACGTCTCTTTACCTCCACGATTATTGAACCTTATCCAATGTGAACACAAACCCTTCTCATCTGGCCTTTTCACAAGCACCCACAGATGGCTGAAGATTTACAAAACAATGTTGGTCCGGAAGAGAGCGACGACTCGGAATGGGAGTATGAATACCACCCGACTGACACAGAGGTTAGCCTCCCGCTAAAGTATCACTGCGCGTTTCATGCTAAAGTCTTAAAGAGCTTCTACGTGACGCTCGATCTATCAGCAGCCGCAGCAATTGCCCATCCGAAGAAAAAGCCCGAGAAGAAGCCAGACTTTCCACAGCCGGAGTCAATTTCCAAAAATGCGGCACTCAATCTCCACGGCCAGTCAGAAAACCCCAACGTAGACAGCCAAGATGGTCCTGCTCATCAAGAGCCTGCGGCCAATGATGTCGCTGGTACGCATGTATCCATTCTGGACCCAGAGCAGGCAAATCAACCAGCGGCGAACCCTCAACATCACATCCAGATCCTAGACCTGCACACTTTCAACCCGATCGTCTCCTATAAAGACCAACTCTACTCTTGCACCTGGGGGTCTACTCTTGGGACGGACGTTCTGTTGACAGCCGCAGACGCACCACCGGACCTCGAAGACAGTCCTGAGCCCATACCGGCCAAAGCCAACGTTCTTGCATTCACGTCCATCAAAATATCTGGCCGCCCCGTCCAACTTAATCCGCGCCCAGCAAGCTATTATCGGCCTACTAGCCAGCCTTCAACAAACAACAAACCTTCCGCCCCGAATGCCTCAACCCAAATCTCCACCCCCTCGACGATCAAAATCCCAATCGGCAACGTCCCCTCCCTCGCCCGCCAAACCCAAGCCTCCTTCCTCGAGCGAATCATCGCCTTGAAACGCCAAAAAAACGAGCCCGACCAAGTGACCGTCCACGCCACCAACCCCAAAACCCCCTACAAATCCCGCACCCGCAACCCTTCCAAACGCCTCCAAACCCCCTCCCTAATCCCAGAGACCCTCAACCTCGACGCCCCCCCCACCATTCCCAGGGGAAACCCCCGCACCGGCCGCCCCCGCACCCAGCGCCGCTCACGCGGAGACCGCCAAATCGTCGGCGGGCTGTTCCGTGATTACCGCCCGCAGCTTCACGACACGGCGGGCGCGGATACAAGAGCTACGCCTGATAGGTGGGAGGAGTTGGAGCCAGGGACGGGTGCGTCTGGTAAGCGGGCGGGGAAACGGAGGAAGAGCGGGAGTGTCATG
>JAABUQ010001328.1_pt1 | contig 54105 bp, 49 predicted proteins | sample 5560001 | NCBI WGS metagenome assembly JAABUQ01 (sample SAMN10711888, study PRJNA513371) | rock metagenome | isolation source: Antarctica rocks | place: Antarctica: Victoria Land, Finger Mt nord | collected 2015-12-18
GGACGCCCCTCCCTAGCGAGAGGGTTTTCAACCCCTCGCGCAAAGGCCGCGTAACATCGGCCCTCTTCGCAAATCTTCTTCCAAAACAACAAGCGGCGGCGCGGGCGGGTTCCGTCCGACCCAGGGGGGAAAGTGGGGCCGCGCCGAAACAGCGTATTATACCACCCGCCCCGCCGCGAGTCAACGCGCGCCGGCGTCACCAAATGGGCCGATTTGGGGTATCATAAGCGCGGGAATCCTCTCGGTTACGTGTCAGCCCTGCCGTCCGGTTCCCGCGCCCAGGAAGGAACGCCACTACCTGCCGATGACCGACCAAAACGCCACCCAAAACCAGACTATGACCCTTTCTAACCCGCGCGACGAGGCCCTCGCCGACCTGCGTGACCGTCTCGCCTATGATGACGACGGCAACGGCGGCCCCGACGCTTCTTCTTCCCCCTTATCCGCCAACCAGATGCAGGTGACCGACAACCTGGATCAGCTCCTGGACATCCTGCCGCCCGCGCTGCGCGAGGCGCTGGAAATGGACGACCTTTCGACCGGCCTGATCGAGATCGTGCTGGACCTGGGGCGAGACGCCGAGGCGCGCTTCGCCGACGGCCGCGCCCTGTGGCCGCGCGAGGGCATCCCCGTCACCGCCGAGGACATCGAGTACGTCACGTCCCGCATCGGCGCGTTCGGCAAGGACAACCGGGCGGGCATCGAGCGGACCCTGCATCGCATCTCGGCCATCCGCAACCGCCAGGGCAAGGTCGTCGGCCTGACCTGCCGCATCGGGCGGGCCGTCTACGGCACCATCGACATCATCCACGACATCGTCGAAGCCGGCAAGTCGATTCTGATGCTGGGCCGGCCCGGACGCGGCAAGACGACCAAGCTGCGCGAGGTCGCGCGCGTGCTCTCGGACGAGTTCAAGAAGCGCGTCATCATCGTGGACACGTCCAACGAGATCGCCGGCGACGGCGACATCCCGCACCCCGCCATCGGGCGGGCGCGGCGGATGCAGGTGATCGAACCCGAGTTCCAGCACGCCGTGATGATCGAGGCCGTCGAGAACCACATGCCCGAGGTCGTCGTCATCGACGAGATCGGCGTGGAGCAGGAGGCCTTCGCCGCCCGGACCATCGCCGAGCGCGGCGTCCAACTGGTCGGCACGGCCCACGGCAACTCGCTGGAAAACCTGCTGATGAACCCGACCCTGTCGGACCTCGTCGGCGGCATCCAGGCCGTCACGCTCTCCGATGAAGAGGCCAAAAAGCGCGGGACGCAGAAGACCGTTTTGGAGCGCAAGGCCCCGCCGACGTTCGACGTGATCATTGAGATCATGGAGGTGGACAAGCTGGCGATCCACCACGACGTCACCCGCACCGTGGACCGGATGCTGCGCGGCGGCCAGCCCCGCCCGGAGATTCGCGTCCGCAACGCCGCCGGCCAGGTGGAGGTCGTCCAGAAGTCTGACCTGGAAGCGCCCCGCCCGCCGGACCGCGACCGGACGCCGTCGCTGTTCGACGATGGGACGCGCGGGCGCGGCAACTTCGGCAACGGGACGTCCTACACCGCCGCCCCCGCCCGGCCCGAGCCGGACGGGGCGGCCTCGCCCCCGCGCGTGTCCCCGCCGACCGCGGACGGCGAGGTGCGGACTCAAGACGGCCCGCCGACGCTGTCCAACGGCAAGCCGATCCCGCAGACGCTGCGCGTCTTCCCCTACGGAGTCAGCCGCAGCCGCCTGGAGCGGGCGATTCGGACGCTGCGGACGTCGGCGTTCATCTCCAAAGACGTCAAGGATTCGGACGTCATCGTCGCCCTGAAGGCGAACTACCGCAAGGAACCCGCCAAGCTCCAGGAGGGCCTGAGCCGCAACCTGCCGACGTATGTGATCAAGAGCAACACGTACATCCAGATCGAGAGCGTCCTGCGCGAGATCTTCCGCATGCCGCAGGAGATTTCGGAAGAGGACGTGGCCGTCTCGCACGCCGAGGAGGCCATCGAGGAGATCATGAACGACACGTCCGGCGGCCTGAACTCGCTGGAATTGGCCCCGCAGAACTCGTTCCTGCGCCGCTTGCAGCACCAGATCGCCGAGAACTACAAGATGACCTCGGAGAGCATCGGCCAGGAGCCGAACCGCCGGGTCAAGATCAGCCGGCCATGATCGCCCCCGAGTCCCCCCCCGCCCCCAATGATGGCGGAGCAGAGTCGGACCGGGCGGGTGCCTCTCCGTCTCTTCCTCCGACCCCCCCGTTATTGAGGGCGGGGGGGGACTCATGCGGCCTCTTCATCACCTTCGAGGGCGTGGAAGGCGCGGGCAAGACGACGCAGATCGGGCGGCTGGCGGCGCGGCTGGGGGCCGAGGGCCGTCAGGACGTGCTCCAGACGCGCGAACCGGGCGACGGGCCGTTGGGCACGGAACTGCGCGCGCTGGCGTTGCACCCGCCGATGGGCATTCATGTGGAGCCGCGCGCCGAGCTGCTGATCATGCTGGCCGACCGCGCCCAGCACGTCGGGCAGGTCATCCGGCCCCATCTGGCGTCGGCCGGCGTCGTGCTGTGTGACCGCTACGCGGACTCGTCCGTCGCCTACCAGGGCTATGGGCGGGGCCTAGACATCGGCGAGATCGTCCGCCTGAACGACTACGCGACCGACGGCCTGACCCCTGACCTGACGGTCCTGCTCGATCTGGACCCCGCCGTGGGCTTGGCCCGGCAGCGGGAGCGCAACGTCATGGAGGCCCAGGCCCTGTCGTTCCACCAGCGCATCCGGGCCGGCTTCCTCGTGCTGGCTCAGGCGGAGCCGTCCCGGTGGCTGGTGTTAGACTCGGCCCGCGCACCCGAGGCCGTCCACCTGGATATCTGGGAGGCGGTCTCGGCTCGCCTTCAGCCCTCTTGATGCCATCCTCTTGATGCCATCCTCTTGATGCCATGAAACTCATCATCGCCATCGCCCACGAGCGGGACAAACACAAGCTGGGTGACGCGCTGCTGGAGAACGGGCTGACGTTCACCAAGCTCGGCAGTACGGGCGGCTTTTTGCGGCAGGGCAACGTCACCGTGCTGATCGGGGTCGAGGACGATGACACGGCGCGCGTTCTGGACATCATCAAAGCGGCATGTCAATCGTCGGAGGGGTACGTCAATGTGCCCGGCGACATGATGGGCAGCGTGCCCGCCCTGGGTGCGTTCACCCCGCACCCCGTCCGGGTTGAATCGGGCGGCGCGGTGGCCTTCGTGCTCAGCGTGGAAAGCTTCGGGCGGTTCTGAATGCTCCAAGATGTCCTCGGTCAGCCTTATGCCGTGCGCGTGTTGGAGCTTGCCCTGCGCGACGACAGGTTGGCCGGCGCTTATCTATTCGTCGGGCCGGACGGCGTGGGCAAGGCCACGGCCGCCCGGCAGTTCGCCAAGAGCCTGTGCGGCGCCGAATCGGACGATGACCGCGTGGCGCGGGCCATTGATGCCGGGACGCTGCCCGATGTCCGCAGCCTGTCCCCGCCGCCCTCGCGCATCACCAGCATCGCCCAAGTCTGGCCGCGGGCGGGCCACAAAGACCACTCCCCCGACAATGCCCTGTTGCGCGACCTCCAGTTCGAGCCGATGGCCGCGCCCAAGCGCGTCTTTCTGATCTTTGACGCCGAAGGCCTGGGAAGGGGCGGGGCGGACGCCGGCAACAGCCTGCTCAAGACGCTGGAAGAGCCGCCGCCTTACGCGCATTTTATCCTGACGGCAGCCTCGACGGGCGGCGTCATGCCCACCATCGTGTCGCGCTGCCAGGTCGTGCCGTTCGGCCTGCTGCCTGCCTCAGACATCGAGGCCGCGCTCGTGTCCCGCTTCGGCGTCGCGCCCGCCCAGGCTCGCTTCTTAGCCGCCTACGCCGAGGGGCGGCTGGGCCGGGCCGTGACGCTGGCTCGCTCGCCCGCGCTGCTGGCGGGCCGCGAGGCTCTGCTGGACCTCGCCCGCGACCTGCTGACGGCCCCGCCGGTCAGGAGCTTCAAGCTGGGCGAGGAGTTCCGCCGACTCGCCCCCAAGATGAAGGCGGGCGAAGACGACAAGGACGTCCCCGATGCGGCTGAGGAGAAGGCGGGCCGGGAGCCGCTGACGCGCGCCCTGGACCTGCTGGCGGCCTACTACCGGGACGTCTTGACTGCGGGCGTGGTCGGTCCGGCCAATGCGTCGCCCGTGAACGCCGACCGGCGCGAGGAGATCGTCGCCCTGGCCGTGTCGTGCCCGCCGGCCCGGATGGAGCGGGCCTTGGCCCTGCTGCTGGACATCCGGCAGGCCGTCGAGCGCAACGCGAACAGCCAGCTCGCCCTGGAAGTCCTGTTCACGCAGATCGCGATGGGGTAGCGCCTCACGCGGCCCGGCTCGGCATATCCGCCCGGCTAGCCGAGACGCGCAAGTCCCTGGCCCCGTCCATCGTGGGCCACTTCCTCCAGAACACGATGGCGACCCTGCTCCTCCTGCTGGCCCTGGGCGGATGAAGGCGAAAGACCCCGAACCCCGGTCTCCGCTGTTGTCAGCGCCCCCCGGCAGTCCCCCAACAACGTGTAGGTCTTGGTGATGGCCTCGCCCACGCGGGTCCAGCCAGGCAGTTTGGCAAGGTGCGGGGCGATCTCGTCTTCGGTAAGCCTGGGGACGCACATGGTCAGGTGTCTCCTGCCCCTGTTGTACCCAATACGACCAATCACCAACAAGGAACGTCTTCGCTCCCTATGTCCCCATAAACATCAGAACGTATGGGCTGACCGACTTCCCGTTTCGGGCGAATATCTCCTCAATGTGTCGCTTCAGCGCCTCGTCCCCCGCACGGTACATATTGTCTAGAAGCACGACGGGTAGGGTCTGAACGAGCACAGGGACGGGGATCGGCTTCCAGAACTGCGCCAAGACATCCGCCGCGCCTGGGGTCATCACACGCGCTAATTCGTTCATCAGGGTCTCGCCGAACCGAAGCGGCGGGCCGCTCACCAGCGCCTGCCAGCTTGCCAGGGCGTACTGCTCCGGCATTGATACTAGCGCCCGGATTGCAGTCTCTTGTGGATAATGATTAGTTCCCATGACAGCCACTTGTCGGAACGTCTCGGCGACTTCCTGCAAGCGGCCCTGATCTGGATGGGTCACGTTCAAGGGAAAGGACTGTGCCTGAACAAGAATGGTCCGGGTGATCTTGTTCAGGGGAACGTCTGGAGGAGACGGGAAGGGAAGAGAGGGCAGCCGCGCCTCTACGTGCAGATCATAGTGTCCCATGTGGGGAACGGTTATCTCCCGCGTGACCACGAGCAAGCCATGATAATGCTCGCCGGGCGCAATACGCGCCCCAGATGAGTACATCCCACCCTGGGGTGCGCGCGGATCAAGACGAACCGGGGTGGATTGTCCGGCCTCATCCACGAGGTCCAGGGTGATCCACTTGTTGTGGTCTCTGCCCAGTTCAACCATCCTCTCGCCATCGCTCAGATTAACGATCTCATAGGCCAGAAGGATCGGCTCCCCTAACATGACCGTATCGCTGGCGAGGGTGAGCTTCAACCCCAGCCCGCCTTGCGTATCGGAAGCGTCCATAAGTCTGACCTCTGCTGTTGCTATGGCTGGACAGGCCCCAGTATTTTTTTCCTTGGCCGTAGGACGCGGAGTTGGCATCAGGCGCGTCATACTTGATGATATGGTATTCCCAGTTCGCGCCGGGCGCCCAGACAGTGCGATCAATGTCAATGGGGCCTCTCAAGATGGCGACCCTGCTCCTCCTGCTGGCCCTGGGCGGATGACGACAAACGCATCCCGATCCCAAACCCACCTGTCGTGCGGGTGACGCCCCGCGCCTCCGTCAGCGCCGTCGTGCGCTACGAAGGTTACGCCCTCTCCCTGCGCCTGACCACCGCTGTGCAGGGACGGCCTGGATGGTCCTGGCCTACCTCAAGCACGGCGACAACGTCGGCGGCTGGCTACAAGCCCAGATGACCGACCACGTCCGGCTCCGCAAGCGGCTGACCCGCCCGCCGGAGGTGACACGACCGACAGCGACGACGTGGGTGACAATAAACCGGGTACGGCTCTCAGCCGCGCCGGAGGGATGGCCGAGTGCGGGCTAAACCGGCTTGCGCTACTACGGCTCCCCCTACCGACTGTGATCAAACACGTTTTGGTAGGAATTGATTACTCGCGTCTGCATGTCAGAGGGTGGTGTGAGCTTCACATAAGCTTGCAGTTCGCGCCTGGCATTCTGCTGACCCCCTTCATCAAGATAGACGCGGATGAGCCGCCAATGGGGATAGGCGGCCGTCGGGTCTATCGCGACCGCTGTCTTGAGTTCCTTTTCCGCCAGCGGTAGGTTGTAGGCCACTCCAGAATGTTCGGCATAAGCGGCGCCCAGCGTTGCGTGTGCGGCGTAACTCTTGGGGTCGAGGGCAATCGCTTTTTTGATGTAGCTCAACCCCTTCGGCATTTGACTGCCGTACCAGAACAGGTAGCGCCCATAAGCTAAATTTGTGGAAGCATTGTTTGGCGCTCGCTTCTTAGCTTCCGTCAGACAATCCCGTGCCACTTGGAACAGTTCCTGGGCTTGTGGCGCTACTATGGAAAGTTGATGGACATCGGGGCGTGTCGCGTACTCCCAGTAGTCTTCCGCGGCTTCCCCCCGTCGTAAATTCGCGTAGGCGTCTTGTGGAAATCGCTGCCATAGGCGTGTGTACTGCTCATAAGCGATCTGGTACAATCCCGATGCGTCGGCACGGCTCATCAGTTTTGCTTGTTGTGGAGACTTCAGCGGTGTGTTTTGTATCGCCTGGATGAGTCTCTTTTGATCAATCGGCTGCATAGCCGCGTCCTGTTGGGCTGATGCGTGGCCGCTTATACCTATCAATAAAGCCACTGCAACCACTAGTTTATCCACCGTTACGCTCCTTTCAGGCAATACAACAATGTTGATCCACTCACATCCGAATCCTCTATATTTTTCATAGATACTTACGGAGGAGGGGACGGCCCAGCCGTTGCGTTTCCATAAGGCTTATGGAGCCGAAGGAAGTGTGCGGGAGTGCCAACTTCCCAAACCTCATACGGCTGTGTGCCTTTGTAGCCGTTGACGCCCCATGTGTCCACCTTGCCGTGGTGATAGATGTAATGATCGACCGCCTCAACGTAGGAGTAATCGCCTGCGTGGGTATGGTTGTCGGAGCAGGATGCGCCTATCTTGTCATCGTCTGTGACCGATTTCTCTACGTCCACTCCGAGGGCACCGCCGATCCAGGGTAGAGGAATCTCCCCACTCGCCTTCACCTTAACGGACCAAGGGTTTTCCGTGGTTACGCTCGCTGAGATCGTGGAGCCGTCAAAGGGTGCTTGCGGTCCGTATGTGCCTAATTGCTTCTCGTTGGCGTCATCTGTCATGTCCTGAGTGTGATCGGGGAAATTCTTCTCATAAGGATCATGTAGAGTCATAACATAACGCGCGCTAGCGGTCGCACTGTCACTGTTATCGGTAGCCGTGTAAACAACAGGGTATGTTGTCGGCGCATCCTGCCCTTTAGGGTAGCCGTTTATAAGCGCATAGTTGGTCGCCATAGGCATAGAACCTAGCCCATAATCCCAGTTGTCTTGGCTCTCGTTGGGGGACCAACTCCATGTGTTGGGATTGACTACATTGGGAGCCAATACAGTATCGCCTAGATGATCTTGCGCTGCTTTCCAGTGCCAGTTACCCTTAAAGTTGGGCTGGAACGTTATCCAGTTTGTGTTCGGCGGGTTGTAAAGGGAGCCATCTTGATGGGTATTGTACGAGTAGATGGTGTCCCCATACATCGTGCCATCAAGACCGCGCTGGTTTGGGGTTGGCAGGTAATTCTCGTCCCCGTTGACGTCAACCGAGACGGCATCGGGCGTAATAAGCAGAGTTGTTTTCATGTTGGTGACGTCAACACTTGCGCTAATCGTCACCGCCCGCGTGTCCTGCACGACGTTGAAAGTATATTCGATGGAGTTCGGCGACCAGGACCAGTAGCTGGGCGTGTAGTCGGGGTCGTAGGAGCTCGGCACCCAGGCGCTGGTCGGGTTCTGGGCGGACAGTATGCAGGGAATCTTCACCACCCCCGAAGAGCCGTCCACCTGGATCAGGTGCCGGCCAGACGACGTGCCGAAGCCGTTGCTACTGTTGGGGGAGACCGTGAACACCATCGGATCCCCCAGACCATCCGAGGCCTGCCCGTCGGCGGCGGTGGGCGGGCCGGACCCGTTCCAGGTGGCCCCCCACCAGGAGTGGGCGGTCTCGATGAGGGTGAGCTTGGCCGGGGGCGGGTCGGTCAGGAGGGTCTTGCCCCCGTCGGGCTGCCAGGTGATGGTGGCGAGCACGGCGTCGCTGCCGGCGAGGTCCAGGTTCTCGGACTCGTACCACCGGTAGCCGATGTACCACCAGTAGGCGTCTGCGTCCGCGCCGCTGACCGGGGGCGGCTGCCAGGCGTGTTGTATGAAGGTGGGCGTCGCTGGGTGCTGGTAATCGAATTGGAGGTAGCTGTCGGTCTGGCCTTGGGAGTAGGAGACGGTCCACTGCCCGGCCCGCGCCGGGAGGGGCAGGCAGAGGGAAGTGAGGCACAGGAGGGCGAGGCCGCACACCTTTACCAAGTAAAGGCACAGGTGGGGGTGGGCAGTGGCGGGCTGGGACATGGCAGGGTTTCTCCTATCGTGTCGCAGGCGCCGTGACTGCCGGCGTCTGTGGCTTTCAAGCAGTATAAGGCACAATTGCCAGCCTGTCAAGCCCCGCAAGCAAAAAACACAAAGTATTTTTCCGGGGATGGGGAAGCGCGTCAGGCGGCGACGGTTTGCTTCTCCGCCGCCCGGCGTTTAGTCCGCTCGATGGTCTCCTCGGTGACGGCCTTTTCGAAGCTGCGGTAGCCGGCGAGCCGGAAGCCGTGCCTCTTTGCCAGCCGGGCGGTTTCTTCGGCCTGGGCGATGGAGACTTCTTTGCCCAGGGTGAACGACTCGTAGCGGCGGTCCAAGGCCAGCATGATCGTTTCGGACATACACGCATAGGCCGTCTTGGGCGGGAAGCCGAAGGAGAAGTGGAAGTCGGCGTCCGCACCGGGGACGGCCACCACGCCGCCCTCGACGACCAGCACGTCGTCGCGCTCGCGCGCCACGCGCACGGACACGTCGCGGGGCCGGGCCACGTCGCAGACCACGCAGCCGGGCTTGAGGTCCTCGGGCACGATCACGGCGTCGCGCGCGCTGGTCACGGTGATGACCAAATCGGCGTCGCGCAGGCCCAGGTGCACGTCGTCGTAGAGCCGGACGCACGCGCCGGACAGCTCCGCCCCGACGGCCTCCAAGCGTGTTAAGTCCCGCCCGATCAGGGCGATCTCGGCACATTGGGGGGCCAGCATCTGCGCGCACGTCCGCCCGATGGAGCCGGTCGCGCCGACCACGGCGACCTTGGCCCGCTCCATCACGACGCCCATGCGACGGGCGGCGTCCAAGCCCCCCTCGACCGCCGTCGCGACGGTGTAGGAGTTGCCGGTCGTGACCGCGATGTCCAGGCTCTTGGCGACGGTGATGCCGCCGTCGCCGACCACGGACGTGAACGCGCCCAGGCCGATGATGCCCGCGCCCAGCGACTCGGCGAGCTTGCCGCACTGGACGAGCCGCTTGTACACGAAGTCCTGGGGCAGCGTCAAGAGCTGGGCCGGCGTCAGCGGGCAGCCGATGAACCACCCCTCCGCCTCGGCCCCGGTCGGCGACTTGATGCCGGTGATGTGCGACATGACCATCGGCGACTTGAACTGGATCGCCCACTCGACCGCCGGCTCCGGCAGATACCGAGCGACCGAAAACAGCCCGCCCTTCTTGGCGACGTCGCGCCGGGCCTCCATCGGGTGAATGATAAACGCGAACTTTTCCAAAGCGTGTCCTCTACTTCGTCGGCGTCAGCAGGAAGCCCCGGCGGATGCCGTTGTGGATGCCGTTGCCGACGATCTGGCCCCGGTCGTTGATGCCGAGGGCGTTCTGCAATTTCCAGCCGGTCCCGCGCGGGACCAGGGTGTTCAGCTCGTACACGCGCCCGTTCTGCCAGAGCAGGGCGGCCTCGTCAGTGCGATAGTAGGCGTTGCCGACCACCTGGCCCCGATTGTTGATGGCGGCAGCCTTGCTGTCGTGGATGCGCGGGATCGAGCCTAGCCCGCGCATGTGCCCGTTCTGCCACAAAAACGCCTGGTAGTGGAACGTCAGCCGCCGCCCCGGCGTTCCCCTGGTCGCGCCCGCCCAGCCCGCCACCTGGCCGTTGTTGTTGACCGCCCGCGCCACGCTGTCGGTGTAGCCCGGCAGGACGCCCAAGTCTTTGACCCGACCCGCCGCGTCCCACAGCAGCGCGTGGGTGTGCGTCTTGCCGGGCAGCCCCCGGTCGCCCTTGCCCGCCGCCTGCCCCCGGTCGTTGACGGCGCTGGCGTCGGCGGCACCGTACCCGACCGGCGGGGCGAGCCGGCGCAGGCGCTTGCCGTCCCAAAAGAAGGCCTGGTTGTTGGACACGCCGACGACCTGGCCCTTTTGGTTGATCGCCTCGGCCTGCGACAGCGAGTAGCCCCGCTGCCCGCTGGGGAAGCCGCCCAGGATGCGCGCCCGCCCGCCCGCAAAGACCGCCGAAGCGAACCTGGCTTTGAGTGGGTTCGGGCTGTATGCGCCCGCCATCGCGCCCGCGTCGTTGACGCCCACAACGTAGGCGTGGCTGCCGTCCAGCCCCGGCACAGGGCGCATCCGGCCACCCTGCCAGACGAACATGTTGGTGATGAACTCCGGCCCCTTGCCCCGCTTCGCCGTGTCCGCCCCGCCGACCACCACGCCCCGGTTGTTGATCGCTGTGGCCGCGCACTCCACGCCGCCCAGCGAGCCGAGGTCGGTGACGGCGTAACGCGGCGGGGCCTGAGCAGACGCGCTGCCAGCGATTGTCAACAACATAACACAGGCTGTATATGTCGTGAGCAGTCTCATCATGGGTTGGATGTCAACAGAAAGGCACGGAAATTGCTCTTGAAAAGGCCGTTGCCAACGATCTGACCGCGATTGTTGATGTTCACAGCCTGATCCAGTCGCCAGTTGAAGCGCTCGCTCAAAGCATCATTTAAATCAACAGTCTCACCGGCTTCTCAGAAAGCGGCGTGAGTATCCCCGCGTTGGTTTGCGCCGGGGGCCGTTTCGGGGTCCATCCCAATCCAGCCGACTAGCTGACCATGATTGTTGAGCGAATGGGCAAGCCCCATGCCGCTGATTGCCTGCCACTGCCCGTGCTGCCACAAAAAAGACTGCTGCCCCAAGTCGTGTCCCAAGTCGCGGTCAGCTTCAGTGAGTTCGGCCCATTCCACACGGGCAGCCCGAACAAGAATCTGTCCTACGTCGTTGACAGCTATCGCTTCCGTAGTTCGGAAGCCGTCCGGCTCTCCAAGGAGAGTTACGGAGTCGTCCCGCCAGATGACCGCATACTTGCCCTTTGCATCGCACACGTTTCCGACGATCTCCCCTGCGTTGTTAATGGCGGTCGCCTTGTCAGCCCAACAACCCGGTGGGACTTCGAGATAATGCCTCTTGCCCCGTTCCCAGCAGAACGCGCCCCGCTTCATTACAGGGGGCCAATCAGATTTCGTGAGCGGCGTCTGCGCGTACCCAACCACTTGTCCGGCGTCATTGATGCCCTTAGCACCACTGATCGGGGTGTTGTTTTGGAACAGGTTGCGCGGCCGACGGTTTTCCATCAGGATGGCGCAAAAGTGGCAAGAGGCATTGAAGCGTTCTCCGACGATCTGCCCTTTGTTGTTAATGCTGTTTACAGCGATCCGACCCAAATCATGCACCTTGCCGTCTTCCCAAAGGCAGGCAATGGCTTCATCTGTCTTTTCATTGTGGGAATAGCCGATGACTTGCCCTTTGTCGTTGATGGCAGTAGCACAGCTAACGCTACATCTTGGCAGCGGTTCTAGCGCAAGCACAGAATATAAAGGCGTCCTCACGGGTTCAGCGTCTCCACGCGGGGCTGCCAGTTGAGTTGGGCGAGCAGTTTCAGGTAGTCATCGGGCGTCAGTTCGGACGGTTTGCGGCCTGAGAGGGCCACTAAGACGCCCTCCATGACGTTGGTGCCGAAGGAGCGGCCGTCAAGCTCGGGCGTGGTCGTGATGAGCGTCTTGACGCCCCGCTGGGTGAGCTGCTGGACGTCGTCCTGGGTGATGGTGTTGGTCAGGACGGTCTTGCCCTGCAAATCATCGGGCATATACCGGCGGATGTAGGGGAAGTCGCCGGCGATGACGTCGGCCTCGGCGTAGAACTTGCCCCACTGGGGCGTGATCGTGTTCTGCTTCTCGCCGGTCGGGTATAGGTACTTGAAGGGGACGCGCGTGACGATGGGCAGCAGGGCGCGGGCGGCGCGGGACACGGCGGACAGCGAGCGCAGGGGCAGGGGCAGGCCCAGGGCGAACATCAGGTCACCGTAGACGACCGACGCGCCCGCGGCGTCCAGCGCCTCGGCCATGCCGAAGCGGTCCACGGCGCTGACCAGGAGCACCTTGGAGCGGGAAAAGTCCACTGTCCCGTCGCGCTGCAAGCGGGCGACGGTCTCGCGCTCCAGCGTGTTCTTCAGCCCGCTGCCGTCCACCACGGGCGTCTTGACGGCGGCGCTCGCCAGCCTCTCGATCTCGCGGAAGACGTAGCGGCGGCCCGCGGCGTAGACATACATATCCGTCCCGCCCAGGCCGAAGGCGTCCACCTTGCCGTCGAGTTCGACCAGCTTCTGCCGGAAGAGGCCCATGTCGCCGTCGGTCCCGATGCGCTCGACCGAGAACTCCTGGCCGGCGAACGTCGCCGTGACGGCCTTGTCGCGGGCCGACGAGCCGAGGCTGATGGAGGTGATCCGCTTGGGGTTTTGACTCATACGGGGTTGCTTTTTGGCCGGGAATTTGCTATCATAGAGGCTAGACGCGCCATTATAGCAGATTGCCGGGGCTGATGCAAGAACGGCGCACGGCCCCACCCAGCATAAGAACAGCCTGAAGACGACACAGTCGCAGTGGAAAGACTGTGCATAAAGAGGACGGACACGACTATGGAATCACTGCGAATCGTGATCGCGGACGATGAGCCGATCATCCGGCTGGACCTGCGGAAGACGCTGGAGAACATGGGCCACCAGGTCGTCGGCGAAGCCGGCGACGGCGCGAAGGCCGTTGAGATCGCCCGCGAGCTGAAGCCGGACATCGTCATCCTGGACATCAAGATGCCCGAACTCGACGGCATCGACGGGGCCAAGATCATCACGACCGAGGGCATCGCCCCCGTCCTGCTGCTGACCGCCTACTCGCAGAAAGATCTGGTAGACCGGGCCAAAGACGCGGGCGTGTTCGCCTATCTGGTCAAGCCTTTCAAAGAGGCCGACCTGTTGCCCGCGATGGAGATCGCCATCTCGCGCTACGAGGAATTCGTGGAGCTGGAGAACGAGGTCACGGATCTAGAGAACAAGCTGGACACGCGCAAGGCCGTGGACCGGGCCAAGGGCATCCTGATGGACCAGTACGGCCTGAAAGAGCAGGAGGCGTTCCGGCGCATCCAGATCCAGAGCATGAACACCCGCAAGTCCATGCGCGAGATCGCCGAGGCGATCATCATCGCCCACAATGTCTAGGCCGGCGTCTCAGCCAGTATCAAAGTCTTTGCCCCCGACGATGCGCCGAAGCCGCCGCACGATCTTTCAGGTCGTCCGGCGGCTTTTTGCCGTGTCGGCGGCGCTCTACGGGGCGTCACTGCTCATCCTGTGGGCGTTCCAGCGCCCGCTCGTCTTCCATGCGGGCGGCTCACGCGGCACCGAAGCCGGCGGCGGGGTGCTGCCGGGGCATGCACAGACGGTGCGGTTCCGAACGGACGCGGGGGACCGCGTGGTCGCCTATTACGGGGCGGCACTGACCCAGAACGGCACACGAGACCCCGACGCCGCGCGCCGCCCCACCCTGCTGTTCTTCTACGGCCAGGGCGGCTCGGTGGCCGGGTGCCGGGACTGGGCCGAGTCGTTCCGGCGGCAGGGCGTCAACGTGCTCATGCCGGACTACGTCGGGTTCGGCGCGAGCGGCGGGCGCGAATCCGAGGCGGCCTGCCGGTCAACAGGCGAGGCCGCTTTGCGTTACCTGCGGAGCCGGTCCGGCGGCCAGTCGCAGCCCATCGTCATCGCCGGCTACTCGCTCGGGTCGGGCGTGGCCGCCGACCTGGCCGCCCGCGAGACCGAGGCGGGGCGGCCCCCCGCCGGGCTGGTTTTGATTGCGGCGTTCACCAGCATGGCCGAGGAGGCGCACCAGGAGTACCCGCTTTACCCGACGTGGCTGCTGCGCCGGCTCCTCCGCTACCCGTTCCCCAGCGAGCGCAACCTGCGCCGTGTGCGCTGCCCGATCTTGCTGGTCCACAGCCGCGCGGACCGGCTCATCCCCCTCTGGATGTCGGACCGGCTGGCCCGCGCCGGCGGCGGGCCGGTGACGCGGCTGACCATCGACCGCGCGGACCACGCCGATTATTTCTCGACCGGGGGCGCGCAAGTCTTTCCCGCCCTCGGCCGCTTTTTACGGAAAGTCATTGCCGCCCCATGAAATTTAAACCCCGCGACGCGAACGTCCCCGCCCGGATCGGCTTCGGGCGGCGCGAGCTGTTCCTGAAGCGCCAGGCTCTGGCCCTCGGACACCGCGAGGCCGATGCCACCCGGCTGCACCTGGCCCTGGCCGCACGCTCCCAGGACTTGAAGGGTGCCCAGGACCGCATCCGGGAGATGGAGCGCGCCCACGACGAGCGCAACGCCGAGGGCGAGGCCCTGCGGAAGATCGGCGAGGCGATGGGGTCGCTATTCGACCTGGAGGAGATGCTGCGGGCCGTGGCCGGGATCGCCGTCCAGATCACCAGCACCGACTCGTCGCAGGTGTACCTGTTCAACGACGCCCACGACGTCCTGACGCTGCGGGCCGTGGACGACGGCTCGCCGCGCGAACTGGTCGGCAAGCTGCGCCTGCGGGTGGGCGAAGGGCTGGCCGGCTGGGTCGCCCAGCACAAGGAGGCCGTCGCGGTCAACCACGACGCCTACCATGACCGGCGCTTCAAGTTCGTGCCCGAGCTTCAGGAAGAGAAGTTCGAGTCGATGCTCAGTGTCCCGCTGATCTACCGCGGCAGCGTGCTCGGAGTCATCAACGTCCGCACGGTCAAGCCGCACGAGTACACGCAGACCCAGGTGCGTCTGCTCCAGTCCATCGCGTCGCAGATCTCGGGCGCGGTCGAGAACTCGCGCCAGTACCGCAAGCTGGAAAAGCGGACGTCGCAGCTCTCGACGCTGTCCGAGGTCAGCAAGACGATCACCAGCGATCTGTATCTCGAGGAGATATTGCAGCTCATCGTGGCCGCCACGGCGGATACGATGTCGTTCAAGATCTGTTCGCTGATGCTGCTGGATGAAGACAAGCAGGAGCTGGTGCTGAAGGCGACCCAGAGCAGCAGCCGCGAGTACGCCAAAAAGGCCAACATCAAGATCGGCGAGGGCGCGGCGGGCCGGGCGCTGGCCGAGGGGAAGGCCGTGACGATCTACGACCTGAAACACTCCGGGGAGTACCCCAACCCGGACCTGGCACGGCGCGAAGGGTTGTCGTCGTTGGCCTCGATCCCGCTCCAGGTCAAGAACAAGCGCATCGGCGTCCTGAACTGCTACACCGAGCGGCCCCACCACTTCACCGACGACGAGATTTCGGTCCTGTCGGCGCTGGGCAGCCACGCCGCCATCGCCATCGAGCACGCCAAGCTCCTGGTCAAGTCGGCCATCATCCAGGAGATGCACCACCGCGTCAAGAACAACTTGCAGCAGGTCGCTTCGCTCCTGCGGCTCCAGATGCACTACGTGGGCCGGCGGTCGGTCGAGCAGGTGCTGACCGAGTCGCTCAACCGCATCCTCGCCATCGCCTCGGTCCACGAGCTGCTGGCGCGCGAAGACCTGGACATCATCAGCGTCAAAAAAGTTGCCGCGCAGATATTGCAGGCGACCCAGCAGGCGATCATCGCGCCGGGCAAGCACATCAGCATGGACATCGAGGGGCCGGATATACTATTGCCGTCCGCCCAGGCGACATCGGTCTCGCTGATTCTGAACGAGCTGGTGCAGAACGCCGTCGAGCACGGCTTCGGGGAGGGGGCGGACGAGGGGACGATACTTATCGCGCTGGCCGAGGACGCCAAGACGATGACGCTGACCGTGACCAATGACGGGACGCCCATCATCGCGGGCTTCGACGTCCGCCGGTCAGACTCGCTGGGCCTCCAGATCGTCGGCTCGCTGGTCAGCGGCGACTTGCAGGGGAAATTCACCCTGGAGAACATCGCCGGCAAGACCGTCGCGTGCGTCGTGTTCGCGAAGTAGGGGTGCAGAGGAAGTCCCCACCCCACCTGGGGGGATTCCTCTGCGCTTTCACGCCGTCGTGTCCACCATCGGGCCGAGGTTGACGGGGACGGGGACGCCCGTCTTCAGCAGAATCTCTTCCATCCGCTGCGCCGAAACCACCCCTAGGAGAGAAGTGACGTAGGAAATGTCCGTGCTGGAAAGCGCCGATGCGGAGGCCGTCGTCGTGACTGGCCGCGGGCCGGCATGGTGATGCTCCTGGGCCGGCGTTGCGGCCGCGGGCGGCGGTGCGGGCGGCTTCGGTTGAGCTTTGGCCGGCTCGGGGGCAGCGGCGGGGGTTGGGGCGATTGTGTTAGGCATCACGTTATCATCCGAGGGTGATCATCCGGCGGCCGTCAAGCGAGCGTGTTGACGTTCCGGCCCAGGTTAGGCGTCAGGCTCGCGAGGAGCTGATCGGCTTCCAAAGCCTGGCCGTTGACCGCCCCGAGCAGGGCCGACGTTGCCGTGTCCCCGGTTTGCAGGCCGGCCAGGATGGCGCTGTTCGCGCTCTGCACCGCCACGGCGACGCCGACGACCGGGTTCGTCGCCGCCACGCGGCTGATCGTGTCTGTCAAGGACATGGGACGTCTTCTCCTGGGTCTTTCTCCTGGTGTCATCTTCGGCAGATGGCGGCGCGGCGCGCACTGTCAGCAATACCAACTTTTTCTTGACTTCGCCCCTCCCCGTGTGCTAGACTCCGGGCATGGACCCGCCCGCTTTCATGGTGGCGCGGGCCTTTCTGTCGGGTGTTTGCTTGGATCGGTTCGATGGGAACGGAGACGGAGTCATGCTGCTTGCGGGACAGCGCATCAATGGGCGGGGGCATTTAGAGGTCGGCGGCTGCGACACGGTCGCGCTGGCGCAACAGTTCGGCACGCCGCTGTACGTCATGGATGAGGGCGTGGTGCGGGACAACTGCCGGCGGTACAAGGCCGCGTTCGAGTCACGCTACCCGAAAAACGACATCTCGTTCGCCTCCAAGGCGTTCCTGAACATGGCGATCTGCCGCGTCATGGCGCAGGAGGGCCTGAGCCTCGACGTGGCCTCGGCGGGCGAGCTGTACACCGCCGTCCAGGCCGGCTTCCCGATGGAGCGTATTTTGCTGCACGGCAACAACAAGTCGCGGACTGAGCTTGAAATGGCCCTGGAGCACGGCGTGGGCCGCGTCGTCGTGGACAGCCTGCCCGAGCTGCGGCATCTCGCCGCACTCGCCAAAGAGGCCGGGAAGACCCAGGCCGTGCTGCTGCGCGTCACGCCCGGCATCGACCCGCACACGCACCGGCGCATTCGGACAGGCCAGGAGGACAGCAAGTTCGGCCTCAGCATCGCCACGGGCGCGGCTTTGGAGGCCGTCACCGAGGCCCTGGGCGCGGCCCCGCACCTGCACATCACGGGCCTGCACTGCCACATCGGATCACAGCTTTTGGACACCCACACGCACGAGCAGGCCATCGACGTCATGGTGGGTTTTCTGCACCAGGTCGCCGACAAGACCGGCTGGACGCCCGCAGACCTGGACATCGGCGGTGGCCTGGGCATCCGCTACACCGAAGACCAGTCGCCGCCGGCCTACGACGAGTTCGCGGAGACGGTCATCGGCGCGCTGCGGGCCGCTTTAGACAAATACGGCGTGCCCGAGCCGAACCTGCTGCAAGAGCCGGGCCGCGCCCTGGTCGGCGAGGCCGGGGTCACGCTCTACACCGTCGGCGTCATCAAGACCGTCGCCCTGCCCGATCCGCCCGGACGGCGCACCTACGTTGCCATCGACGGCGGCCTGTCGGACAACCCGCGCCCGCAGCTCTATGATGCCGTGTACGAGGCCCACGTCGCCGACCGTGCCGGCCAGCCGAAGACTCAGACCGTGGCCGTGGCCGGCAAGCACTGCGAGACCGACATTCTCATCCAGGCCGCCCGGCTCCAGCCGGTCGAGACGGGCGATATTCTGGCCGTGCAGTCTACGGGCGCGTACAACTACGTCATGGCGTCCAACTACAACCGCTTCCCCAAGCCCGCCTGCGTGTTCGTCCGGGACGGCCAGGCAACGCTGGTGTCGCGCCGCGAGACCCTGGACGACGTGGTGCGGCTGGACGTTTTGCCGGAGTAGGGCCGGGGATGAGATTTTCTGCCCTCGTAACGCGCCTTTAGGAACCCACCATGCCCGACAATTGGGACTTCACGCAGAAGCCGCAGCGGGCAGGTGCCGTCGGCGAGACACCGATTCTGACCTATTTGCTCCTGGCGTTGAGCGTCGTGACCACGGCGGCCCACCTGACGGGGGGGAGCCAGCCCGGTACGCTGTGGTACAACATCGGCCACTTCGGGTTCGCCGAGACGCCGGGGGCCGCGCCGTGGAGCCTGATCACGACGGTCTTCATCCACGGGAGCTGGCTGCACCTGCTCTTCAACATGCTTTGGCTGGTCCAGATCGGGCGCATCTTGGAGGCGACGCTGAACCCCATCGTTTACCTGGCGTTTCTGGTCGGCGCGGCGGCCGTAGGCGACGGGTGCGAATTCCTGCTCTCGGGCAATACGGGGATCGGGATGTCGGGCGTGGTCTACGCGATGTTCGCCCTGATGTGGGCGGGGCGCGGGCTGTACCCGGCGTGGGGGGCGGTGGCGACAGAGGCTAACCTGCGCCTGTTCATCGGCTGGGGGCTGTTCTGCATCGTGGCAACCTACTTACACATCCTCGCCATCGCCAACGGCGCGCACGCCGGCGGGTTCCTGTTCGGCCTGTCCGTCGGCTTCCTGTTTTTCACGCCCCGCCGGCGCTGGGTCTGGGCCGCGCCCCTGGTCCTGCTCGTCGGCGCGACCGTCTTCTCCGCCGTCCGGCTTCACACACTCTCGCTCTAGCTCCCTTATGATGACCAAGAAACGCTTACTTTCGGGGATGCAGCCCACGGGCGGCGGGCGGCTGCATCTGGGCAATTTAGAGGGCGCATTGCGGCCCTGGGTGCGCCTCCAAGACGAGTACGAGATGTTCTGCTTTATCGCCGACTGGCACGCGCTCACGACCGTGGCCGACCGGCGCGTGGACCTCGCCGAGGCATCGCGGCAGACGGCCATCGACTACCTGGCGGCCGGGCTGGACCCGGACAGGTGCGCCATCTTCCGGCAGTCGGACGTCCCCGAGCACGCCGAGCTGCACCTGCTGCTGTCGATGGTCACGCCCGTCGGGTGGCTGGAGCGCATCCCCACCTACAAAGAAAAGCGTGACCTGGTCAGAGACAACGACACGCAGGTTTCTTATGGGCTGCTGGGCTATCCCGTCCTGCAAACGGCGGACATCGTGCTCTACCGCGCCCATGCCGTCCCCGTGGGGCGGGACCAGGCCGCCCACATCGAGATATCGCGCGAGATCGCCCGCCGGTTCAATCACATCGTCGAGGAAGACGTCTTCCCCGAACCCGAGGCCGTCATCAGCGAAGGCAGCGGCGAGCTTCCGGGCATGGACGGGCGCAAGATGAGCAAGTCCTACGACAACGCCATCTACTTGTCCGACACTCCCAAGCAGACGCAGAAAAAAGTCAACTCGGCGTTCACAACGCCGACCAAGATTCACATCACCGATGCGGGCGAGCCCGAGGGCTGCGTCGCCTGCAAGCTGCGCCGCGTCTACGACCCCGATGGGTATGAGACGCAGTGGGACGAGTGCCGGGCCGGGGCGCGCGGCTGCGGGCAGTCCAAGCGCGAAGTCGCCGAGATCATCAACGCCGCCCTCGCGCCCGTCCGCGCCCGCCGGGCGGAACTCGAAGCCGACCCCGCCTTTGTGGACGCCGTGCTGCGCCGTGGCGCGGAGCAGGCCCGCGCGGCGGCCTCCGAGACCATGGGAATCGTCCGCAGGGCATTGAGGCTGATGGCGTAAGAACCCACGTTTAACACAAAGCGCCCCGCTCCGGGGTACAATCAGCCCGGACGAGAGGATTATTTCTCCCCGCCCCCCGCAGCGGGAGCGCAGCCGGCGGCGCGGATGCCGGCGACACTATGGAACCTCCCTCACAGGCTACTTCACAGCCCACTTTGATGCTCGCCCTGACCCTGCTGCTCGTCGCCATGAACGGGTTCTTCGTCGCCGCCGAGTTCGCCCTGATCCGCGTCCGGCAGACGCGCATCGCCGAGCTTGTCGAGCAGGGCAGCGCGCCCGCGCGCTCCGTCCAGGCCCTGCTGGGGCGGCTGGACACCTACCTTTCGGCCACGCAGCTCGGCGTCACGCTGGCCTCGCTCGCGCTGGGCGCGGTCGGCGAGCCTGCGGTCGCCCACCTTCTGCGCGGCGTCTTCACTTCGGTCGGCATCGCCCCCGCCTCCCCCAGTGCCCACGTCGTCGCCATCGGCCTGGGCTTCGTGCTGATCACGTTCTTCCACATCACCTTCGGCGAGCTGCTGCCCAAGTGGTGGGTCATCGCCCACACCGAGCGGACGGCTTTGGCCGTGTCGCGCCCGATGCGGCTGTTTTTGACGCTCGGCTACCCCCTGATCCTCGTGCTGGAAAGCGCGGCCAAGGCCATCGCCCGGCCCCTGGGCATCAACCCCGCCGACGGCCACGAGCAGGCGCACTCGGAGGACGAGATTCTGGCGATCATGGCCCACGCCCACAAGCAGGGCGGCCTGCGGCCCTCGGAGATACGGATCACTAATAACGTCTTCGACTTCGCCCACACGCAGGCCAAAGAGATCATGGTGCCGCGCGTGGACATGGTATTTTTATCCACCACCTGGAGCCTGGCGCGCAACGTCGAGGTCGCCGTCGAGAGCGGCTTCACCCGCTACCCGCTGTGCGAGGCCGACCGGGACCACGTCCTTGGCATGGTCCACATCAAGGACCTGCTGGGCATTGCGGGCGACCCGCAGGCGGACATTCGCTCCATCAAACGGGACATCATCGGCATCCCCGAGACCAAGCCCATCGACGAGCTTTTGAACGACTTGCAGAAGAGCCACACGCATCAGGCTGTAGTCGTGGACGAGTACGGCGGCACGGCGGGCATCGTCACGCTGGAGGACATCATCGAGGAGCTGATCGGCGAGATCCAGGACGAGCACGACAAGCCCCCGCCCCTCTTGCCGCTCGACGAGACGGGGCACTCGTACTCGGTCGCGGGCACGGTCGCGCTGGACGAGGTCTCGGAGACGCTGGGCCTGCCCATCGAAAACCCCGACGACTACGACACCATCGGCGGCTACGCCCTCCACGCCTTGCGCCTGCCCCCGCGCCACGGCGCGACCGCCCGATTGGAAGGCTACGATGTCTCGGTCGCCGAGGTGACGGGCCGCCGCATCCGCCGCCTCCTGTTCACCCGCCACGCCCCCTCCCCGGTCGGCGATACGGGGTGAGCCGCCTCCTGCGGAAACGGGGCGAAAAATCATCCCCTCACGGCGAACATCTCCGAGCTTGAACGCAGTATACTCTACGCAGTAGAGGGGAGCGGGGTGACGGAATGCTGAGAACTCAAGACGCCAACACAGACCCGCCGACACCCGTGAGCCAGGCGCGGGTGACGCCGGAGGAGTTGACTCAGGCACTCGCCGCCATCGAGTCGCGCAAGCAGGCCGAGGCCAGCCGCCTGGCGGGGACCATCCCTATCGGCGACGCCATCACCGACCTGCACCTGGACTCGACGCCGGAAGACATCTGGGCCGAAGTCCAGGCCCAGCGCGCAAAAGCCGACACCTCCCAGGCACAGTCGTCCCCCGAGGCCGCTGAACAGAAGGTGCCGCGCGGGGCAAAAGTCACCGTGCAGGTTCGGCAGCAGTCGGTGACGCCCAGCCGCAACTGGCGCAAGAGCGGGGTGATCGGGATGGTCTTGGTCGGCTGGCTCGTGCTCCACAACGCCTTTGGCTCGCACTCCGGGCACCACGTTCCCAGCCACGTCGCCGCCCCCATCCTGCGCCCCCTGGCTCAGGTTCCCGACGGCCAGGAAGTCTACGCCGACGACTCGGCGCTCGCCCAAGTTTCCGAAGGCAAGCCGCTGCCCCAGATCACCGTCAGCGAGAACGAGAGCGGCAACCGCTGGAAGATCTTCCGGCGCAGCGGCCACGTCTACCTGCGCGGCTATATCGAGAGTGCCGACTCGCTCCAGCCCCTTCAAGGCAAGCCCCTCAACGTCTACAACGACGACAACTCCGGCGAGCTGCACGGCGATCCCACCTCCAACATCACCGTGCGAGTAGATAAAATCCCCTTGCAGAAGTCCGGCGGCGACGGCGACTTCTCGGGAGTCACCGTCACCAACTTCCAGCCCGACCCGCTGACCACCCTCAGCCCGTGGCATTAGAGCCGTGACGTTGCTTCCCGGCAGTACTGTAGCTGCTTTGTCCAAGCACTTCGGGAGAATCCGCAACCATGCTGAACCACACGGAGGACGAGGCGGAGCCAGTGCCAGCCGCGCAGGCGCGCATCAAGACCGAAGAACTGGCGCGGGCGGTGGCCGCCATCGAGGCCCGCCGGCAGCGGGACGCGCAGGCGCTGGTCGGAACCCTAGTCATCGGCGAAGCCGTCGAAGAACTCAGCCTCGACATGACCCCGGAAGAGATACTCGCCGAGGTCAAAGCCCAGCAGGAAGAGCAGAGGGAGCAGGAAGAACAGAAAGAAGCAAGCGGCCTTTACCTGCACGAGTACGGGAATGCTAGCAACACGCCGAGCTGGCGGATGCCGGCTTGGCTTCTGGCGGGCAGCGTAGTTTCGGTTCTAACCATCATTATCTGGTGGGGCACAGCCAATCAAACACAGCCCATATCTTCTACGGTCTATCCGCCCCCGGTTGTGACGCAGAATTACCCCAATGTAAACCCGCCGTTCGTACCGGGGCAGACGCCGCCAACATTTTACCGGACCCCACCTGGTCACATGATCACACGCATCCCCGACGGCGTCAGTTTTGGATGTGCCCCGTACACGTTGGAGCGGGTTTTGAACGGCGAAAAATTGGCGGATATCCAAGTTTATGACGGCGAAGAGGCGTTCTTGTATGGCAGGCGGCACTTTGCTGATGGCCTCCCGCTCGTTTCACCAATGACTATTTATTATCGTGCCCGAGGATGGACGCTGATCAAGCACAAGGGACGTGTTTATGTGCGGGGCTGGGCGTATCTGCCGATTCTTGCCCCGACCAGCATCCGCGTCTTCAACACCCCTGATGCTCCTGAGATCAGAGACAAAGCCTCCGAGATCACGCTGCCCACGCAGGGGGTGCATTACGAAGGCATGTACGCGCGCGCTTTTCTTGATCCACCGAAAGGTATGGCTTCGGGTTCAGGGCCTTATCCGGCATCGCCGAGCGATCAACTGGAAATCAGGGCTACAGACGTTCATTTGGATAGTCACGCCTACGAAAACTGGTAAATATGTCTTCTGAAGTTGTTGTCATCGGCGGGGGGGCGGCAGGGATGCTGGCGGCGCGGCGGGCCGCCGAGGGCGGGGCGCGGGTCACGCTGCTGGAGAAGAACGACCGGCTGGGGATGAAGATACTGATCTCGGGCGGCGGCAAGTGCAACCTGACCCACGACGGGCCGATGGAGGACGTCCGCGCCAAGTTCCGGCCCGCCGAGGCCCGGTTTTTGAAGCCGGCGTTTTATCGGTACACCAACCGGGACTTCCTGGGAATGCTCACAGCGCGCGACATGAGCGTCTACAGCCGGCCCGATGGGCGCGTCTTCCCCGTCGAGCCGGCGAACGCCAAGGACGTCGTCGCGCTGCTGACGGAGTACGTCGCCGAGGCGGGCGTGCGCGTCCGCTACGGGGCCTCGGTGACGGGGCTGGTTGCCGAGGAAGGGCGCATCACCGGCGTCAAGGTCGGCGGCGAGACGCTGGCAGCCGCGCGGGTCGTCGTCTCGACCGGCGGGTCGTCGTACCCGGCGACGGGCACGACCGGCGACGGCTGGCCGTGGCTCACCGGGTTGGGCCACACGCTGGCCCCCCTGCGGGCCGCCCTGGCCCCCCTGTATCTGACCGACGCCCCCCCCGAGTGGTCCGGCGTCGCCCTGCGGGACACGGTGTTGCGGGCGCGGGCCGGGGCGGGCGGCAAGGAGTTCGCGCGCTGGACGGGCGACCTGCTGTTCACCCACAAAGGCGTCTCGGGGCCGACCGCGTTGGGCGTCTCGCGGGACGTGGCCGAGCGCGAGGGGGGCGCATGCGCGGTCGAGGCCGATCTCGCGCCGGGCTTGACCTGGGAGGAGCTTTCTAAAGAGCTGCGGCGGCAGGCGCTAGAAAGCCCGCGCAAGACCGTCGCGTCGCTGGTCGCACCGTTCGTGCCGGACCGGCTGCGCGAGCCGCTGCTGGCCGCCACGGGCGTGGCCGGCGAGACGCGCGGCGCGCACCTGCCCGCCAAGTCCCTCAATCGCGTGGTCTCGACCCTCAAAGCCTGGCCGCTCGGGACCGTCCGGCACGTGCCGCTTGAGCGCGGCGAGGTGGTCGCGGGCGGGGTGGCGCTGGACGAGGTGGACCCGCAGACGATGCGCTCGCGGCTCGTGGATGGCCTGTACCTGTGCGGCGAGGTGCTGGACATCGCCGGGCCGGTCGGCGGCTACAACTTGCAGGCAGCCTGGAGCACGGGCTGGGTCGCGGGCGAGGCGGCGGCGAAGGGCGGGTGACAGGTCGGGGGAGTTGAAGAGGGGAGCGGCCCCGGCACTGGAAGTACCGGGCTACCCCGAGGAAGTGCCTTCGGCACTGAGGAACGGCACCGAGAGCCGCCTCCGAGGCTTACCTTTGAGTCACGGAGGGACTTTCTTTGGGTAGCCCGGCACTTCCCGTGCCGGGGCGATTGACTTCCGCCGCCTTTGCCGGGGTCGCCTACGGCCCCCCTGCCCCGCGCCGGGCGAGGGACTGGGGGGCGTGGGGGTTGAGGAGGCGCGCGAGGCGTCCGAGTTCCTCCGGCGAGCCGATGGCGATCAGCGTGTCGCCCTGGGCGAGCCGGCGGTCGCCGGGCGGGTTGGGGATGAAGCTGTGGATCTCGCCGCTGGCGCGCAGGGCGACGACCAGGGCACCCGTCGCCTGCTTGAACCCCGCCGCGTCCAGCGTCATCCCCAGGCAAGCGGACTCGGCCACGACGGTCAATTCGCGGAGCTGGAACCGCGTGTGGTCGGCCTCGGTCATGGCCGTGACGAAGTCGGTGACGGCGGGGTTGACCGCGGTGATCGCCATCCAGCGCCCGCCGAGGACGTGGGGCGAGACGACCTTGCTGGCACCGGCCCGGATCAGCTTGGCCTCGTTCTGCCGCGCGTCGGCGCGGGCGACGATATACAAATCCGGCTCCAGCCCGCGCGCAGACAGCACGATAAAGGTGTTGACGGCGTCAGTCGGCGTGACCGCGATCAGGGCGGCGGCGCGCTCGATGCCGGCCCGTTTGAGCACGTCGTCGTCGGCGGCGTCGCCCTCGATGTGCGGCACGTCGGCCTCGCGCAGCATCTCCAGCCGCCCCGGCTCCTGCTCGATGACGACATAGGGGACGCGCTCGTGGGTATATCCCTGCGCGATCTGCTGGCCGATGCGGCCGTAGCCGCAGACGATGTAGTGGTCGTGGAGGGCGTTCACCAGGCGGGCCATCCTTTTGTGGGACAAGAGCAGCAGCGTCTGCTCACTCACGAAGGTTTCGATGACGGTGGTGAACAGCCAGGCCGCCGTCCCCAGCCCGAACAGAATCAGAAGTATCGTGAAGATCGTGCCCGCCGTGTCCAGCGGCTTGACCTCGCCGTAGCCGACGCTGCCCAGCGTGATCACGGTCATAAACAGGGCGTCAAGAAAGCTGTAGTGCTCCAGCCCCATGTACCCCGCCGTGCCGCCGGTCAGGATGGCAAACCCGGCCCCCAGCGCCAGCCGCAGGCGCAGGAGCGGGTTGCGATAGAAGTCCCGCAAAGGCGGCAGGAAGGGGAGGCGTCTCATGGGTGGGGCGTCACCGTAACTTTGTTCCCCGGCGTGACCGCAACATCGAACGCCTTGCCCCGGAAGCGGACGCCCCGGACAGTCAGCCCCCCCCACCCCGGCGGCAGGTGCGGGTCGGCGTAGAGCGACGCCACCCCGTCCCCCGCGATCTTCGTCCCCGACGCCCGCCCGCCCGCCTCGACCACGCGCAGGCCCGCGAAGCCGTACAAAACGCTCTGCAAACACCCCCCCATGCCCGTGCAGAAGTAGACGCGGTTGCTGGTCCGCTTTTCGGCGAAGGCGTCCCACGGCCCGCGCTCGAACGGGCGGTACGAGTCGCGGAACAAATCGAGCGACTGCGGCCCGCGCCCCAGACCCGCCGCCACGATGGCCTCCATGCTGGCCGTCATCGCGGGGCCGTTCTTGATCGTGTGGGCCGCGTAGAAGTCCAGCATCCGGCCCTGGGTGGCCGCGTCATAAGCCACGCCCAGGGGATGAACCAACAGCAGCGTGTCGGCCTGCTTGGCCGCGAAGCGGTCCGTCATCGGTGTGGCGTTCTCGGCGGGGATTTTCCTAGCAGTGTCGTAAGAAAAGAACAGGCCGTCGGCAATGGTCTTCCAGCGCGAGTCGACGGGCTGCCTCAGCAGATTGGCCGCCGAAGACGCCGCGCGCAGGTTCGCCCGCACCACGGCGTTGGTATAGGCGTCGTCGTCTACGACGCCCGCCGTCTCGTCCGGCGACAGAACCTTGTTGACGTGGTACTTGCCGTCCGCCGTTTTGGAGACACGCGCCGCCCAATATGCCGCCGTCGCCGACAGCACGGGCCAGCCTTCTTTCACCAGATAGGCCTGATCACCCGTCCACAGATAATACTGCCACGCCGCCCAGCCCACGTCGGCGGTAATGTGTCGCTCCTGCGCGAACTCGGCGGGGGCCATCTCCGCGCCGGTGTCCGCGCTCTCCCAGGGGTACTCCGCCCCCGGAAAACCATGCGCCCGCGCGTTGTTCTTCGCCTGCCCCAGCGTCTTGAACCGATAGTCGATGATGGACCGCGCGTAGTCCGGGTGCTGGACGATGAGCGCGGGCATCATCCACACCTCGGCGTCCCAGAAGATGTGCCCGCCGTAGATATTGGACGACAGACCCATTGGCGGGATGGAGTGGTCGGAGCCGGGATAGGTAGACGACAGCAGGTAGAACAGATTGGCATGAGTCACCTGCTGCGCCTCGGGGTCGCCGCTGATGACGATGTCTGAGGTCTGCCAGAGATGAGGCCAATCTGTTGCTGGACGTATGTTCTTGCGGTAGATCTCGCCCAGGAACACGTCGGGCGTCGTCGTGAACGTGCCTTGTCCCATGTCCAGCCTTTGTGTGTGCCGTCCATCCGCGCCCTGCGGCTTCTGGCTGGCCGGAGCGGCGGGCCTGGCAGCAAGCTGACCACTGACATAATCACCCGCCTTGAATGTCTGGCTGACAGTTCCATTGCTCGCGTAGAGGTAGCTGTACTCACCGTCGCTCTTATAGAATGGGATCGGGATATTTGGGTCAGTAGAGGTCAGCACCCACGGGTCGAAGGTCTTCTGGTTCAGGAACAGGGCGTTGGCGGCAGCGGCCTCGTCCTGTGGCGAGGCAGAGGCGGGGGGCGTCGGCGCGGCGCTGTGACAGCCGGAGAGCAGGAGCGCGGCGGCGAGCGCGCAGATGGGGGGTATAAAGCGGGTGTTCACGGGGGTAGAATACGCGCGAGAGGGTGGGAAGTCCTGCAAGGGGGAGCAGACATGGCGGACAACGGTGCAAACGGGCGTAAAGTGCGGTGGGGCGTGATCGGGGCGACCTCACGGATCGCGCAGGAGGCGGTCATCCCGGCCATTCTCGCCAGCGGCCACGCGGAGCTGGCGGGGGTGGCCTCGCGTAGCCGGGACAGCGCGCAGGAGATCGCCGCCCTCGCCGGGCCGCACGTGGCCGCCTACGGCGATTACGACTCGCTGATCGCCGACGACGCCGTGGACGTCGTGTACCTGCCGCTGCCCAACAACCTGCACCTGGGCTGGGCCGTGGAGGCGATGAACAACGGCAAGCACGTCTTGTGCGAGAAGCCGCTGGCCCTGAACGCGATGCAGGCCCAGGAGATGCAGGAGACGGCGGAAAACAACGGCGTTTTGCTTTCCGAGGCGTTCATGTACCGCTACCATCCCCTGCAACAGGAAGTGGCGAAGCTGGTGCGCGGGGGCGCGCTGGGGGACATCAAGCTGGTGCGGGCGTCGTTCTCATTCGTGCAGACCGACCGGGATGACTACCGGCGCGATCCGGGCATGGGCGGGGGCGCGCTCTTCGACGTCGGCTGCTACTGTGTGCATATCGCCCGTCGCGCTTTCGGACGCGAGCCGACGGCGGTGACGGCCAAGTCGCTGTACGACAAGACGGCGGGCATCGACACGACCACGACGGCCCTGCTGGAGTTCGGCGGTGAGGGCATGGCCCTGATCGACTGCTCGTTCGCGCTGTCACTCCGGGCGACCTACGAGATCGTCGGCAGCGAGGCATCTATCAGCGTCCCGCGCTTTTTGATGGGCGGGGCCGAGGCGGGCGCAGCCCCGGACACGGGCGATTACTGCGTCTCGCGCGGCGGTGAGGATACCGAGTATCAGTCCCCGCCCGGCAACATGTACGTCAACGAGGTGGATGCCCTGTCGCAGCGTATTCTGGGCGAGGACGTGTTCCTGCTGTCCGCCGAGGACGCCGTCGCCAACATGCGCGCCCTGGACGCCGTTGCGGTCAGCGCGCGGACGGGGCAGAAGGTGGGGATTTAGGGAAGAACCCGCCCCGGCGGGCTTGCCCGCCGGGTGGGTCCCAAAAGCGTCCCTAAACCCCAACAACCGCACCGATTGCCAAAGCGTCCCACGCCAAACGCGCCCGTTCGGGCGTCGCGTCTGTCTCCTCGAATAGCACCAGCTCGTTGTGCTCCCGCAGCCAGCACTTGGGCACGAAGTAGCGCGTGTGGCCGTTACGGACCCAGTAGCGCCCCAGATTGATTCCGTTGACGTACAACACGCCTTTGCCCAGGCCGTCCAGGTGGGCGACAAGCTCGCGGTCGGGGAAGGCCAGCTCTTCCGCAGGCAGGGCGAACGTGGCGCGGAACAGGCGCAGGGGGCGCGGCGCGGCATCGAGCGGCCCCCACGCGATGTCCTGCGGGGCGATCTCCCAGGCGAGCTTGGGCCGGAAGGCCCAGTCCATGACGGGCGCGCTGAAGTCCAGCAGGACGGGGCCGAACAGGCCCTTTTTGTCTTCCTCCAAGCGGCGGCCCTTGAACTGCCACGCGCCCTTGAGCCGGCCCAGGTCGTCGCTCATCACGGCCACGGCGTTGTTGCCCGCTCGGAGCGGCACGGCGGCGGACAGGGACGGGTCGGCGGTGCGGTCCTCGGCGGGCGTCCGGCTGGTGGCGACGTATTCCCCGTTGACCAGCAGCAGGGCGCGGTCGGCCAGCGCGGTCAGGGTCAGCGACGCCTCGCGGTCGCGGTCGGAATGGACGGTCGCCCGATACCAGGCGTAGCCGCTCTTGTCACCCAGGGCGATGCGGCTGATCGGCTGGGTCATCGCGGTCCAGGCCGAGTCGTCGAAGCTCGGCTGCGCCTCCTCATCGGCGGGGGCGGACTGCCAGTTCTCCAGCACGGGCACGTCGGGCAGGGCCGTCTCGGGGACGGGCAGCGGGGTCCACGCGCCGTCTTTGTAGCTCCATAAATCGGTCGTGCCGGGCGCGATCTCGGCCAGCGTCTCCCCGCCGGGCGTCTCGCGCAGGTAATATGCGCCTAAGTAGATCGTGCCATCGGGGCCGAACCAGGTGTTGTCCATCTGGCCGGGCGTCAGCGTCAGGAAGGTCTGCGCGCGGCCCGTCGGGGACGTGTGGCGGCGGACATGGGCGGGGTCGCCGGGCGTGGCGGCGAACTTGGGGTCGCTGTCCGGGTCGTAGGCGACGATGATCGTCTCGTCCGACGTTTCTAAAATCCGGGTGATGATCGGGGCGTAGAAGTCCATCGGCGTTTCACCCACGGACCAGTCCAGCACGAGGGGCCGGACCGTGCGGGCGGGGACGCCGATGCGGTGGGGCAGGTCGGGCGCGACCTGGGACAGATCGACCTCGGCCCGCGTTTCGGTCGGGTTCTCCAAAAACCACAGATTGCCCGACTCGGTCTCGCGCCGGTGCAGCAGGACGCCGCCGTCGAGCGTCTGGCAGTGCAGCGCGGGGTCGTACACGGGCGCGTTGAGGAGCACGTCTTTGAACGTCTGCGCGAACAGGGCGACGCGGCGGGTCCGTCCGTACTTCCCGTGCAGCGCGCCGGTCTCGGACAGCGGCGCAGTGTCGTAGTACGACGTCGTCTGCAAGTGCATGGTCGTGTAGCCGAAGTTCGTCCCACCGTGCCACATGTAGTAGTCGTAGCCCGCGCCGCCCATCGCCAGGATGCGCCACGTCTCGCGCTCGGTGTAAGCCGGGTCGAACACGGACGAATCAATCCAGGAGACGCCCTCGTCTTTGGGCATGTCCCAGGTGTCATACCAGCCGGGCCAGAATTCGGTCGAGTGGAGTGGCTTGTCCGGCTGCCGGCGGCGGTAGTCCGCGAAGCGGTCAGCGGGCCTGTGGCCGTTGATGCACTCGATGGCACCGTCGATCTGCCCCTCGCAGGTGATCAGCGGGACGTCGATGCCGTTCCTGCGGGCGATGCCGATCAGGGCGTCCATGTACCGCTCCTGCGCCCGCCCCTGTGTGCCGCCCAGGTTCAGCTCGTTCTCGATCTGGCATAGGATGATGTTGCCGCCGCGCGTGATCTGCCGCGAGGCGAAGATCGGCAGCAGCCGGTTCCAGTAGTTCTCGACGCAACGGAGGTAGATGGGGTTGAGCGTCCGCGTCTCCAGCCCGGCCTTGTTGTACAACCAGGAGGGGAAGCCGCCGCCGTCCCACTCGGCGCAGATGTACGGTCCGGGGCGGACCACGGTGTACAGGCCAGCCTCGGCGATGAGGTCTAAGAAGTGTGCGACATCGGCCTGGCCCGCAAAGTCAAATTGCCCCTCTTCCGGTTCGTGGACGTTCCAGAAGAAGTAGAGCTGGAGTGTGTTCAGGCCGGCGGCCTTGGCCTTGCTGATGCGGTCCGCCCACAACTCGCGGGGGATGCGCGGGTAGTGGATCGCCCCGGACGTGAGGAAGATGCGCTCACCGCGGATCAGAAATGACTGGGCATCATAGGTCAGGGGTGTGTCGGTCAAGTGGGGTCTCCGTGAGGTGAGCGTGAGCAGGGAAGTGCCGCCGCGCTACTTCGGCTTGCGCGCGACGGGGAAATACCCGTCCGCGCGCAGGGTCTTGGTGATGCGGGCGGCGGACGTGGCGCGGTTGAACGTGTACAGGTGGATGCCCGCGACGCCGTTCTTCAACAAGTCTCGGCACTGTCCCGTGGCGTATTCAATGCCGCGCTCTTGGATCTCCTTGTCCGTTCCCTGGCCCAAGAACTCTAAAAGCTTCTGCGGGATGTCCTGGCCGCTGAGTTCGCAGATGCGCTCGATCTGAGCCAGCGATGTGACGGGCAGGATGCCGGCGATGAGCGGGAACGTGACGCCGGCCTGCACCGCCTTGTCGCGGAATTGGAAGAAGCAGTCGTTGTCGAAAAAGAGCTGCGACGTGGCGAACTGCGCGCCGCACTCCTGTTTGAAACGGAGCCAGCGGATGTCTTCATCCAGGTGCGGGGCGTCCGGGTGCTTCTCGGGGTAGAACGCGCAGCCGACGTGGAAGTCGAACTCGTCACACACGAACCGTATCAGGTCGCTCGCATTGGCGAAGCCATCGGGGTGCGGGCGGTAGCTCGGGTCGTTCTTGGGCGCGTCCCCGCGCAGGGCCATCAGGTGCCGGATGCCGGCCCTCTGCAACGTCGTCAGGATGTCCCGGATCTCGGCGCGCGAGTGCCCGACGCAGGTCAAGTGCGGCACGGATTCGATGTCCAGCTCGCGCTCAATGCGGCTGACCAGATCGATTGTCTTCTGCCGGTTCGAGCCGCCCGCGCCATAGGTGACGGAGACGAAGTCGGGGGCCTGGCGGGCCATCTCGCCCAGCGTGGAGTACAGCCTCGCCCACTCCGCCGGGTTCTTCGGCGGCGAGAACTCGTAGGAGAGCGTCGGGGTGCGGGTATTGAGCTTGTCGCAAAAAGTCATGGTGTGGTTCCCTGCACAGGTTCTAGGGGGCCAGACCCAGCAGCTTCGTCTCGACGTGTTCACACAGGGCGTGGAGCAGGACCTGGTGGCACTCCTGGACGCGCATCGCGCTGGGGTTGACGCTCTCGACGACGATCTCGAAGTCGGCCAGCCCCCGGCAGTTGCCGCCGGTCTTGCCGAGCAGCGCGCCCGTGACCAGGCCGCGCTCTTTCGCGGCGGTCAGTGCGCGCACGACGTTCTCCGAGTTGCCGCTGCTTGTGAACACGACCAGGACGTCGCCGGGCATCCCGAGCGAGCGCACCTGCCGGGCAAAGATCTCATCAAACCCGTAGTCGTTGCCGATGCACGTCAGCAGCGTCCCGTCGATGGACAGGCACAGGCCCGGCAGCGAGGGCCGCTCCCGATAAAACCGGCCCGTGAACTCTTCGGCCAGGTGGGCGGCCTCCGCCGCCGACCCGCCGTTGCCGCAGGTCAGCAGCTTGCCGTCGTTGTTGAAGGCGTACAAGACAGCATCCGAAAGCGCACGGAGCGTGTCCTCGTGAACAGCCAGTGCTTGCAGGTCGCGCTGTAATTCCTCGATGTGTCGCGTCAGCATGGAGTCTCCAGCGCCTCCGCCAGCAGTGTTGCGGGATGAGCGACGCGGATATTGGGCAGGCCGCGCTCTTCCAGCCCCGCAGCCATCCACGACAGGCAGCCGGGGTTGCCCGCCGCGACGACCGACGCGCCTGTCGCCCAGACATGATCCAGCTTGCGCGATTGCAGGCGGCGGGCCATATCCGGCTCGGTGAGGTTGTAGATGCCCGCCGAGCCGCAGCAGACCTCGCTCTCGGCCAGCGGCACCCAGCGCACATTCGGCAGGTGGGCCAGCAGCCTCCGGGGGGCGTCGCGGACGCCCTGCCCGTGGGCCAGGTGGCAGGCGTCGTGGTAGGTCATCACAGTCTCACCACGGACATCCGGTGCCAGGGGCGCGACCCAGCCCAACTCGTCGAGCCACTCGCAGACATCGCGCACTTTCCCGGCGAACTGCCGCGCGCGGGCCGCATAGGCCGGGTCATCAGCCAGGAGCTGCCCGTATTCTTTCATCTGCGAGCCGCAGCCCGCCGAGTTGACAGCAATCGCGTCCAGGCCGTCAAACGGGGAGAAGGCATCGATCAGGCCGCGCGCGAAATCCCGCGCGGTCTCGCCTAGGCCGTTGTGGCCGTGCAGCGCGCCGCAACAGCCCTGCCGTCGGTTGACCAAGACTTCGCAGCCGTTGGCGGCGAGGACTTGGACCGTGTCGGCGTTGACCCCACCGAATAAAACGCGCATGGCACAGCCGGACAGGACGCCGACCCGTGCCCGCTTCGGCCCCATAGCTGGCGTGACGGCGGGGGGCAGGGCCGGGGCCAGCACGTCGGGCAGAAGAGTCCGCTGGGCGGGCTGGGCGGAGTCGCCGGACAGCGCGCGCACGGCCAGAGCAGGGACACCCCCGCCGGTCGTCGCCTGCGCCATTCGCAGGGCGACGGAGAGGCGGGCGGGGCGGGCCAGGGTGTCCAGCAGGCCGCGCCGGGAGAGTTCCGTGAGCGGGGGCCTGACTTTTTCGGCATGGATGCGCTCGCGCGCCGTCTCCAGAATGCGCCCATAAGGAACCCCCGACGGGCAGGCGGTCTCGCAGGCCCGGCAGCCGAGGCACAAGTCGAGGTGGTCAGTCACGCCCGCATCTGCGGGCGACAGGCTCCCCTCGTGCATCTTCCGCATCAGCACCAGACGCCCGCGCGGGCTGTCCGCCTCGCTTCCGGTCTCCAGGTAGGTCGGGCAGGCCGGCAGGCAAAGCCCGCAATGGACGCAGGACATCAAATCGTGTTCGTGCTGCGCGTCCCGTTCAGGCTGTGCCCTTCGTTGGTGCTGATCGGCGTCGGTCATGGGTGCGGCTATTATACCAGGCGCGGCGGGCAATCGGGGCGTCTCAGCCACCCGGCTAAATCCCCCCCACGAACCGTCCGGGGTTCCACATGCCGTCCGGGTCCAGGGTCTCTTTCAGGCGGCGCATCAGGGCGAAGTCAGGCAAGAGAGGCAGCCAAGTGGGGACGTTGGCCGCGCGCAGAACGTCCGGTATCCGCTCGATAATAAAGCTGCCGCCGACGCGCGCGGCCTTGTCTTTGAGATCGGCGTAGAACGCCAGCCAGTCGGCGTCGGGCCGGGCCGGCTCGAAGTGGGCGTGGACCAGGCCCAGTGCGGCGTCGGCGGCGACGCGGGTGTCAAACCCGGCCCGGCGGGCGGTCCACTCGGCCATGCGGACGTAGGCCCCGACCTGTGACGAGAGAATGTGGAACGAGGCCGTCATGGGGGCCGGGTCCAGCGAAAAGTCACGCAGGCGCGCGCGCAGTGCGTCGGCCTCAGCGATGTCCAGCGCCCCCGCGCCCAGCGTCTCGACCTGCCAGGCGACGGCCTCGGCGCTGCCGTCGAAGCCGGCCGCAATGTATTGGGCGTCGTCCATCTGAGCCAGCACACCGCAGGCCGCGCCGGGGTTGAGCAGGAACAGGAACGAGGGGGACAGGTCCGAGCCGAGCAGAGCGTCCAATACATCCTCGGTGTTGCGGTCAGCGGGCAGCGGCAGCAAGGCCGTAGCCGAGGCTTCAGGCAGCGGCGAGACCTTGAACGTCGCTTCGGTGATCAAGCCCAATGTCCCGAGCGAGCCGCAGTAGAGCTTGGGCAGGTCGTAGCCGGAGACGTTCTTGACGACCTTGCCGCCGCCTTGGACCCACTCGCCGCGGCTGTTCAAGACCGTGACGCCTAACAGCGAATCGCGGACGCCGCCGTACCCGAGCCGCCGCAGGCTCTGGGCACGGGCGGCGACGACGCCCCCGACCGTCTGGAGGTCGGGCCGGGCGACGTCGAGCGGCAGGAACTGTCCGTGCGCGGCCAGCACTTCTTGAAGGCGGGCGATGGTGACGCCCGCCTGGGCGGTCACAGTCAGGTCCGCGGGCTGGTGGTCGGTGATGCGGTCCAGACGCGCCGTGGACAGGCAGACGTCATAGCGGGCGGGCGCGTGGCCCAGCGCCTGACGCGTCCCGCCGCCCCACGGCACGATGGCCTTGTCTGCGGATTGCCGCACGATCTCCTGGGCCTCTTCGGGCCAGTCGGGTGTCAGTACGGACATGGGGGATTGGCCGAACAGAACGCGGGACGGGTCGGAGGGGAGGCCGGTGGACATAGGCGCAGTATATCACGCCGAGCGCCACGGGGTCAACGGGAGGGGTTCCTACTCCCGCAGGGCGGCCAGTATGCCGGGCAGGTGGGGGAGCAGGGCCTTCGTGGCGGTGCGGAGGCAGTCCTGGTCAGCCATGCCGCGCGCGTCGCCGGGCAGGTTGATGAGCAGCGTCCGGCGGCGCAGGCCGGCGACGCCGCGCGACAGGGCACCCTGGGGCTGGCCGGCATCATAGGCGGCGATCCGCAGGAGCTGCGGGATGGCCGGGTCAATGCGGTGCAGGACGGCCAGGGTCGCCTCGGGCACGACGTCCTGGGCGGTGTAGCCCGTGCCGCCCGCCGTCAGCACCAGGTCGCAGCGCGATTCGACGTGCGGCGCGTCGCACCAGTCCCGCAGGACGCGCTGGATGGCGGGAAGCGCGGCGTGGATGACCAAGGGCCGGTGGACGAAGAAGACGCTCTCACCCGCCGTCGCCAGCACCTCTTCCACGGCCTGGCAGCCGGCCTCGTCCCATGAGCGCAGGCCGACCTCGGAGAAGGTGCCCAAACGGCGGGACAGGCCCAGGATGCCGACGCGCGAGGCGCGGGGCGGGGCGGCAGGTTCCGGCGGCGGGGCGGCGGGCTGGGGCCTCTGTGCCCGCAACGATCGCAACCATTCCAGATTCACTGCACCAGCCCCTTTGTCACTTTCATGAAGATGTCTTCTAGGTCAGTCTCCTGCTCAGAGAACGACAGCACGCGCAGGCCCTGAGCGACAAGCAGGGTGTTCAGGTCCGCCTGCATGGCGGGGTCGCCGGTGAACTCGACGTGCAGCCGCCCGTCGATGGCACGGACGGCGCGGACGCCGGGGGCCTCGGACAACAGGCCTTGGGCGCGGTCGTGGTCCCCGAGCAGGCTGATTTCCAGCGTCCGCCCGCCCGTGACCTGGGCCATGATGTCCTGGACGTCACCCGAGACCAGCATCTCGCCGCGCTCGATGATGCCGACCTTGTTGCAGAAGTCAGCGAGTTCGGGCAGGATGTGCGACGAGATGATGATCGTCTTGCCCATCGACTTCAGCTCTTTGAACAGCTCTTTGATCTCGATGCGCGCGCGCGGGTCCAGGCCCGAGGCCGGCTCATCCAGCAGCAGCACCTTGGGGTCATGGATCAGCGTCTTGGCGAGGCACAGGCGCTGCTTCATGCCCGTGGACAATTCTTCCACGTAGTTATCTTTTTTGATGGTCAGATCGGTCAGGTTCAGCACGTCGTCAATGATGCGGGGCCGCTGCGCCTTGGGCAGCCGGTACGCGCCCGCGAAGAAGTCCAGGTATTCCCACACGCGCATGTCGTCGTAGATGCCGAAAAACGCGGGCATATAGCCGATGCGCCCGCGCACCGCCTCGGGGTGCTCGACCACGTTGATGCCGTCGATGGTGGCCGTGCCGGACGTTGGCCGCAGCAGGGTCGCCAGCATCTTGATGGTGGTGGTCTTGCCCGCCCCGTTCGGCCCGATGAAGCCGAAGATGTCCCCCGCGTCGAGGTGCAGGCTGAGGTCTTTGACGGCGTTGAGGCCTTTGTACTGCTTGTGCAGGTGCTGGATGTCGATCACAGGTAGTGGTCCTCTGGAAAATCGCGGCGTTTGAGACCCGGCACTGGCCTAGCCGGGCTGCTATGGAGTGAAAGTGCCTCCGGCACTGCGGACAAGATGCCCGACACTTCTTTAGCCGCGGAGCGGCTTTCATTCACCAGTAGACCGGCCAGGCCAGTGCCGGGACGCCGGCTAATCCCGCGCCGCCCGCCCGTAGCCGCGCAGCATCAGGTAGAGCGCGCCCGCGCTGAAGACGACCAGGGCCAGCGCATAAACGGATAGGACGCCATCGGCCATCCCTGCCAGGTTGAGATCGTGGCCGCCGGACTCGGGCAGGAGCGCGCCTTGCAGCGCGTCCAGGGCATAGAACGGGTTGACCCACATCACCGGCGTCGTCACACTCGTGTTCTGTCCCGCGCCGAAGAACGAGTGCAGTATCTGCTCCACGACCGGCGTCCCGATGCACAGCAGGGCCAGCGTCGTCAGCGACGAGGCCGTCGCCGTCATCGTCCGTCGCGCCCGATAGGAGCAGAACAGGCCCAGCAGGCCGAAGGCCAGCGATGTCGCCACCAGGAACAGCAGCGAGATGAGCAGCACGCTGGGTCCGAGCGAGCCGAGATAGTCGGTTGCTACCAGAAACGGCAGCGCGATCAGAATCAGCAGGCCGGGGATGACCTGCCGCCCCAGCCACTTGCCCAAGATCACCTGCCGCGAGGACAGCAGCGTCGCCTCCAGCGTCTCCCACGTCTGCTGCTCGCGTTCGACCGAGATGGCCGTCGCGGACAAAGCGGGGGCCAGCAGGGTGAGCAGCCCGAGCAGGCCGAAGACGAGCACCGGCCACAGCTCCTGCGCGTCCCGCTGAGTCCCGTGGGCTAGGGCGATCATGCCGCGGACGTAGCCGTAGAGCGCGGCCAGGCCCACCGCCCCGGCCACGGCCCATGACCCGGCGGGGCTGCCCCGGCGCCGCAGCCGGAGCCTCCCGCGCAGTTCGCGCTCCAAAACCGGGTTGTCGGAAAAGAGGGGCATGGTTGGCTTACCCGCCCGCGACCGGCAGGTGGATGATGACCAGTGAAACGTCGTTTTCTTTCACGGCGCGACCGTCCACGCGCGGGGCCGGGCCGGCCAGACTCGGGTCGTCGCTCCATCCGACCAGCAGCGCCTCGCCCGACGCGGGGGCGTAGGGCGGCGCGGGAGCCTGGTTGCCGTAGGCATTGTAGTAGTTGTTGTCGGACGGTCTGGTGAGCGACTGGGCGTATTCCGTGAGCGCCGCCCGCATCCGTGCGCCGACGGGTGCCTGGGCATCGTCTGCGGAATACTGCGCCCCCTGTGACAGCATCAGGCCCTGTCCCCCGCTTTGGCCGGAGACACCCGCGACGGGCAGAGTTGCGCCGGGTGCCAGGTCGCCCAGACTCGCAGATTGGCCCCCATACAGCAGCCGGCAGCCGGTCAGCGCGCGGCCCGTGTGGTTGACAATCGTGCCCGCGAGCGCCTGCCTGCCCGTCCCCGGCGTTAAGTGCGCGTCGAAGCTGCCGCCGAGATCGGTGGTAGACTGGACATCAAAGGCGCGCATCGCCCACATGTTGACCGACGCACCCAAGAGCGACGCGCCCGAAGGCGTCTGCACGAACCGGGTCGCACCGTAGCCCTGGGACTCGTCCCCACCGCTGCCGCCGAAGCGCCCGCTGTAGTTCTGACCGGGGTTGGGGATGGCCGCCAGCACGTCCCCGCCCGAGACCGTCAGGTCGTAATCCGTCCGGCGCGGCGAGAACAGGCCTAGCTCCGCGTAGACGCCCGCCCCGCGCTGCCCCGCCGACGTCTCGACGATGGCCGCGCGGTTCAGGAACAGCGAGCCGCCCTTGGAGGCGTAGCCGACGCCGAACGTGCCCGCCGCGAACAGCAGGACGAGGGCGGGAATCGTCACCCAGGCCATTTCTTTGCGGTCGAGCCGCTTCAGCACCAGGTAATTGACCGGGACGAGAATGATCAAATACGCCAGCAGGAACAGGCCGATGACCTCGGTGCCGGGGGCGTCCAGCGACGGCCCGCGCATCACGGCCTCGGAGAGCAAAGCCGGGGCGTTGCCGTAGTAGACGCTCCCGCCGTAGTTCTCCTCACGGGCGGCGACGTGGCTCAGGAGGGAAGACGGCAAAGCCTGGCCCGACGTCAGCAGCGTCCGCCACAGGGTGTGCGATTCGGACGGGGACGCGAGCGACGCGGCCACGGTCGGGTCGTAGGCCGTCAGCGTCACCGACCCCGCGCCGTAGGGGCCGCCGACGACCAGTGGCCCGCTCCCCGGTGCGGACACTAACACATGCACACCGGGCAGCGGCTTGGGCGTCAGCGTCAGCGCACTGACGGCCTGCCCGCCGGGCAGTGTCACCGTCCGCGCCGGGCCGACAGCGGCGGGCAGCAGGCCGGCGAAGAACGGCGTCGCCAGCCGGCCGGGGTCGGCCCCGCCGCAGACGATCAGGTGGCCCCCGCCCGCCACCCAGTCTCTCAAGGCGTCTGACTGGCTCTCGGTCAGGGCATCGAGCGGCGCGTCGGAGCGCAGCAGAACGGCGTCCACCCCGCCGTAGGCGGAGGCGCGGTCAGGCAGGTCGGCGGCGGCGGCCTCGACGACCTGTGCCGACGACGCCGTGCCCGTGCCGTTGGCCCCTGGACGGGCGACGTTGGGGCTGTTCGGGTTGATCGGGGCGTTCAAGGCCGTGTCGGGGACGAGGCCGCCGGGCGTGTGTGCCAGCCCAAGCTTCGCGGCGTTCAGGAACGTAAACGCGCCGGGGTCGCCGCCGAAGCCGACCAGAAAGAGGTCCTGGGACGTCAGCGGCGTCCCGCTGAAGGCCTGGGACGTAGCCGGGTTCTGCGTGTTGATCTGGGCCAGCGCGCGACCATCGCCGCGCGCACGGCCCTCGACGAACTGGACCGTGAGGTTGTCCCGTCCAGGGTCCAGGCCACGGACGCAGACCTGGTACGCCGACGCGCCGGCTCCCACGCTGACGGGCCTGGCGAACAGCGCCCCCGTCGGCGGCTGCCCGCCCTGCCCGTTCGGGTTGGCGTCCTCGCGCACCTGGACCTGCCCGGCCAGGGTGTCACCACCGGGGTTCTGGACGGCGACGTGGACGGGGCACCAGCCGCCGGGCCGGTAGCGGCCCGCGATGCCGAACGAGGCGGTCAGCTTCGGCCCGTCGGCGCGGGCCACGGTGCCCCCCACCCCCAATAGCAGGCAGGCCGCCCAGAGCGCGGCGGCCTGAAGCGTGAAGAGGCGGACTTGCCGGTCGGATCGGGTCATGGCGGCGGTCTCCCTTGCGGCCCGCCCCGTGGGGACGTCTCAGGCGTCAGCGGCTGGCGGCGGCAATCTCGTCGTCGGCGATGTCGAAGTTCGCGTACACTTTCTGCACGTCGTCGTTGTCTTCGAGCTGGTCCATCAGGCGCATGACCTGGCCGGCCTCTTTGCCGGCGATGTCTACGGTCGTGCGCGGCAGCATGGTCAGCTCGGCGGAGGCGTAGGCGATCTTGGCGTCGTCCAGCGCCTTCTGCACCGGAACCAAATCTTCGGGCGCGGTCGTGACCTCGAAGCCGCCGTCCTCGCTCGCCTGCACGTCCTCGGCCCCGCCCTCGATGGCGGCCTCGGTCACGGCCTCCTCGGTCGCTCCGCCTGGGTCCACGATGATCACGCCCTTCGGCTCAAAGAGATACGCGACGCTGCCCGATTCGGCCAGTCGCCCGCCACTCTTGTTGAACGCCGCGCGGACATCCGAAACGGTCCGCTGCTTGTTGTCGGTCAGGCAGTTAACCAGCACAGCGACCCCGCCCGGCCCGTAGCCCTCGTAGGTCAGGTCCTCGTAGTTCGTCCCCTCCTCGCCACCCGCCCCGCGCGCGATGGCCCGCTTGATGTTGTCCTGGGGCATCGAGACGGACCGGGCGCGGGTGATGGCGGCGCGCAGGGTGATGTTGGAGTCGGGGCTGGGTCCGCCCATCTTGGCGGCGACGATGATCTCGCGGGCGATCTTGGTGAAGAGCTTGCCCCGGTCGGCGTCGGCCTTGCCCTTCTGGTGCTTGATGCTATGCCACTTGCTGTGTCCTGACATTCGGCTCTTCCTCTGCTGTGTGCTTCTTGGATTATGGTTGATTTAACGGGGCGGCGAGGCCAAGGGGTTCGCGGTGCGGAGTTTCCCCGCCGGGGGCGTCCGGCACCAGTATACCGGAACAGGCCGGGGCGGCGTCAAGACGAGGGGAACAACACGGCATCAGGGCGAGAGGCGCAAAGCGCCGGTTGTGCCGCCGGGACAGAAGGGCAGCAGTCGCCTCTCACCTTGTCCTATGTCCCATAGCGACAATCAGCCGAAGGCTACTCAGCCATGCACTTCAGTGCGTGGCACATTGACACCATTTTGACGACGGCTTCAACCCGTGGCCCGCACCCCGCGCCGACCCACGCTCGCGTCCCCAATCACCCCGTTTCAGTAGCCTTCTTCTTCCAGAAACGCCGTCATCAGGTCTAAAAAGAGCTGGCGCAGGGTGACGTTGCCGTGGTCCAGGCAGTAGCGCTTGGCGCGGTGGAACAGCGCGGGCGACATGTCCACGGTGGCCTTGGCCCCGCTCGGGTGCTGAGTCTTATGCTCCAGCGCAGCGTGGACGCGGGCGATCAGCACAGCGCTCTTCTCGGCCTCGGGGTCGGCAGCAGGCGGGGGCGAAGACTGGTCGGCGTCGGTGAGGTACTGCGCCAGAACCAGGTCATCCTCGCGGGCGGGCGGCGCGGCATGGGTCGGGGCGGCGGCTTCGGGAGGGGCTTCCGCGATGGCCGGGTCGGCGGCGGTCTTTTTCTGTTCGCGCAGGTTGGCGAGGCGAAGCTCGGCGAGCGTGGTCATGGGGGTGCGATCTCCTAGTGGCTACTTGCCCGTGTCTTTGAGCTTGACGGGCCACTTCTTCTCGCGGCTCATCTCGTTCAGCGTCCGGGCGACGAGGGCGGGCGTCATCAGGCGCTGGTCGCGGACGTAGCCGTTGACGAACAGGGCGTCACACAAGACGCAGACGTCACGCGGGACGCCGCGAGTGATGGCGTGGACATCGGCCAGCGCCTGCGCCTCGAAGTAGGTGTCCAGCGCGCCGCCGCCCGCCGTGGCGATTCGGAAGGCGATCATGTCGGACATCTCTTCCAAATCCAGCGGGTCCAGACGGCCCACGACGGCGATGCGGGACCGGAAGGCGTCGTGCCGCTCCAGCTTCTTGGGCAGGTTGTCCTGGGCGAGCATCACCACCGTGAGCAGCTTGGTCTGAGATGTCTGGAAGTTGGTTAAATCGGAGATGGCGTCGATGACGCGCGAGGCGACGTTCTGCCCCTCGTCGAGCAGCAGGACGGGGTGACGGCCCGCTTGATATTCGTCGAGCAGGAACCGCTCCAGCGCCTGCCGGTTCTGCGCCTCGGTCCGCAGGGCCGGCGTCCCGAAGGCCTCCAAGATGAGCCGCAAAAACTGGCCCGGCGTCCGCACCGGCGCACCGGGCAGGAACGCGACGGTCTTGGTGGGGTCATCGTCCCAGGTCATCTGGAGGCCGTTCGCCACGGTCGTCTTGCCCATGCCGACGGGTCCGGTCAGCACGGCCAGGCCCCGCTTGCCGTCCACGGCGTAGCGCATCTTGGCGAGGGCGATCTTGTGCTCGACGCTGGGGAAGGCGTAGCGCGGATCGGGCTGGACCGAGAACGGCGTCTCGCGCAGGCCGTAAAACTCTTCATACATGGCGCTATTATAGAGGCAAACGCCGCCAAAAGCAAGCGGCTAGGCCGCGCCGCCCCGGACAAAGGCCAGCAGCCGGGCCATCTCGCCCTGCTGGAACGCTTCCAGGGTGGCGTCACGCCCCTTCCCGACCGCCTGGCAGCGCGTGACGAACGCGGCTGGTGCGGCCGGGTCGGGGCCGTAGGTCTCGGCCAGGAGCGGCAGCGGCCCGACGCGGCGGAACCAGTAGCGGGCGTTGTCGTAGTCGCCTTCGCGGCGATGGACGATGGCGTGCCCGTAGTCGCCCAGCGGGTCGCCCTCCGTCGCCTGCGCGAGCGGATGGGCCGTGCCCAGGTCGTCGTTCAGGAGGTGCAGGGCGATCTTAACCAGGGGCGGCGCATCGGCGACGTTTATGGCGGCGGTCAGCGAAGGGGCGAAGACCTGGGCGGGAACGAGCGACGGCAGCGGGTCGCGCTCCAGCAGACGGTCGGTGATTTGCTGGATGGACAGGATCGCTGTGGTCATGCGGTGGGTTCCTCACTGACTTCTTCACTGACTTCCTCACTGACTTCCTCATACACCGCCGTCACGGCCCGGAGCATCGTGTCCAGTGCGTAGCGCTCACGGACCAGGGCGGCGGCGCTCTCGGTCAGCTTCCCGCGCAGGCGGGCGTCGCTCTTGAGCCGGCTCAGGGCGGCGGCCAATGCGTCGGGGTCGTCGGGCGGGATGAGCAGGGCCGTCTCGCCATCCGAAAGCATGTCGGCCAGGCCGCCCACGCGCGAGGCGATCAGGGGGACGCGCGCGGCCATCGCCTCCAGGGCGGCGATACCCTGCCCCTCCCGGCGCGACGGGACCACGAAGACGTCGGCGGCGGCCAGCAGGGGCCGGACGTCGTCCAGGCGGCCCAACAGGCGGGCGTTTGAGGGCACCAGCTTGGTCAGGGCGGGGCGCAGGGGGCCGTCGCCGGCGACCAGAAACGTCATGCCCGCACGCTGGCCCGCCGCCCCGAGCAGCGTGTCCAGGCCCTTCTCGCGGGACAGCCGGGCGGCGGCGGCGACGAGAAAGACGCCCTCGGCGAGGCCGAGACCCTTCCGGGCCTCAGCGCGGGCGTCCGGGGAGAGCACGAAGCGATCTATGTCGATGCCGTTGGGGACGACCGAGATCTTGGCACGCGGGACGCCGCAGGCGGCGAGGCTGTCGGCGACGGAGGGCGAGACGGCGAGGACGCGGGCACAGCGCGAGGCGATGAACGAGACCGCCAGCCGCGCCGCCAAGCCGCGCCCCAGCAGGTTGTGGGCGGTGAAGATCAGGGGGAGGGGGTGCCGCCCCTGCGCCAAAGCGGCGACCCAGCCCGCCCGCGCGCCGTGGGCGTGGACGACGTCGGCGAACCGCCCGCTGACGCGGGCGAGCCGCCGGGACGCCAGCAGGTCGCGCGCGGGCGAGAAGCGGGCGGCGATGTCCAGCGGGATGGAGGCGTAGAGGTGCGAATGGGCCAGGACCTCGCGCACGAAGGCGGGCGGGGCGGCGACCGACTGGGGGATCTGGGCGGGGTCCAGCCCGTCCAGCAGGGCGAGGACGTGCTGGCGGATGCCGCCCAGGGCGGGGCGGACGACTTGCAAAACGCGGATAGGCTGAGTCACCGCAGCGAGGCCACCCGGAACGGGTGCCGGCGGCGGTGGCGATGGCGACGCGGCCCTTCCTCGTTGGTGCTGGCTTCCAGGGCCTCCGGCGTGACACCGAACATCCTCTCGATGACCGGGGCGGCCTGCGGCCAGTCCGTGGCGACGGTGTTGCCGGTCTCGCGGCTGGGCAAGGTCGTCATGGAAATCTGGTCGCGGGGCGTGTCGTGGACGAACCCGGCCAGGGCCACTTTCTGGTCGGTCGAGAGGTCGCTGTCCACGTTCTTGTCGATGGTGTCCAGCAAGTCGGGTATCTTTGCCAATGTCTGCGGCTGGCGCAGCTTGGCTTTCAGGGCGGCCAGCAACGTCTGCTGGCGGGCGGTCCGCACCAGGTCGTTGTCGGCGTGGCGGAAGCGGACGAAGCCCATCGCCTGCGTCCCGTTCAGGTGCTGCATTCCGGGCTTGAGGTGGATGTGCAGGTGCCCCCAGTTGTCGTCGTAGTCCATCTTCTTATCCACGACGAGGTCCACGCCGCCCAGGATGTCGATGGCCTTCTCGAAGCCCTCAAAGTCCAGCGCCATGTATTTGTCGCTTGGGATGGCGAAGTTCTCCAGCACGGTCTGCTCGGACAGCGGCGGGCCGCCGTACTGGTGAGCGGCGTTGATGCGGGTGAACCCGTGGCCGGGGATACGGGCGCGCGTGTCGCGCGGGATGGACAGCAGCGAGACGGTCTTCTTGTCGAAGTCCAAATGCGCGACCATCAGCAGGTCGGAGCGGGCGCGCGACTTGAGGACGCGGTCTCGGTCGTCATAGTCGCGGTCACGCCCGATCAGCATCAGATTCAGCGTCTTCTGGTTCGAGAAGGCGTCGGCGACGTTCTCGTGGCGCAGCAGCGAGGGCAGGTAGTGGCGCAATGTCGCGCTGCTGCGGTACAGAAAGCCGCCGTAGACCGAGGCAGCGGTCAGGGTAAGCAAGGCGAGTGCGCCGAAGACTTTGCCTGCCTTGCGGGCGGGCGAGCGGCGGAGGGGGCGGCGTGGCGTGACGGGGCGGCGCGGGGGCTGGGTCATGTCGGCGTGGACTCTCCGATGCGGTTATGATGGGCCGCGTATGATGGCTGGCCCATTATAACGCACATTCGGAGCGGATGTCAAACGCCACGTTGAGGGAGGGAGAAGAGGCCTCCCTACCCTTCCAGCGCGATCTGGCGCAGGTTCCGCATCAGCGTCAGGGCGTCGGCATAGGGCCGCTGCCACGTGTTACGCCCGAAGATCAGCCCGGTCGCGCCTGCGGCGAACGACTGGCGGGCCTTTAGGAGCAAAGCATCGTCCGTCTCCATCTCGCCGCCCGAGATCAGCACCAGCGTTTTGCCAGCCGACTTGACGACCCGGTCGATGCCCTCCTCGGGAGAAAACGCCGTGGTGTCGTAGGGCTTGGGCGAGGCCGGCGTGGGGCTGTGCGTGGGGAAGTTGATCTTGACCACGTCCGCCCCGACCTCGGTGGCGACGCGGGCGGCGTAGTCGATGGCCCAGACACTTTCCTTGCCGCCCTTCGCCTCAACCGCCTCACCGCGCGGGTAGGCCCAGATGATGGTCGGAATGCCCAGCCGCTCCGCATCGCGCCGCACGGTCGCCCACTGGGCGAAGTCGCGGTCCTGCGCGGGCGAGCCGACGTAGAGCGTGTAGCCCACGGCGTCCGCCCCCAGGGCCACGGCGTCCTCGACCGACGCCAGGCACGAGGAGAACGATTCGGCATCGGACGGGATTTCGGTCTTGCCGTTGAGCTTGACGACCAGGGGCACACGACCCGCGTAGGCCTTGCCGTACTTCTGGGCCAGGCCGTATTGCAGGGCGAGGCCCGAATACCCGCCTTCCAGGGCCAGGTTGTACTGGAAGTCAGGGTTGGCCGAGTCGGGGTTGGCGAAGAAGTCGCGCGGCCCGTGCTCCAGGCCCTGGTCGATGGGAAGCATCAGCAGGGTCCCGTTGCCGGGGCCATGCTCGTACATGAGCCGGTGCAGGCGGACCCGCTTGCCGACGGACAGGTGATCCAGGTCATCCAGCGAGAGACGTGTTGCCATAGTGGGAACCTCGGCATCTGAGAGTGAGACTTGCCCCAGTATCCCGAAAGCGGGCGCGCGTTGAAACATCGGCCCTACGCGCTGGCGCACACGGCCGCCAGCTTGATGCCGAGCCAGACGGCGGCGTAGCCCGCGACCACGCTGCCCAGCACGTTCGCCAGGGCCGCCCAGGACAGGCCCAGGCGGGCCGTCTCGTACTCGAACGTGGAGAAGGTCGTATAGGCCCCGATGAACCCGACGGTGACGGCCAAGCGCCAGTGCGGGCTGGTCAGGACGTGCAGCAGGATCAGCGTTGCGACCAGCCCCAGCACGAACGAGCCGGTGACGTTGATCGCCCATGTCGCCCAGTACGACGGGACACCCCACCGCCCGACGATCCACGTCCCCACCAGGAACCGGGCCACGGCCCCGAGAAAGCCGCCGGCTCCAACGACGAGGCACTGCTGCAAGAGAAGACTAGGCTGGGGAAGAGGCATGGAAGGACAAGCCAGGGGCACGTCAGTCGCCGCGCGCGAGCTGGCCCAGCGTGACGAACTGGTAGCCACGCCGCCGGGCTTCGTTGATCAAGGCGGGCAGCACCTCGATGGTCTGCGGGATGCCGTCGTGGAGCAGGATGATGGACCCGTTCTCCAGGTGGCCCAGGGCGCGGCGCAGGACGACGGCGGCGGGGGGGTGCTGGAAGTCGCCGGGGTCGTCCGTCCACAGCGTCGTGATGTAGCCGCGCCGCGAGACGTCACGGATCACGTCCCCGTTGTAGTCGCCGCCGGGCGGGCGGAAGAAGCGAACGGACGCGCCGGTGGCCTTCTTGATGGCGGCGTCGCAGGCGTCCAGCTCGAACGGGATCAGCTCGGGCGGCAGCAGCGTCATGTTGACGTGGTCATAGGTGTGGTTGCCGACCTCGTGCCCCTCGGCGACTTCGAGCTGGACCAGGGCGGGGTTCTTCTCGACCTGCTTGCCGACCACGAAGAACGTGGCGGGCGTGTGCGTCCGCCGCAGGACGTTCAGCAGTGCCAGGGTGTAGACGGGGTGCGGGCCGTCGTCGAAGGTCAGGGCTATCCGGGGCCGGTGGACGTCGCCCCGAATGATCTTGTTGAAGCGCAGGCCCTGCTCACGCTCGGACTCGTCCTTGGCGAGCAGCGTCGCGTAAGGCCGGTAGCGCTCCGGGAACGACGGCCCGCCGTAGAACGCATCAGGCACGACCTGGCGGGCGGTCTGCACTTTTACGGCTGTATGAGCGGGTGAAGAGCCGGGACCTAACCCCCCGGCCCCCTTCCCTCCGAAGGAAGGGGGAGCAGACAAGGGGCTTTGGGGCAGTGTTTTTACCCTTCCCTCCAAGGGAGGGGCCGCCGTCTTCGGCGGGGGTAGGCTTCTTGGCGGCGGGGCAGGCTTGGGCACCGCCGCCAGTACGCCGACTGCGCCCAGAAGCGCAAGACCGGAGATCACCAGTCGCGTGTTACGCATTGGCGTCGAGCGCCTCCCCGATGTCATCACGCAGGTCGCGCAGGACCAGGCCGGACAGCAGCTTCGGGTAGAAGAACGTGGACTTCTGCGGCATGACGTCCCCCGCCAGGGACACGTCTTTGACCTCCTCCACCGTCGGCCGGCCCAGCAGGAACGCGGCCTGCGCCTCGCCCCGCGCCACGGCGGTCACGGCTTCGGACGGGGCGCGGGTGTAGGAGACGTGCTCCCCGTCCGCGACTAATGCGGCGTCGATGCCCAGGCAGCGGCCCAAAATCAGGTGGCCCAAAAGCGTCACCGGCAGGCGCTTGGCGGCCTCGGAGCCGGGGCCGGGGACCAGGGCGGCGGCGTCATCGAGGGAGGCATTGAGCACGGCCAGGTGGACGGTTTGAGGCGGCAGGACGACGCCGAAGGCGACGCGGCCCGCCCGCGCGTGGTCGGCGATGGCGGTTTCAACTGTTTCAAGGCTGCTTTCGGACAGGGTGAACAGGGACGACAGCGCCTCGGGCAGCCCGCTGATCTTTTCCGGCGCGGCGTTTCGGACGACCCGGTGCGTCGGCAGGACGAGCAGGCCCTCGTCTTCAAAGGCCGTGAGCGTGATCAGAATGTAGTCGGCGGCCAGCGGCACGTCGCCATCCTCGCCGGCTGCCCTGCGCGCGGCGCGGGCCTCGCGCCGGTAGTTCAGGGCCGTCTCATAGCGATGATGGCCGTCGGCGATGAACACGGGGGCGTCGGTCAGCAGGGCGCGCAACGTCGCGTGGCCGCTTTCGTCGGTCAGCCGCTCGATCCGGTGGGTGGACCCGAGGAGGCCGTCCACGCGCTCGATCACGGTCTCGCGGTCGTCGTACTCGCGCAGGAAGCTCTCGATGGCCCGGTCGGGGTCGGGGTACAGGCCGTAGATGGACTCGAACTGGGCCTCGGTCGCGCGCAGCAGTTCCAGGCGGTCGGCCTTGGCCGCCGTCAGCGTTTTCTCGTGCGGCAGGACGCGGCCCGTTCCATACTCTTCGAGCTTCAGCAGGCAGACCAGGCCCACCCGCTCGGGGGCGGGTGCGCCCGTGGTCGGGTCTTGGAAGGTCTGGCGGTAGACGTACAGCGCGGGCACGCCGTCGGCCCTGAGCACGCCCGAGTCCAGCCACGCGCGGAACAGCTGGGCCGCCCGCGCGTACTTGTCTTCCTCGCGCCCCAGGATGAGGCGCACGACATTGGCGGGGTGCCTGTCGTAGAGCGCGGCCTGCTCCTCTGGTGAGATGACGTCGTAAGGCGGGGCAACCAAATCGGCCAGATCCGCGCCCGCGGCGGCGGGGTCGTAGCGGACGCCGCGGAACGGCAGAATGTCAACCATGCGTGAACTTCCTTGAGGGCGAATGAAGAACCCACCCTACTCGCTGAGGCTCGTTCCCCCTCCCGAAACGGGAAGGGAAAGAGTAAGTGCAAGAATAGGACTGACCTAACCCTGAGCCATGCGTCTGAAGCTCCTCCCCCTCCCGTCTCGGGAGGGGTGGCGAGTACGCGAGCCGGGGTGGGTTCCGAAACTGGGGCGAGTTCTCCTCCAAGCATACCCGATGGCGGACGCGGTTGGCAAGCGGGAGGCGGGAACCCGCGCGCCCCGCCCGGCGTTCCGCCCTCGGCCCGGCGCGGATTGGGTATACTTTCCCTGCCTTCTTTTTCTGTCCTCATTTCCCGTACTTCCGTCATTGCTGGAGAGAGTTCTTATGCCTTCGCCGACCGCCGACCCGTCCGTGCTGGACGTCTTGCAGACAATCAGGGAGCGCCACGCCGACGTGCCGTTCCTGGCGCTGGGCCAGACCGTCTTCTGGGACGAGCCGACCAAGGCCGTCTGGCGGTGCCTGCTCGACGCCCACCTGCCTGACGCGCGGATGATCGCGGGCGTCCACGACACAGACTACTTCGCTAAGACGAAGGCGCATGTGAATGACGACCAGCCTTATGTCGCCCTGGCACACGACGACGGCGCGACACGTGACCTGTGGAGCGCGGCGGGCGAGCTGTCGTCGCTGTTCGGCAGCGAGAGCGTCCCGACGCGCGCCATGTTCCTGAAGCACGGCGTCCCCTTCGACTGGCTGGGCAAGGGCTACCCCGGCGGCAAGGCCGGGCTGCTCGCCGACAAGACCGCCGCCTGGGGCTGGCGCGGCATCGTCCACACCGAGTCGCACAGCGTCATCGCCCACGACATCCCCATCCGGGACATCCAGGACGCCCTGTTGCAGCAGTTAGACTGGGGCTTTCGGGAAAGCCTGGCGTGTCTGGCCGATGACGCCTCGCGCGCCCAGGGTGCCCGAGTCGCCGCGATGGTGCGCGGCTGGGTGCTGGAATTCTTGGAGACGTGCGACGACTCGTGTCACCTGTCCGACCTGTACCAAACTTTGCTGCCCCGCTTTTACACTCTGCTGCTCGGCCAGCCCCCGGCCCACTTCGAGACGACTTCCTCTGTATCCCTCTTCCGCTTCAACCGCGCAACCTGCCACTTGCCGCGCTTTGAGCTGGTGCGCCACTTCTTGGACCCCGCCACCCGGCCCGCCGCGCGGGCGGCCTACTCCTGTGCCGTGGCGGGCCTGGGCATCTACGCGCTAGACGCCTTCGGGCCGGGCGCGATCCCCTTCGACCTGGTCATCCCCGGCGTCGGGCGCGGCACCGTCCGCACCACGCCCGGCGCGCTGATCGTCGAGACGACCCCCCAAGAAATGTTCGTGCCGCTCAAAAGCCGTATCACGACTCTGGAACAGCTCGCCGACGCCACCGAGGCCGCCTTCGGGCCGGACGCCGTCTTAGTCGGCAAGGCCGTGACGCTGGCCGACATGATCGCCGCCGAGCACCTGGTCGTCTTCCACGAGACCGCCTCGGGCTACACGACCGCAACCCAGGCGATGAACGCCGACCTTGCCGCCCACGGGGTCAAGCTCAACCTGCACCCCATCGTCCGCTTGACCTACCCCACCTGGGATGCCCTGGCCGCCGTCTCCGAAGATGTGACGTTCAGGCTGCCCCCGCACCTGGCCGCCACATTCGGCTGCGAGACAGTCACAGCGCGCGAGTTCGCCGCCCGCTGGCGCGAGGTGATCGAGTCCTGCCGCCTCCTCCTAGCCGAGAGCCGCGCCCTCCCCTCCCCCCGCGCCCTGCTGACGTTCTTGGAGGGCCGCGACGGTGTTTGCTGGTGCGACCGCCGGGCCGAGTACGACCGGGCGCAGGACATCTTGCGCGAGGTCGCCGCACACTCCGAGACTTTGCGGGCGCGGATGGACGAGCACCGGGCTGAGGCCGCCATCTGGCGCAAGGAGCGGCAGGACTTGGAGCGGCGCAAGGGCGAGGACTGGCGGCATAATCTCCAGCCCCTGCTGCAAAAAATCCGCGACGCCGCCGGCGACCGCGAGGCCGCCGGGTGGCAGCGCCAGGCTGACCGCCAGATCGCCCTGCGCGAGAACGCCTTTGACATCCCCATTGAAGTCGCCCGCGAGCGCCTGGACGCGACGCGCACGATGCTGGCCGGCTTCCGCCGCGAGCGCCGCCGCCTGGAGCGCGGACCGGAGGCGACCGAGGCGCGGGCGCTGGCTCAGGGCATCGTCCGCGACGCCCAAGCCGCCCGCCTGGACCTCGTCCGCGACGCCTTCCTGACCCTGGAAGGCTTGGAACACACCCAGCTTCGCCCCACCGCCTGGTGGCTCCCCTTCCTCGACCCCTCCGGTGCCTGGCTGGAAGCGATGGCGGCGGGCACCGAGGCGCGGCTGGAAAATCTATGAGGCTTCAGCATCCGCAAGTCACTAGTCCGATTGGCAGAGGGTGAGTTATGACCGATTGGCTGACTGGATTGGCAGAACGTCACCCTGGGGTTGTGCCCCACGCATTGAAATGCATGGCTGGGGAGCCTTCGGCTGATTGCCCCTCCGGGACATAAATCCCGACGACGCTCTTCCTCTGATGCCCCGGAGGGGCAGTCGACACTTTGCGCCCTTCACCCTAATAAAGCCTTAGCCAAGGGTTTCAATCCGTGGGCAGCAACACACCATGACCCCCGAACGGGCGTCCGCCTTTCGGGTATAATAGCCCCATCATGGCTGTTCCCCCGACGCTGGAAGAAAAACTCAAGTCCCTCCCCACCTCGCCCGGCTGCTACCTGTACAAAGATGCACTGGGCGAGATCATCTACGTCGGCAAGGCCGTCAACCTCAAGAACCGCGTCCGCTCCTACTTCCAGAAGAGTGCGGGGCACACGGCCAAGACGCGCAAACTGGTCTCGCGCATCGCCGACGTGGACATCATGGTCGTGGACACGGAGCTTGAGGCGCTTGTTTTAGAGTGTAATCTGATCAAGCAGCACCGGCCCCACTACAACGTCCGGCTGCGCGACGACAAGCACTACCCCTACCTGATGCTGACGCTGTCGGAGCCGTTCCCCCGGCTGTTGGTCACGCGCAAGGTCAAGACCGACGGCAACAAATACTTCGGGCCGTTCACCAACTCGCGCGCCGTCTGGGACAGCCTGCGGCTGATCTACCGATTGTTCCCCCTCGTCACCTGCCGCAAGCCCTGGGACAACACGCCGGTCCAGCGCCCGTGCCTGTATCACCACATGGGCCGCTGCCCCCACGCGCCGTGCGCGGGCCTGGGAAACAAAGAAGAATATCGCCGGATGTGCGACGACGTGGCGCTCTTCTTGGACGGCAAGCAGGACAAGCTCGTGCGCCAAATCCGGGCCGAGATGGAGCAGGCCGCCGAGGATTTGGAGTTCGAGAAGGCTGCCCGTTTGCGCGACCAATTGGCCGCCGTCGAGACATTGGTCGAGCGGCAGAAGGTCGTCTCGACCAATCAAGTAGACCAGGACGTGGTTGCCCTGGTCAACGACCAGGGCAAGAGCGCCGTCCAGATGTTCTTTATCCGCAACGGCAAGCTGATCGGTCAGGAACATTTTCTGCTGGACGGCATGGAAGGGGAAGAAGGCATCCACGACGCCACGGCGGAGTTCGTCAAGCAATACTATCAAGAGGCGGCTTACGTGCCCCAGGAGATCATCCTGCCGACGCACGTGGACGAGACCGTCATCATCGAGCAGTGGCTGCGCCAGAAGAAGGGCACCAAGGTCACGCTGACCGTGCCGGAGCGAGGCGAAAAGAAGCACCTCTTGGAGATGGCGGCGACAAACGCCCGCTTGGCTTTGGACCAGATGCAGGCAACGGCAACGGCGGAGCACGACCGGACTCTGGGCGCGCTGCTGGAACTCCAAGATGTCCTCAATTTAGACTCGCCGCCGGAGCGCATCGAGGCGTTCGACATCTCGACTATCCAGGGCAGCAACTCGGTCGGCGGCATGGTCGTGTTCCAGGACGGCAAGCCCCTCAAGTCCGACTACCGGCGCTTCAAGATCCAGAAGCCGACGCCCACGGGCGAGCCGAACGACTTCGCCATGATGCGCGAGGTGCTGACCCGGCGGCTCAAAGAGGCGCAGTCCGGCAACCCCAAGTTCTCGACGCTGCCCGATCTGATGCTGATTGACGGCGGCAAAGGGCAATTGGGCGTCGCCGTCTCGGTCGCCGCCGAGCTGGGCCTGGAAATCAACATGATCGGGCTTGCCAAGCAGTTCGAGCTGGTTTACAAACCCGGCTCGTCCGACCCGCTGGTTTTGCCGCGCAACTCGCAGGCGCTGTTTTTGCTGCAGCGCGTCCGCGACGAGGTCCACCGCTACGCCGTCACCTACCACCGGACTCTGCGCGGCAAGAACGCGACCATGAGCGTGCTGGACACCATCCCCGGCATCGGCCCGACCCGCCGCCGCGCGCTCCTCAGCTTCTTCGGCAGCGTCGAAAAGCTCAAGGGGGCTAGCGTAGAGCAGATCTGCCACGCCCCGGCCATGAACCGCAAGCTGGCCGCCACCATCCACAAGATGCTCCACGGCGGGATGGTCTAGGCAGCGCAGTGGGGTAGAATGGCAGCAGGAACCCGCGCAACTTTTCGGCCCGGCCCGTGTCTTATGACACGGGAGAGAAATAAAACATGAGACACAACGCGGCAATCAAGATCGTCCTGGCGGTGCTGATG
>JAABUQ010001329.1_pt1 | contig 54040 bp, 46 predicted proteins | sample 5560001 | NCBI WGS metagenome assembly JAABUQ01 (sample SAMN10711888, study PRJNA513371) | rock metagenome | isolation source: Antarctica rocks | place: Antarctica: Victoria Land, Finger Mt nord | collected 2015-12-18
TATCATCGAGCACGGCTACCACGGCGATCCGCCGCTCCTTGCGAACGTCCTCGCAGCTGGACTCGCGGAACGTATTCTGACGATTTCCGAGGACGGAAGCGAGCCCGTCGTGGCATGGGTGAAGCAGGTCTGCGAGCGGTATTCGCCGCCAAAGGCCGTTATCGCGATGCTCGAAAGTGCCTGCGGTGCGGCTCGGCGGCTGCTGCGCGGTCACCCGGAGACGGAGATTGCGGACGACGATCTCGCGGCGCTCGACTACGCTATCGGCCGCGTTATCGACGCGTGCCTGCAAAAGGAGCGCAGAGCTGCGGCTATCGTTGAGACCGAAGAGGTCGAGGCGGCGATGGCGGGCTTCCTGGCCAAGCTCGATGATGCGGATCCCGCGAGCGCCGAACACTCGCGCGCCGTCGGACTGTGGTGCAAACGCATCGCGCGCCGGCTGGACATGAATGAGGACCAGACCATGTTTGCGGCGCGTTGCGGACTGTTGCACGACGTCGGCAAGACCGTGACGCCGTCCGAAGTTCTGCAAGCGCCGCGCGGGCTAACCAAAGAAGAATGGGTCGTGATGCGAGCACATACGACGCAGGGCGCGCAGATGATCCATGACATTCCGTTGTTGCGCGCGTTCGCTCCGGCGGCCCGCTGGCACCACGAACGCCTGGACGGACTCGGCTATCCCGACCAACTTCCGGCGCACGAGATTCCGCGGCACATTCGCATCGTGACGGTGGCCGACTGCTTCAACGCCATGATCGGTCGCCGGCCGTACCGTCTCCCCATGTCGCCGAACGCAGCCCTCGAACAGCTCATCGCGCATCGCGAAACGCAATTCGATCCCCTCATCGTCGAGGCGATGATCGACGTGGTCGAGCGCACCGGCTCATAGGGTAGCCGCGGGGTGCGGCGCTTCACGGCGACGCTACGGCGGCGGACATGCGATCGGTGAGCGCGCTCACAAACAGTCCGAAGCATCGTCCGAATATGTGACCGCCCTCAGGGCAACGTCGGTCCAGCAGATCTTCAATAACAGCGCTAAGGGAGTCGCTTGGCCCTGGAGCGGTAGCAGCCGCAGTCCGTATATAGCGAAGCCGCCGTAGCAGACCGATAACCTCTGTAACATGCGCACGGTTAACGACGTCGCCGTAAGTGCCGACCCGGCCGACGTGGCGGCAGGCGGCGGTGGGACCTGCTCCGTGGCCGCGGGCGGACCGGGCGGCTCGAGCAACTGATGATCGGCTCACGGCGAGTGGCCGCCGCATACCTAGAGCGGCCGCGACTCGCGGAGGCCTTCGCCCGAGCCGGCACCCGGCAGGTCACGATCGTCTGCGCATCGGGCGGCGCGGGAAAGAGCACCGCAATCGCCGCGTATACGCGCCGCCTCGGTGGGCGCAAGGTCTACTACGCTGCAGCCCCGGACGCGCCGCGGCTCGTTGCGTTCGTCCGCGGACTGGCTGAGGAGTTTCGGAATTCGTTGCCCGCACTGGGCCACGGACTCGGCTCGGCTGCGAACAACGCCGCGAGAACTCCTCATCCGGCGACCACGCTCGCCCATTGGTTCCTCGACCATCTCGGCGAGCGTGCCGTGACGCTTGCCCTGGATGACTTGCACTTGGTCGACGATTGCGATGAGGTCGTCGAATTCATCGTCCGGGCCGTGGAGCGCAGCGGTGACGGAGTCCGCTGGATTCTCGGTCTTCGTTCGACCGTGGCCTTTCCGATCGCGACCTGGCTCGCGGCGGAAAAAGCCGACCTGCATATCGATGAAACGGCGCTGACCTTCACGCACGAAGAAGCGACCGCGCTCGCCGCGTCCATGGGCTTGGGTCAATGTGCGGCAGCGGACGCATTGCGCATCCCAGTGGGACATGCCGGGCGGCTGTTGCTCGCGCTTAGCGGAAAAATGCCGGCGCAAAACAACGATGCCACATTCGAACGGCTTCTCGAGGTCGCTGCCGCGGCTTTACTAGAGCGCTTAACGACTGAACAACTGTTCGCCTTACACGTGATTCTGCGCATGCCCTCGCTGGACGAGTGCCTCGTGAGCCGCATTCCACTCGGAGATGAAGTCGCGAGCTTGCTTCACGTAGAGGCGCCGTTCGCGCTGGTCTTGCTGGAGAAGTGGCACGTAACGCATGCGTTCGCGGTTATCGTGGAGCGGCACAGTCCCGCTTCCCACGATGTGCGCGCCGAGGTGACGGCGCAGGCGATCGATGCGCTCGAAGGCGTCGAACCGCCGACGACGGCCTTACGCGTCGCAGCACAGGCACGAGCGGCGTCAGCGGTGCTGGACGTTCTGGAACGCCACGGGTTCGCGCTCGCCGACGGCGGCTACGGCGATCTCATCGATGATGCCTTGCGCGTCGTCTCAGCACCCCAGCGCAACAAGAGTTCCGTTGCTCTAGCGTTGGAAGCGATGCGCGAGTCCGATCTCGGACGTCACGATGTCGCCGATGCCTGGTTCGCAAATGCCGCCGAGATCGCCCCGACGTCGCTAGCGCGAGCGCATGTGCAGTACGTCTACGCAGGCAACCTGCTGCGGCGCGGGCGGTTCGACTGCATCGAGATTCTCGAATCGATCGTGGGCGAACGGACCACACCGGAATTGGAGGCATCGGCCATTGCGGCGCTGGGTGCGGCATACGCTGCAGCGGGACGCTGGCACGACGCACGGCGGCGGATCGATGAAGCCTTGCTTCGCGTTGACGATATCGTCGATATTGCCACTCGAGCGTCGGTCTATCAGAGCGCGGCGTACGTGGCGCTTCAAGACCACGATGCCGAAGCGGCGGAGCGGTATGCCGGGATTGCGTTGTCGCTCAGTGACGAACACGGCTACGATCGGATCGTCGTGCTGGCGCTCATCCTGCGCTACGTCGTCGCGAGTTCTTACAAGGATGATATCGCGACGGCGCTCGGCGTTTTACGGTCGCTTGAAACCTATGCGAACCGCCTGGGCAACGCATATTTCCGACGCTATGCGCTGCTCGGATTGCTCGAATCGCACGCGGAACGCGGCGACCGCAGCGAACTTGAACGCGCCGAGCGAGCCCTCGCGTCGGAAGAGGTCGAAAATGACGTCCAACACGCCGAGGAAGCGCTGTTCCCGTCGCGCGCCATGCGCCTGGCCTGGACCGGCGACTTCGTAGGCGCGTACCGGCTGCTCGCCTCGAGTGCAGAACGGCACATGGGTGTCGAGCAACGCGCTTCGCGCTGGTCGGAAATCGCCGTCTATGCCGCAGCGGGCGATCTGGACGACACCGCGATCGGTGCTATTGTGGCCACCCGTAAAGCACTCCGCAGCGTCACGTTTCCGGCGAGCGTCACACTTGTCCGCGCGCGCCTCAATCTCGCACTAGCGGCGCTTCTGCTAGGACGGCTGCGGTCCGCCGCACTCCTCTTGAGCGCGACCGAAATGGCCGCCGCAGGCTTGCCGCGCCTGCGCAAGTTCCATGCGCTGTTGCGAGCGATGCTAGAGCGTCGCCGCGGTGCATCCAACCATGAGGAGGTCCTGAGGTTGTTGGAAACGATGACCGATGAAGGCTTCGGCGGAATTGCCGGGATCGTCGAAGCGATTCCCGACATGCGCACGGCGTGCGTGGAGCTTGCGTCGTGACCGCACTGATTACGCTCGCGCGTGCGGATTGCACATTGCGTGAAGAAATGACGGCGGCAATCGTGAGCAAGGGATACGGCCCCAAGCCCCCGTTGCTCGCGACGGTGCTGGCTGCCGGCTTCGCGGACCGCATCGTCGGTGCGCTCGAAAGCGGCGGCTTTCTCGAAGTCGTCGGCTGGATCGAGCAGGCCTGCGAACGGTACGCGCCGCGGCGGCAAGTCATTGCCATGCTGGAGGCAGCCTGCACGATCGCGCGTCCGATCCTACGGGCGCGCGATGATCTACGCACGGCGGTCGACGACCTCGCGACGCTCGAACACGCCCTCGGGCGTGCGATCGAACGCTATGCGCAACAGGAACTCCGCGCGACGGACGCGGGCTTGGCAGACATCGAAGGGGCGATGGCCGGGTTCCTCGCGCGCCTCGACAACGCCGACCCGGTCAGCGCGGAACACTCCCGTGCCGTCGGCCTGTGGTGCAAGCGGGTCGCGCGCCGGCTGGCGCTCGACGATGACGAATGTACGTTTGCCGCCCGCTCCGGCCTCTTGCACGACGTCGGGAAGACGATGACGCCCAAAGAGATCCTGCAAGCTCCCCGCTCGCTCACCGATCGGGAATGGAACGTGATGCGTGAACACACGCAGATCGGCGCCGCCATGATCCGCGAGGTGCCACTGTTACGTCCGTTCACGTCGGCCGCGCGCTGGCACCACGAACGGCTCGACGGTAAGGGCTATCCCGACAAACTTGCAGCGCGAGAGATTCCGCTTCACGTGCGCATCGTCACGGTCGCCGATTCCTTCAACGCAATGATCGGACGTCGTCCGTATCGGCTGCCGATGTCGCCGAGTGCCGCCCTGGAGCAGCTCGTTGCTCATCGCGGAACGCAGTTCGATCCCATGATCGTCGAAGCTATGAGCGACGTCGTGGAACGCGCCGACTGAGGAGTCTCCTGCGCGTTACGCTGTTGAGGGAGGTTTACGGCGTGTGAGGTGCCACTGGTCGCAGTAGCTGCAGTGGTACGTGAAGAGAACGCCCGACCTGCCGTTCATGGCGGCGTGCGAGCGGGCTTCTCCTTCGCTGCGGTACGCATCCTTGGAGCGGCAACTGCGCTCGATGTCGCGGTCTTGCACCTCGTCGATGTTGGCGCGGGAGCGTAGCCACCACTTCATCGGATCGAATGCCATCGCGGTGACTTAATTGCGCGCGAGCGCGACGAACGGCGTCCGGCACGATGCGCACGCCACGACGACCACGTAGACGGCCGCAAGCGAACGGGCGCTGCGCGGTTCCGACGTGGTTTCGAGGCCGCACGCTTCGCAGCGCAGCGACGCCGGTTTGGGGTCACGATTCACGATGATCCCCGCTTACATCAGCGCGCGGGGGATGCCTGCGCGAGCCGCCGAAGCCCGGCGCGTGCGTCGGTCGCTTGCACTTCTCATATTACTCGCGGTTCCGCTGGTCGGCTGCAAAGAGCCGCAAGAGCCGAGTGGACCGAGCGCCGCGCTCGTTCGTTCCGGAACCGACATCACGATCAAGAGCGTGCGCACGTCGGCCACCGGCGACAACGTCGGCTCCGGCAGCGACGAATTCTATCTCGTCACGTTCACGTTCAAGAACGACCTCGGTTACGCATTGACGCCGCGCATCGATCACTTCGTGCTCGAAGATGCCGACCGCCGTCGTTTCCTCGGGGCCGATTCCGGTAGCCCCGCTTTGGTCGGCATTTCCAACACCGTCGCGCTGCTGCAAGCCGGTGACGCGCACGATTATACGGTCGGATTCCGCGTTCCGCAGAATACGACCGGGACGCTGTATTACGACGCAACGTTATAGCAAAGTCGTCAGCACGGTACTGGCGGGGTTGCTGGCGGCGCTCTGGTATGTAGCGCCCGGCTTCGCGGCGCGTCCGTTGCTGGACCAGCATCAATGGGACCGATACTTCGCGTTGTTTGCGCGCGATGCGAACGTGCCGTGGAAGCCGACGACGGTTCGCCTTGACACGTATTCGGGCGCGCCGGTCGATTTTGCGATCTACAACGTCGACCCGGCCGACGTGATCGTCGCAGGTGCCGACCGCGCCCCCCGGCCGCTCGACACGTCGCATCGCAGGCCGCTGATGCGCTGGCGTTTTTCACCGCCGCCGCGTTACCGTTTTCAAGCCAGCGACGTGCGAGTGCCGTTGGGCTCGCAAGAAGGGTTCTACGTCGTCGAAGCGCGGCGTGGCGATGCTGTGCAACAAGTGTGGCTCAATCGCACGCACATCGGACTGCTGGCACAAGACAGCCCGGAAGGTCTCGTTTTCTGGGGCGTGGACTTGCGCACCGGTCGCGCGATCCCGCATATGCAACTGTCGCTGCTCGCGGGAACGCGCCTGATTGAAGGCCGTACCGACGGTGACGGCCTGCTCGTCTGGCGCGATCGTGGGCGACCGAGGTTTGTCCTCGCGCAGAGCGGCGCCGGGCGTGCCTTCCTCTCGATTCTCCCGCAACCGCCGCCGCCGCACGCGATCGTCGCTCTGCGCCTCGATTCTGCGACGGTGCGCGCGGGCGAACGCGTGAGCTTCGTCGGATTTGCGCGCACGCGCGTCGGCGGCATCTATCGTCGCGCGAGCGGCGACGCACGCGTCACCCTCGCCGGACACGGCGCTACTCTTGCCACCTCGCAAGCGCGGCTGGATGCGGCAGGCGCGTTTTCGGGCGAAATCGCGATTCCGTCGGGCACTGCTGCGGGCGACTACGCGGCGCTTGCGAGCGCCGCGGGCGGCGTGGCCGGCACGAATGTGCACATCGACGCCGTCGGCGACGTCCGACTTGCGATCCGCTCGAGCTGCCCATCCGGTTCCCCAGCGCAGCGCGGCGAACCGTGCGATCCCGCACGAGGTGTGCCCGTTACCATCGCGGCGCGTCGCGCCGACGCGCCCGCGCCCGACGTGCCGGTTCATGTTACCATCGTGCGCTCGCCGCACATTGCGCCGCCCGGTGCGGCCGGTAGCGACGTGCGCTGGGGAACGACGATGATCTACGATCGAACGATCCGCACCGGCGCCGACGGTTTCGCGCAAATCGTTGTTCCATCGCCGAGCGACGGTCTGGATTCGACGTATGGCATACGTGCGGCGACACCGGGAGCGAGCGCGACGTCATCGCTTCCCGTACCGAACGCAGCGGTCGCGCTGTTGCTGCAAGCGACGCAACCAACGGTCGACGTCGGCGTGCCCGCCGCTTTCGAGGTTCGCGGTTTCAATCCGGCGGACGGAACTGCTGCCGCCGGTCTCGTCGTACGCGTGCGGCTTTCGCACGGCGCCACCGTCGCGCAACAGAACGTGACGCTCGATGCGCACGGTCGCGCCAAGGTCGTTTTCTCGCGACCGAGCCTCGGTTCGAATCTTGCGCTGGCGCAAGCGAATTGGGGCGGCCGCACGGCGCTCGATGCGGCCAGTGTGCTCGTCGAGCCGAGCGCACTTTCGGGACGCACCCTTTTGGCGGCGCCGACGGTAGCGGTCACGCTTGACCGAACGGAGTTTCGGTCCGGGGAGCGTTTGAGCGTCCGTGCAGCGGAGCCCGGCGCGCACGGCGATGCTTTGCTCGCGCTGACCGGCTTGCGCACGTATGCCGTCCGCCTCGGCTCGCTGTCGCGCGGCACTGCGGCGGCCACCTTCAAGCTCGGCGATCCGCAAGGAGACGTGCGCGTCGTTGCCGCCGCCGTGCGTGACGGCGCAATCGCGCTCGGAAGCGCCGACGTCGCGCTCGACGCGCCCGGTCACGCGGCAAAAACGGCGCTCGCGCTCGACCGTCAAAGCTACGCTCCCGGCGACGTGGCACAAGTCAGCTTACGTGGTGGCGACGCGCCGTCGGGCGCGACACTCGCTATGCGCGTGGCCGACGGCAATGCGAGTGGCGCGGCGTATTTCGGCGATGCCCCCGCCGTTTTGGCGACTGGAGCGACGACGCAGCAAACGCCGTCATCGGCCGATCCGCAGTGGCACGCGTACGTCGTGCCGCGGGGTTCCAAAGCAAGCGACATCTTCGCCGCCGAGCGGCCGCGCAAAGTCGCCGACGAAGTTCCGACGCTCGGCGGCGCTTCTGCGCGAACGGTCTATTGGCGCGTTGAACGCGGAACGGGAACCTTGATCAATCTCCCCGTGCCGACCCAACCCGGCCGCTATGTGTTGTCGATCCTGCGCATTGCCGACGACGGCGACGTGGGCACCGCTTCCGGCAGCTTCACCGTTCGATGAGCGTGCGCGCGCGGGCAGCGGTGCGGCTCATGTTGCTCGACACCTACGGGCTGGTCTATGCGGCCTTCTTTGCGATGAAGGATCGGCCGCTCACGACGACCCGCGGCGTGCGCATCGAAGCGGCCTACGTTTTTACGACGACGCTGACCAAGCTGATCGCCGACGAGAAGCCCACCCACATCGTCGCATGCTTCGATCGCGGACTACCCGCTGCACGCATCGCGATGTATGAACCGTACAAGGCCCAGCGGCAGACGATGCCCGACGAACTGCGCTCCCAGTTCGCTATGGTGCGTCAGATTCTCGATGTGTACGACATTCCGACGCTCGAGATCGAAGGGGAAGAAGCCGACGATCTCATCGCGACGCTCGCCTGTGAGGCTGAAGCGGCCGCTCACGAGACAGTCGTCGTCACGGGCGACAACGATCTTCTGCAGGTCGTTGACGAACGGACGACCGTCCTCGTGCGCACACGCATGGGCGGCGTCAATCGCTACGATCCGACGGCCGTGCGCGCACGCTTCGATTTAGAACCGAAGCAACTGGCGGATTACCGTGGGCTCAAAGGCGACCCTTCCGATAATCTGCCCGGCATTCCGGGGGTCGGCGAGAAGACGGCGGCCAAGCTGATTCATTCGGCCGGTTCGCTCGATGCGCTGCTGGCCGACCCGGCACGCGCCGGCAGCGCAAAACTCGAAGGGCTCGTGCGCGAGCATGGTGAGGTAGCCCGTCGTTGTCGCGACGTTTCCCTCATCAAGCGCGATCTGGCCATCACCGTGCCGTGGGAAGCGGCGCACTACGTACCGCCTTCGACCGACAAACTCTACGTGCTCTACCGCGATCTCGAGTTCAAGTCGCTGCTCGCGAAACTTCCCGTCGCCGACAACGACTTGATCGCGCTTGCAGCCGACGACACGGAACTGCTGCGCGGCGCGTACCGCAGCTTCGTGCCGTCGACCGATCCGCCGGAGTTCACGTTGCTGGCCGCGCAGTTACGTGAAGCTGCGCAAAGTCCGCGAGCCGCCGTCGCATGGCGCGGCGATGACGAGATCGGCGTCGCCGTGACGCCCGAGCGCGGCTTTGCCTTCGCAACGTCCGCGCTTGCGCACGGTAGCGTGCGTGATGCGTTCGCGACGCTCGTGCGCCGCGCGGCGCTCGTCGTTCACGATTGGAAAGCGCTCTGCGCGCGCTTGCGGAGCCTCGAGATTCCCTCGCCGTCGGATGACGCGCTCGCCGACGACGTCATGATTGCGGCACACTTACTCAATCCTTCACGTACCTACGCCAACCTCGACGATGCCGCAGGCGAGTACCTTGCAAAGCGCCTGCCCCTCGACGCGGCCGCGCATGCCGACGCCGTCTTGCAACTCGGTTCCGTGTTGCGCGACCATCTCGCTCATCGCAATCAAACGTCGCTCTATCTCGAGGTCGAATTGCCGTTGGCCGCCGTGCTCGCGCGGCTCGAAGCGACGGGCATCGCGGTCGACGCCTCCGCGCTCTCGGAACTTGCCGGTGAAGTTGACGCAGCCGTGGAGCGCCTGCAGCAGCGCATATACGATCTTGCCGGCGAACAGTTCAACATCGGCTCGCCCCAGCAACTCGGCGCGGTTCTCTTCGAGCGGCTCGCATTGCCGAATGGAGGCCGGACCAAGACGGGGTGGGCGACGGGAATCGAAGTTTTACAGCCGCTCGCACGCGACCACGAAATCGTCGCGGCCGTGCTCGATTATCGCGAAGTCGTCAAACTCAAGAACACGTACATCGACGTGATTCCTCGTCTCGTGGGCCCGGACGAACGTCTGCGCACCGTCTTCAACCAAACGGCGACCGCGACCGGGCGGCTCTCGTCGACCAATCCGAACCTGCAGAACATCCCGGTGCGAACCGACCTCGGCCGCCGCATTCGGCGCGCCTTTGTCGCTCCGCGGGCAGATCGGCGTTTGCTCGCCGCCGACTATTCGCAGATCGAGCTGCGCATCATGGCACATCTCTCGGGGGATGCCGCGATGCGCGACGCGTTTCGGCGCGGCGACGACATCCACGACGTCACGGCGCGCGGCATTTTCGCCGTGGCGAGCGGGGACGCCGTCACCCCGAATCAGCGTCGCATCGCGAAGTCGGTGAACTTCGGTCTGCTCTACGGCATGTCGGACTTTGGGCTCGCGCAGCGGCTGGAAATCGAACGCGCCGAGGCGCGCGCGATGACCGAGGCCTATTTTGCGCGTTTTCCCGACGTGCGGGGCTGGATCGACCGCAACCTCGAATTCGGTCGAGAGCACGGGTACGTCGAAACGCTATTCGGGCGGCGGCGTTACATGCCCGATCTGCGCTCTCGCAACTACGCGCTGCGCGCCGCCGCCGAACGGGAAGCAACCAATGCTCCGATGCAAGGCAGCGCCGCCGACCTCATGAAACTGGCCATGGTCCGCATCGACCGTGGCCTGGCCGGCGGCCGCCTCGATGCCGCGATGCTGCTGCAAATCCACGACGAATTGATCTTCGAACTCGACGAAGATGCCGTCGCCGCGGCCGCTTCGCTCGTTAAGAGGGAGATGGTAAACGCGGCGACGCTGGCCGTACCGTTGGAGGTCACCTTGAAAACGGGATGTAGCTGGTACGATGTCGAGCCGCTCGACGTGGATTTGGTCGACGTGCGGAGCATGAACGCCGGCACCGCGGACGAGCCGGAGCGTCGCCATGCTTAGGGCCGCCGCCGTCCTGCTCGCCCTGCTTTCGGTCAACACCGGCGCGAACAAGGGCGTGATGAACGGCAAGGCGACGTTCGCGACCTTAAAGTGCGCGAACCCGCGCTTGCCGACGGAAATTCTCGCGGGCGCAAACGGCGCCGTCTCGCAGGACGTCAGCGCCATGCCGCTGCCGCTCGTCACCGCGGCCGGCGCCGCTACCCCGCTGATTCTAGCCGTCGCAGCCGACGGCCGTTCGCGTGAGCTGGGCTTGATGTGCGTAACCGCGCTCAAACCGAGCGCCGGCATGATCTTCGTCTTCCCGGGCGACAGCGACCGGGAGTTCTGGATGAAGAACACGGTCACGCCGCTCGACATGCTGTGGGTCGCCCCCGACGGCACGGTCCGCAACGTCGCCGCCGACGTCCCCGCCGCCACGCTCGACACGACCGACGACAAAGTCGCCCGCCGCCGCGGCCACGGACGCTACGTCATCGAACTCCCCTCCGGTGAGGCCGCTCGCGAAGGCATCACCGTCGGCACGCGCCTTCGGCTGCCGTCGCTACAAGCGACCGAATAGAGGCTCAACTTCAAGGGTGCGTTTCCAGTAGCTGCATCGATACGGTTGTCGTCATACGGCTATCGTGTTACTATAACGGTATGGCAGCGACAGAAATCTATCGGTCCGGCTGGACCCTGGAACACGCCGCGTCCTCGCGGAGGCTGCCGCCACGCATGATGCCGCCGGCGCCTCCGCCCTAGCTCGAGATATTCTTGAACGGTGGGCAGCCGAAACGTTAGCGACTCAGACGCAGGCCAGCATCGAGCGCGCCGCAGCATACGTGCGTGCCCATCCGGAGGGCTGGGCTGACGAGCCCGCCGACTTCTTCCCTGCGGCGACGGTTGCGGAGTGACTCCCGGCCAGATCGTTACGGTCAACTGGCGGGACGCGCTGCTCAATTTGGGCGAGCCGAACAAGCAGAGGCCGGGCATCGTCGTCAGTTCGCCGCGCTTCTTCGGGAGCGTGCTACCGTTTGAAATCGTCGTGCCGCTCGCGGGCGAAGCGGCCCTGGCGATCGCCGGTGCCTCGCTCAGCATCCCGCCAACACCGGAGAACGGCTGCACGAAACCGAGCTACGCATTAGCTTGGAACGTTCAATGCGTCCCGCACACGCGCCTGACCGCAACGCCTTCACACGTGACTGCCGCAGAACTTGCAGCCGTCCGCGCGCAGATCGGCGCCTGCGTCACAGACTGACGCGCTGCGATCGCATCGGGGTCCATGCTGGCCTCTTGGAACCATTCACCGCCACAAACGAGTTATAAGACTTCGACGTGCCGGAACTCCCCGAAGTTGAAACGATCGCACGCGGTCTTTCGAACGCGATCACGGGGAAGACGATCGACTCGGCGACGGTGCTCCGTCCGGTGGTTTTTCCCGATCCAGAGCGGTTCGGGAAAGAGGTGGCCGGGGAACGGGTCACTGCGGTCGGCCGGCGCGGCAAATTCGTGGTTCTTACGCTCGGCTCGGGCCGGCGGCTCGTCGTTCATCTCCGGATGACCGGGCGGCTGATCGTTCAAAGGGCGGAGACCACGAATCCGGAGCCCTACACGAACGTCGTCCTCGCGTTCAAAGACCGCTCGCGGCTCTGCTTCGCCGACGTGCGGCGCTTCGGCAGGATGCGCCTGGTTGAGCCTGAAGACCAGTGGGCTTCCGATGTCGGTCTCGAGCCTCTTTCGAAGGAGTTTTCTTTCGAACGGTTCTCGAGTCTGTTGGACGGGCGGACCACCCCCATCAAGGTGTTCCTGCTCGACCAGCGCCGCATCGCGGGGCTCGGCAACATTTACGCGTGCGAAGCGCTCTGGGACGCCCGGATCCGTCCGTCTCGTCCAGCGGGAACGCTTTCGAAACCGGCTCGCAAACGGCTCCACACGTCGATTCGGACCGTGCTGCGGCGCGCGATCGAAATGCGGGGTACGAGCATCGACGACTACGTCGACGCACAAGGTCTCCGCGGCGGCTTTCAAAACGTCCTGGGTGTCTACGGTAGGGACGGCCGTGCGTGCTCTCGCTGCGAACGTCCGATCATACGAACGGTACTCGCCCAACGTGGCACCTGGTGGTGCCGCACCTGTCAGAAGTATTAAACGCTCATTCCGCTCCGACACCGATCGGGGAACTGCGCATCTGCGCGGGAGTGCGACCGGACGATTCGATCCGGCGCACGCGTAGAGGGGATCCACATTTCAACAACCGACATCGCCCCCGCCCGGCCGGCGGAAGAACTCGAAGACCAACTCGCGCTCGAGCAGCGCATGTACGAAGAGAGCCTCAAGGTCCTCGATGAGGGCCAAGTGCTCACCGGCGTCATCGTCGCCAAGTATCAGGACGAGCTGCTGGTCGACATCGGTGGGAAATCTGAAGGCTTCTTGAGCTTCCGCGAGCTGTCGCTCGCCATCGAGCCCAAAGAACTCAAGGTCGGCGACAAGCTCGAAGTCATGATCCATCGCATCGACGACGAGGGAACGCTGTTTCTTTCCGAACGGCGTGCCCGAGCGCTGAAGACGTGGGAAAAAGTGATCGCTGCCCACGAGAACGATGAAGTGATCGAAGCGACCGTAACGCAGGTCGTCAAGGGCGGCGTCCTCGTCGATCTGGGAATGCGCGGCTTCGTGCCCGCGTCGCAGATCCGCCGGCAGCCCGTCGGCAATCTCGACGAGTTGGTCGGCAAGCATCTGCGTCTCAAAGTGATCGATCTCGACCACAAGCGCCACCGCGTCGTGCTCTCTCAACGGCTCGTGCTCGAAGAAGAACTCAACGCGAAGAAATCAGAGCTGCTCGGAACGCTCGCGGTCGGACAGATTCGCGAAGGCGTCGTCGTGCGACTGGCAGAGTTCGGCGCGTTCGTTGACTTGGGCGGCATCGACGGACTCATTCACAACAGCGAACTGTCGTACGCGCGGATCAAGCACCCATCGGAAGTCGTGAAGATCGGCGACATCGTGGCGGTCGAGGTGATGAAGTTCGACCCCGACGCCAAGAAGGTTTCGCTTTCGCTCAAGCATGCGTTGCCTGATCCCTGGGTGGAGCACGCCGATAAGCTGATCGAAGGTCAGCGGCTGATCGCGCAAGTCATCAAAGTCACGCCGAACTATCTGCTGGTCGAGATCATCCCGGGGGTGCTCGCCATGGTGCCCAAGGGCGAGTTCGATCCCGGCGTACAGTACAGTCCCGGACAAGAGATCGAAGTAACGCTGCTGACGATCAATGAGACGACGCGGCGCATCACGGGTTCCATCCAGCATGTCGCCGATATCCCGCCCGACGAGTTGGCTGAACTGACGATCGACCCCGACGTTGCTGTTGGCACGGACGTCCTCGACATTCCGGGATAATTGGAGTCAGCTGCGCGCAATTCGTGCATGATCAGGCTGCGCCGAATCGTGCACGATGGTGGAAGTCGGGCAAAGCCCGATAAATCGTAAGGGGCTTGCCGTACGCGTCGATGCGCTTACGCGTTGGTCTGACCGGCGGCATCGGCACCGGCAAGAGTGAAGCGGCAAAGATATTCGCCGCCCTGGGCGCGCTCGTCATCGATGCCGATGCGCTGGCCCGGGAAGCCGTGGCGCCGAGCGGTGCGATTCTCCGTCGCATCGCCAAGCGGTATCCGGCTGCCATCACGCCCGACGGTAGGCTCGACCGCGCGGCGCTGGCCGCCATCGTCTTCGGCGATGCATCGGCCCGTGATGCGATCAATGCGCTGATCCATCCGTACGTGCGCGAGCGTTCCCTTGCGCTGGAACGCGCAGCAACGTCGGAGCGGATCGTCGTGCACGAAGTGCCGTTGTTGTTCGAAGCGGGCTTTTACCGCTTCTGCGACGCCAACGTCGTCGTCGTCGCCGACGAACTGACGCGCGAAGAACGTATCATCGAACGCAGCGGGCTCGCGCCGTCCGAAGTCAGACGCCGGATGCGCGCGCAGATCGATCCGTCGCGCGCGTGCGAACTCGCGGACTACACGATTCCGAACGACGGCTCGCTTGCGGACTTACGCGCAGCCGTCGCCGACGTGTTCGAAGATCTGCAAACGCGCGTCCCGACGGTTTCTCGCGCCGGGCAAGCACCTTCGTGAACTGGTGCACGCTTGAAGCAGCGTGTCTTACGGCGACGTTCGGCCGCCGCGCAGCACGTGTCCGGGGCGCTCGCCCGTTGCATCGCCGTGGCGCACGACGGCGCGACCGTTCACCCAGACGTAGCCGATGCCGATCGGATATGAGTAGGGGCATTCGTACGTCGCCGTATCGGCGATCGTAGCGGGATCGAACAGCACCAAGTCTGCGTAAGCGCCCGGCTCGATAGAACCTCGTTCGGCGATGCCGAACGTATCGGCCGCCAGCGACGTCATGCGTCGAATCGCTTCGCCGATCTCAAGGGTCTTGCGTCCGCGTACGAACCGGCCGACGATGCGCGGAAACGTTCCGAAGGTGCGCGGGTGCGGAAAACCGCGGGCCGTCGGGCCGTCGTGCGCGCGAGCCGACGCATCGCTGCCGACCGCGACGAAATCGGCCGACAGAACGGTCGCGACGTCGTCTTCGCACAGCGTGAAGAAGATGGCTTCGACGGCGAGGCCCTCTTCGCGTAACAGCTCGAGCGCTGCACGCGCCGGCGAGCGGTGACGCTGCCGCCCGATCGCGTCGAGGCGCAAGCCTTGTAGGTCGGCGTTGCGTTCGCTCGATACCGTCGAAATTGCGATGTCGTGCCACTCGGCATCGCTGCGGTCCAGACCTAAACGAAGCGCCAGCGCCGCGAACGTCGCCGGATCGGTCAGGCGCGCCAGCGTCGCTTCTTTGCCGCCTTCCAGCGCGTCTTCGGGCAAGATCGTGTCAAGCCGCGTGCAGGTGGCGACATACGGATAAACATCCGCTGCCGCCGCCAGACCGCTGACCCGCGCGCGCGCGATCATCTCGAGCGAACGCTCGACCTTTCCCCAGTTCTTTTTGCGCGCAGCCTTGTGGTGCGAAAACTGTACGGCGACATCGGCGCGCCGTGCAATGTCGAGCGCCTCGGCGACGGCTTCGAGCAACGCATCGCCTTCGCTGCGCAAATGCGTAACGTAGCGCGCGGCGCCCGCTTCACGCGCAGTTGCGGCACACGCGACGAGTTCGTCAGGATCGGCGTAGCTCGACGGCACGTAGATGAGTCCACTCGAGACGCCGAGTGCGCCCTGTTCGACGGCAGTGCGCACGAGATCGCACTCTTGCCGAAGCTCAGAAGCATCGAGTCGTCCGTCGCGCTCCCCCGCGACGCGTGCACGCGTCGTGCCTAGTCCGACGAGCGTCGCGACGTTGAGCGACACGCCGCTGCGTTCGACCGCCGCGAAAAAATCGTCGAGATCGCGCCATGGCGAATCCATCGCGGCGGGCGCAACGGAACTGCCGCAGTTGCCGCCGATCTCCGTCGTGACTCCCTGTCGAATCTTACCGAGGCAACGGCCGTCGGCGAGCCACAAGTCGTCGGTGTGCGCGTGAACGTCGATGAAACCGGGCGCGAGCGCAAGTCCGTTCGTCACGATGCGCTCGTGCGCGTCGCGGTCCGCAAGAGACCCGATGAGTGCGATGCGGTCACCGACGAGCGCAACATCGGTTCGGAACGGAACGGCGCTGCGGCCGTCGTAAATGTCGGCTCCCTCGATGATCGTGTCGATCACGCGGATTGGCCCTCTGTGATGGTGGGTACGAGCCAGCCGTACGCCCGCGTACTCACTCTACTTTCGCTGGAGCGCAAAGGGTTTTTCATATGGCACATCAGTCCTCGAAGGTCTTGCCGAACGATAAGGGCGGCGACATGTCCGTCCGCGAAGCGGGCAAAAAGGGCGGCGACACGGTTCGCGAACGTTATGGTTCGGGCTTCTACGAGACCATCGGGCGCAAAGGCGGACAAGCAACGCGCGAGCGTCACGGCGCCGGTTTCTATGAATCGATCGGGCAAAAAGGCGGCAAAGTCGTCAAAGAAAAATACGGCTCCGACTTCTACGAAGAGATCGGGCATAAGGGCGGCCAGAAAGTGAAGCGGCTGATCGCGGAAGCGAAACGATCGTTTGCCGAACCGTCTACCAACGGGAAAAACTAGGGGCCTTTTTCCTACCGGATCGGCCCGCTAAGGCCGCGCACGTCCAGCACGCCGGTCTTCACATCGAAGACCGCGCTTGCGATGGTCAGCGGCTCTCCACCTTCGGTGTGAATGACGACGCGTTTATCGAGCGTGAGTTCCTGGCGTGCGTCGTTCCAGACGGCCGACGTCGTATCGAAGGAGCGAGCCGGCTGCGCGATGATCGTCTCGGCGTGCAGCGGACCGGACACCGTGAAGTCGTGCGTGATTGTGTTGACCGCCATGTGCGCGGCTCGCAAGCGAATGTAAGGCCTTCCCTTTTTATACACGATGCCGTTGTGAACGCCGTCGACGTTCAGAATCGACTGGTCGGCGTTACTGACGATGCGATCGTAGTCGGCCGACCATGAGCGCGTCGCGATCCGGCGTCCGCTGATCGCGCCGCCTTTGAAGACAATCTGCGTATTGGCATTGGGAGGCGGTACCTCGTCTTGCCCGGCGCGATAGATGCCGACCGCAACGTATACGATGAACGCGGCGGCGGCGAGCCAGAGTAATCCCTTGAAGCGGCCGCGTATCATGTGGTGCGCCGTGTGCCTACGAGAACCGCGACGTACAAGAACGCGAAGAGTAGTGCAAACGTGGCTGCGCCGAATTGCGCGTACGCCGTACGGACCGGCACGCCGATCATGCCGGTGACCACGGCACGTTTATCGAGCGGGCTCGCGCGCACGTAACGACCGTCGGGAGCGATGATGCCGCTGATGCCGGTCGACGCGGCGCGAACGATCCAGCGCCCGGTTTCGATTGCGCGCATCTGCGCGATCTGCGCATGCATGTATGGTCCGGCCGTCCGTCCGAACCAAGCATCGTCGGTCGCGACCACCAGCGCCGTCGCACCGTCGCGTACGTCGCGGTTGACGATTTTCGTAAAGGCCGATTCCCAGCAGACGATCGGTCCGAAGCGTAGTCCCGCCGCTCCGAAGATGCCGTCATCCGTCCCCTCCGTAAAGTTCGAGATGTTGGCCGTCCACGGTATCCACGTCAAGAGCATCCGAAATGGAAGGTGCTCCGCGAACGGCACCAGTTGACGCTTGCGATAGATTGCCGCAAGCTTTCCATCGGGCGAAAACGCTTCCAGAACGTTGTAGGCTTGCGGCGGGGCAACGATCAACGTGCCGACGACAAGCTCCGCCTTGATGTGGCGCGCAAGCGCGGAGAAACGCGCCTGCAAGTGGGGATTCTCGTTGATCGCCGCCGGAATCACCGTTTCGGGCCAAACGACGAGCGCCGGATGCGAACCCACCGCGCGTAGGGTCAGGCGCGTGTACCGCTCGACCGCGGTGTCGAGTGCGCCGGGCATAAACTTGAGTGATTGTGGGATGTCGCCCTGCACCGCGGCGACACGTACCGTCGGCGCCGGATACGTGCGTGCGGGCCAAAATGCGAAGGCGAGCGCCGTGCATGCTGCAACCGCGGCGACTCCGAGCGCGGCGTCGACACCCGAGCCGCGAACGGGCCGCATGCGCAGCGCGTAGGCAGCGTACGCGCCGAGCACGCACAGGAGGAACGTGATGCCGTACGTTCCCGCAAATGCAGCGACCGGGGCAAAGATAGTCTCGACTTGCGTGTAGCCGAGGCTTGCAAACGGCACGCCCAATTCGCCGAGGCCCTCCGCGCGCAGCCATTCGGTGAATGCGAACGCCGCCGCCGAACCCAGTGGAACAAGCGCTCGCGCCGAGCGGTGGCGCCGGCGCAGTCCGGCTGACGTCAGCGCGACCAGAACGCCGGCCAAGCCGAAGCCGACGAGGCCGTCGGCCAGCGCCGGACCGAGCGCGAGGACGAACCCGAAGGGGGCGATGAGGGCTCCGGCCGTCTCACCAAACCACGCAAAGTTGACGACGAAGTATACCGTGCCGGCGAGCCAACCGATCCAGAAGGCACGCTTGGGCGAAACCCCAAACCACGCCCAGAAGAGTCCTGCCGTGCCGATCGGCGCCAGCGCACTCGCATTCGTTTTCGGAAATGCGAGCGCCATCAAGAGCGCTCCGAGCGTCGCGACGACGAATGGAATCAGTGAGGAAACGATGCTCCGCCGCGCCGCACTCGTCACGTTCACTTCCGCCGCGCTGTTGGTTGCCGCTTGCGGCCACCAAGTTACGCCCGAGCCGGCACTGAACGGCCAGGGCAACAACTTGGCGGGCAGCATGCTCGTACGTTTTCGCACGAACGGTCAGATGAACTTCGGCATGTACGATTACCAGGTCGTGATCGATGCGTGCGGCGGCGGTACCCCGTATCCGAACCCGAAAACCACGACCTACCTCGACTACACGTTCTCGTTCAACGTCGGAACGTCCCCGTTCGGCCTCGCGACGACGTTCCCGATTCTCATCCAGTACATCGTGACGCCCGGCACATCGAATCAGCTCAATCCGCAAATCGTGCGCACGTCGTCCTCCCAGACGACGCTCACGCCCAACGACAACGGGCAAGGCAACGAGTTCACCTTGATCTTCCCGCGCGCGCTCTTGAACGCACCACTTGGTCCGTCGGCGCTGCCCTGCAGCAGTTCACGCGTGTCGCCCCCGCCGGCTTCACCGTCGCCGTCACCTACCGGCACCTCCGCGGCCTCACCGTCGCCATCACCCGCGAGCACGACGTCGGCCGCGCCCACAAACGTAGCGAGCACGTGGAAGTTCAACTTCTTCGTCATCAATTCGTCGAACGGCCAGGTGCTTGATTCGCTCGGCCCCGGCGGCCCGACCGATACGAGCTACAATCAAGCCGTGATCGATACGACCACGCAGAATAATAATCTGATCACCAAAGTGCCCGACCTGCCGGCTCCGCCAAATGACCCTGCGGCCCAAATAGCCGGCGGTGAAATCGACAACTATCCGTAAATCTCCTTACTATCCCCGATTTGCGCCGGGGCAGTACAGCGGTGGCTGGTCTTACGGAAACGGTAACTACGGCAATCAAGGCCGCCAAACAGGGGGAGTCATCGCGTCGGTCAACGGCGGTGACGTCAGGCTCACCAACGGTCGCAATGTTTTCTTGGAAGACGACGACCACGGCGGAGGCCGCTCGTAACGTCAGATCCGACTCCGCCTGAATCTGATTGCGTTCGGCCTACCAATTGGGCGCGTCGGTTCGCTGGGGTGCCGCGTCTTATGGGCTTGACGTGCCGGTAGGCGGAGGGCTCGGGCCGACGGCGCGTAGCCGCAGAGCCTCCGCCGCCGTGCGAGGTGCAGGTGTCGAGATATCCTGAGGCGTCGCATGCTTTCCCATCTTCCACAGACTGGCTGCGGCTTGGGCACGCGTAACGGGCGTCTGCGGGCGGAGCATCGCAATTGCGCCGAACGTCCGGCCCACCGTGTCGAAATCACGACGCTCATACATCTTGACCCCGGCCATGTTGTCGCTATCGTTCATCAGCGTCGCAATGAGGGGCCGAAAATCCGGCGTGATGCGATCCGCATCCTTCCACGGCAGATGGGGCCGATACCACGCGAAATCTTGGCCGGGAGCGAAGAGCGAGTTGTATCCGCCGCGGTCCACGCTTTCTTTGATCGCGAGAAGCTGTTCATGCGTCAGCGCAGCGCTGGGGTGGAACCGTTTGTCGCGAAAACCGATCGCAAAGCCCGCGTTGTCGACGCCTTGAACGTACGGAAAGTCGGCGTCGCTTTGCGGCACGTCGGGAAAACTTGCCGGGGGCCCTTCCGCAAGTTTAATTGCAGGGACGGCTGATCGAACCAAATGGCATTGTTTGCACGAACGAGCCACCGTACGTATTGGGCTCGCGTGATCGGACCGGAGGGATCGAAGTGCCCGGCCGTCTGGTCGAAGGTGCCGAGGGCCGCGAGATCTTCGATAAACTGCCGCTCCGAAATGGACGCGATGTCGTCGAACGAAACGCTTTGGCTTAGCGCGCCCGTTGCTGCGCCGGAAGCCGCGCCGGTATCCGCCGCCGTTCCACTACGGCCGTGTGCGCAAGCGCTGACCACGAGGCCGTCAACAGAAGAAGCGCACGTTTCACTGCTGCCCTCAGATCGTGAACAAGCACCTTGCCATCGTACGAGACGCCTACATTCTAGCCCTTGAGCGCTCAAGGGCTAGAATGCGAAGTTTTGCGGGATGATGCCCGACGGTTGATTGCCGCCGAAACCGAAACCGGCGGACTGGCCCGGGAAGGCCAAGATCACGATGTTGAAATTGAATTGCTTGAGATCTTCATTGTAGCTGAATTGCAGGTTGTAACATTGGTCGATCGTGCGGGTCAGGTAGATGTTCTTGTTCTCCAGCCTCCCTTTGTTCTTCCAATCGACGTTGGTCGACAGTTCCAAGGTTGTATCGAGTCCGAACGGCGTGATGGCCTGGACGTTGGTCGTATAGAACCCGTTGCCCGGACCCGGTGAATAAAAGCCGCCGAGCGTCACGTACGAGCGCGGCGATGGCCGAATGGAAAGCTGATAGTTGAGCGGCTGCGCTTTACGGTTGAAGTTCGTCCCGGTCGCAAGCGACAGTGAATAGATGTCGCGGTTGAAAATGCGTAGCACGTCTTGCGCCGAATGCGACCCCGGCAGAAGGCGATCGAATAGCTGGAAGGGCACGTCGGGCGGCCCAATCGGGTGCTGTTCGTTGTACGTTATGGCGTTGACGATGTGGGTCCCAAGCGGCGTCGTCAGTGCGGCATTTTGCTGATCGAACGCCTTCTCGTCGCCGGTCCCGTAGTAGTCTTGGGTTAGGGTGTAATTGGCGGAGAAGTCGCTCGTGCCGAAGACCTTCGCGTAGTAGCTTTCGTTGATCACCGCTTGGGCGCGACCGGTGTTGAAGTGGTTTTGCGGCTCGGTGTAGTCGCCGATTGCAAACTGAAGCTGCGGCCCGTATTTGAAGCCGCCGTAATTGAGGTGCGGCATGATCGTCAATTCGGGGAGGCGATCGTAGCCGTTGGGATTGGACGAGAAATCGGTCTTGTCGTAGGTCAAATCATAGTCGGCCAACTTGGACGACAGATGGGTGATCGTGTTGATGTGAAGGATGTCGCTTTTGGAATAGGCGCTGTTGAAACTCGAATACTCCAAGTTGAGCTGCTGGCCCAGTGCCTGCGATAGCACGATGGAGTCGACGAAACCGAGGTTGAGATCGTTTTGCAGATCGCCCTGAACGAAGCGTGAGAACGTCAGGTTCTCGGTGCTTGCATTTCCTTGGCGGATCAAGGATCCGGTGATGTTGGTGCTGGCCGGTAAGCTGATTGAGGCGCCGTAGTCGCCGACGTAGTCGAGCGCGAACTGCCCCCGCAGGCGGTTTGAAAAGTTCTCCGTCTCTTGGACGTTGAGGTTGGTTTGGCGCTCATTTTGAATGTGGTCGCTGATCGTATTGGCGTCGATGCTGAACGAGCGCCGTCCGCTTGCGGCGAGCGCCACGGCGGTGTAACCAAGCTTGAGGCCGCGCTTGGTGTAATATTCGACCGTGTAATAGCCGTAGTACGTGTCCGACGGCGCAAACGCGATCCTTGCCTTGACGTAAAAGCCTTCGATCTGAGAATAGCCGATGACCGGAACGAAGCTCGATACACGCCTGCGCGGATCTTCAAGCGTTCGCAGCGGAATGATGAGGAGCGGCAGGTAGAAGATCGCAAGTGGCCCGAGGAACACGACCGCTTTTCGCGCCACGAGCTTATCGCCCGGCGTCACGTCGATCGAACGCGCTTCGACGTGGTAGCCGGCATGAGGCCGTTCGCACGTCGTGAACGAAGCGCGCTCTCCATGCGAGACGCCGGCCGTGGTCGTCGTCAGCTGTTGCGCCGTATAGTGGAGTTTGCCTTGCGCTACGCCTTCGGTCGATTCGCCCGCTCCGTTGACGAGCGTCGCGCGGCGTGTGTCGGTGTCGAAGAGGATCTTGTCGGCGTACAGGATCGCGTCTGAGTTGCGATTGACGAGGTACGTGTGGCCGGTCATCGTCAGGGTGTGGTCGCCGTCCCAGTGCGCGTGGTCGCCCACGACTTGCCCTTCGACGTAGAAGATGTGAACGTTGCCGTCCAGATCGTAGGGCTTGGTGCGCTCGGTGTAGCCGTTCACATGATCGGCGACCGTGACGACTTGGTTCGGCCCAAGCGTCGGAACGGGCGTCGCACCGGGGGCCGTGGGACTCGCCTCGGGCGAGGGTGCGCCGGACGGCGCGGCGTTGGCGGGACCACCGGCACTCGGCGTCAGCTGCGGTGAGGCGTTGACCGCCGGCAGCGGTGATGGCGAACCGCTCGCACGCACGATTGGAATGGGGGCGTTCGGGGCGACACTCGGGCCGGTCGAGGGCAACGGCACGGGGCTGGGCGTCCCGGTTCCCGTCGGTTTCGGCGTCGGCGGCAACAGCTGGCCCGGCCCGTCGGGCGAGACCGGCGGTATGGGGACAAGCGGCGTGCCGCTCGGCAGCGGCGTGGGGAGCAAGCCGCTTGGCGCGGTGGTCGGCGTCGTTTGCGCCGGCGGGGCCGGCTGCGCTTCGTCGATGAGGATGGCGACCTGCTTGGCCGGGATGCCGTGGGTTCGCGCTCCAACCGCGCGCGCGAGCGCATAGGCTTGCGCCGCTGAGCGGAAACCGACCGTCGAAGCCGTCGTCTCGGGCTCGCGCGGCGCCTCTCCACACCAGCTGTGTAGCCGCATCAGCGCCACCAGACGCGGATCGACGTAGGGGGTGGCACCGATGCCGGGGGATGCGAACGCCGCGGTGTTACCCACTACCGCAAGTAGGCCGAGCAGCGCGGTTGCGCGCCGCAGCGTTATCAGCGTTCGACGCGCCAGAAAAGCACGGCTCCCGCAGTTCCCATGATAATGTTGGGCATCCAGGCGGCGAGGTACGGATTGAACGCGTCGTTACGGCCGAGCGCCATGAAGGCCGACATCAGCAGATAGTAGACGAAGAGCAAAAGGATTGATAGCGCGATGCCCAGGCCTTTGCCGAGGTTCGCGCCCCGTTTGCCGAGCTTCGCCGCAATCGGCAGGGCGAGCAAGACGCTGATGAAGGCCGCGAACGGAAAGGCGATTTTTTGCGCGAGACTGACCTTGAGCGTCGCCAGGGCCTGACCGCCTTGCCCCGTCGCTTGCATGGCCCCGATCTGACCACGCAACTGTTTGGAATCCGCGACGTTAGGATCGCTCGTCGTCGTATTGATGAATTGGTCGACGGTTTCGCCGACTGGGAGGCCGATGTCGACTTCCGGCACGATCTTGGTCGTGCTCGCATTGACTTCGCCCGTCAGTTTGAATGCCGTGACGCGGGCCTGCAGCAGATGTAAGGTCTGCCCGTCGACGACGGCCTTCTGCGCGTTGATGACCGTGCGAAACGGCGTGTTCGTCGCGTTCTGGAAGATCATCACGTCGTCCATCGTGCGCTTGTCGCTTTCGACGTTGCCGACGTAGAATACATTTCCCGTCGCGTCGTCTTTACGAAAGAATTGCGGGACGACGGGAAGTTCGGCCGTGTGGTAGACGATTTGATAGAAGGTGCGCGTCGAGAGTTCGATGCTCTTGGGTGAGAGCGTCTCGTTGACGAAATAGGACAAGCCGAACATCGCGAGTCCGAAGATCAATGGCGTTCGGCAGATGCGCAGAAACGTGACGCCCGAGGTGCGCAGCGCATTGATCTCGTTGTCCTGGGCCAGTCGCCCGAAGCCGAGCAACGAAGCGAACAAGCACGCGAAGGGAAACGCGAACGGCGTCGACTGCGGCACGCGGAACAGTAAAAAGCGCAGCACCAGGAACGCCGGTGCGTGCGCGTTGATGATGTAGTCCGCCGCCACGAAGAAGATGTTGACGAACCAGAAGAGCAGATACGTGCCGAACGAAAAGGCGAACGGCGCGATGAGTTCGCGTAGGATGTAGGCGTCGAGCAGAGGGAGGCGCGGCATCCGCGGCAGCGGCGCGAACGGCGCCGCGCGCACGTTCGGAACGGTGGCCACGCCTATTCCCTTAGCGCAAAGCCGCGGTGATCCGGGCTACGTAAGCGCGCGTCTCGGAGAAGTTGGGGACGCCGTGCGAAGCGTCAACCGCCCCGGGGCCCGCGTTGTAGGCCGCTAGCGCGAGGGGAACGTTGTTGTGGTAGCGCGCGAGCAAGTCGTGCATGTAGCGACAACCGCCCGCCACGTTCTGCTGCGGGTCGAACGCGTCGAACACTCCGTAGGTTGCGGCCGTCGCCGGCATCAATTGCATGAGACCTCGTGCGCCGGCGCGGCTGATCGCGCTCGGGTCTCCGCCCGATTCCACGGCAATCATCGTCTCGACGAGCGGCACCGAAAGGCCGTTGTCGCGAGCATCGGCCTCGACCAGCCGCCGTAGCGCCATCGAGTCCATACTATGGGGGCCGCCGGGAATCACGCCCCCGGCGCTACAGCCATAGAGCGCCGCGAGCAGCAAGGCTGCGACGAGAAGTCTCACCGTAGCCGAGCCTTCGCCTCGGGCGCCCGCGCGCCTCCGTCAACCCTCACAGTGTGGTGTTCGGCACGCTCGGCGCCCTTCTTGAACGAGGAGGTCGAGTTGGCTCGACCTCCTCCCTCGGGGAAGTTCTGCGCGACATCTTGCATGGGACTCGTTGCACCGATATAGTGGGGGAAAGTGGTGCTCGGTGGAGCGAAGTGGAGGCTTTCCCCTGGCTCGCGACATGCCCCGTTTTACCGGTCGAGCCGAGCACGCTCTTGACGACAAGGGCCGGCTCGTCGTCCCGGCGCGCTTTCGCGAGCGGCTCGGTTCCCACTTCATCGTAACGATCGCGCAGCCCGATCCGTGTCTTGCGCTCTACCCGCTCACCGCGTGGGAAGCGTTCTGCGAACGTCTGGAAGCGGCGCCCGTCAAGGACGATCGCTACCGCCGCTTCGTCCGGCATCTGTTCGCGCACACCGACGAAGCGGCGTGCGATGGGCAGGGCCGCTTGCTGATCCCCGGCTCGCTGCGCGCTTACGCGGGCATCGAACGCGACGCGGTGTCGATCGGCTCCCTGACCCGAGTCGAGGTGTGGGCCAAGGAGCGGCTCGGGGAGACCGCCCCGCCCCCCGACGAAGCGGCCGACTTCACGACGGAGCTTGGGCTCTATTAACGATGAAGGAAACGAAACGGCGAGCGCTCCGGCTCACCTGGCGGTTCTCTTCGACGAGGCGCTCCAGGCGCTCGACGTCCAGGCCGGCGGCCTCTACGTCGATGCGACCTACGGCGGCGGCGGCCATACCCGCGGCATCGTCGCGCGCGGAGGCCGAGTTGTTGCTTTCGACCGCGACCCTGCGGCCGAGCTGGCTGCCGATCTGCGGGAGGACGTCACGCTCGTACGGGGCGACTTCGCCGACCTCGCGGCCGCGCTCGATGACCTCGGGATTGCCACGATCGCCGGCGCGCTGTTCGACGTGGGCGTTTCATCGATGCAGCTGGCTCGGCCCGAGCGCGGCTTCTCGCTGCTCCGCGATGGGCCGCTCGACATGCGCATGAACCCCTCCGGCGGCCCGACGGCCTACGATCTGCTCGCGCGCTCGAGCGAAACCGAACTGGCCGACCTCATCTTCAACAATGGCGAGGAACGCGCCGCGCGCCGCATCGCACGGGCGATCGTAGCGGCCCGTGAGGCGGGGCACTTGCCGCAGCGCACGCTCGAGCTGGCGCGTCTCGTCGCCGGCGTCGTCCATCGCAGCGGTAAACGCGAACGCATCCACCCGGCGACGCGCACCTTTCAGGCGCTGCGTATCACGGTCAACGACGAGCTGGGCGCGCTCGAGCGAGGACTCGCCGCCGCTACCGCACGCCTGCATCCGCGCGGCCGCATCGCCGCGATCAGTTTTCATTCCCTCGAAGATCGCATCGTCAAGCGGCGCTTTCGCGACGACGAGCGGCTGCGCGTCATCACCCGCAAACCTCTTCTTCCCAGCGACGACGAACTGGCGCGCAATCCGCGTTCACGCAGCGCCAAACTTCGCGTCGCGGAGCGACTGTCGATTGTACGTTCGTAAACTCCCGCTCCTCAAGCCCCCGCCGACGCGCGTGGGCACACGGGCCGGCCATACCGCGGTTTCCCGCCGGCGCGCGCACGCCTGGCGACTGCGCTACGTCGGGTTCGCGCGCATGTTCGCAACGGTCGGCGTCCTCACGCTGTGCGTCGTCGTCTATCTCGGACTGATGGCAAATGTGACGCGCATGAACTACGATTTGGCCAAACGGCTGGCGGAACGGGCGCGCCTCATGGATGAATCGTCGCGGCTCGACGACCGCATCGCGCGCCTGTCGTCGCGCGAACGCTTGGGTGAAGTGGCGGCTCGCCTGGGCATGCGGGAGCCGCAGACGTTCGCCGAGATCGCGCTACCGCAGGCGCATCCGCTTGGTTCTCATGGCCTCGCGCTGCTCGACTGGTTGAAGTGACGTCTCATCACGGCGCGCGCCGGCCGAGCGAGGCCGCGCAACGCTGCAGCGCCGTCCGGGCGAAGCTCGCGTTCTACATCATCGTTGCCTTCGCAGCCTACCTCGCTTGGCGCTTCTTCGTCGTGCAGATTCGTCAAGGTCCCTCGCTTGCCGCGCGCGCGTACGAGCAACACCTCACGACCGTGGAACTCGCCGCGCATCGCGGCACCATCTACGATCGCGACGGCAATGCGCTCGTGCGGTCGTTGCCGTCGCAAAGCATCTACGTCGCGCCGAGCGACATCCTGGATCCGGCCGCTACGGCGCGCGCACTTGCGCCGGTGCTCGGCCGCAGCGTGCCGGCGCTCGAAGCCTTGCTGCAAACCAAGAGCGCGTACGTGCAACTCGATCACAAAGTGACGCGCGACCGCGCGGATGCCGTCACGAAGCTGGGCTTACCGGGCATCAGCGTCGTTCCCGAACCCACCGGCATTCGTTTTATTCCCTCGGGACGGTTGGCATCGACGGTGCTCGGCTTCACCGGCTTCGACGAAAACGGGCTCGACGGCGCGGAGTATTCGTTCGACTCGATCCTGCGCGGAACGCCCGGCCGCATGGACCTCGAAGCCGATCAGTTCGGCCGCGTGCTTCCGTTTGCCCGGCCGCACGTCGACGTCGCCGCCAAGGCGGGGTACTCGATCGTCCTCACGCTGGACTCGTATCTCCAGTACAACGTCGAGCAGATCTTGCGTAAGACGGTCGCACAATGGCACGCCGAGAACGGCAGCGCGATCGTGATGGATCCGCAGACGGGCGAGATTCTGGCGCTCGCCAACGTTCCCGATTTCGACGTCCCGCAGTACACGCGCTTTCCCGCCGACGATTTGCGCGACCGGGCCGTCACCGATGCCTACGAGCCGGGCTCGACCTTCAAATTGATCACCGCGACCGCAGCGCTCGATTCGGGCAAGGTGACGCCCGACGATCGCTTTCCGGCGCGCGATACCTTGTACGTCGGCGGCAGCACGATTCACAACGCCGAAGATGGTTTTCTCGCGAGCGCATCGGCGAGCGAAAACCTGGGCGAAATCATCACCAAGTCGCATAACGTCGGTGCGGCCGAGGTCGCCCTGCGAATTGGAAAGCGAACGATGGACGATGCGCTGCTGCGCTTTGGCTTCGGTACGCCGACCGAGGTCGGATTGCCGGGCGAAAGCGCGGGCATTGTCGCGCCGCTGGCCGACTGGAGCGCGACCTCGCTACCGACGATCGCGTTCGGCCAAGGCATCGCGACCACGCCGCTCGCGATGGCGCGGGCCTACAGCGCGATCGCCAACGGCGGCCTCCTCCTACGGCCGCGCATCCTGTCGGCCATCATCGCGCCCGACGGTAGCACGGTGTACCGTTACGGTCGCCAAATCGAACGCCGCGTGATGTCGACTCACACTTCGGCGCTGCTGCGCGGGTACTTACGAAACGTCGTCCTACATGGCACGGGGAATCCGACGGCGCAAGTGGCGGGCTATGCGACCTCCGGTAAAACCGGGACCGCGCAGATCGCCGAAAATGGCGTCTACCTGTCGGGCGCCTACGTCGCGTCGTTCATCGGCTACGTTCCCTCGGCCGCGCCACGCTACGTGATCCTCGTCAAGGTGACGCAGCCCGAGGGGTCGATCTACGGCGGCGTCGTTGCTGCACCGGCCTTCGCCGAAATTGCGCGGCTCGCGATGATGCATGCCGGCGTGCCGCCGCAAGCGCCGCCGCGCTTGGTTCGCGGTAGCGCCGTGTCGAAACGCGGGGCATGAGTCCGCCGCTGCAGCCGAAAACCCTCGCAGCGCTCATCGTAGCGCTCGACGACGCGCGCGTGCTCGGCGATTCTGAGGTTGCCGTGCTCGGTCTCACGCACGATTCGCGCGCCGTCACACCGGGCGTCGCGTTCATCGCCTTGCGCGGCGAGCAGGCCGACGGCCACGCCTACCTCGCGGACGCGGTCGCCGCCGGTGCGAACGCCGTTATCGTCGACGCCGCGCATGCGCGGCGGCACGAGCCCGCGCCGGGTGCGGCGACCGTCGTCGTCCCCGACACGCGGCGTGCGCTCTCGCGGCTGGCAGCGACGTACTATGGTGAGCCGTCACACGAACTCCAGATCGTCGGCGTCACGGGAACCAACGGCAAGACCACCACGACGCATCTGATCGCAGCGTTGCTGGAAGCGGGCGGCATTGCGGCGGGTCGGATCGGAACCCTCGGCGCGCGCTTGCGCGGCGCGCATTGGTCGCTCGATAATACGACGCCGCTGGCGCTCGAGCTGCAGGCGCTGCTGGCCGAGATGCGCGGGCGTGGCGCGGCGGCGGTCGCGATGGAAGTCAGTTCTCACGCCCTGGTGCTCGAACGCGTCGCGGACGTTGCTTTCGGCTACGGCGTCCTGACGAACGTGACGCGCGACCACCTCGATTTCCACGCCGGCTTCGAAGCGTATGCGGCAGCCAAGCGCACCTTGTTCGAGCGCGCGCAGACGTCGATTCTCAACGTCGACGACCAGCATGGCCGTCGCTGGGCGGCCGAACTCGCCGGCGTTGGGCGACCCGTTACGACCTATGGCTTCGCCCACGACGCCGACGTACGCGCCGACGATCTCGAATTGCGCGCGGACGGAGCGGTGTTTTCGTGCGGCGGCATGCGTTTGCGGCTGCGGCTTCCCGGCCGCTTCAACGTGAACAACGCGCTGGCGGCGTTGTGCGTCGCGCGCGCCTTCGGCATTGCCGATGCGACGAGCGCATCGGCCCTGGAAAGTTTCGAGGGCGTTCCCGGACGGATGGAACACATCGCGGGCGCAGGGTTCGACGTTGTCGTCGATTATGCTCACACGCCCGATGCGCTCGAGGTCGTCTTGCGGGCGGCGCGCGAAACGACGCGCGGCGCGCTCACCGTCGTCTTCGGATGCGGCGGCGACCGTGACCGCGGCAAACGTCCGCAGATGGGCAAGGTTGCAAGCGAACTGGCCGATTGCGCGATCGTCACGAGCGATAATCCGCGCCGTGAAGATCCGCAGGCGATCATCGACGAGGTGCTCGCCGGGGTTCGTTCCGGCGCGTCGGTAAGCGGCGAACTCGACCGCCGCAGCGCGATCCGCCGTGCGGTCGCGCGGGCCCAGGCGGGCGATCTCGTCGTCGTCGCGGGCAAAGGGCATGAAACCTATCAGATCATCGGCGACGATGTTCGGCACTTCGACGATCGCGATGAAGTTCGCGCGGCGCTCGCACTGCGTGCGCGCGCAGCGTCGCAGGGCCCTGCCCAGGGTGCCATTGCCAGATGAAGCTTGATGCGCAAGCGGCCGTCGCCGCAACGCAGGCCGTCGTCGCTGCCGGCGCCGCGTTGCCGCCCAGCTTCGGCGTGAGCACCGATACGCGGTCCCTCATGCCGGGTGACGCCTTTGTGGCATTGCGGGGAGAGCGCTTCGACGGGCACGATTTCGCGGGCGAAGCGGTGGCTCGCGGCGCTGGCGTTCTCATCGTCGAGGAGGCAAGTGGGGCGCCCGCCGGCATTGCAGCGCTTGTCGTCGCAGATACGAAAGCGGCGTATGTAGCGTTGGGTGCGCTGGCACGCCGTGCATTGCGGGCCCGCATCATTGCGGTCACGGGCAGCACCGGCAAGACGACGACCCGCACATTCCTCGCGCAGATACTCGCAGGCATTGCGCCCGGCAAGGTCGCCGCATCGGCGGCGAACGAAAATAACGAGATCGGCGTCGCCAAGTCGCTGTTGGCAATCGAGCCCGATGCGGCCTACGCGGTGCTGGAACTCGGCGCGCGCCATTATGGCGAGATTGCGCCACTGGTCCGCGCGGTCGCGCCGCATGTGGCGTTGCTGACGAACATCGGTGATGCGCACCTGGAGATCATGGGATCGCAGGAGCGTTTAGCCGAAACGAAGTGGGGCATCTTCTCGACCGGCGCGGCCGCGGTGCTCAACGCAGCCGATGCGACGTCGCGTGCGTGGGCAGACAAACTTCCCGCGCCGCCCACGTGGTTCTCGCTTGATGATGAGGCCGACGGCTGTGCACTGAGCGGCCCCCTCGTCACTCTGCGCGGGCGTGAACGGCTCGTCGTCCGTGGGGCCGCAGACGCGCGAGAGTACGCTTGCGAGGTCACGGTGGCGGGCGATCACAACCGCCGTAACGCCGTCGCCGCCGTGGCCACCGCACTCGCGCTCGGCGTGCCGGCGAGCGCAGCCGCGGCGACACTCGGCGAGCTGACGTTACCGCAAGGACGCTACGAACGGATCGTGCTGTCCGACTGCGAGGCGATCTACGACGCGTACAACGCCTCGATGAGCGGAACGCTCGCGACCTTGCAATCCTTTGCGGCTGAACCGGCGACCCGCCGCATCGCCGTGCTGGCGAGCATGGCGGAACTCGGCGCAGACGCGCCCGCTATGCATGCGCGGGTCGGCGCCGCGGCGGCTCACGCATGCCTTGAGGCGTTGCTCGTCGGGGGCGACTTCGCGACGGACCTCGCGCGCGGCGCACGCGGTGCCGGCTACGATGCGGCGCGGATCGTGCCGTTTGCGGACAATGCAGCGGCCGCCGACTGGCTACGCCGGAACGTTCGGCCCGGCGATCTCGTGCTCTTCAAGGGTTCGCGGCGCTACCGGCTCGAGGATGTCGTCGCCGATTTGCGGAGCGTGCATGCCTGAAGACGGCGCCGTTGATCGAACGTGCGCGGAGCCGCTCGTCGTCGGGCGCTCGGAGCCACTGCGCAAACGCGCACCTTTCGGGTATGCGTGCGCGGCCATTGCGGTGCGCACGCGGCTCGTGTGCGCGCACGATGACCTACCCCCCCTCGTTGCGCAGGCGGTGAGCGGCATTGCTCGGGCGCATGATGTCGTCGCGGTGTCGGAAACGGCGCTCGCCATCGCGCAGAATCGCATCATCGCGGCCGAAACGATCCGCCCGAGCCGACTCGCGTACGCGTTGTCGCGGCGCGCGGGAGCGCTTGCGACCGTCAACCAACCCGAATCGTTGCAGCTCGTCATCGACGACGTTGGTCCGTTGCGCGTGGTCGTAGCCGCGTTCGCGCAACTGCTCGGTCGGTTGTGCGGCGTGCGCGGCCTGTTCTATCGCGTTTTGGGTTCCGCGATCGCGGCGATCGACGGCTACACCGGCACGCTGCCGCCGTTCGAACGCACGATTGTGCTGGGTCCCGCGGATCCCGATGCCGCAGCGGCGGCGATCGCCGCACGTTGCGGTGCTGCTGCCGTCGTCGTCGACGCCAATGACCTCGGCGTCGTCAACGTGCTCGGCGCATCGGCCGGCGTCGACCGCGCGCGCGTCGCCGCTGCGTTGCGCAGCAATCCGCACGGCAATGGCGACGAGCAGACGCCGATCGTCGTGCTCGTATGGCGCGGTTCCCTACCGTCGCCGCTTCGGGCGCGTGCAGCGTGAGCGAAGCCATTGCTCTGGGACTGCTGTTCGTCGCCGTGCTCGCGATGACGCTCGCCGCCGGGCGCCCCTGGATCGCGCTGTTGAGCGGCCTTGCTATTCGGCAGCACGCGTATGAAGACGCGCCGACGTCGCATGCCAAGAAGAGCGGCACGCCGACGATGGGCGGCGCACTGTTTTGCATCGGCTTGGTCGCAAGCGTGATCGCCATGCCGTTCTTACGTTGTCTGAACATGGAAGGCTTGGGGCTGGTGCTCTTGGGTCTGGGATGCGGCGCGGTCGGTGCGCTCGACGACTGGCGTTCGATTCGTATGGGGCGCAATCGCGGGTTGCGGGCGCGCGACAAATTCGCGCTGACGGTCCTGGTCGGCATCGGCTTTCTCGCGTTCGTCATGGTATCGTTGCCCGTGCGCGTTCACGCTGCCGTGTTCACGCTCGGCCGACAGGTGTTGCACGTACCGCAACCGCTCTGGTATCTGCTCGCATTGCTCGCGCTGCTGGCCACCATGCACGCCGTCAACCTGACCGACGGGCTCGATGGTTTGGCGGCCGGCAGCGTTCTGCCGCCACTCGCCGTGTTCTCCTGGTTGGGATGGCAGAACGGCGCGTTCGGCGTGTGCGTCGTCGACATCGCACTCGCGGCATCGACCATTGGATTCCTCGCCTTCAACCGGCATCCGGCCCGCGTGTTCATGGGCGATACGGGCGCACTTCTGCTGGGCGGCGTGCTCGCCGGCAGCGCGGTTCTGACGGGTTCGCTGCTGCTTCTGCCGTTGGTTGGCGGCGTGTTCGCCGCCGAAGCGCTCTCGGTCATCGCCCAGGTGGGGTATTTCAAAACGACACGGAGACGGATCTTCCGCATGAGTCCCTTGCACCATCACTTCGAATTGGGTGGTTGGCCCGAAACCAAAGTTACGGTTCGCTTCTGGACGGCCTCGGCGCTCTGCTCGCTCGCCGGCGTGGTGATTGCGCGATGAACGGTCAGAGCGGCGTTTTCGACGCGGGCGAGCGCGTGCTCGTCATCGGCCTGGGGCGCAGCGGCATCGCCAGTTGCGCGGTGTTGCGCGCCCGCGGAGCGACCGTGTTTGCAACCGACGAAAAAGCGCCCGAGATGCTTGCGGAGGCAATCGCAGAACTCGGCCGCAGCGGAATACGTTTTATTGCGCCCGCGTCACTGGGCGCGTGGATGGAGCGTTTGACGTCGTGCGTCCTTTCGCCGGGCGTGCCGCTGAACAATGACTTGGTCCGTCGCGTGCAGGCTGCGCGCGTTCCGGTCTACTCGGAAATCGAAGTCGCCTACCGCATCTCCCGTGCGCCGCTCGTCGCCGTGACGGGAACGAAAGGGAAGACGACGACGACGGCGCTCATCGGCGCGATGTTCGAACGCGCCGGAAAGACGACGCACGTGGGCGGCAACATCGGCAACGCGCTCATCACCGAGACGTTCACGGCCAAGCCCCAGGATTGGGTGATCGCCGAGGTCTCCTCGTTCCAACTGGAATCGATCCGCTCGTTCAAGCCGAAGATCGCGACGATCCTCAACCTCTCGCCCGATCATCTCGACCGCTATCATTCGATGGATGAGTACGGCGAAGCCAAGTTTCGCATCTTCGCGAACCAGGGAGCGGGCGACACGTTCGTCGGCAATCTCGACGACCCGGCCATTGGTGCGCTGTCCGAAGGCGACGCCGCCAAACGGATCCCGTCGCGCGCGCTGTGGTTCGGCGTCACCCCGGGTCGCAATGCGACCCTTTACCTGCGGGGCGACCGCATCACATACGCGCCGCCGAGCGGCGACCCCCGACCGGTGGAGATCATGCCGCTCGATGAGATCGGTCTGCTCGGACGGCACAACGTCGCGAACGTTCTGGCCGCGCTGCTGGTGGGGCTCGCGGCGGACCTCGATCCCGAAGCGTTGCGCGCCGCAGTCAGGGATTTCTCCGCGCTGCCGCACCGTTTGCAGCACGTTGCCGAGCGTGACGGCGTGCTGTTCGTTGACGACTCGAAAGCAACCAATCCGGGCTCCGTGGTCGCTGCGCTCGAGTCGTTCGATCGCCCGATCGTGTTGATCGCCGGCGGTAAATCGAAGCGCACCGACTTTCGCGCGATGGGCGAAGCGATCGCGCGACGAGCGAAAGCGGTCGTGCTCATCGGTGAGGCAGCCGACGAAATAGCCGGCGTCGTCGATGCCAAGCGCGCGGCCCGGGCAACGTCGATGGACGAAGCGGTCGCGATCGCCCGCGGACTCGCCGCGCCGGGCGACGTCGTCCTGCTTTCGCCAGGATGTGCATCCTTCGATATGTTCGCGTCGGCAGAAGCGCGCGGCACCGCCTTTACGCGCGCAGCGGCCGGTTTGGCGACCGTGCATGGCTGAGGGGCGTACCCGGACCGCGGCCGATCCCGTCATCGTCGCGACGGTCGCGACGCTGGTCGCGTTCGGCTTGATCATGATTTTCAGCGCCTCGAGCGCATACGCGGTCGCACTGCATCACGATGCGCTCTACTTCCTCAAGCGCCAGCTCGTGTGGCTTTTCTTCGCGGCCGTCTTGGCCTACCTCGCGTATCGCATCGACTACCGCAAATTGCGCCGGGTCGCGCCGGCGTTTCTGGTCGCGACGCTCATTGCGCTTGGGCTCGTGCTCGTCCCGCACGTCGGCAAAGTGGCAGGCGGGGCAAGCCGCTGGATCGGCTTCGGGCCGGTGCAATTCGAGCCGTCGGAATTCGCCAAACTGGCGCTCGTGCTCTACCTCGCCGCAGCCCTCGCGACCAAGGGGCAAAAGATTCGGTCCTTTACCAGTGGCGTCTTTCCGCTTTGCTTCGTGACGGGCGTGACAGCGCTGTTGGTCGTGGCGCAACCCGACATGGGAACGGCGAGCCTGCTCGCCTTCATCGCCGTGACGATGCTGTTCGTTGCGGGCGCGCGCATCGCGCATCTCGTGGCGCTCGCGGCCGTCATCGCGCCGCTCGGCTATCTGCTCGTGCGGCACGATCCGTACAAGTGGGCCAGGATCACGGCGTTCGTCGATCCCTGGAAGGACCCGCAAGACAAAGGGTTTCACATCGTGCAGTCGCTGTTGGCGCTGGGCAGCGGCGGCTGGCACGGCGTCGGCCTCGGATTTTCGCGCCAAAAATTCTTTTGGCTGCCCGAGGCGCATACCGACTTCATCGGTTCGATCATCGGTGAGGAATTGGGTTACGTCGGCATCGCCGTGATCGTCGCGCTCTTCGTGACCTTCGCGTACCGGGCCGTGCGCATCGCGCTTGCGGCCGAGGATCGCTTCGGCTTTTTCCTGGCGATTGGAGCGATGGCGACGATCGTCATTCAAGCGCTCGTCAATCTAGGCGTTGTATCGTCGTCATGGCCGGTAACGGGCGTGCCGTTGCCGTTCATTTCCTTCGGCGGTTCGTCGCTTGTGACGTCGCTCGTGGCTGCGGCGCTGATCGTGAACGTGGGACGTGCCCGCAAATCGGCCATGCTGCCGCACGCGCGTGCGCGTGCCTTGTCCGCGAACGCGTACGTCGCGCCACGGCGCGCCTCCGTCTAGCAGGGTGCGGAAGATTTTCCGCACCCTGCTAGCTTTTTAAGCAGAGGGTGCGTCTCGTTCTGACCGGCGGCGGGACGGGCGGCCATGTCTATCCCGCCATCGCGATTGCCGAAGCCTGCGCACAAGAGTCTTCGCTCGCACCGCTCGACGTGTCGTTCATCGGGACGCGCGGGGGTCTTGAAGCGGCGATCGTACCGGCCGCCGGACTCAGACTCTCGTTCGTACGCGCCGAACCGCTGGAGCGGCGTGTGTCATTCGCGCTGTTCGCAACGCTGTATGCCAATGTGGTGGGCTTGTTGCAAGCGCTCGTGACATTCGGTCGGGCGCGTCCGGATGTACTGGTGGCGACGGGTGGATACGTAGCGTTTCCCGTCGTGGCGGCATTGCGGTTGCTTCGCACGTTGCGGATCACGCGCGCCAAGATCGCGCTCCTCGAAGCGAATGCGGCAGCGGGTTTGACGAATCGATTGCTTGCGCCGCTGGTCGACGAACTCTGGTATGCAGCTCCACCCGGCAGAGCGTTACGTCCCCGTGAAATCGTGACGGGCATGCCGGTGCGCGCCGCATTGCGCGTTCCGCTCGAGCCGCAAGCGGCCCGGGAAGCTCTTGCTCTTGAGCCGCGCTTGACGACGATCGTCGTCATGGGCGGCAGTCAAGGTGCGTGGTCCCTCAACGAGACAGTGGTCCGTCTTATCGAAGCCGGCGTTCCGGAAGATTGGCAGATTGCGCTCGTGACGGGATCCCGCGATTTCGAACCGCTGGCGCGGCGCTTGGACGGGCGCGCCCGAACTCGTGTGCTCGCGTATCTCGACGATCCGCGTCGTGCCTACGCCGCAGCGGACATCATGCTGACTCGCAGCGGCGCATCGACCTTGGCCGAATTGGCGGCAACGCGGACGCCGGCGATCCTCGTACCGTATCCGCACGCCACGGACGACCATCAGACGCGTAACGCCCAAGCCTACGCCGCCAGCGGTGCTGCGGTGGTGCTCGACGATGCGGAGCTGGACGCGTCGCGCTTACGCGCCGAACTGGGGGCGGCACTCGCGCCCGCCGCGCTGCAACGCTTGCGCGCCGCCGTGCAGGCGCGAGCGAACGACGATCCGTGCGTCACCATCGTGGCGCGGGTGAAGCGGCTCGCGTCTGCGAACGGAGTCGTCCCGTGAGCCCAACCACGGTGCCGGAACCAGCGTCGGCGGTACATTTCGTCGGGATCAGCGGCATCGGTATGTCGGCGCTTGCGCGCATTCTGTTGCAGCGCGGCTATCGCGTTTCCGGATCGTCCGATCGTGCCACGGGGCTGACGGAGCGCCTCGCCGCCGAGGGCGCGCGCATCAGTCTCGGACACGCGGCACACCATGTGGACGGGGCGGCGACGGTCGTCGTCAGCACGGCAATCGACGATGATAATCTGGAGCTGCGAGCGGCGCGCGAGCGCGGCTTGACCGTCATTCATCGTGGCACGTTGCTGGCGCGGCTCATGGCGGAGCGGCGCGGCATCGCGGTCGCCGGAACCCACGGGAAGACGACGGCGACGGCCATGATCGCGACCGTGCTCGAGGCCGGCGGTCTCGATCCGACCGTCGTCGTCGGCGGCGAGCGCACCGACACGAACAGCAATGCGCGCGATGGCGCGGGCGCATGGTTCGTCGCCGAAGCGGACGAGAGCGACGGCTCGTTCCTCGACATTCATCCCGAGATCGCGGTCATTACGAACGTCGAAAACGACCACGTTGCATCCGATGCCGGCGTCGCCGACCTCGTGGCGGCGTTCGAGACGTTCGCGCGCAACGTTGCGCCCAGCGGTCTCGTGCTGTTCGGCTCGGATGAACCCACCGCTGCGGCGCTCGCACGACACCGGTACGCGGCGCGAGCGCTGACGTTCGGCTTTGCCGCCGCGCCGGACGTTCACGTTACGCGGGTCGCGTATGGCGGGTTCGGTTCACGCTTCAGCGTGGCGTCGCGACGCGAGCCATGGGGCGACATCACGCTGCGCTTGCCGGGCGCAATCAACGTGTTCAATGCCTTGCCGGCCATCGCCATCGGACGGGAACTCGGCATTTCGTTCGCAACGATTGCTGACGCGCTGGCTGAGTTTAGCGGCGTTCATCGCCGTTTCGAGATCCTCGCCTGCACGCCGCGGATGACGGTGATCGACGATTACGCGCATCATCCGACGGCGGTCGCGGCCACGCTGGAGGCGGCACGTGCCGGCTTTGCGGGCCCGATCGTCGCGGTGTTCCAGCCGCACCGGTACACGCGGACGGTGTATCTCGGCGAAGACTTTGCTCGAGCCCTATGCGCGGCGGATTCCGTCGTCTTGACCGACATTTATGGCGCCTCCGAAAAGCCGCTCCCCGGCGTCGACCGCACGACGATCGGCGCTCCGCTCATCGCACTGGGAGCCGACGTCGCCTACGTGCCCGACGTAGCCGACGTGCCCGCCTACGTACTCGCCCACGCTCCACGCGGGGCGCTCGTGCTGATGCTCGGCGCGGGTTCGATCACGGAGGCGGCCGCCGCGCTTGCGCAACAGCTCGCGACACCGGTGCCGAGCGCCGCGCGATGACAGCGTACGCCGAGGCTTGCGAGTCCGTGCTGCGCGACGACGATCGCGCGTCGCTCGGTGCGTTGCTCGGTACGCGCGCGCGCTTCGACGAACCGGTCGCTGCGCATACGTCGTGGAACGTCGGCGGCCCGGCCGACGCGTTGCTCTCACTCGAAACTCCGGACGAACTGGCCGCGGTCCTGCGCTTGGTGCAACGGCGCGCGCTACCGTGGTTCGTGCTCGGCAGCGGATCGAATCTGCTCGTGGGCGACGGCGGCATCCGCGGCATCGTCGTGCGCTTGGGCGGCGAATTTGCGCGCATCACGGTCACGCGTGAAGACGCAACCGTCGTTGTCGGCGCCGGCGCTTCTTCCTCACTCCCGCTGGTTGTCACGCAGGCGGCCTCAGCCGGGGCTGACGGGATTGATGCGCTGGCGGGCATTCCGGGCAGCGTCGGCGGCGCGCTGCGCATGAACGCCGGCACCGACCGCGAGACCGGTGAGTTCGTGCGCGACGTATGGGTGCAGACGCCCACGAAACCTGCGCCCCACGCGGTAACGCCGCAATACTTCTACCGGCACACGACTTTGGCGCGCGATGCGGTCGTCGCGCGGGCCACGTTCGCGTTCCCCTACGCCGAACCGGCGCTCGTGCGCAAGCGAACCCAGGCGCGGCTGGTGCGTCGCAAGCAGTCTCAGCCGTTGCAGTATCCCAATGCCGGCTCGTGCTTTCGCAATCCATCGGGCGCGCGGGCGGGTGCGCTGATCGAAGCCGCCGGCGCCAAAGGCTGGCGCGAAGGCGGCGCGGAGGTCAGTGACCTTCACGCCAACTTCATCGTCAATCGCGCGCAGGCGAGCGCTGCCGATATCGCGGGCTTGTTGGCCCGTATCCGGCGCGCGGTGGCAGAAACCAGCGGCATTGAATTGGAGCTGGAAGTCCACTTCGTGGGGGTGTTCGTGTGAGCAAAGAACGGGTGGCGGTCGTGATGGGCGGACCCAGCAGCGAGCGGGACGTGTCGCTGGCCAGCGGTCAGGGCGTCCTCGCGGCGCTCGACCGGCTCGGCTACGAATGCCGTTCGCTCGATTTCGATGCTCGTTTCGTCGATGCGTTGCGCGACTTGCGGCCCGACATCGTCTTCAATGCGCTGCACGGCGTCGGCGGCGAGGACGGCACGCTGCAGGGTTTGCTCGACTGGTTGCGCGTGCCGTATACGGGCAGCGACTTGCGCTCGTGCGCGCTGGCAATCGACAAGCACTTAACCAAAAAATTGCTGTCGGCTGAGGGCTTACCGACGCCCGCTTGGGACACGTTCGACTTCGACGGCGGCACGCTGCCGCTCTTGCCGGGCTCGCTCAACCTGCCGCTGGTCGTCAAGCCGCGTGACGAAGGTTCAAGCACCGGCGTTACGCTCGTGCGCACGCATGAAGAGTGGTCGCGCACGATGATCGAGCTGTCGGAGCGGCGTTCGGCGGTGCTTGCCGAAGAGTTCGTCGACGGACGCGAGTTTTCGTGCGGGGTGCTGTTTGGTGAGGCGCTCCCGGTCATCGAAATCGTGCCGGGCGAGCACTCGTTTTACGACTACGAGGCAAAGTACCGCGCCGGCGCCAGCAGTCACGATGTGCCGGCGAAGATCGATGAAGAGCTCGCACACCGCTTGCAGATGCTGGCGCTGTCAACGCACCGGCTGCTTGGACTACGCGACTATTCGCGCACCGATTTCATCGTGACCGCCGGCGGACGGCCCTACATCCTGGAGATCAACGCGCTGCCGGGCCTGACCGCAACGAGCCTGCTTCCCGAAGAGTGCCTCGCAGCCGGAATCGGCTACGACGCACTCGTCGATCGTCTTGTCCGCGCGGCACTTGACCGCGGCCGCTTTTAGGGCTTTCATTTGCGCAGGGCGTCGTCGCTACGGGCCTCATGGCAGGATTCGGCAGGGCCGAATCCACCACTTCGGCCCTCGGCTCCTAGCCCTGCACAAAACAAAGCCCTAAAAGTCAATCACTGAAATTGTGGCCGTTTTATCGAGAGCTTGTCGCTTGCTGTAGGTCGGACTGGGCGGTGCGTAGGTTGCCGAGCGCAGCGACGCGGTGGCCGCCGTAGTCGGTATCGTCGCGTCCGAGGTTATCGATGATGCGCCCGAGGGCCCGCTCGGCGTACTGCACGCTCGCGTCGCTGTTTCCTTGACTGCGATCCAGCTGACGGCGAACTCGCAGAGCCTCGAGCAACTGAGATTTGGCCGTATTGAGCTGCGCGATGGCGGCCACACGATGTCCTTTGTAGTCGCGGTCGTCTAAGCCCAGCTCGTCGATCAACTCGGAGACGCGGCCGTAGGCTTCGCGGATGCTCTGATTGCTGCGGCCCTGCATCGGCTGCGTGGGCGGCTGCGTCGGAACTTGAGCCAACGCGAAGCCGGCGCCCGCGAGCGAAGCGGCGACGCCCACGGCGGACGCTGCGAGGAAGTTGTGTCGTTGCATATGTTCATGACCTCCTGTGTGAGTAAAAGAATCCATCCAAAATACGCGAGCGCCGTCGGCTTCATCGGCACGGCGAGATTAACATCTCGTTAGAACGCCTGCAGCGTCGCCGCCCGGCATAACCCGCGTCATGCATGGAAACTGCACCTATTGGCGAATGCGCCAGCATGCCCGAATCGGTTCCATCGAACGGCCACGCAGGCCGGGCGGCTCAGGCGGCCGCGTATCGTTTATACGACGAGGAGGGTAGCGAGGTCGCGCGGCTGCCGCGGCTCCAAGCGACTCTCGGGGCCGGCGCGGTCGACGTCCGGCACCTCCTCGACGACGCCAAGATCACGACGTACGATCCCAGTTTCTCGAGCACGGCCAGTTGCAGTTCGGCGATCACCTACGTCGACGGGGACGCCGGCGTGCTGCTGTATCGCGGTATTCCGATCGATGCGCTCGTCGAGAAAAGCACGTTCCTCGAAGTCGCGTACCTGTTGCTTTTCGGCGAACTTCCGACGGCGAACGAACTCGATGCGTTCACGAACGACATCACGCACCACACGATGCTGCACGAGCAGCTCGCCAGTTTCTACAGCGGCTTCCGCCGCGATGCGCACCCGATGGCCGTCATGCTGGGCGTGGTGGGAGCGCTGTCCGCCTTCTATCCCGATTCGATCGACATCCTCGATCCCGCGCAGCGCCTGATTTCGATCGAACGGCTCATTGCCAAGATGCCGACGATCGCGGCGATGGCCTACAAGTATTCCGTCGGCCAGCCGTTCGTCTATCCGCACAACGGACTCGACTATCCGTCCAACTTCATGCGCATGATGTTCTCCGTGCCGGCCGAAGAGTATCGGCCGAGCCCGGTGCTCGCCAAGGCGATGAACGCGCTCCTCATCGTGCAGGCCGATCATGAGCAGAATGCGTCGACGTCGACGGTGCGCAGCGTGGGTTCAAGCCGCGCGAATCCGTTTGCGTGCGTAGCCGCAGGAATTTCATCGCTGTGGGGCCCGCTGCATGGCGGCGCCAACGAAGCGGTCCTTGCAATGCTGCAACGTATCGGTTCGACGGCCAACCTTCCCGACGCCATTCGGCGTGCGAAGGACAAGAACGACCCGTTTCGTCTGATGGGCTTTGGTCATCGCGTGTACAAGAGCTACGATCCGCGCGCCAAGGTCATGCGCCGCATCTACGAAGAGCTGCTCGAAGAGACGCACACCAACGGCGATCCGCTCTTCGAACTGGCGAAAGAACTCGAGCGGTCGGCGCTCGAGGACGACTACTTCGTCTCACGCAAGCTCTATCCGAACGTCGACTTCTATTCGGGCTTGATCATGAAGGCACTCGGCATTCCGCTCAACATGTTCACGGCGATCTTTGCAATCTCGCGCACGGCCGGCTGGTTGTCGCACTGGAAAGAGATGATTGAAGATCCCGATCAGCGCATCACGCGGCCACGCCAGCTCTATGTCGGCCCGACTCAGCGCCCGTACGTTCCGCTGCGTGCGCGCGGCGACGGGGCCTCGGGTTCCAAGTTGCCGGCCGGGCCGCCGATGCCGAGCGAAAAAAGCATCGTCGGAGGCTAGCACAGGGTAGAAGCGGTCGTGTCGCGCGCAGCCGCGAGCGTCGGTGTTTCCGCGTCGACATAGCGGCGCGGAACCTCGGCGGGAAGCCGCGCCACCAGTTCGTAGCCGATCGTGCCTGCCCGGGAGGCGAACTCGTCTGCATCGAGTGTCTCGGCACCGTCATTGCCGATCAGTGTGACCGTGCTGCCCGGCCCGGCATCGGGGACCTCGGTGACGTCGACGAAACTCATGTTCATGCAGATGCGCCCGATGAAAGGAACGCGACGGCCGCCGACCAGCGCGACGCCCGCATTGGAAAGTGCGCGCGGCAGGCCCTCGGCGTAGCCGATCGGCAGAACGCCGATGCGCGAGGCGCGCGACGTTGTAAAAGCGCAGCCGTAGCCGACCGAACGGCCTGCCTCGACGTCGCGCACCAGCACGAGTTTCGTCGTCCAACCCAGAGCCGGTATCAATTCCAGCGTGCCGGCTGCGGCCGACCGCGTTTGGTCCGAGGGCCAGATGCCGTAGGTCGCGATTCCGGCCCGAATCAGATCGAGCCGCAGGGGCGGGTAGAGCATGGCTGCCGCCGAGGCCGCTGCGTGGCGGAGCACGCCACGCCCGTCGAGTTCGGTCGCGACGGGGGCGAGACACTCCTCAAAGCGCGCAGATTGTTCGAGCGTAAATGCGGACTCGAGTTCCTCTGCCGCCGCCAAATGAGTAAACACGCCGCGCATTGCAAGGCCATCCTCTTCGAGGAAAGCGGCGATTGCTCGGACCGCGTCCGTCGGATTGAAGCCGAGGCGCGTCACGCCGGTATCGATCTTTACGTGGACGGCCGCGCGCTTGCCGCGGGCTCGCGCCACTTGGGCGAGGTCGCGCCCGAACGCTCGGTCCCACACGGTCAGTGCCGCTTCACACTCGAGGGCCCACTGCAGTTCATGCGACTCCACCGGCCCGAGCACCAGCAACGGCGCGCGGATGCCCGCATCACGGAGGCTCACGGCTTCATCAATCCGGTAGACGCAGAAGCCGGCGACCATCCCCTCAAGGGCCTTGGCGGTTTCGGTGAGTCCGTGGCCGTAACCATTGGCCTTCACGACGGCCAGATAGCGCGCCGGTGCGACAAGCGCCGTAAGTCGGGTTACGTTGCTACGGAGGGCGGCTCGGTCGACCGTTAGCTCAGCGAGCATACGGCCGAAGGGTCGGATTCGCGTTCCGTCGACGGCGATGGTGTTCCCACCGCGCGTCCTTCGACGGCAGTCCTCGCCCGCATCGCCCGGCAAGGAGCCGGCGCAGCCCAGCAGCCCCTACTTGCAGTCCCGGACGTAGTCTGCTAACATTTCCGCCGTTGGCACAAAGCTGCCACGAGTGCTAAATTACCACGTGTTTAGGGAGGATTCTGCGTGAATCTTAGGCCTTTGGGCGATCGTTTGGTCGTCGAGCACGTCGAGCAGTCGGAGAAGACCGCCGGTGGCGTCTTCCTGCCCGACACCGCCAAGGAAAAGCCCCAAGAGGGGCGGGTCCTGGCGGTCGGTTCCGGCCGCACGCTCGACAACGGCAACAAGCTCGCCATGGACGTCAAGGTCGGCGATAAAATTATCTACTCGAAGTACAGCGGCTCCGAGATCAAACTTGACGGTAAAGACTATCTCATCATCTCGGAAAAAGACGTGCTGGCCGTCTTCACCGATGCCAAAGTTCCGGCAGGAGTTAACTGAAGTATGGCTGCGAAAGAACTCGTATTCGACGAAACCGCACGCCGCGCGCTCGAGCGCGGTGCGAACATTCTGGCCGACGCGGTCAAGGTAACGTTAGGCCCCAAAGGCCGTAACGTCGTCCTCGATAAGAAGTTCGGCTCTCCCACGATTACCAACGACGGCGTGACCATCGCGAAGGAAATCGAACTTCCGAACACCTTCGAAAACATGGGCGCGCAGCTGGTCAAGGAAGTCGCTTCCAAGACCAACGACATCGCGGGCGACGGCACGACAACCGCAACGGTGCTCGCGCAAGCGATCATTCGCGAAGGTCTGCGCAACGTGACCGCGGGCAGCAATCCGCTGCTCATCAAGCGCGGCATCGACAAGGCCGTCGAAATGGCCGTCGGCGAGATGGAAAAGATGGTCGTTAAGGTCGATACCCCTGAGAAGATTGCTCAGGTCGCCTCGATTTCCGCGAACGACAAAGAAATCGGCGATCTGATCAGCGAGGCGATGCAGGCCGTCGGTAAGGACGGCGTCATCACGGTCGAGGAGTCGAAGTCGACCAAGACCGACGTCGAGACCAAAGACGGCATGCAGTTCGACAAGGGCTACATCTCGCCGTACATGGTCACCGACAGCGAACGCATGGAAGCGACGCTCACCGATCCGTACATTCTCGTGACCGAGCGTAAGATTTCGGCGATTGCCGACATCCTGCCGCTGCTCGAGAAGATCGTGCAGATGCAGAAGCCACTCGTGCTGATCGCTGAAGACGTCGAAGGCGAAGCATTGGCGACGCTGGTCGTCAACAAACTGCGCGGAACGTTCACGACCGTCGCCGTCAAGGCGCCCGGTTTCGGCGACCGCCGCAAAGAGTTGCTCAAGGACATCGCGACCCTCACCGGCGCGACGGTCGTGAGCGAAGAGCTCGGTCTCAAGCTCGACAAGGTGACGCCGGATCTGCTCGGTCAGGCCAAGACCGTCAAGATCACCAAGGAAGAGACGACGATCGTCGACGGCAAGGGCAAGCCCGACCAGATCAAGGGTCGCATCGAGATGATCAAGCGTCAGGTCGAAGAGACCGACAGCGACTTCGATCGCGAGAAGCTGCAAGAGCGTCTTGCCAAGCTCTCGGGCGGCGTCGCGGTCATCCAAGTCGGTGCGGCGACCGAAACCGAACTCAAAGAGAAGAAGCACCGCATCGAAGATGCCCTCTCGGCGACTCGTGCAGCCGTTCAAGAAGGCATGATTCCGGGTGGTGGCTCATCGCTCGTTCACGCGCTCAAAGTGCTCGACGTCTACACGCCGCCGTCGACCAACGGCAGTTCGAACACCGCGCACGATGAGAAGATCGGCATCGACATCATCCGCCGCGCGCTCGAAGAGCCGCTGCGTCAGATCGCCGAGAATGCCGGCTACGAAGGATCGGTCGAAGTGCAGCGCGTCAAGGGTTCGAAGCCCGGCCAAGGCTTCGACGCCATGTCGGGCGAGCTGGTCGACATGATCGGTGCCGGCATCGTCGAGCCGTTCAAGGTGACGCGTTCGGCGCTCCAAAACGCGGCGTCGATCGGTTCGCTGATCCTGACGACCGAAACGCTGATCGCCGACAAGCCCGAACCCAAGAACCAAAACGGCGCCGGCGGCGGCATGCCGGGCGGCGGCGGCATGGGCGGCATGGGCGGCGGCTACGATATGATGTAGATCCACCCGGTGCTCGCATCATCCGCTGCGAGCATGTGGGTCGCGTCACGAAGGGGGGAGCAATGCTCTCCTCTTCTTTTTGTTTGCTTCTTAAGAAGGTTGAGGCGGGGTCGCTTTCTCCCAGTCCTCCCACTGCAAACCCCGCACGCGGGAAAACTCGCGCGCGTTGGCCGTGACGAGGGTTGCGCCACGGTGTACTGCGCTTCCAGCGATTAGCGTATCATATGAGCCGATCGATGCCCCGGTTGCTTCCAGCGCGGCTCGAATGTCGCCCGCAGCGATTGCGTCATCTCGGTTGAACGCAAAGACGTCGATCGTACGCAGGAGCTTTGAAACAGCCGCGGCATTCTGCTGGGGCTTCGCACTCTTGGCCGCACCGTATGAGAGCTCATGAACGACGATCGTGTTCGTTGCGATGGTATGCCGCTCGCGCATCAACAGGGAGAAGCGCGTCCGAACTTCACGATTGTTCCCGCGTAGGAGCGCGATGCAGACGTTGGTGTCGAGCAAGTACATCAAGAAAAAACGTCGCGCGTTGGACCCACCGGCTGATTGCGCTCTGTCATGAAATCGTCCGAGACGAGCCCATCGATTGCCGAGAATAGATCGTCGGCGTCTTCGATGATCGGTTCGAGGAGGACGCCGCTTCCGACTCGGCTGACTCGGACTTCATCCGCCTCGAATCGAAATTTCGCCGGCAGACGGACGGCTTGACTTCCGCCGTTCCGAAACAGCTTCGCTTTCGTAACTGTTGTGCCACGCTTCGCCATCTAGACATGAAGTATATACTAGAACGAACCCGCGGTCAAGGGCACGCGACGGGCCAGGTTTCGCGCCACGCATCGCGATGGCCAATACAGCTGCCGTTCGTGGAAGGGAGATCGCAAAACGCGAAGGCGCGAACGCTCATGCGTTCGCCCCCCCCCATTTCGAACCGGTGCCGGCGTATCGCCTGCCGGCGCGTCCCCACGCCGTAGTTACTGCTTATAAAAAATGCGGTTGTCTCTGTCCACCAGATTGATGCGATCGGCGTGCGCTTGTCCAAGCAGCTTACGATCGTAACGAATTTCGACGTACTGACCGGGAGCGATCGTTGACAACTGCGTTGTCTTGGAACCGTTCTTGAAGACGTTGTGGAACTTTGGTGCAATCAAGAAGCTGACGGTCTTCTTCTGGACCGGGTTATACACTTTGATGTTGTTTGCCGACACGTGCCTCACGATGCCGTAGAAACGCATCGCCGTGTTTTTGGCGCTGACTGAACCAGCGCCGATCAGCATCGCCGCGGCCAGTGCGGCGGCGCCGAGGGATGAGGGCGAAATCGCTCTGATCTTCATAGCTGCATGATACCCGAAGCTACGCTTGCTCACTCGCTTGCCGCCGCTCGGGTCAGCAGGTAGCCTGCGCTCACGGCGATCAGATCTTCCCCGAGCGCGACGGCCAAGGCCGGCATTCCTCGCTTCTTGACGAGATTGTCGCGCAGCGTGTAACCAAGCCACGAGCCGATAAGGGCGCCGCCAAGGCCCGCGGCCATGCCCAAGAACCGGCTTCCGCGGCGAGATGACGCAGCGGCTCCCCCTGACCATGCTCCCGAAATGGCCCGCACGCCGAGGACCGGAGGGCTGAGCCGTGACGGCGTGATGGGGAGTTTGTCAGCGAGCAGTTCGCCCGCCGCGAGAACACCGACGGTCCGCGCCAACGAAGACCGTCGACCGGCGAGGGTGGCCGCAGGCGCGGTGAGCGAACGCGACCCGGCAACAGCGCCGATAGCAAAAGCGTGGAGATAAGGCGTAAGAGCCATTGAAACGGAACCCTTCCTTCTAGCAGAGTGTCCCAAAGAGTGCTAAAATGACAGACGACTTCTTCGCCGAGTTCGACGCCATGTTCGCAGAACTCGCGCGGCGTTCGCGTCCCGGGCAATTCGAGCCCAACGCGGACCTGTACCTCAGCGTCGACGGGAGCACGATGCTGGTCGACGTCGAGATTGCCGGAGCCGAACCGGCAGATCTGCGGGTGATGGTCGAGGCGCGCCGGCTGTACATCGTTGGTCGTCGCTACGACCGCGAACGCGGCTTGCGCGGCTCGGTCTTGCTCAAAGAGATCGCCTACGGCGACTTCGCCAAAAAAGTTCATTTACCGGTGCCGGTCGCGTACGACGAAGCGACAGCCTCATACCGTGACGGTATTTTGACCATTCGGCTACCCGTTTCCGAACGGGCTGCACTTCCCAAACACCGCACCGAAATTCGTATGACCGTCAGAAGGGTCCCAGCCTAATGCCCGCCGCCGTCGAGAAGTCGACCGACATCCTCGGCATCCTGCCGCTGCAAGATGCCGTCCTGTTTCCGAACACCGTCATTCCGCTCGCGGTCGTCAAGAAACCCGGCATCGCGCTTGTCGAAGAAGCGCTGCGCGACGGGCGTCAGATTGGCCTCGTGGCACTCAAAGACAAAGATACCGAAGACCCCGGTCCCGACGACGTGCGTAAAGTCGGCACGATCGGGACCATCCAGCGGATGATCAAAGTTCCCGACGGGACGATCCGCTGCATCGTCGGCGGCACGAGCGTGTTCCGCGCGGATGCGTTCACGCAATCCGTCCCGTATATGGCGGTTCGCTACACCGAGCTGCCCGACATCACGCGCGATTCCGAAGAACTGACCGCAATGCATCGCAACCTCGCGGGCCTGTTCTCGAAGTTGATCGGCTATCTGCCTCAGGCGCCGCGTGAGATGGAGATGGAAGTCAACAACATCACCGACTCCAATCTCCTCACGTATTTCATCGCGAGTTCGATGCGGCTGGAGACCGCGGACCGCCAAGCCTTGCTCGAAGAGCGCAACACCGAAAAGCGCGTGCGCAAGCTGACGATCATGCTCACCAAGGAGCTGGAAGTCGTTGAGTTGGGCCACAAGATCCAGTCCGACATCCAGCGCGAGATGGAAAAGAATCAGCGCGAGTTTTACCTGCGCCAGCAGTTGCGCGCCATTCAAGAAGAACTCGGCGAAACTGATCCGCAGCAAGCCGAAACGAACGACCTGCGCAAAAAGCTCGACGAGGCAAAACTTCCAGAGGATGCGCGGAAGGCGGCCGATCGCGAACTGGACCGCCTTTCGAAAGTTCCGACCGCATCACCGGAGTATTCGGTGATCCGGAATTACTTGGACTGGATCGTACAACTGCCGTGGAGCGTGGCGACGACCGATGCGATCGACATCACGCGAGCACGGGAAATTCTCGACGAGGATCACTACGATCTGGAAAAAGTCAAGGACCGGATCGTCGAGTACTTGGCGGTCGGGAAGCTTAAACGCAAGCTGACCGGGCCGATCCTGTGCTTCGTCGGGCCGCCGGGCGTCGGCAAGACGTCGCTCGGACAATCGATCGCCCGCGCGATGGGCCGCAAGTTCGTGCGCCTTTCCGTTGGCGGCGTGCGCGACGAGGCGGAGATTCGCGGACACCGGCGCACGTATATCGGAGCGATGCCCGGCACGATCATCCGCGCCCTGCGCGATGCGGGCACGCGCAATCCGGTCATGATGATCGACGAGATCGACAAGGTCGGCAGCGACTATCGCGGCGACCCGCAATCAGCGTTGCTCGAAGTGCTGGACCCCTCGCAGAACAATTCGTTTCGCGACCACTATCTCGATCTGCCCTTCGACCTTTCGCAAGTGCTCTTCGTCTGCACCGCCAACGACCTATCGACGATCAGCGGACCGCTGCGCGACCGCATGGAGATCATCCAGCTTTCCGGCTACACCGAGTTCGAGAAGTTACAGATCGCCAAGCGGTATTTACTGAAGAAGCAGCGCGAAGCCAACGGCCTGCGTGAGTCGCAAGTGCAGATCGGCGATCAGGCGCTACGCGTCGTGATCAACGACTACACGCGAGAAGCCGGCGTCCGCAATCTCGATCGCGAGATCGGGACGATCTTCCGCAAAGTCGCACGCCGTATCGCGGAGGAACCGCGCTACAAGGCGCGCGTCAAGCCGGAGAACGTCCCCGACTATCTCTCGAAAGCGCGTTTTTACAACGAGGTCAAGAAACGCACCGCCTCAGTCGGAGTCACGACGGGCCTGGCCTGGACGCCGGTTGGCGGCGACATCATGTTCATCGAAACGACCGTGATGCCGGGGTCGGGAAAGCTCGTGCTCACGGGCCAACTCGGCGACGTCATGAAGGAGTCGGCCCAAGCGGCCGTGTCGTTCTTGCGCTCCCGTTCGAGTGAACTTGGGCTTGCGGAGGATTACTTCGCCAAGCACGACATCCACGTGCACGTGCCCGCGGGGGCCGTTCCCAAGGACGGACCGTCGGCCGGCATCGCGCTCGCCACGTCGCTGGCATCGTTGCTCACCAACACGAAGGTCGATTCGGATCTCGCGATGACCGGCGAAATTACGTTGACCGGTCAAGTGCTGCCGATCGGTGGCCTCAAAGAAAAGGTGCTTGGGGCCAAGCGCGCCGGCATCTCGAAGATCGTGATGCCCAAGCGCAATGAAGTCGATCTCGACGACGTGCCCAAAGAAGTGCGCGACACGATGACTTTCGTGCCGGTCGAAGAGATCTCTGAAGTGTTCGAACAGGCCTTCGGTAAGCGCATCATCACACCGGTGATGCTCGGCGACGACACCCGTACCAACGGCGTCGTCGTCCCGATGCGCAGCCGTACGAACGGCAAACGACCGGTCGCGCGGCGTTCGGTCGTTTCTTCGCGCAAGCGTTAACCTGTTGATGCAAGCGCGGCCGCTGAGGGTGGCCGTGGCGCTCGGTCTCGTGTACGTGCTGTGGGGCTCGACGTCGCCCGCCATCAAAGTCGCGGTTGCGTCGATCCCCCCGTTCGTGATGGTAGCACTCCGTTTCGCCGCGGCCGGGGCGCTTTTGTGGACGTGGTGCCGGGTGCGCCGGGTGCCGTTGCCCGATGCGGCCGAATGGCGCGGTGCCGCCTTGACGGGCTTCATGTTACTCGTTGCGAGCAACGGCGTGTTCTCATGGACGTTGCGCTTTATCCCGGCCGGGGTCGGCGCGCTGTTCTTTGCGCTCGCGCCGCTGTGGATGGCAGCGTTCGGATTTGTGCTCTATCGTGAGCGGCTTGCGCCGCTAGCGGCGCTCGGCCTCATGATTGGCCTCGGCGGCATGGTGTATTTGTACTCGCCCAGCGGCGCGCAGCACTTGCCGCTCGTTCCAACGGTCCTCGGCGTCGTCTGTTCACTCGCGTGGGCGTTTGGTTCGATGATCCAGCGCAAACTTGCCGCCAGCGACGTCGTGCAGATGAGTGCGATGCAGATGCTCGTTGCGGCGCTGTTTCTCGCGCTGCTGGCGTTCGCGAGCGGCGAACGACTCGCCGCCACGGAGTTCACGCCTTCGGCGCTGGCTGCACTGCTCTATTTGATCGTCTTCGGCAGCATCGTCGGCTTCAGCGCGTTTCTGTGGCTGATGAACAACGTGCCGACGACGCTGGCGTCGACCTACTCGTACGTGAACCCCGTCGTTTCCATCGTACTCGCCGTCACATTGCTGCACGAGCGCTTCACGTGGCAGCTCGGTGCGGGCGCCACGGTGATCATCGTCGGTGTCGCGGTGATGATGCTCGCACCCCGGCGAGAATCAAAGTCGGCGGCAGGCAGGGTTAGACTGAGCCAAATCGCCCGGTAGGTTCAGCCGGCGCAAGCGAGTTCGACGTTCTTAGGCCTCCACGATGATGCCGCTGCCGCCTTCGACGTGGCCGACAACGGCGTCGAGGACGCCGTCTTCCTGCAGCTTGGCGCGTAGAACGCTCAGGTCGTTCGGAGCGACGGCGATCAGGAGGCCGCCGCTGGTTTGTGCGTCGCTGAGCAGCAGACGATCATCGGCCGTTACGTCTGGTGCGAACGTCGTAAAGGCGGCATGCTCGGCGGCATTGTCGCGGGTTCCGCCGGGCGCGATGCCGGCCGCCAGCATCGCGAGCGCAAGCGCGTAACGCGGAACCTGCGAGGCCGTTATACGGAGCGCGACGTCACTGGCGGTGGCCATTTCGTGCGCGTGACCGAGGAGTCCGAAACCGGTGATGTCGGTCGCGGCATGCGCGCGCGCCTCGAGCATCGCGCGCGCTGCACCCGCGTTGAGCATCGTCATCCAACGGACTGCCTCGGCGGCCTGTGCTTCCTCGATTGCATTCTTCTTCAAAGCGGAAGCGAGAATGCCGGTGCCCAGCGGCTTCGTCAACACGAGAGCATCGCCTGGACGCGCGCCGGCATTGGTGATGATTTCGCGCGGATGCACGATACCCGTGACCGCAAGCCCGTATTTGGGCTCGTCATCTTTGATGGTATGCCCGCCGACGATGGCGACCCCCGCCCTGCCTGCGATGTCGGCGCCTCCGGCCAAGATGCGCGCGAGTACTTCGGGACCGAACGTTTCAAGCGGAAAGGCGGCGATGTTGAGCGCGCACACGGGCGTGGCGCCCATCGCGTAGACGTCAGAAAGGGCGTTGGCCGCGGCGATGCGGCCGAAGTCGTACGGGTCGTCGACGATCGGCGTGAAGAAGTCGACGGTCTGCACGAGCGCGAGATCGTCGCGAAGTTGGTAGACGCCCGCATCGTCACGCGTCGAAAATCCGACGAGCACGCGCGGATCCCCGGAAGACGGTAAGCCGCGCAGGACCTGCGCGAGATCGGCCGAGCCGACTTTACTCGCTCAACCGCCGCCCGCCGTCGCCGCCGTCAGTCGAATTCGTTCATGCGATCGCATGCCGCTCCATACGACGCTTGCAAGGTGATCGCCGTCAGGGCACACAGATACATGCGGATGGGGGAGAGGCTCTTCATTCCCGGCCCAGTCACCTGTGCGCCCGACGTTCTCGCAGCAACGGCGGCGCCGCTCGTCGACCACCGCGGACCTGAGTTCGCCGCTCCTCGGGGGAATTGCGGACGGACTTCGGCCGGTGTTTGGGACGAGCGGGGACGTCGTCGTATTGGGGAGTTCCGGGACGGGCGGCCTGGAAGCGGCCGTCGCCAACAGCTTCGCGCCGGGTCAGAAAGTACTCGCGTGTCCCGTCGGCGTGTTCGGACGGCGGTTTGCGCAGATCGCGTGCATCTACGGTCTCGAGGTGGAAACGCTGGAAACACCGCTCGGGGCATGCGTCGATTCTACAGCGCTCGCAGTGCGGCTGCGTGACGACCGAACGCACGCATTCGCCGGCATCTTACTGACGCACAACGAGACCTCGACCGGCGTGCAGAACGACATGGCGGCGCTAGCGGCAGCCATCGGCGACCATCCGGCGACGGTCATCGTCGATAGCGTCAGTGGTCTGGGCGCGTCCGCCTTTGCGATGGACGAGTGGCGCTTCGATATCGTCGTAAGCGCTTCGCAAAAGGCGCTGGCCGCCCCACCGGGGCTTGCCATGCTGGCACTGGGCGAACGGGCGTGGACACGCATGACGGACGATGGCGCCCCGCGTTTCTATTTCGACCTGCGCAAGGCGCGTCAACTCGGCGCCGTTGGTCAGACGCCCTGGACGCCGCCGGTCAGCATCGCGTTTGGACTCGCTGCAGCGCTGGCACGGTATCGTGCCGAAGGCGCCGAGCGAGCATACGAACGGCACGCTCGTTATGCGCGGGCCATTCGTGCGTTTGCCGCGGCAGCGAATCTGCAACTGCTCTCCCATCCCGGTGCACACTCGGTGACGGTCGTCGCCCTGTGCGAGCCGCCCGGCATCGACGTCATGGTGGTACGTGACCGGCTACGGCAACGCTATGGCGTGGCGATCGGCGGCGGCCAGGCCGAGCTTGCGGGGAAAATTTTTCGCATCGGCACGATGCGCGCTCTCACCTTAGTGCTCGTGACGCGCGAACAGCGAGCCGGCGAGCGGTTGTAGGAAACTCGGCAGCGACGCGCGGAGCGACGCGTCGAGCCGGCGGGTCGGCTGCGCGAACAGCGCGAGGAGGTGCGAGCGGCGCAGATCCTCGTGAACCGAAGGCGCGAGCGGAAGAAAGAGCACGACGTACAGAACGGCCCATACCACGACCGCTGCCTTCGCAGCACCGACGAGCGCGCCGAAGAAAGCGTTG